>Ga0210243_100127_pt1 | contig 54858 bp, 34 predicted proteins | sample ChrtobMeP5a_32mM_FD_155461 | JGI IMG/M metagenome (GOLD analysis project Ga0210243, IMG submission 155461) | Chrysochromulina tobin associated microbial communities from unialgal haptophyte culture, Seattle, Washington, United States - P5a_32mM | ecosystem: Host-associated > Algae > Haptophytes >...
CGCGACTCGCCTGGGCTCGACGGCTGGTTCGCGAGACGCGAGGCTGCGGGCCTACTCAGCCGGCTCCACTCCAGGGGCGGCTACACCGACGACACCAAGTTTCGGTTCGTTGGGCCTGAGCGCGCTCGCCGCGGGGCCAAGGCCTGGTGTTTTGTCACCAAGGGATTCAGGACCATCATGGCAGACGCGTCTAAACGAATGCTCGGCGTTCATGACATATCGCTCGGCACGTGCTTCAACTACTCTCTCGGGATCGCGTTCATCGGTGAGGAGAAGCGGAAGCGAGCGCTCGATCAGCTTCTTTGCCTCCTTCTGGGCGAGCTCGCCGTAAGCGTCTACCGTTCTCTGGTCGGCCTCCTGCTCCACCTCTCCTTCTTGGCTGGCATGCGTCCATCCGCGACACATGGGCTCTTCACGCCCATGATGGACGGAGGGGCGCTGGCGCAGGGGCCGGACACGCTCGTTGCCGGCAGGCACCTGACGCCGGTCATCAAGGCAAGGGCAAACGAGTGGTCGGAGCGCCTCTCTCGCTCGGCGGGCGCACCCTTTGCGAGCGCGGTGACGTCGCTCGCAAGAGTCGCGCAGACGGGTCCAGTCTCGGCTCGCCGCTTCTGGCGCAGCGACGCATGCAAGGAAGGAACCGATCACCCAGGGATCGCCGGGGTCTGTACGAGCCTCGACAGCCCACGCGTATGGGTGCGGCGCCTCATCGGTGACGAGCTCCTGTTGCCTGTGCCCGTGACAGAGTTCGCGGGGTTCTACGGGAACTGCTGCAAGTGGGGCGCTGACGCGGCGGTTGACGAGCTCATCGTCTCGGAGGTTGACGCGCTTGTGCCGGCGTTTGTGCTGACACGTGAGGCCTCGGCGTCTCCGCTAATGCAGCACGTGCTCGCCGCGGTCAACGCGCTCGAGTTCATGCCCCGGCTGCGCGAACACATGACCATCGGCCACATAAGTAGCGAAGTCAACGTGACGGCCGACCTGCCAAGCCGCGGCCGCCTCGCCGAGCTCATCTCGATTGCAGAACACGCAGGTGCACACATGACGGTCGAGCCGCACCCAAGTGCGCTCGACGCGTTGCTCGACGAGCTCGTGCAGCTCGAGCTCGACAGGCGGCCGGCGGCGGCCCGTGGCTCAAACGACGACCACGTCACCGACCCAATGGGTAACCCGAGGCCCTATCTCACCGCCGCCGAGCAAGGCCTGGGAGGGACCCGTCGGGACAATACAGCCAAGGACGGCGCCGCAGCTCTCACTGTTAGGGTCCCCGCGTTCGTGGAGGCGCCCGCTGCCTCGGGCCCTACACCGGCGCCGGGGCCCCTGCGCCGCGACGCGCAGCAAGCGCCTGGGCCTGTTCGGCACGATCGCCTGACGCCGTACACGCGGCCCAAGACTGAGCGCTACGTGCCCTCCTCGGCGCCTGGCACAGTCGTCGATCGGCTCCCTGTGACCAGTGTCGTCCTTCCGGAGCGCTGCGCGACGACCATGGAGCTCGAGACGGTCCTCGAGTACACCGTGACGCACCGCAGCGCCACTGTCGAAAGCGAGGCGAACGCGCTCGACCTTCTGCTGCCCGAGCGCACCGCGCTCAAGCGGCTCCTCAACGACAGCTCGCAGTATGCGCTCAAACCGGCCTCCGCCTCGAGGCTCGCCCACATGTGCGGCGCAGTGCACGACGCAACGTGGGACAACGCCGGCTCCAAGGCCAAGCTCGACAGCAACATGAAGCTCTGGCGTAAGTACTGCGACGGCCTCAACACGCCCTGCTGGCGTCCGGGCGAGGCAGGCCTCACGCCGCATGAGAGGGAGCGCGAGGCCATCCTCGCCGCCAACTTCCTCCCGTATGCCCTGACGGTCATGCGCGGACGACGAGGCTGCGCGCAAGCGAAGCCGGCAAGCGCGTACAAGGCCTACCTAGGCGTGCGCAAGGCGCACAGCAAGCGGACTGTCGAGCTGCCCGGCACGAAGCTGGTCTGGCAGATGTGCAAGCGGCTCAACGCAAGGCACGCGGCGGACTTCGGCGCCCTGTCGCTCGTAGTGAAGCGCAAGCAGCCCTTCACCAAGGAGATTCTCCACGCGCTCTTGATCTCTACGGACAAGGGCGCGCTCGACCTCACGGTGCCGGCCGTCGCGGCGGCCTTTCGTGCGTTTGTCGCAACGCTGCGTCAGACGGGCATGCGGAAAAGCGAACTCGCCCTCGGCGCCGGAGTGACCTTCACGCGCGCGCTCGCCACGCGCGCTAACCTCCAGTGGTGCCTCCGTGGGATCATCTACGCCGACCCGCCACCTGACCTCCTTCGCCACCCTAAGGTGGGTGACTATGCGATCCTAGTACCTCCTCCGAGTAAAGCGGACCCGTACGGCGAAGTCTGGGGAGCGCTGCCCATCTACCTGCACTACGCGCCATCCGAGCCGGACGCCGCCTTCAACCACCTCGCCACCCTCGAGCTCACTGTGCCAGCAGTCGGCCAGCAGCGACACATGGTGCCGCTCATCTCAGCCGACAACAAGCGGCCGCTGGCCGCTGGTCAGCTCGACCGTATGCTCCAGCTCGTCCTCGGCCGCGTGGTGGGCAAGGCGAACGCCAGCAAGTACAGCTGGCACTCAGCGCGAATCTATCTGGCGTGCTCGCTCCTAGCGGCTGGCGCCTCCCATGCCCAGATCCAGGCCCTGTGCCGCTGGCAGACGGAAGACTCGCTCCGGGTATATGCCCGCCTTAACCCTAGCAGCTACGACAAGCTGCTCATTCGCGCTGCGAGCGCAGACGTGCATTCAGTCTCAGTGGCATCATTACCGCCACTATCGAGCGAGCTCGCCATTCGGCAGCTCCTCGGTCTCTCACTGGTCGACGCCCTCGCGGCGTCCGCCTAAGCGGGCAACCCGGCGTCACCTCGCCGGATCCGACAGCGCTGTCTATCACTCGATCCTACTGAGTACCAGGCGCGATAATCTCAACGGCCACGTACAGCATGCGAGCAGTCTTACAAGGCTGCCCCTTGCGCGTGTGAGTAGCCCGCGCTGCTTATCACTCGACACACAGAGTGCCAGGCGTGTATTCCGGCGGCCGACCTCTTCTGGTCGAGCTACCACAGTCTAGCCCCTCCTGTAACCGGGCAACCGGGCCTCGGACGCCGTCTGAGATAACAGGCACTGCGGAGTGTAGACTCTTCAGTGACTCAGGGACTGCCTCAGGGCAAGATGTACCCCCGATGCGCCGCATCGCGGCGGCGACAACAACCGGTTGCGGTGCTCGTGTTCTTAACACCCTCTTGCGAGAGGCGCCGCAACCACTGACTCTGATACGATTGGAATGGATTCTAAATGCATGATGCCACACGGCCGCCACGTGAACTCACTGGCCACTGGCCACCCCATACCATATGCCCATCTTCGATGCCCTCGCGCTCGTCCGCTCACCGCACTTGAGAGGACTCGCTACAGCTCAGGGGGACTTCCATGACCTATGGCCGCGCTCGGTGGCGCGGAAGCTGACTACAATGGGGTTTCTGAGGCATTGGGGGGACGTCGTGTTCGTTAACACTATACATCCCAACCGAGCCCAACGAACTGTGAGGCTGAGCTCAAGCTCACCGCAGGTGTGGTTGTGTTCAGTTAGGTGTGAATGAGGGCTCCCGCAGGCGAGCCGACCTCTCGGTCCGGCCGAGCATGCATGCATATACCGCCCATATTACCATATCGGGTCGTAATTCGGGTCGTAATGAACGCTGAGTGCGTCCCGCGCTGAGTGCTTCGAGAAAGCTTCGAGAATCCGCTCTCGCGTCTCGTGCGCTCTGTCGTGTTGTTGTTGCTGTGTCCCACCCTCCCTTCCCTGGGGGTTTCTGAGGCATTGGGGGGACGTCGTGTTCGTTAACACTATACATCCCAACCGAGCCCAACGAACTGTGAGGCTGAGCGTCGCCAACTTTAGAAAAGATGAAATGTTTTTATGAGTACATGCTTTCAATAATCTCAGCACCAGTCTTACTTTGATTTGCTGCTCGTGCTCTTCTTCGGAGCCGCAGCGGAGGGGGCACGGCCTCCTCTGGCGGAGGACGAGCCGTTACCCGCCTTACTGCCTCTGGGCGTTCCAACCGCCTTGGCCCTGGGCGTTACAACTGCCTTGGCCCTGGGCGTTACAACTGCCTTGGCCCTGGGCGTCCCAAACGCCTTGGCCTGAGGGAGCACTTCCTTAGTGGTCGAGGCAGCCCTCTCCCGGCGGTTATTGGCACCCTGCCCCCGGATCCCAGCGATAGGTGATGCAGATGATCCACCTGCTGCCAATAACTTAGTCGAGGACCCACTTAGTCGGTTTCGGCTGTTGATTCGTCGCACGGCCAGTGCCACGATGCCACCGAGCAATTCGCGCACGAATTCGTCGGTGCGTTTGCGCTCTCTGCACCGCTCGATGACGACCGCCGCATAGGAGGGGCCGAATCGACGTTTCATGAAGTTTCGCCAGCACTTCTGGATAACTGTCGCCCGGTGGGCTTTCCCTATGCGCATGATGACACTCATCTTCCGCCTGGTGATGGACTCCGAGAGCCTCGCGCGTAGCCTCTGCTGCAGCAAGCGCGCGGCGGCCTCCACGCGCGCGAAATTCTCGGCGTACTCGAGCGCCTTGATCTGCGCCCTCTCGTCGAGGAAGAGCTTGCTGCGCGTCGCATTTCGCTCTGATAGGTCGATGGTGTGCAGCTTCATGGCAGCCTGGCTGATGTTGGCGCGCGAGGCGGCCGCCCTCGGCAACATGCCGAGGGCGGGCAAGGGTCGGGGACCACCCGAGCCGGTGACGGCGCGCGCCTGTCCAGCAGCAGGCGATGGCTTCTTGCCAGCACTGCGGCTACCGCTCAGAAAGGGAGTGCTGCTGCGTAAAGTCTGGATTGCGAAGGGGCTTCCGCCGCTGATCGCATTACTGCTGCTGCCGCTGCTGCCGCCTTGAGCACCGACACCGCTTGCGAAGCTTGTGACGCTGACATCATCGGTCCAGGCACTGGGCGCTGACGTAGTGGTGTGGCGACGTGCACTGGCGACGTGCACTGGTGAACGGATAGCGGCGGACGATGACGGCGAGGCAGGCATGAGCGGAGGCACCTTCGGATGCCGCATCGGTGGAGTCTGCAATCCAAAGGGCGGCGGCTGCTGCTGCTGCTGCTGCTGCTGCTGCTGCTGCTGCATTATCGCTGGGCTCCTTACAAGTGGGAGAGGCGGCGGAGGCGGGGCTTGCAGCACGTGGGCGAGTCCGTGCTGCCGAGCAAGATCATGCAGCTCGCGCTTGTCATGCACCATGTACAGGTCAGGCGTCGTCAGGCCGTGGTCGACGAGGTGCTGCGCCATACTTCGAAGGCTCAGGTTCCCTGGGTGGACTGATGCAAAAGGCAGCTGAGGTGCTTTCGTCGAGAGACTTCGAGCCGATGCAATGCCGCGCTTAGCTGCGGCGATGCGATAGGCTGTGATCCTGCTCATCGCGCGAGGTCGACGCGCTGCCGCCTCAGCCTCAGCTGCGTCCTCGAGATCGAGAATGAGGTCCTCGATCAGCTCCTCGACCGCCCTCATGGTCGCCGCTGCTGCTGCCGCCACTTGACGAGTTTGCCTCTGCGCCTCAAATTCCATCGCCTCAGCCAGGCGCTCGCCCTCTTTCGCAAGCTCCTCGTCCAGGCGATTGCGCGCGCGGCGGCGCGTCTCACCGTCGATGTAGGCGCGCCACGTGCGGAAGACGACGAAGATGAGCGCCTGGGGCGTCCGCGACAAAAGGAGTTGCCAGCGTGCCATGGCCATCTCCCTTAAGGACTGCGCCGCCATTGCCATGTCGCTTTGAGCTTGTAGGACCCGTCCAGATTGAGTACGCTCCTGCTCCAGATTTGCTCCAGATTTGCTCCAGATTGTACGCTCCTGCTCCAGATTTGCTATGCGTACGGCTGACTTTGGGATAGTCGCCCAGAGTCGCCGTTTGATGAAAGAGGGCTCTGTGGCTCCGCCACCGTCAGCCACAGTCGCGCTTTCAGGCGACTTTGGCGGATTGTTGTTCCGTCTGAAAGAGTCTTCCCCTGCTGAGCCTTGAGCCTTCGCTTGAGTCATCGGCGCGGCCATGGGCGCCTCGCCCTCAACACCCGCATGCTCCGTCGTCGTCGCGCTCACCGGTGCACCTTCGCTCTCGAGTTCGCTGCCCGCCGCCCCATCCTGCTGCTCCTTGGTGTTCCGTGCTGCTCGAAAGCTCCCTCGTACCCTGGCCGCCTTGGCTGCCTCGGGCGCCGCTGGAGACGGCGCAGGCTCCTCGGGCACGGCTTCGACTGGTCTGGCCGTCGCCGGTGCGAGCCCCGCCACCGGCTCGATGGCCACCGGCTCCCTGAGCTCCTCTCCATGCGCGTCGAAGAAGCGGAACGCACACGTCACCTGCCGCCCGAGCGGCCAGTAGAGCGCCTCCCGAGGCGGCGGCAACATCTGCAGATGGATCGCGGCAGTGATGGGGCCGTACTCCTCCTGCACCTCGACCAGCCGTCGGCGCGCCTGTGAAGCATCTCGCGGAGGCAATCACAGTTGGTCAGTCGCTCTCAACGTGACCTCAATAGTGCAATCAAGAGGCACTCAAGCGGCATTATATAGATAGGGCATTCGAGTCCCATTCTGTATGCGCGCCTTGTCTTGCACACGCTCGCGCTTCTTGGCGAGCTCGATGAATTTGAGCGCCTTGGTGCGAGCCGCCTCAATGCGGGCCATCGCCTTCTTGGCTGTGGCCAAGCTCTGCGAGAGGCTCTGCTTCTTGGCCGTTGCGCCTGCGGTGACGCCTGGAACAGAGGCTGGGCCTGGGGTCAGAGCGGTCGGGACGATTATTACTGGGTTGCTCGGTTTCGACGTCGTCGTTGTCGATGGCTGCGCATTCGCGTTGGAAGCCGCATCGCTCGTCTCAGCGCTTGCAAGAAGAACCTCTGCCGCGCCTTTGCCATCCGTGGCGGCGGCGCCGCGACGGGCGCCGGCGGCGCTGCTCCCATCTCCTGACTCTCGAGACTCGCGAGTAGAGCGAGACTTGCGAGACTTGGCATCGGCGCCTGGCGCCTTAAACTTCGATATAGCATCTGTGACTGTGGCAGCGGCAGCGGCGGCCCGAGAGACTAGAGCGGCAGCTTCTGCGGCGGCTGCAGCCAATGCGGAAGCTCTTTTCTCGTCTTCAACAGTGGTGGCTAGCCTATGAACGGCAGTCTGGCGCTTGCGCGAGGCCCGATCTACCAAGTCCGCCTGCCCCATCAGTTTTGCCCGTTCAACGAGAGCGTCAAGCAGGGCGAGCTCATACTTGCGAAGCTCGACCTTTGAGAGCTTGGACATCTCCTTGTCGGTCAGCGGCATGGCCCTTGGGCCGACCGTCTGATCGAGCTTCGACAACGTCCTGTCGCGCAAGAGCTGAGGCGGTGTGTCCGCAGACATCCTTTCCAATTTGGAGGCCGTTTTCGTCGCATGCAATTAATAGGGGCGAATGGCGGGACCACGACGGAGGATCTGCGTGCTGTTCAATACAACACGCTTTTGGAAAGCTCAACACGGCGTCCTCGATAACATGAAGTGCTCCGATCACCTGCGCTCAGTGCTGCTCGCGGAGCCCGCTCTCACCAAGTACGTGGACGCTCTTTGCGAGCACGCAGAGGCGCTCATCGCCGGCACCGACGATCGTGAAGCAATGCACGCGCAGCTCAGAAGTTGCGGTGTCAGAGTGATCGGCCACCGTCACAGGGCTGCCGCGGTGATGGGCAAGCTCAAGACGGAGTTGCATACACGCAGCGCCGACGCTGTTGTGCCGTCAGCCTCTAGCGTTGCACCCGCGTCCGCCATGAGCATGTCCGGCCTCACAACTCTAGGTCTGATGATCAGCCGCTGTGAGAAGCACACGGGTCCTCTGCCATTTGTCGTGACACCTGGCCTGCGCAAGAAGCTCAACGACAACAGCGGCATGCACTTGCACATACATGAAGACTATCCAGGCCTCTGCAGGATCAGTGTAACGCCACCCATCTACCTGTGCGAGCATTTCGCTACCGACGCAGAGTGCGACGCTCTGGTGCGCTGCGCAGACCCTCTGCTGCTGCGCTCGATGACGGATTCAGGCGTCTCCCAGGTGCGCACGTCACGCTCTACACACCTGTGCAAGGAGACGCCGCCGTGCCCGTCGCTGCTCGCCAAGGTGCAAGCGCTCACACGCAAGCCCATCAGCCACATGGAGGTTCCGCAGGTGGCTAGGTACGAGTGCGGCCAGTTCTATCGCATGCACTACGACAGCACCGATGCTGAGTCCTCGGGACGCATGTCAGACGAGCCGGGCGGGCCGCGGGCGTGCACTGTGCTCATCTACTGCAACGATGTGGCCGTGGGCGGCGGCACGCGCTTCAACATGCTCGGGCTCCAGCTGCAGCCACGAAAGGGAACTGCACTTGTCTTCTTCCCAACGTTTACCGACGGCACCATCGACACCGACACGCTGCACGAGGCGCTGCCGGCTGATGAGACCAAATTCGTGTGCCAGATCTGGGTACGGCAGCACGAGCTACCCCACTGGCCCGACGAGCGTAACTCGATGGGTCATCGGCTACTTGCGGCCTTGCAACCCCCACCCCCAGCTCCATGAAAACACCTGAGTACAAACGAGAGAAGAAGCGTCGCCCGTTCCGAGGAAGCCCCTCAGGGGACCATTGGCAAAAGTTAGCCTGCAACCCATCGGAAGTCTAATTAAGGCAATTAAGGCAAATTGGGATATTGATCACGACACGGCATAAATGAAATCAGTCGTTCTCCTTGCCAATGCTTGTGCATGTGCAGGCCTTCTCTTCAATGCACCTTCGCCTACAATTGTGGCGGTGCAGACCTCCTCTTCAACATTATTTCAACGCTCTTGGCGCCAGGCGCAAGCGGTTGAACTTGCCACAGCCACTTTGCTGGCGCGTGATACTGGCAATACTGGTGCCTTTCCTATTTCCGGACTCATCGACGATATCGACCCGGCCACAACAGCTATGGATGCCAAGGCGGCCGCAATGCGAGCTCAGCTGGCTGAGGAGCAACGCATCATGGATGCTCGCGATGAGGTCGCTATTCGTCGGATGGCCGAAGTGCAGGCGGCGAGACAACGTGAGCTTGAGGCGCAGAAGGCCTCAGGAGTGCCGTTTTGTGCAGAAAATGACCCCACAAAGGTGCTCGGTGATTCGGGCCGAACCGGCGTCTTAACCGCCAAAGCATGCCAGCGCATCAGAACAGGGCTGATTGAGACGGGGCCGCGCACGGGTGCTCTGCTGATCTTCTGAGAGCGAGAGGATTCTGCGGATCTCGGGTCCTGTATACTCGATCGGAGGGAGTACTCGATCGAGTAGCCACCTTTTTACGCACTGAAACGAATCGAAGGTGAGTCCCTTCCAAGTTTTGAAAACGACACATCCGACGTCGCGACCTGCCGTGTGTCAGCGGATAATGGTACACGAACTACACGACTCTACCGTACCGGTCGAACAGTCAACAGACGGAGGATTCCGGAAGCGCCGCACTCACGAGTAGGCCGCCGTCGCTAACCTATAACGGACAGACAGAGACACGCCACTTCCTCGAGTCTTCCTCGGCCCCTGAATGTCGCACATCTCCCCACTCGGGCGCTCATCCTGGCGGCCACGAGAGCTGCCGGCCGCCGAGGATGTGCAGGTGGAGGTGGGAGACGCTTTGGCAAGCTCCTGGCCCACTGTTGGTCACGAGCCGAAAGTCGTTGAGACCTTCTTTCTTCGCAATGGCCGCGGCAGTCACCATGAGGTGGCCGAGGATAGCCTCGTGCTCGGCGGTTGCGGCACCAAGGCCGATGAGCCCATCCCGCTGCTTCGGGATGAGCAGGATGTGAGTAGGAGCCACTGGGTTGATGTCCCGAAAGGCGTAGCACAAATCGTCCTCGTATACCTTATCGCTCGGGATTCGGCGCGCGAGGATCTCGTCAAAGATGGTGCGCGGGTGCTCGTCGCGCGTGCCAGCGCCACGGATCGAGTCCCAGCGCCCCTTGGCGTCCCACGGCGCGAGGCCTGCACGGATTTCGGCCGCCACACGCATGGCGGCCTCGTCTTTGGCTGTCATGTGCGCCCACCAGCTGAGCAGCCGCGGGCCGAGCGCGCCCGCGGCGGCGTCGCGCGGCTCGGCCGTAGACGCAGGTTGATTGATGAGGGTTTCCTCGAACTTGGGCAGCATGTGCGTGATGAAGACCATCGTCGGGAAGACGGTGGCATCCGCGAGCGAGAACTCGCGCCCAGCGAGGTACGGTCCCTCGGAGTGCGCGAGCGCCTCGAGAACGCCCAGCTGTGTCACGAGCTCGCGTAGCGCTGCTGGGCGGCTCGTAAAGCGCCCAAATGGCGGGGTTGGCTTGTACAGACAGCCCTGGATGGGGCCGAGGTAGGTATCGTGATGCCTCGTGATGACCTCTGCAGACGTGCGGGCGGCGAGGTCGGTGGGATAGCAGCTCGGCCCGTTGCCTTCAAAGGCGTGTTTGTCGAGAAGATGCCGGCAGATGGCATCCGACTCCCACACGGCGCAACCATCGCCGTCGGTCAGCAGCGGCATCTTGGCCTGCGGGTTGAGTGCCATGTAATCGGCAGAGCGCAGGCCACCGAGCTCCATGGGCGAGACGATTTTGACCTTGTCCTCGAGGCCTCGCTTGTACAAGACCATCCTGACGCGAGCTCCGTGGTTGGAGACGGGCACATCGTAGAGCGTGGACTGCGCTAGCAACCCGAAATACCCGACGGCTTGGAAGGCCAGCAGCATATGGCCGCCCGAAGTCGATCTCCGATGAAATCTCGAACTGTGAAGTCAAGAACAAGTCAAGACAAGTCAAGATGAGTCTAGACGATCACGCTCCCCTAGCCTTTCGTTTGGGGTCAAGTGTGACCTGTGTGACCACTTCATGGCCGTCTCGTGACGGCCAACGCCGCGGCGTTCACACATTCATCATCGTCTCCGACGCTGCTCATGCATGCGCTGCTGGCGCTGCTGGCGTGCTTGCCACGTTGCCAGCGTGGGTCATGTAAGTAATGTAAAAGCGCCTCCCTCGAGCACATTTTCGAGAGCGGCCGTTCCCTTGGCCGTTCCGTTCCTGGTTTGGTTGTCTGTTGTTACATGTAATGTATAGACTTGACTTGACTAACTCATGGAGCATCCAACAAGGTGGATGGCAGCGGCTGACTCGCCGCTATACAAAATAGCCCCGCGGGGCTTTGACCATAGACCCACCATCATTGCCCACCATACCTCGAGACTCAAGTCAGCTTATGCCAACGCGTGCGTGTTTCGCGGTATCGGGTATACGTTTCTGCGCTTGCAGCCACGCCAAGTCGCACATTCGTCAAAGCGATGGCCTCACTGTACACGCGAGAGCATCGATTGTTTGGGGTTGAGTAAAAGCGGCTCATTTGTAGCTTTTCAAGCCCAGACGAGCCATGTCATCCGCCAACCGTTCGGCTTCCGTCTTTTTCGCGACCTGGCCAGTCTCGGCCGCCTTTCGCTTGGCCTCAGCTGCCTTGAACGCCTCTGTCTCAGGCATAGGCTTCGCGAACTTGATCGCCTTGGCGTTAGCAATGGATTGAGCTTCTGCAACCTTCGGCGCTTTACCTTCGCCGTAGAGCTCCGCAAACGCTGCACAAGGCACGAACGTCGCCGACGCAAAACCGAAAATAGCGGCCTCGCGGCGCGAAAACGAAGGCGGCGGAGGGACGCTGAAGGCGAGCATGGCGACCACAAACGTAGGCACCATTCGCCTCCGCGAGCTCTTCGGAGATGAGCGCTCGTTTTGGGAAAAGGCGCACGGAGTTTTTTTGCGTTTTACAGTACATGTACATGTACATGACATGTAGCGCGCGCATTTGAACCAAACCGCACATCTACAAGCGAGGTCGCGTGGAGTCGAGGGAGTCGACCTTCGTCCAGCGTGTTGAGAGGGCCCAGTGGGGAAAACCTTGGGTATGCTCCCTGGCAAACGTTCACACGGGCTTTCGAAATGTGAAGAAGCGAGAGTGAAGACTCCGTACGAGAGCGACGCGTGTCTGACCCGGCCTTTTCGTGCAGCTGGGAGCGCGAGCGCGCGGAGAGCACCACAGCGACAGGGCGCTCACAATGAGCCACAATGGCGAGGCTGCGTCGCCGACCGCTCCTCCCCCTCCTCCCGCTCCTCCCGCTCCGCCTCCGCGCGATGGCGGCCGCGACGAGGGTGAGATTCCGCTGCCGCGGCGTCATGACGACCGGGACGACGACAACCGCCGGCGTGACGACCGGCGCGACGACCGGCGCGACTACGACCGGCGCCGCGAATACGACCGACGCGAGGACTACCGGCGGCGGGACGACCACTACTCGCGTGACCGTCGCGATGATCGCGGACGCTACGACGACCGCGAAGACCGCGGACGCTACGATGATCGCGATCGGCGCGACCGGCGCGACGACCGGTACGACCGCGACCGACGCGACGCCCGTGCGGACGCCGAGGCGCGCGTTTCGCGTGGTGGGCTGCTATGCGACGACGACGACGACCGCGGCGGCAATTTGACCCGCTCCAAAGACGACCGGCGGAGTGACCGCGATCGCGATGATGACCATGAGCGCGACCGCGACCGGCGGCGGAAGCGCAACATGTGGGACGACACGGGTGGCCGTGACCATACAGAGCTCGCGCAGGCGCAGGCGACACACCTGGCGATGACGCAGATGTGGGCGCAGGCGAATCCGTCGCTCATGATGGCTGGTCCTGTGCAGCCTTCGGGTCGCAAGCAGCGCGAGCTGTACGTGGGCAACCTCGCTGTGGGTATCGTCAACCAGGACATGCTGAAGGAGTTCTTCTCCTCAATCCTCACCCTGTGCCCGGGCTACTCTCCAACTATGGGTCCGCCGGTGGCGGTGGTGCAGCTGAGCGGTGAGGGCAAGTTCGCCTTCGTCGAGTTCCGCGACGAGCTCATCGCCGTCACCGCGCTGCAGCTCGACAAGGTGGAATTCGCGGGACGGCCGCTCAACATCGGTCGTCCAGCCGGCTATATGCCAGCCCCGGGCGTGCCGCTGCCGGCGCCGCTGCCGCTGCCGCCTGGGATCATGCCCGGGATGCCGAGCATGCCCCGCGCCGCGGCGCCTGACCCGGCCGCCGCCGCCGCCGTCGCCGCGCTCGTCGGAGGCAGCTTGCAAAACCCTCTGGGCGTCGGCATGGGTGGCGTGGTCACCCCCTCTGCCTCCCTGGCGGCAGCGAATGCGAGCCACCAGGCCAGCCGCAAGCAGCGCGAGCTGTACATTGGCAACCTGCCAACGAATGGAGGCATGCCTATGATCGCGGCCTCGCAGCTCAAGGAGCTCTTCCGCGCCCCGATGCTCACGATGCCTAATATGGACGAGAGCGCTGGACCCGTCGTCATCAACGTGGACCTGTCGACCGACGGCAAGTTCGCCTTCGTTGAGTTTCGTGACGAGACGATCTGCACGATCGCGCTCACTCTCTTCGACAAGATGGAGGTGTGTGGCCGTGCCCTCAACGTTGGCCGTCCGCGCGGCTACGTCGACCCCACCCAGCCGCTCGGAGGCATGTTCGGCGGCGGCCTGCTTGGCACCGCGGCGACTGCGGGGCTCCTGGCGCCGAGCCAGGCCCTCCCGATGGCGCCCAGCCTGGTGCCGTCGGGGCTCGCGGCGCTTAACACGACGCTCCCGCCGCCGCCGCCCGGGCCGCCCCCCACGCGCTGCGTCAAGCTCGAAGGCATGCTAACGGCCGAGATGCTCTCGGACGACCAAGAATACACCGAGATTTGCGACGACATCAAGACCGAGTGTGAGACGAACGGGCCGGTGACCGAGATGAAGGTCGTGCGCACCGGCCCGATGGCGGGAGTCGCCTTCGTTAAGTTCGAGATGCTCGTGGCTGCCGCCAAGGCGCGCGAATCGCTCGACAAGCGCCAGTTTGATGGCAACACGGTGAAAGCCTCTTTCGTGAGCGAGGAGGTCATGGCGGCTGTGGTCCATGAAGGCTGACAGGCCGAGGCGCGAGGCGAGGCTGACGGGGCCGGAAGGCTGACGCGGGCCGAGGCGATGACGAGGCGAGGCGATCCGATGGTCGCGCGAGGACGCGAGCAAATTATGAGCGGCGGTAGGGGCGTCGCTGCGATGCGATGGCACGCTGATGCAGGGGAGAGATGCGAGGTGTGCCTCTCATGCAATGTTCCGATAATGTTCCGATGGACAAAACGGGATGGGCCCGCTGGCTGCGTGACGCTGTGTGTGCTGCCCGTGGTGCCGACGCTCGCGTCGCGTCGCGCTGTGCGCATGGATTATCGGTACGATTTCTGTCGCAAGCGTTAAACTCATAAAACGCGTCACCCTTCCTGTTCCGCATCGCGTGAGATCGCGATCCTCGCCGCGCACACAATTCGCCGTCAACGACAACCTCACACATATCGGGCACGCGGCACGGCCCCCGTGAGCTCGAGATCATCACCGCACCTGAGTCTTCTCCGCGTAGAACCCGAGCAAGATCGCCGCCGCGGCGCTTCCGTGACCCTCTCGCTATACCGCGCTCACTCATGGCCATATCACACAGCACGCATGGCCGTCTCACACAACGCCCCATTACACACGGGATGGACCCCTCAGCTGTCCGGCAGCCTCCCAAGAGCTCACTAATCTTTCAGCGCCTTGCCCCCCGTCGCCGCCAGCACCACGTCCTCCTCGTCATCGTCGCCAAGCAGGTTGGCGAGGAAGCCGGTCACTTTGGCGCCCGGACCCATCGGTGTCACCCCCTTGTACTTGTCGCACGCGGTGCGCGCGACGCACACGGGCAGCTCGTCGGGCAGCAGGCCTGACGAGGGCGTCGCCGCGGACGCGTAGAAGGCGGCCCTGGCTTGTGGCTCGGTTAGGCGCACCACGTAGCCGTCCACCATGATGTCCGAGAAGAGCAGCTTGCCCTCGAGCGTCTTCAGCCACTGATCCAGTTCGAGGAAGGGTCGGCCAGCCGAAACGAGCTCGTAGAACTGCGAGAGCTTCTCGAGCTGTGCACCGAGGGCGGCCTGCACCTCGGGCAGCGGCAGCGTCGTCTCGGCAAACTCTTGCGCGTACGTGTCGTGGCGCGCGTTGGGCAGCACCAGATTGGTGAGCATGTCGGAGAGGCAGCCGGGCAACGGCACCTCCTCTCCAAATTTGTCCGCATTCTTCTGGTCCTTTCCGAGGCGCATGCCGTACTGCGGGTTGGCGCGGAAGAAGGAGATGCGCACGAGCATCGTGAGGAACTCATGCAGCTCGAGCACCGTGTCGTTCGAGCCCGCGTTCGCCTTGGTGAACTGGCCCGACATGGTGTCGAAGCTATACATGTCGGTGATCAGGCCGGCCTCGATGACGAAATCGTGGAACTCCTCCATGTCCATCTCGGTGGCCGAGCCCTCGAGTGACGAAGCTGCGTATGCCCTGAAGATGGAGGTGAGCGACTCGAGGTTACCCGCAAGCACGTCGTGCACGTCCTTCTCCCAGAGCGGGAAACCCGGCAGCGCCGAGAGCTGCAGCATCTCCCACGTCATCAGCCACTCGCGGTGCACCTCAGGCGAGACACCCTTGGGCGGCGCCGCCGCAGGCGTGTAGCGCTCGGCCGTGATGTACGTGGCCGCCGTGATCACCTGATCCTCGTTGAGGTCGCCGAGAATGTTGGCGATCATCGCCGCCACCTTCTCGCCCACCTTGATCTGCTCGACGGCGCGGTACTTGTCGCAGCCGCAGCGCGCGATGCACTCGAGCAGCTCGTCAAAGTCGAGCGTCGTGTCGTCGACCGCGCCGCCCGTCTCCTTCTGCGAGTTGACGAAGGCCGCCTTGCACTGCGGCACCGACAGCCGGCACTTGAACTCGGTGCCCACGCGGTCGTCGCCCACGATGTCGGAGCCCTGCGTGCACGTGAAGGTGCCAATGACGTTGAGCGCCTGCAGCGTGGACACCCATTGGTTGATGCCCACTTTCTGGTTGTCGTCGAGCGGGATGGTCGCGTACCACGCCTGCAGGCGCGGCCGCCCCTCGGCGAGGGCTGCCTGCACCTCGGGCATCTGCATCGTCTTGGCGCGGAACTCGGCCGCGTCGTCGCGGTGCGCCTTGGGCAGAATGGCCTCGCGCAGCGTCTTCTCGAGGCAGAAGGGCACGGGGTAAATGGTGTCCTGGTGCTCCATCGTGAGCTCGCCGTACTCGGGGTTGATGCGGCCGAAGCTGACGCGCGTGATCACGTTGAGGAACTCGTATAGCACGAGCTCCGAGTTGGCCGCGGGGCCGGCGAGGCCCTTGCCTGACTTGTCGGCCTTGGTGAAGCACTCCTTCATCTGGTTGAAGGTGTACACGGCCGGCTCCGCGCCCTTCATAATGGCCAGCTTCGTCTCGAGGCCGCAGTCGATGACGAAGTCGTGGAACTCCTCCATGTCCATTGTCCTCGACGAGTCGCTCGTCGCCGTCTCGCCGAGCGACTTGCAATAGGAGCGGAAGATGGAGGCGAGCTCCTTGAAGTTGGCGTGCAGCAGGTCGTGCACCTCCGCCTCCCACAGCGGGAAGCCGTACAGGCCCATCAGGTCGAGCTGCTTGAACTCGGCAAGGAAAGCTGCGTGCTCCTCGGGCGTCTCGTCCTTGAGCGGCTGCGACTCAGACACGTCATAGCGCACCGCGCGGATGTACGTCGCCTGGCGCATGCAATCCTCCTCCGAGGCCTCGCCGAAGAAGTTCATGCAGAAGGCTTTCACCTTCTGCGAGTTCTCCATCTGCTTGACAGCCGAGTATTTGGCCACGGCCATGCGCGCGATGCACTCGAGCCACTCGTCGAAGTCGAGCACCGAGGCCGAGCTGACGGCGTCGCCCTTGCCGACCGTGAGCTGCTCGGTGCTTTGCGAGTCCATGAAGGCGGCCTTGCACGTGGGGATCGAGAGGCGCATCTTGATGTTGCCCTTGGTCGACTCGTCGCCGGTGATCTCGGACATCTGCTCGATCTCCCACTCGCCCACGATGTCCTGCCGGTCGAGCACGCGCAGCCACTCGTCGAAGCCGAGCTTGTCCGAGACAAGGCCCTTGCCCTCGGAATCGTCGAGCACCTTCTTATCGTACCATTCCTTGAGCTTGGGCTTGTAGTTCTCGAGGACGGCAAGCAGCTTCGGGTCGTTCATCTCCTTGTTGCGGAAGGCGGCGGAGTTCTCGCGCTTGGCGCGTGGCAGGATGATCTCGTTGAGCACCGTCGAGAGTGCGAGGGCGACCGGCACGAGCTCGTCCTTGTTGCCGTGCAACCCAAAATTCGGGTTGGCGCGCCAGAAGGAGATGCGCACGAGCATGTTGAGGAACTCGTACAGCACGAGCTCCGCGTCCTTCTTGGCCTCCTCGCCGAGCGCTGTGCCCTTGACCTTCTTCGGAGCCGCAGCGTCGCGCGCCCACTGCGGCTTGTCGTTGCCACGCGACTGCGCGTCGCGCTTCTCGTCCTGACGCTGCGCGCGCACCTGCGCCGTGTTGGTCGCGTTCGCCTTGATGAACTGCGTCGACATGACGTCGAACTTGTACTGCTTGGTCTCGAGGCCGACGTCGACGACGAAGTCGTGGAATTCGTCCATCGACATCTCCATCGCGTCCTCGGCGCTGTCCTCCGAGATGGAGCGCGTGTACGCGAGGAAGATGAGCTGCAGCTCCTTGAAGAGGGGGTGCATGATGTCGTGCACCTCCTTCTCCCAGATCGGCCACAGGTGCACGTCCATGATCTCCATACGCGACCAGCAGTCGAGCCACTTGTCGAGGTCCGCCTGCGACTCGCCCTTGAGCGGCTTCGTCTCCTTGGCATCGTACCGCTTGGCGTGGATGTACGTCGCCTCAATGACGACCTCGTCGGGGGTCTTCTCGCCGAGCAGGTTCTGCAAGAAGCCCTGCACCGCGAGCGCGGGAGAGACCTCGCGCACGGCGCGGTACTTGTCGATGCCGAGGCGCGCACAGCACTCGAGGAACTCCTCAAAGTCGAGCACGGCGAGCGCATCGGTGCCCGAGCTCTGGGCGGCGCCGATCTGGTCCGACGGCTGGGAGTCCATGAAGGCCATCTTGACCTGCGGCATCGAGAGGCGCCACTTGTACTCGGTCTTGCACGCGGGGTCGCCGGTGATGTCCGACTCGCGGTAGCACTGCCAGATACCGACGAGATCCTTCTCGTCGCAGACGCGCATCCACTGCTCCATGCTGAGCTTGTCGGTGATGTCGGTCTGCTTCGAGTCATCCGAGGTGGCCTCGTTGTACCAGGTCTTGAGTTTGGGACGGTACTCGTCGAGCACCTTGAGGACTGAGAGCTCGGTCATCACCGTCTCGCGGAAGACGGCCGACGTGTCCTTGCGCGCGCGCGGCAGGATCTCATCCTCGATCATCGTCTGCAGGCAGCCGTTGTCGTGCATGCCCGAGCCGGGGTAGTTGCACAGGTGGACCACCGCCTTCTTGTTGCCGTAGTTGCCAAAGGTCGGGTTGGCGCGCTGGAAGGCGATGCGCACGAGGAGACCGATGAACTCGTACAGCACGAGCTCCTGGTCCTTCTTGGCCTCCTGCCCGTCGTTGGTGCCCTTGACCTTTGCGACGACCTCGGTCGTGCGCCCGTCCTGCTTGGTGGCGGAGGTGCGGCGAGACTCCGCGTGCTGATCCCGCACCGCCCCGCTGTTGGTGGCGTTCGCCTTGATGAAGTTGTTGGTCATCAGGTCGAAGTTGACCTGCTTCGTCTCGAGGCCGCACTCATCGATGAAGTCGTGGAACTCGGCCATCTCCATCTCCATCGCGTCCTCAGCCGAGCCGGAGCCGAGCAGCGAGCGGCAGTAGGCGAGGAAGATGAGGGTGAGCTCGGCAAAGTGCTTCTGCAGAATGTCGTGCACGCCCTTTTCCCAGAGCGGGAAGTAGTACATGTCCGAGATCTCGAGCCGCTGCCACACCTCGAGCCACTTCTTGTGCTCCTTGAGCGACTGTCCGGGCAACGTCTGCGAGTAGCGCTTCCAGTTGTAGCGCTCCGCCTTGATGAGCGTCGCCGTGTTCATGCACTCCTCCGTGTTCTCCTCGCCGAGCAGGTTCTTGCAGAACGAGGTGATCATCACGGCGGCCGACATCTGGCGGATGGGCTTGTACTTGTCGAGCGCGCAGCGCGCGATGCACTCCTTGAACTCGTCAAACTCGAGCGTGGTCATCGCGTCCGTGTCCTTGGCCTGGCCTACGGTGAGCTGGTCGAGCGATTGCGAGTTGATGAAGGCGAACTTGGCCTGCGGCAGCGAGAGGGAGATCTTGAACTTGTTGCGGCAGCGCTCATCGCCGGTGATCTCGGAGTCCTGGAAGATCTCCCAGTTGCCCACGCCGTTGCCCGGCGTGTAGCCCTGCGCGCGCGCATCGGCGCCCCAGCCCTTCTTGAGCAGGTCTTGCCACTGCTGGTACTGGAGCTTGCGGCCCTCGCCACGGAGGAACATGGACTGCGTGTGCACGTCGAACCACTCCTTGAGGCGCTTCTCATAGCGGGAGAGCGCCGTGAGCATCGACTTGTCGCCCGCGAGACGCTCCTTGAAGAGAGCCGAGTCGTCGCGCTTGGCGTTGGGCAGCACGACTTCGTGTAGCATCTGATGCAGGCAGTCGGGCAGCGGCACGAGCTTGTTCGCGAGCTTGTTGATGCCGTGGAAGGGGTTGGCACGCCAGAAGCCGATGCGGATGAGCACCTCGACGAACTCGTAGAGCACGAGCTCCTGATCCATTTCGTCCTCGCGGCCCTTGTTGGCCGACTTGGAACGTTTGTTGGTCTGCGCCATGGCCTTCGAGGCCGAGCCCACGCCCTCCATCTTGGCCGCGGAGGTGCCCGCCTCCTGCTTGCGCTGCTGCATGACGGCGTTCGAGTTGAGCGCGTTGGCCTTCTTGAACATGTTGCACATGACGTCGAACTTGAGGTCCTTGGTCTCGAGCCCAACGTCCTTGACGAGGTCCTTGAACTCGGTCATGGTCATCTCGACGGCGTCCTCGGCCGTGGTCGAGCCGCCAATCGACTTGGCGTAGTGCGCGAAGATGTTGGTCAGGTCCTGGAAGCACTCCTGCAGGCAGTCGAAGACGCCCTTCTCCCAGAGCGGGAAGTAGTGCAGGTCGGCGATCTCGATGTTCTGCCAGCAGTCGCACCACTTGCGGTGCGCCGCGAGCGACTGGCCGGGCAGCGGCTTCGAGAGCTTCCAGTTGTAGCGCTCCGCGTGGATGTAGGTCGCATCACGGATGACAGCCTCGTCCGTCTTCTCACCAAGAATGTTCTGGAAGACGCCGCGCACGCCGTCGGCGAGCGACATGAGCTTGATCTCGCCGTACTTGTCGCGCGCGCAGCGCGAGAGGCACTCGAGGAACTCGCCGTAGTCGAGGGTGGCCATCGCGTCGTTGTCACCCGCGTCGCCCGCAGCCATCTGCTCGAGCGACTGCGAGTTGAGGAACGCGTACTTGGCCTCGAGGATCGTGAGGCGGCAGGTATACTTCTCCTTGCACCGCTCGTCGCCCGTGATGTCCGACTCGCGTTGGACGGTGCAGTCGCCCACGAATGCGCCCTCGGGTAGGCCGGCGCCCTCGCCCACTTTGGTTTGGACTTTTGCCTTCTCCATGTGCTTCGAGCCCTTCTTCTTCGTGAACTGAAGGAAGCCGCGCGCGATGTCCATCCAGGTCTCCATCGAGAGCTTGTTGTCGATCTTGCCCTTGACGGCGGTGAGGAGGTTGACCTCCTGGTAGTAGAAGGTGAGCTTCGAGCGGTACTCCTCGAAGACAGCCTGCACCTCGGCGTCCTGCGCGATCTCGTCGCGGAAGAGCGACGACATGTCCTGCTTCGCGTTCGGGATCAGCACCTCCTCGAGCATCTTCTTGAGGCAGCCCGGCAGCTCGACGAGCTTGGCCTTGTTGTCGTACTGGCCGTGCTTCGGGTTGGCGCGCAGGAAGGCGATACGCACGAGGCAGCCGAGGAACTCGGTCAGGGTCAGTCGGTTGTCGGGCTTCTTGATCTTCATCGAGCCTGGCTCGGGGTAGTCCGAGGAGAAGCGATCGCAAGTGAGGTGCTTGGGCAGCTCCTGGAATTTGGTCTCGCCCTTCTTGCCGTCGTGCGCCGAGCGCGCGGCCTGGCGGGCGATCTCCTCGAGCTCGCGTTGCACCTGGACGTTACGGCGGCCGGCCATGCGTTCCATGAAGACGGTGGCCGAGTCGGACGCGTTTGCCTTGGCGAACACGTTGGTCATCGTCGTGAAGTTGATCATGCGCGTCTCAAGCTTCGAGTCCTTGATGAAGTCGTGGAACTCCTCGAGCTCCATCTCGAGCGCGTCGGCGGCCGAGTCGATGCCCGAGATGCCCTTGGTGTAGTGCGAGAAGATGCGCATCAGCACAGAAAAGTGCCCCTGCAGCGTGTCGTGCACGCCCTTCTCCCAGAGCGGAAAGTGGTGGATGTCGACGAGCACCATGTTCTCCCAGCACTGGCACCAGAGCTTGTGCTGCGCGGGCGAGAAGCCGGGGAGCATCTTGGTCTGCTTCTGCCAGTCGTACCGGTCCGCCTTGATCACGGTGGCCTCCCACATGCACATCTCGGGCGACTTTTCGAAGAAGAGGTTTTGGATCCACGAGCGCACGGCGTCCGCCATGGTCATCGCCTTGCGGTTGTGCGAGGGCAGGTACGTCGTGAGCATGTGCTCGTACATGTTGACCGCGCAGCGGCAGATGCATTCGAGGAGCTCACTGAAGTCGAGTGTGGCGATGTCCGACGAGTCGGCATCGACCTCGCCACCCTCGACCTGCTCAACCGACTGCGAGCGCAGGAAATTCCAGCGGCACTGCGGGATCGAGAGCTTCGCCTTGAAGGTCATCTGGTTCTTCTTGGCGGTCCGCTCGTCGCCCGTGATCTGCGACTCCTGCGAGAGGTACCACTCGCCCACCATCTTGGGGCACGGCGGCTTGGCGCCGCGCGCCCCCTGCGTGTCCGCGTCGGGCCCGTCCATGAGCTCCACCCACCTCTTGTATGTAATCTTCGGGTTCGGGTTGAGCGTGGAGCGCTCCTTGCGCAGGATGGGGCGCAGCCACGCCTGCAGGCGGTCGCGGTACTCCGTGAGCACGCCCTGCGTGGCCGCATCTGCCTGAAGCACTTTCTTGAACTCGCCCGAGGTGTCACGGCGCGCGTTGGGCAGGATGCACTCCTCGAGCAGGATCTGAGTCGACTCGGGCACCGGCGTGAGGTCCTTCTTGTTGTACTTGGAGCCCCACTGCGGGTTGGCGCGCCAGAAGGCGATGCGCACGAGCAGGTTGATGAACTCAAAGAGGTTGAGCTGCGCGTCGACCTCCTTGGCGACCCGAGCGCCCTTGGACGAGTCGGTGACCTTGCGGTCCTGCTGCGCCTTGAGCGCCTTGTCGCGCACCGTCATCTGGCCGCCGATGGTGCCAAACTTGGGCGCCTTGTTGCGCTCCGAGGAGCCCGACGTGGCGACCTTGGCCTGCGAGTTGGCCGTCGTGAAGTGGCGCGTGAGCTCGTCGATCTTAAACTCCTTCGTGCAGATGTCGCAGTCCTTGGCGACCGAGAGCATCTCCATCAGCCCGATGCGCGTCGCGTTGCCGATGTTCTCGGAGCCTGCGATCGAAGCGCCGCAGTAGTACAGGAAGATGGCCTGGAGCTCGGGGAAGGCGCTCTGCAGCACGTCGTGCAGCTGCGTCTCCCAGAGCGGGTAGCCGTACAGATCCTTGAAGGTCATGTTCTTCCAGCAGACGAGCCAGTTCTTCTGCACGGCCGCCTTGACCTTCTCGTCGTACGCCGAGGCGCCCTCCATGTCGTCGCCCACCGAGAAGGTCGCCGCGTCGAGCACCTCGAGCTCCGTCGCCTCGTTGAGCACGTTCTTGAGCATGCCTTCGATTCGCTTTGCGAAGGTCATGTCCATGACCGTCATGTACTTCTTGTCGCCGCAGCGCGCGAGCGCCTCGAGCATGGCGGGCAGCTCGTAGTTGGGCATGTTCACGGCGAGATCCTGCGCGGTCTGCGAGTCCATGAAGGCGTGACGCGCCTGCAGCTCGGTCAGCGACGACTTGTGTGTGACAAGGATACCACTCGCTTGGGTGGCGTCGAGGGTACGGATGCCGAGCGAGCCAGTCTCCTCGAGAGCGGCAATGTACTGCGTGAACACGTCCGTGTTCGTCTTCTCCGCCTTCTCGTGCAGCTTTTGGAGCCACGCCGCCGTCTTCTCCGAGTACGAGTCCATCACAGCCTTGGCCTCAGCATCGCCCTTGAGAACCGCCGTGAACTCGGTCTTGTTGCCGGTCTTCATCTTGGGCAGGAACTCGGTCATCATGTTTGTCACGCACTGCAGCAGCGGCACGGTCTCCTGGGTCATTTTGGGCGCGCCTGGCAGCTGCGGCGTGTATCGCGGGTTCTCGCGGTAGAAGGCCAAGTTGATGAGCAGCGTCAGGAATTGCTCGACGCCGAGCGACGTGCCATCCTCCGAATCAAGACCAATGCCCTTGGCGCCGCCCTTGAGGTTGAAGAGGCGAGTCATCTGGGTAATGTCGTACACCTTCAGCTCAAGGCGCGCATCCTTGATGAGCTGCTTGAAGCCAGCTGCGCGGTGCACGGGTGGCAGGGTGGTATGGGTGAGCGGTGTGGCGGCGGCGGTGGCATGACTCACAGTGCAAGGGGCGCTGCGGCGCCGTGTGTTCAGCAAAGGAAAAGGGAGATGGGGCGTAATGCATGGAGACGCAAGACGAGGCAGTGATGGCACGGTAGTTGCTTGCCCCCTCAAGGGGCGCTCCCACGTGAGCTTGGGCCAAGTGGCTGAGCGCACCAAGCTTGCAGCGTGTCGCCATCTCCATGGTCTTGCAATCCGAGAATTTGCAGCAGTGCGCGAACACCTCGATGAGCTGCTTGTACTTGCTGCTCAGGATCTCAATGATTTGCGCTGGATCGGCGACCGGAAGGCCATCGAAGCTGACCTGCTGGAGCACCTCTTCCTTCGTCTTTGCCGGCGCAAACGTCTGCACCTCGTCGGTGGGCTCGGTGGTCGCAGCGACGATCGAAGTCGTGCCACTCTCTCCTTTCTTGGCTGAGGTAGGCTTCTTACCCGGCGAAGGCTTCGATGCCGAGGCGGGCTTGGGTGCCATGTTCGCGGCGACCCCAAGCAGAGGCTTCGCGTGCCAGCCTGCCAAAAGTGCCGGCCCAAAGAGAAATACTTCGTTTCGCTGCGTTGGCACCGTGAATTGGGAAAAACGGGAAACCCGGAAGGTGGTCGAAACGGCCCTTTCATGCTGTCAGTCCAGACAGAAGTTAAGTCGCGGTCCCCCCGCGCTCACTAGCCTACTGCAAGGGAGGGGGGGGATGATTGTGTAAACTGTGAAGGGCACGCTCTCGACACCGCGGACCGCGCGCGACCGCGGCACGGTCCATGTTTGTTGACTCGTGTGAACCCGTTTTCTTCTCACGAAAAGCTGATCGTCGCACATTGTCCTCTTTCTGTGCAAGTTCTTGGAAAATGGATTTCCAAAGTCTACCGTCGCGACTCTCGGGCAAAGCGCGCCCGGGCCTCGCCCATTTCCGCTTTTGCTCGATCGGGAAAGCTCGATCGAGGTCCTTTCTCTCCGCCCATGGCGGATAGGTCGGAGCCGACGAGCCGTACAGCTCCTAAGCAGCTAAAGAAAGCGCAAGATCAGAAGCAGGCGCTCGCATCGCTCTGGCTCGACTCATTGATGATGCCGGCGCAGCAACTCGCGCAGTGCCTGAGTGTGCACGCGCGGGTGCCGCTGCCAGGGGAGCGTACCGCCGTGCGTCCTGTCGTGCGAGTCCAGCTACGCGGAAGCAACGCCGCCCCTGCCGAGTTCACCGAGATCCTGCTTGCTGTCATGCACCTCCTCATCTACGACCACGATAAGTACGTACAGAAGGTGCAGTCGCTTCTGATGACCATCACTTCGATCAAGTCGGCCCAGACGCCCTGCGCTGCCCTGATCCTCCCAATGCTACGCATGCACGAGGACTTCCTTCGCAAGGTCGTCTCGGCTTGCTACTATTGGGTCGGCTCCAACCGGCAGCCACTCCTCGCGCTCAACATCCTCTCGAGCTTTGTGGTCCCAAGTACCTCTGTCGACCTGCCCGCGGCGCGCCAGACGTGCGCGCTCATCCGCGGGTGGCCGAAATTCTCGCTGCTCGTGCAGGCGTCGCTGCGGCTCGCTCAGGAGCCCGCTACGGCGCTCGTCCTCGGCCGCTTCTGGGACGCGGTGTTGGGCACTCCGCCACAGTCGGAGCCCGATAGCGCTGCGCTCGCGGATGCGTTGGGCGACCTTGCCAAATCGAGCGACCTCGAGGCGTCCCTGGATCTGCTGCTGCTCGGGCTGCAGACGCGAGCGCGCGAAGCTTCGATTATCTCGCGCTTTGGCGGCCTCGCCCCGCTCCTCAGGATCACAAGTGCTCTGCTCATGGCCGACAAGCTCCTTGCGGCCATCGCCGAGCGGGGCGCTCTCTGGTAGCGCGTGCCCTCGGAGTGCCCTCTGAGTGCCCTCGGAATGACCTCGGAGTGACCTCAATCTGACCTCGGAGTGACCTCGGAGTGACCTCAATCTGACCTCGGAGTGATCTCGGAGTGACCTCAATCTGACCTCGGAGTGATCTCGGAGTGACCTCAATCTGACCTCAATCTGACCTCCGGTGGCCATCGCACACTCTCAGGTACTTGGTGCACATGGTGGTGGCGATCATGGACGTGGCGGCCGAGGCAATGAGTGGTGGGTCGGCCAAGTGCACCTCGATGCACGACCTGTTAGCTGCTATGTCACTGGAGGTCATCGCCGTCTCCGTCACCTCAGCCGGCCTGCTGCCCCATTTCTTGAACCCGGGGGCCTCAGCAGCCGCGGGTGCGCCACCGGGCATGGAGCCTGCGTCTCTGGAGCGCCCTCTGCGCGTCCGGCTCGAGAAGCTGGTGGCTATCGCCATAGAGCGGCACGCGCAGCCATACCCGCTGCCGCCGCTCGCGCGCCTCCCTGACGCGGTGCGCCGCCTCTACAGCACCATGGACCGATATGGAGGCACCCTGCTCATCGAGATGCTGCAGGCAAATGCGATGGATGAGGCCGGCGTTCGGGCGGTCAACCGCCATCTGCTCGTGCTTCCGGAACTCGCGCCGGGAGCTGGCGATGGGCAGGTCCCAGAAAGGGGTGCGAGTCTCCGCTCGCTCTCGTTATCGCGGAGCGCCGTCCTGGGCGGCGCGCCTCGTGCGCGCGAGCTGCCGAGAGTGGAGGTGCTTCCCGCCGAGTTGACGCGCCATAGCACGTGCTATCCCGTGCTGCCGCCCAGCCAACGCTTCGAGCTGATCAATGTCAACGTGGCCCAGAGGCATGCCTACGTACCCACGGTATCCATTGTTGGCAGCGGCAGAGGCGTCGGCGTCGGCGTCAGCGTCGGCGTCGGCGTCGGTGTCGGCAGCGGCGTCGGCAGCAGTGTGAGCGAGGGCGATGATGGCGAGCGCATCGGTCTAGTGGACGACGGCAATGACGTCGATCGGGACGGCACATTTCCTCCCGAGACCGAGCCAGATCGAGATCCAGATCGAGATCGAGATCGGGACGGCACACTTCCTCTCGAGCCCGAGCCGGATGGCCCTTGGCGGCCGGCTCCATCGAAGGCCAACGGCAGCGGCAACACCGAGTCCATTAAGCTGGAAGGCGCTGACGACACCATCGGCGGCGGCGGCGGCGGCGGCGGCGGCGGCGGCGGCGGCGACCACCACCACAATCGTGGTGCCTCTGGTCAAGGGCGCGACGCGGCGTGGACAAGGGCCCTGCACGAGGCGATCATGAGCTTGCCACCGGCCGCGCCGGAGATCTTGCAACAGTTACCCTATCATCCGCCTCTCAGCAAGGTTGACCCGAGTGATGACAGCTCGGCTGATGACTTCTTGGGTGAGCGTGACGCTGTTTGGGTTGAGTGGATGAGGGCAGTGGGCACGGTTGGCGCCTCGACAGAGTTCAAGCCGCGTGGCTGGGTACTGCCTGCACGCTCGGCGTTGGATGCTGCCAACAGGACAGCCGACCCAGCTCTTGACAAAACTGTCGACGCCGAGCCTGGGACTGCAAAGCCTACACCTCGCGCAAAGCGCGAGGACGGCGAGGGCAGTGAGACCAGTTCTCCACGCGGCGACATGGGTACGCTGATGGCCACGGATGACCTGCCGGGCATGCAAGTGCTCACCACGGCGCCCTCTTCCCCTTGTCCCACAGGCGCGGGTTCTCCTCTTGGCGACGATGCCGGCGGCGAGATGCTTGCGCACGACGGCGGGCTTGTGGGTACGAGAGTGAGCAAGGGCGAGGGCGATCGTCACTTGGTGCTGCAGGAGCCAGTGGGAGAAGGCAGCGTCATCGTAGAGTACCACGGCGAGCTTGTCGTCGATTGCGACAGCATGGTACGCGCGCTCTCCAAATACCACACCGTGTGGCCACCGCTGCTATACATCCTGCGGCTGGGCACCTCGTCGCTCGCCATGGATATCTCTCGTGTGGCGTCCCATGGCCGACTCGCCGAGCATTGTTCATGCAACCCTACGTGCGAGCTGCATGCTTGTCGTACTAGAGCGTCCGACGGCAGCTGGGTTCCGCGCCTCGTGCTGCTCGCGGGCCGTCCGCTTGCCTCCGGGCAGCTCGCTACCGTCGACTACACACGCTTCTCAATCTCGGGACGTGAGAGCCATGTGCATGCCGACTGGATTCTGCAGCTGCGCGCGACCACGCCGGCCGTACGCCGCTTTCCGCCGCCAACCGAAGCCTCCATCACCACGCTCGTCAACACGCATGCCGAGTTGAGCTCCTCGCTCGCGCGCCGGCACCACGCGATCGCCTCGGCGTGCAGCAGCGCGCAGGCGGCGGGGTGCAGCACCCCGTCAGCTGCCGCCGACGAGGCCGAGGGATCGCTCGAGGACGCGCCCAGCACGGCGCCCTCGGCATCCAGCACGACGCCCAGCACGGCGCCCAAGCTGCCTATCCAGGAGATGCCACCTGCCGAGCAGCAACGCGTGCTCGTGGGCATCCTCAAGCGGTTGCGCAAGGAGCCGTGCGACCTCCTCCACTGTCGCTTCCGCAAGAGCGAGCAGGCGAGCGAGAGGCGGCTGACCAAGGAGCTCGCCAAGGAGGCGGTGGGTCTCGAGGTGTCCAAGGCCGCCGTGGGCGCCGTGCTGGGCGGCGTGGGCGGGCGGGCAGCGAGCGGCGGACGTGGGCGTGGCCGCAGCGCACGGGGCAGGGGCGGCGGTCCATCCGCGGCGCAGCCGGCAGCATCGCTCGTCGGAGGGAGCTTTGACGAAGTGGACGAGATGACTCATGAGGCCGAGCGACCTGCATGCAATGAGGGAGGCGATCGCGAGCTGCATGCAATGAGGGAGGTGACTCATGAGGCCGAGCGACCCACCGGTCTCATCAGTACTCTCGGCTTCATGGAGCGACCCACCGGCCGCGGTCGAGGCTCTCGCGGCGGTGGCCGTGGGCCAATTGGTGGTCGTGGCACAGGTGGTGCCAAGAGGGAACGCGACGCGGCGATGGGCGCTGGCAAGGACGGATACGACTGGAGGCAAGGATGGAAGCGCGTGGTCACGCTACCCGTGGGCAATTCGCCCCCCCCAGTGCCGACCGGTGTCCAGCCTGGCTGGCCTGCTGCCGAGCAGTCTGGATTTGCCCCAATGCAGACCGGCGACATGACGAGCGACGCGCGCGCACCGCAGCAGTTTCTGCCCATCGCCCCTTGGAACCGTCAAGCGGGCTACAGTGCAAGCGAGGATACCGGTACGGATCCGTCGGCCATGTATGTGGCCGATGACTCCATGGACAGCGAGCAGCAAGCCGGGGATCTCGCGGTTGACTGAACGCAGTCGCCGCGACATTGCGGAAAAGGCCGGCGAGATGAGAGAACTGCCAGAAGGTTCCAACGGGGGGTGACGTGTGAGGAAAGGCGTGTGTCAGTGCGCGCGCGCCGGCTGCCGCGCTTGACGCAGAGCTGTTTCAGACATCAGAGAGCGGAGTGACAAGTTCAGACATCAGAGAGCGTGACGAGTCGAGTTCAGACACGAGAGCGTATACACGCAGAGGAGAATGAGCGCAGACCGCGAGCACGCCGGACGATCAGCGGTCTGTCCGAAAGGTTGAGTCTTGAGTTAATCAATCGTGTGCCCCTGACCCAGCACATACAGGTTGCACGACAGCTGACGCGGACACCCAGTTCCGGAAGACGTCGCACGCCGTCCTCGGACCGGCGTCTAAGCTCTAACGGTCCTCAGAAACAATTGGGTTTTCCCGACGGGCCGCGCGTGTGCCGACTGCCGTGTCGCTGTCGGGTGCCGGGTGGTGTGTTCACGCCTCCACCGTGGCTGCACTTGGCAGAGCGCTCGCCGTGGCGCGCCAGCCAGCCTTGAGCTGCTCAAAGTGCATCTTTACCTTCTGCTGCATCCCGTCGTGATAGGCCAAGTTGCGGTTCTCGAGCGGATCCGCCGTCAAATTGTAGAGCTCAAAGCCACAATCTTTCTGTTCCATGGTCCATGTCGTCTCGTTCCTGATGCCATCGAAGTCGACCCACGCGGTGAAGCGCACCTCGACGAGGCGCATCGAGTAGCCCATGATCTTGGGCGGGCTCCCCTTCCGCGGATACTGTGAGTAGCTTGCATTCTTCCATGCGCGCGTCGGGTTTTTGATGAGGGGCATCATGGAAGTGCCTTCAGTGCAGAGCGCCGTCTTCCACGGCTTTGCAACCGGGCACACAGGAACCGGCGGGAGACCGGCGGCTTCGATGAGCGTCGCCATGATGTCCACGTGCTCGACGAGGGCATGCGAGACGAGCCCGCCATCCGTCAGCCCGGGGATACGCAGAAGCACGGGCGCCAGGGTATCCTCCTGAAAATTGGTATGCTTTGCCCAGGCGCCATGGTGCCCCAGCTTCCACCCATGATCGCCCCAGAAGATGACGATGGTCGAATTCCAGAGGCCTAGCACCTGATGATGGAAGCAATCAGTGGTCATCATTGGTCATCATTGGTCATCAGCACACAGCGCTCGATGGTCGAAATCCAGAGGCATAGCACCTTGAGCTCGTTGAGCAGTGCGCCCATGTTGCTATCCGTGAAGCTCAACGCCGCTTGGTACGCCCGCACCAGCTCGAGGGCTTTCCAGTCGGGGAGAGTCTCATTGATGGCGCCGGTGAAGCCCAGGGCGGCGACGTCGCTGTAGCTTTGGAGCTCCTCAGATGCGTAAGCGACCGCAGGCATGTCCCAGGGCGCGTACGGGTTAGGCGCGAGCTGCGTATCCGCTGCGGGGTAAAGGTCGAAGAAGCTCGACGGCGCGACAAAGGGCAGATGTGGCTTGCGAAGCCCCACCGCCAAGAAAAACGGCTGTGGGGTCTCGCCGTTAACGAGCGCAGAGCGTTGGGCAGCCGCGAGACGGCGCATCCACATGAGACCGTGCTCACGGACTTGCGAGTCCTGGCACAGGCCGACCACACTCTCGTTGACAGACCTCCAAGAGAGCCCTGACCCTTGCTCCGAAGCTTGCAGCTCCGAGATGTCGCCCTCGTGCCATGGCCAGAAATCGGCTTTCGGTTGACACTGGCCGGGTCCGTCGTCCTGGCCCAAGAACCAACCGTCCTTGCCCGTGGTCGTGCCGTTGAAGTCGGTCCACGAATTCGGGTCATCATAATAGGATGCGTGGCCATCGTGAAAGATCTTGCCCATGCCCACCGTGATGTAACCGGCCGCCGTGAAAATACCGGGGATCGTGATGCAGTCGGCGCATCCCACCTCACGCGTGTTATCATACAGGTTGTAGACGTGCGTCGTATCCGGGCGGCGACCATAGAGGACGCTCGTGCGGCTGGGCGAGCACACAGCTTGCTGCACGTGCGAGTTTGTCAGAAGGATCGCGTCATCCATGAATTTGTCAAGGTTTGGCGTCATCATGTACTTGTACTTGAGCGTCTGTGGCTCTGGCCAGCGGTTGATCATCGGCCGCAGGTCGTCGTTGGGGATGAAGAGCACGTTCGGCCGCGTCGCGATCGACATCATGATCGTTACCGGTAAAAAAACACCGGGGGAGCCGGGACACTTCGGACACGGCACAAACACGGGACACACGGACAGCCGACCCTCACAACCATCCCAACCCACCAACGCACCCGCGCGACCGCGAGACGACCGAAGTGGGTTCGAGTGAAGCACCACTCCGACCCACCCCCCTTTTATTACCGCTTCGGTCGTCGCGCTGACGAGTGACGTGCGGGGTGTGTGTTGTTGGTGGGTTTGGTTGGTTGTGAGATTCGTCTGTGTGCCTTTGTGCGTCCGCGTGTTCCGTGTGTCTCGTGTGTGTCCCGGCTCCCCCCGGTGTCTTTTTACCGGTACGGTGCCGGGCAATACTCCGTTGTGTTGAGCATCAGAATTGACGAGCATCAGAAATGAAAGGCTCCTCTCCCGAGGACAACGTCAAGCAGGCATTCGTCGCTGTTTTCATCTGTCTGCTTTTATCAGTAGTAGCTGCGCTCATCACTGATATTCGTCTCCAGCACCGATACCGAGGGTCCTCATTTCGTCAGCTCTCCGACCGCGAGCGCTACCTCATCCTCTCCACGGCAGTTGCTTCTTGATCGATGGCACTGCCACCGTCGCCGTCATGGGTGCCACCAATTTGCCTCGATGGGTCCCACCTCTTCTTCTTTGGTTACAGTGAAGTTGGTCGGCACGTCACATGGATTCGTGAGCAGCTTGATTGCCTGCCATCATGCTCGCAGCAGTGCACTTCGAGTGGCAGCAAGCTTGCTGCTGGATCACACATTGGAAGCTGCAAACGCTTCAACCTGACCGTCTCCAGCGTCACGCCAATGTGCTTCCAGGCCGGTGCTAAAAGTCGATTTACGAGAGAGGCGAAGGGTATGCTCAACATGTCGTCCAGGGATCTTAAGCACGAGGCCATTCGCCTCAGCGTTACAGCTGCCTTCACCGAGTTACGAGATGGGCTCTGCCGCGAAAATCGTTACGGCGGCATGGGCGGAATCAACGCGTCGTGCATGCATGCGAGCTCCAAATTCAACATGAACTACAGGTGGAAAACTTTCCAGAGCGACGGATACGATGCCGGAGACCAAGCCCGCGTCCTCGAGGCGGCCAGGCGCGGAGGCCCAGTCATCGTCATCCTAGAAGGCGGCGGTCCACACCACTTTGCCAAGTTTCCAGAGCATCACCGAGTCAGGACAGGAAAAACAAAGCAGACCCTTTTCACCGCTGTAGAAGACGACTGGAGAATGCCACAAACATGGGTTGACGACTACATGATAGGGACTAAGGCGCTGCTGAGGCGCCATGCCACTGCGTACCCTTCCAATGTTTGTGTCCTGTGGAAGACGATGCACATCGGTCCACGCTCCAACAACACAAGCACCCACCACCCGAGTGTCGTCAACGGACTCCATCACTGGCTCAACCGTTTGGCGATCGCTGCAGCGCAAGATGCCAGGGTAGGGATTCTCGACCTTTCAGACCTGACCATGACCATGACGGCTACACCCAAGCTCACAGGTGCCCATGCGGCCGTGTCAGCTGAGGGCGATCCATACCATGGCTTTCCCCAAGGGGTGTTGGTTCCGGAGCTCTTGCAACGAGCCTGCACAAGGTGCAGTCTTTCAGTTCATCGCCCATCTGGGTCTCCAATGGTCTTGCCCAAGGATGTGATTCCATCTCAATGTGGAACTGCACCTGGTACATGAGTGTGCGAGCGTTAGTTCACATAAAATACGAACACGCGGTCACGACGTCGCTCCGGAAACACCCTCAAACCAATACCTTTCACTTGCATGGTTGCTCGGCTTGGTTGCTTCGGGACCTCTCGAGAGACAAGAACTTAATTAGCTGGGGGGCGCGAGTTTGAGCTGACCTTCGCCTCGTAGTTGACTTGACTTGACTTGACTTGACTTGCACGACTGTGAACTCGTCGCTTCGGAGCTCGAGAACACAGTCGAGAGAAAGAATGATGGGTCACGCTCAGTTGCTGAGCCTGTGGCTGCTGCCCACCACGGCACTTCATTTTGCCGTGCCCGGCCGAAGCGGCTGCAGCGGCTGCAGCGGCTGTATCATCCGTCGTCGCTCGCCGCCAGCCGCCATGGCCGCCTTTGGCGCAGAGACCATCAACGTGGAGCCCGGTGCGAAGTGCTATCTCGTCGGCGCAGTAGTCAAACGCGACCGATACAAGACGCTAGTCAATTCGTGGGGTATCGATGACTCCCTTGATGAGCTGCAGCGGCTCTGCGAGACGGCGGGTCTCGAGGTGCTTGGCCGCGACTACCAAACGCTTCAGCACCCGTCACCTTCGACCTTCATTGGGCAAGGCAAGCTCGACGAGATCGCGGCTTTGGTGAAATCGATGCGCGTGAGCACAGTCATCTTCGACGAGGAGCTCACGCCGGCCCAGGGCCGTAACATCCAGAACGTGCTCATCGAGGCATGCGGCGAGCAGGTGCAGGTCCTCGATCGGACAATGCTCATCCTCGTCATCTTTTCGCAGCGCGCGCGCACGAGCGAGGCCAAGCTGCAAGTGGCTGCGGCGCAGATGAAGTACATGCTGCCGCGTCTCAAGTTCTTCCTCACGCAAGGTGCGGGTATGGATGCCAAGGGTGGCAGCGGCGGCGGCATGTTCCTCAAGGGCTCCGGTGAGACCCAACTTGAGGAGGATCGCCGACTCTTTCGCAAGCAGCTCGGCAAGATTGAGGACGATCTGGCGGCGGTGCAGGCGCAGCGCGACATGCTGCGCGCCAAGCGGCGCGAGGGCGATCGGCGCCCCGTCGTCGCCATCGTTGGGTACACGAACGCAGGCAAGTCCACGCTGCTCAACACCCTCTGTGGCTCCTCGGAGGTGTATGCGGACGATTTGCTGTTTGCGACGCTCGACCCGACGAGCAGACTACACGCGCTGCCCGGCGGCAAGGAGGTGCTGCTCACGGACACGGTCGGCTTCATCCAGAAGCTGCCCACCAAGCTCGTCGCCGCCTTCCGCGCCACGCTCGATGAGCTTGTCGATGCCACCTTGCTCGTGCACGTGGTCGACGCCTCCTCAGAGATCGCCGTACAGCAGGTGCGCTCTGTCCAGGGCATCGTCAAAGAGCTCGAGGCGAGCGGCAAGCCACAGATCCTCGTGCTCAACAAGGCTGATGCCGTCGGTGCCGACCCGACGCTGGCGGCTCGTGCTGCGTCGACCGACTGGCTCCACCTGGACGGCGACGTGACGCCGTGCGCGGTGCTCGCCATCCCGCTGAGTGCCTCTGATGACACTGCGGGTGCTCGCCATCCTGCTGAGTGCCTCTGATGACACTGCGGGTGCTCGCCATCCTGCTGAGTGCCTCTGATGACACTGCAGGTGCTCGCCATCCCGCTGAGTGCCTCTGATGACACTGCAGGTGCTCGCCATCCCGCTGAGTGCCTCTGATGACACTGCAGGTGCTCGCCATCTCGGCCCGCGATGGACGAAACCTCGATAAGCTCCGGAAGGAGATCGAGGCGGTTCTCGTGCGGATGTCCATCCAGGTCGAGTGCGTTCTCCCCTATGCCGAGGCCGCGCTCCTCGCCGAGGTCCATAAGACAGGCACCATCAGTACAGAGGAGTACGTGGATAAAGGCACGCGTCTCGTAGCCGCCGTGCCACTCTCACTACGGAACCGCCTCGAGAAGGCATGCGTCACCGCCGCGACGCCCTTCAGCGCCGCGGACGTTACGGCCAAGGAACCGGTCAAGAGCCCTTCGGCACCTTGACCGGATCAGGGCCAAACTTGCGAATTGATTCTGTCCGACTAGTAATTCAACCGTAATGTAGCCTACATCTCGCCATAGCACGCGGATAATAGCTGTGTCATTTTAGACAGCTGCTCCGCTGTGAAGAAGCAAGAACAACAAAACAGAGGTTCGCGGCCACCGTGGGCAACATACATCAGGTGTCAGGTCTCGAGGTGCAAACCCTACCGGTATCACAGCAAATGGGTACCGGGTACCTTCACAGTAGCCAGGACAGAGCAAGGAGCACGTGCACGCTCTACTGGCACGCGCTCCGTCGCTCGCCGTGCTCAACGTGGCGTCGGTGCGATCGCTGCACGCGCACACCGCACCGCCCTCGCACACGGAATCCATGTTCCATCGAGTCCGCTCAGGTGCTTTCCTCCATGGTGCCCTGCTGGCATTCCGGGAGCACACAGCGTCTCCCTTTGTCTCTCATGACTGTGATTTTTCCGCGTGCCTTTCCGCAGTCGCGCGCCGCCGCCGACCAGTACGCCTCCCTCCTCTCTACCCCCACGCGCTTCACTGCCCAATCCTGAGGCCCCGAGCTGGGCTGCCTCTCTCTCGAGCGGAGGGCATGCGACTCTCCGTTCGCGATGAGCTTCAGAGCCACACACGGCACACGTGATCCCCCTCATACTTCCGGCATGCTGTGGGCTGTTGCATGCCTGCGTCGAGACCCTTCAAGCGCCCCTCGAGCTTTCAGCCGCTCGTGGTCCCATATCTCCATGCTGCCGATTTATACACACGTCTCTTGTTCGCAGGATGAACGCGATGCTCATCAACTATGTAGCGGAGAAGACAATCGCCCACAGCGACATCATCCGGTCGGTGGCGTTTTCCCCGGACGGGACCAAGATTGTGTCGGGATCGGCTGACAAGACAATCAAAGTATGGGATTTGGGTGCGCCGGAGCCCTCAAAATCGCCCCTCCTTGGCCAAAACTGACGCCTGCTGGCTTGTCTGGCAGACAAGCTGGAGATGCTGAGCGAGAAGACGAACGCCCACAGCGACATCATCAGCTCAGTGTCGTTTTCCCCGGACGGGACCAAGATTGTGTCGGGGTCGCACGACAAGACGATCAAAGTCTGGGATTCGGGTGCGCCGGAGCCCTCAAAAAATCGCCCCTCCTTGGCCAAGACTGACGCCTGCTGGCTTGCCTGGCAGACAAGCTGGAGATGCTGAGCGAGAAGACGAACGCCCACAGCGACATCATCAGGTCGGTGGCGTTTTCCCCGGACGGGACCAAGATCGTGTCCGGATCGTACGACGGGACGATCAAAGTATGGGATTCGGGTGCGCCGCGAGCTCAAAATCGCCCCTCCTCGGCCCAAACTATAACGCTTGTTGGCTTGTCTGGCAGTCAAGCTGGAGATGCTGAGCGAGAAGACGAACGCCCGCAGCCAGGCAATCATGTCGGTGGCGTTTTCCCCGGACGGGACCAAGATTGTGTCCGGATCGTACGACGGGACGATCAAAGTCTGGGATTCGGGTGCGCCAAAGCCCTCAAAATCGCCCCTCCTTGGCCAAAACTGACGCCATTTGGCTTGCCTGGCAGACAAACTGGGGCTGCTGAGCGAGAAGACGAACGCCCACAGCGACTACATCACGTCGGTGGCGTTTTCCCCGGACGGGACCAAGATCGTGTCCGGATCATACGACGGGACGATCAAAGTCTGGAATTCTGGTGCGCTGCGAGCTCAAAATCGCCCCTCGGCCAAAACTGACGCTTGCTGGCTTGTCTGGCAGGCAACTTGGAGCTGTTGAGCGAGAAGACGAACGCCCACAGCAAGGACATCAACTCGGTGGCGTTTTCTCCAGACGGGACCAAGATCGTGTCCGGATCGGACGACAAGACGATCAAAGTCTGGTATTCAGGTGCGCCGCGAGCTCAAAATCGCCCCTCCTTGGCCAAAACTGACGCCTGCTGGCTTGCCTGGCAGACAAGCTGGAACTGCTGAGCGAGAAGACGAACGCCCACAGCGACTGGGTCATGTCGGTGGCGTTTTCTCCAGACGGGACCAAGATTGTGTCCGGATCGGGCGACCAGACGATCAAAGTCTGGGATATGGTCAATTGGTCTCGCAAAGATCATATGACGTTCAATCATACCACACAGCGATTTGTCTTGCTGCTGCTGTGGCTGAACAAATACAGCATGAAGTTTCCTGATGATGTGCTTGATCTGCTCATTGAAGCTTGCTTGAAAAGCAGGTGAGGCAGGGGTGACGGCAACCGGGTGTCGCCATCTGATTTGTGATTTCATCAGTACTGATTTCAGCAGTCCCTCGCTGGGCTGTGCTGCATGCCAAGGATAGAGGATAGAGAGAACTTGTAACTTACCAAGCTACCTACACATTGGCAGGACCCCCTGAATTGCGGTGGGGGAATTTGAAGGGGATGTCGGCGTGAGAGTAAGGCGGCATGCAACATGGAACATGTAACGGCAAACTGGGATAGACACGTACTAGCTGTCACGCATATCGGCTCGGGATATGGGGGTCACACATGTTACCGGTAGCGAAACTCAAACTGCTTGCATTTCCCAGCACCCATGTTCGCCCACCCCCTTGATGCTTGAAGGCCCCGCCCCCTTGCCACGACGGAGAAAGTGGTGCTGTGCAGTGCACCCGCGCGCCGCGCCCCAGCGCCCAGGGCCCACCAGGCCCAGCGCCGGCGCGGCGCGCGCCTGGCTCCACCTCAGAAGGAAAGTTCGCTAATTGGTGACCGGACCATACCTAGCACACGCATACCTAGCACACGCACCCTAAGGATAAGGAAAGGACGTACCCGCCCGAACGCGATGCCGATGGGCGCATGCTTACACATACACCATCCTGGTGAGACCATATTTACACCACTTGACGATCGTCTTGACCGCAACTGCTACTCGTCTCGAACGTCAAAGCCCAGTTCCAGCAGCCTTTGGGTACGCTCCGCGGCGGACATGCCCTCGACCTGCTTGGTGAGCTCGTCCTCGACGCGCTTCTTCTTCAAGTCGCGCGCGATCACGTCAAAGAGCGGCTCGAGTCTCGGGGGCATGCTCTCGCGGCTCGTGTTTAGTGGCGCGGTGGCGTTCACCATGCGCTCGAGCAGCAGCGTCACGATCCCGTTGCCCCCGGCCTCCTCGCGATGCGAGGCGATCGCGTCGCGCACGTCCACAAACGTCGCGCCCTCGGTGCGGAAGATCAACCTCTTCATTTCCATCTTGCCCACCGGCGTGTAGGAAGCCAGCTGCTGCCACATCGGCGCGCCCGACAAAACCTGTCGATACGCCGTCACTGCGCGCACCAGGTCTCCCGGCTGTACCAAATCGGGCTCGTCGTAATCACCGGCCGCGCTGTAGCCGGGCAGAGCGCCCTCGACGATGATGTCACCACCGTCGGTCTCTTCGATGAGCACGCCGAGCGGCACTCGGAGATTCAGCAAAATGAAGTCGGACCGCTCGAGCTTCGGAGCTAAGGTCAATCGCTGAACACCCGCAGGCTCGCCATTCGTACCAAGGTCTACCTGTATGGTGACGCGCTCTCGCTGCATCGCCACGGGAGGCGGAGAGCGGCGCGCTTCTGAAAAGTGTTGCTGATTCACCATATGAGCGCCTCGAAAGCAAAGTCTGCTCATACTGTGACATGCACTGACAGGAAAATTACTGCACACGCCAATGAGCGCGTGCAGGGTGATAATGCCAAACGTAAGCCGCATGTTACGGCTTGACCGAGCAGCAGATGTGCTGGGTCAAGCCCTCCACGATTTGTCCCATTGAGGCGATCTGGATTCGACGTCGAGTTTCCTCGTGTGAACCTGAGAGAACCACTGTGAAAAGTTTGGCCGTTAACTCCACCCACTAAAAAAATCTTCACTTCGTGGGGCAAGCAGGATAAGGTCAGCCATTCACTTCGCACACACTCATGAAAACAACGAGCACTAGCAACATCTAAACACAGGCATAATTTACTCTCAGCAATATCTGGCAGGACCACGGGCCGTGATTGTTTGATTCCATTGACCAATCAGCGCCGATCGCACCCTAGGGCGGTCTGCGCACACAGCATCAAGTTTGACAGATAGCGCCTGCGCGGGACGCGCTGCTCACGACTCATTTGAAGGGGGCGCTGTGCTTGGCCGCCTTGGCTCCTGCGCCCTTGCTGGTACCGTGCACCTTGACAGCCTCGCTGAGATAGGTTCCCTGAGGGCGGCCGAGCGGGCGCGCGGCCTGGAGCTCATGGTCCGGCTTCGAGCGCGGGTGGCGCAGCTTCTTCTCGAGCGCCTCGCCGATGTCTCCTTGACGCTCCATCTGGGCTGCCGTGATGGTCGTGAACTCGGACGCGTCAATCGGTTTCGAAGTGAGTGCGTAGCGTTTGGTGAAGACGTTGCTGAACTCGCGGAAGGTGAGCCCGCCATTGCCGTCGGTGTCATAACGGTCGAAGAGCGCGAACACCACCGCCTCGGGGAGCCCGCCGAGGCCCGCTCGCCCCTTGCCCTTGACCGGGAGTCCAAAGCGCTCCATGGCGCGCAGGAACTCCGTCTTGTCGACCACTCCGTTGCCGTCGGCATCGAACTGCTTGAAGGCGTCGATGAGAAGTCGCTCCTGTGCGTGCTGCGAGCCGCGGATCTTGCAGCGCGTCGTCTCGAAGAGCATCGCCTCGAGCATGTCCACATCTCGCGACGGGACGAACTCGACTGCGGGCTTGCCACGTGGATTGGGCAAGGAACCCCATACGCTCTGCATCATGGAGCCGAAGAGGTCGTCCGAGTCGATGGTGGCGCTGATGTCCTCGTAGTAGCTCACAAACTCGGCGAGGGACAGGCTGTCATGGGAGCCACCTTGCCCTTTGAGACCCTCGATCAGCGCATGTATCACCGCCTCTTTGCTCATGTTGCCATACTGCACGTCGGGGTGGCTCGCTGCATCATACCAGCGCTCTAGGTCCTCGAACTTGACAAGGCCACCGCTTTTGCAGGCGGCGTCAAGAGCGTGGAAGACGTTCACGACGATGACCCTCCGTGCCGCGTTCATCTTCACCCGCAGCGCGTGCACGAGCTCGTCGTACTGAATGAATCTCGACCCACTCTGGTCGAAAGCCGCGAACAGCTTCGCCACCTGCGACGGATCGAGGCCGAGCTTGCAGTTGGCCATCACGCGCGCAAACTCGGCCAGGCCGATATATCCCGATCGGTCCTTGTCGTGGACCTTGAGGTAGCGCGCGAGGCCGGCGATCCCTGTGCTGCCCTCCGAGGTGGCAATCTTGGCGCGCACGACGTCCAGGAGCTCGTTGAGCTCCTCGCTGCTCTTCATGATCTCCGCAATGTACGGAGCCGTGGCAGCCGCGGCTTGTTCGAGCGCCTTTGGCGGTAGCGGCAGCGGCATCTGTGGGGGTGGTGGTGGCGGCGGGGCCACCGAATAGTTGCTTTGGTAGGTGACACCGGTCTCTGCCGGTTTTGGCGGCCTCGCATTGGCTAGTATTTCTCGAAGTCGCGCCTCGCGCGCAGCAGAGGGTGGGCGCTGACGTTCGGCCGCGGTCATCGGCCGCCGTTTTGGCTGGAGGGAGCTCATGCCTCACAATGATGAAGGGACTCCCTCCTCTCCACTCGTTCAAAGTGTGCCACTGACGAGCGTGAGATTCACTGTGCCCAAAACGGCGCGACGAACTGTGAAGTGTGAACAGTTTTTCAGTGTACCCTCTTCATTCTGAGATCAAGCAGCCCTATGCTTCGTGTAACGCCTGCGGGTCCGTCGCAGCAGGAGCAGCCTCCTCGCCGTCCGCTATTGGTACCGCGGAGTTCGGCGTCGGCTCGGCGAGCAGCACCGAAACGGCCATCGCAGCAGCCTCCTCGCCTTCCGCTACCGCGGGGCTCGGCGTCGGTTTGGCGATCATCACAGCCGGTGTCGGGCGTGGCCACGCGCAATACCTTACGGCAAAGCAGAGCGCGGCCAGCCCACCCTGAGCCCGGGCCTTCTGTTCGTCCAGCAGCTGTCGCCACCTGCGAACCACCATCGTGAGCAACCGTCTAGGGCCCGGGTGCATCCCCATCCGTCGGATGCCAGTCTGAACCAGCCGAGCAAGTTGCTTCCCTCGCAGCAGGTACTTCATCTGACTTCGCCACACCCTCAATGCGTCGGCTTGTATGCGAGTATAGTAGAATTGCCACGAAGCCACCACATTCATCTTCCTTGCCTTCTCCTCCTCTAAAATACGTTCCCACTTTCTGAAGCAAGCGTTGGCTGCCTTGAGGAACCATCGCCTTGCCACCGCGTTGACCTTTACGAGCTTCGCGCGCTTCGAGTCTCGCCAACTAGACCAGCTCCGGAATGAACGTGAGACGTAAACCTTACCAAAGTGTGCAACAAATTTGGTGAGCTTCTCCTCATCGACCTGAAGGCCACCGGTCCTCAACTTGTGCCTCGTCTTGCTGGCACTCCTGGAGGAGGGAGTGCTAGAAGGCTGGCGCGGTGAGCTCTGCACACTGCGCGGTGAGCTCTGCACGTCACTTCGCTGGTCACCAAACAGCGGCCTCATGGCGGCCCCGGAAAGAGTGCACGCTTTTGCGCGCAGCCGTTGCGCCTGCAGATCCAGCTTACGGCCAACCTTGTCCTCGGCATACGACTTCTCGAGCAAGCCCTTGATCATCGACTTGGCCTCGGCGACGTCCAAGTATCCGCCCTTGTCCGCATCAAACGTGTCGAAGACGTTCATCACATCTTGTTGCGTGATCATGTCTGGGGGATCGAGCGAGCCAACGAACCTGACAAAGTCATTCTTGGATACCTCACCCACGTGAGGTCCACGTGTCTTGGACCACATGGTCACCATCAGAGACGGCTTTATCTGCCGATTGTACAGCAACTGCCCGAGCTGGATGCTGGGGTTGAGCAACAAGCCATTCACGTGCCGCCGGTGCGCCTTCTCCATCTCGATGGCCTGTGCCGTCGCCTCAGCCGCCACCCTGCAGAGGTCCGCTCGCTTGCGGTGCGCCTCGGCCTGCGCTCCGCAAAGGTCTGGCGCTTTCAGGAATGCCTGCGCCTCGGCCTGACACGCTTGTAAGGCCTTCTTGAGTTCCTTGCTGTCCAAGGTGCCTCCGCGGTCTGCATCCCAGGAGTCAAAGATTTCGTCGGCTTGCTGACCAGTCACATTTAGGCCAAGGCTACGTAAGTTGACGCGCAGATCGGCCTTGATGAACTCACCCGTGCTCTTTTTGTCCCAACTTTGACAGATCTTCACGAGGTGGGCGTCCTTGGGCTGCTCTTTGGTCAGGAGAATCTGGCCGATCAACACCGTAAGGCTCGGCGTCGCCCGCGTCGACTCAAGCCGCGCGGCGTCCTTCATGTGCGCCTCAGCAGCTTCTAGCAGCTCCTCCTGCGTGATGTACGTGTCCGACTTAGCCATCTCCTTTTTCACGAACATGTACTTCTCCCCCTCCTTTTTCAGGTGCGGCGGCAGCGGCGGCGCCACATACGGCTGAAGTTTACCTTGGTCTTGACGAATGGCCTCTTTCGGCCATACCTTGGTGCTAAATTGAAGGCCCCATATGGACGAGCGGGGGCTCATGTGCTTCCTCGGCGTCCAGACCGCGCCCTTAGGATGAGCTGATCGGAATTGGTTGATCCGTTCTTTGATGACTTTGTCAGGCACGCCGACCAGTTCCATGGTGACAGCACCGCCGCCGTGCGCCGCCAGCGGTTGTGCCCGGATGTAAAAGAGAGAGCCCAGAAGGCCAGTCACAGCAGCCACAGATGTGAGTCGTCCAGGCGCGGCGCCACGAGCTGCGTTTGTCGCGCGCGGCCCGCGCACACCGAAGCCAAAATCGACTGTTTCGTGTGTGTGTTCCGTTTACCGGTCGGTGTTTTTGAACCGGGACACACCGGTAAACTTACCGGTAAAAAGACACCGGGGGGAGCCGGGACACACACGAGACACACGGAACACGGTACAATGTATCGCGTTGGTTGATGATTGCGGTTCATCAAACTACATGAAGGCAGCCTGGTGAGCGCGAAATCCCGGTCCCTGCTAAAGCTACATGTAGACAAGGAAGCTACATGTAGACCAGGGCTCACTCCTCACATCGCGGATTCGCAGTGCTGGTGGCCGGTGGGCACACGGTGTGGCTGTGGTCGGGGCGGGAAGCGCGAGGAACACATCCGTCTCTCGGCATGTCAGTCGAGCGTGTCGCGCATCCGAATCGGTCCGTGGCTAGTCCGTGGCGGGCCGCTAGGGAGCGGGCCGACTGCGTCCTCCCCGTCCTCGAGACATGTGCTGATGTGCCTCTATCAAGCATTCTCTAAAAAGCAGGAGTCCTGCTGGCCGTGCGAGTATGCGGACGGCCGCCAATCTGCGAGAGGCCGGGCAAGCAGGGGGGAGGGATGGCCGGCAACGCGCGGCGATGCCCTTACGCAAGCGATGGCCGATGCCCGGCGATCCTTTCAGTGGTGCGCGCGCTTGAGCCCGAAGTTGTGTTTTCCGGATTCCGCGCCTCACCGACGCGTGCGCCGTCCCCGGCGCATGAATTAGAATTTTTTCTTTGCGCATTATTCGAACTCAGAAACGGGTCTGATCGAGTCACGTATTGTTTTCTCCACTCGTTAACGCACTGCCGTGCCCGCGCCTCGCACCGATGCGCACAAGCCGTCGCGAGCGGAGAAGCCACGCGGTCACGACACAAATACTGCTAGCACTCGCTCGTGGGGGCCATGGTGGGGGCTACTCATTAACTTCTCATAAGATACCATCAATAGTCCGCGTTTCCAATCGCTCTCCTGCTCCAGCGCACTCTCGGGCTCTGCTTCCAGCGAGATTGGCGCTCCAGCTGCTGGTGTACCGGTAGCTTGCGCGAGGGCAGGCTGCTGGCCTCGCGAGTGGGTGCAGCGACAGGCGCGTTCCACAGGGCACGAGCTGCACCGCTGCTGCGGCTTGCGAGTTCGATCCGCACAACAGAGGGCCGGGACGCAGCACTAGAAGCGTACATGGTCGAATATGAATCCGTCCGACATGCGGGCGTCTTGATCGGAGGCAACCTCGCGTGACAACCACGAACGCCCTGCTCCTGCAATGGCGGCCGTGGCGGCTGCGGTGTCGGCTGCGACGATGCTCCTGATGGTTGCTGCTGCTGCTCATCAAGCGTATCAGTGCCCCGATATGGTTCGTCCCAGTCAGAAGCGACAGCATGTGTACGAGCGAGTGCGATGAATTCTGCTGCCTTCGCCTGATAAATGTGTCCTTCAACTGTACTTCTCAGCGCAATGACAGCTGTGGCCAGCTGCTCCGTCGCTAATGCCTGTTGCTCAGCGGCTGCGGTCATCATTCTTTGCAGCTCAATACACCGCGCCAAGATTCGCCACGCAGCGGCAACCCCAGCCATGGCCACAGCAGTTTGGAGGCCATCTCGAAGCTGAATATTCTGCAAGTAGGGCAGCCCTACTTGCAGAATTTTATCGACGGCTGCCCGGAGTGTCACACGGAAGGCAGACACTCGCGTTGCCATTCCCTGCATGCAGGGTCACCACTTGGGACGCGTGCGTGCCGGTCTCGTGAAGAGTTCATACCTAACGGTACATTACTGACTGTGAACGAGCGAGACGCGTGCTGATCAATGCCGCTTCCGCTTCCTCTGCCCGTCCCGCTTCGCCCTCCTCTTCGCCTTGGCCGGGTCCAACGGGCTTGCAGCGAGCCCCTCGATCGCGAGCTGCGCCGCGTGCTGCTCTGCCTTAGAACGGCTCTTCCGGAGCGCTCCGTCAAAGGATCGACCGTCAACCACAGCTCGGCATCGCCACGCAGCCGCAAAGTAGCCCAGCGCCTTGGCGCTGGGCGCCGTCTCTTCGATGACGAAGTACTTGACATGTGCGTTGGGTCCGACGGTACGAACTAACTTCGTGTGTGCATCTTCCTCAGCAGCTTCCTCAGCAGCTTCCGCGACGCTCGTTACGGCGCTGCCGTTGGCAGCTGTAACCGATGCTACGCCAGCCAGGCCGACGCCAGCGCCGCTGCTGCTGCGGCTGCGGTTGGCAGCCAGCGCCGCTCTCGACTGAACCAGGCGGCGAAAGTCAAGATTCGTCACGAGGGGCGCCTTCTCCGCCGCATGTGCCTCGTTCAGAGCGGCGCGTGACGGCGCTCTCGCCCAGTCGCTGATGGTCTCTAGATCCTGGAAGTACGTCGGGGTGTAGCGGTGCGTTGGGGCTGCCGGCATACCACGCGGTGAACTGTCAAGGAAGCCCATCAGGTCCAGAGCCGAGGCGATGGCAAGCATTGTTGTAGCGCCGCGAAGCGCCATGACGGCTGAATCGACAGTCACCTTCCTGGCGGTGCCCTCTTGATGCGCAGGTTGCTGCTGCGGCTGCACAGCCACCGCTAGCCGCCGCTCCCGTAGCCTTGCATGCAGCATCCATTGCAGCACGAACGCGGTGTTGAGTGGCGGGTTCTCGACTTGAATCGCCAGCTTTGCATATCTCGAGCACAGATTTAAAGTGGCTTCATCGAGGAAGGCCTCATCAACCAGGGCATCGTTTGACGGACCTGATGATGAGTTGCCGTCTGCTGTTCCATCGGATGTCAGACCAGGAAGGAGTTCTGCTTGGGACTCAGGTGCCTCGTCTCGCCCAGAAGCAAACACGCCGTTCGCGGCATGCAGCGCCCCACGCCCTATCATGAGCTTGCAACCTGGCACTAGGTGCCTCAGAGACGCTGCAGCCGTAGCATCAAGGACGTCGCCATTCAAGAGCACGTCCACACGGCGCTCCTTCAACGCTGCTGCGACCACCGCGAGCTCCTGCCACCTCGCCAGGTCGCACGATCGCTCCGTCGCGTAGCGTCCATGCACGGCGATGGCGGTGGCGCCAGCCTCGACGAGGCGAAGGCAGCGACGGATGGTCTCTTCTGGCCCGTGATGATGCAATCGCACCTTGCACGAGAGCCGTATCTGTGCTGGCAGAGCTTTGCGGATGGCGCCAACGATGCCTTCTGCTCGCGCAGCGTCAGCGAACAGAGCGCCGCCAGACCCGCCTGCCTCAGCACTGTGCTTTGGGCAACCCATGTTGATGTCGATGCCAATGATCCCGTCCCTCAATGGGTTGGCTGGATCAAACTTGAGTGCGCTGATCGCCTTCAATGCCGTGGACACCTCAGCCGTGCCAAGCTGTACCACGAGCTTGTTATGCTCAGCTTGGCACGTGCGCAAGATGATACCACTACCAATACGCCAGTCAACTGTTCCGAGGCGTGAGTCCACGGTTCGTTGTGCGTTTGCCAGCTTCGCATCAATGATTTCCTCGGTGTACACGAGAGCAGCACCGCGCTCGAGTGACAGGAGTCGCAGCGGCAGCGTGCCCAGGCGCACCATCGGCGCGAGAACGTTCGCGTCTGAGGTGTTCATGGGCGATCGCGATTTCGTCACCCTCAAGGACCAACTCTACAAGTATAGGGCCCGGGTCCGATCGAATGTGTGAACGTTAACACGACAGACGCGACAACCGGTGCTACGGTGTAGATTTCATGAAAACACACAGCACGGTACTGTATAGATTTCACAGCAGTGACTTCAGCCAAGCGGGCTGAGGCCTGAGCAATTTTTAAGTCTCGCGCTGGCATGTATAAGGGGGCGCACTCTCTTGCTCGCGAAACAGGAAACACGCAAGATTGAAATTGAGGAACGGTCTGTCTCGTCGGTGTGTCCCTGCCAGTGCACGTTGACGTTGATCCACGCTTCCACCGGGTGCGACGCAGCGGCCGACCCATTCGAGCATGGGCCGACCGTCCCGTTGCTCGACCAAAACTACCAAAACGCCCCTCCTGATACATATAGTCAGCATGTACTTATGGATGACGGTTTGACGGAATCACACGGCAATGGCAGAGCATGTGGATGTGCATGGCGCTGTATAGAGGGGCAAAAAGTCGAGCACAGAGCTCGGCGAGGAGCATGCATCGATGGGTGCATCTTTCTCCCCACACTCTTGCTCGAACGGTGTAAAAGAGACTGTCACCTTCCTGGGTGTAAAAGGCACAGGCGTCGCTGTGCAAGGCGGCTTTTCGGCCGGCTCGAAGACATCGCATCTCATAAAGAGCTCGAGCAAAGCGTCGTCACCTTGGAGCTCCTTATCCTCAAATTCGACCATGTTCTCGGACTCTAGATCCTTGGTATCGACGGCATGCGGTGGCGTGCCGGTCTCAATGGCATCCGCGCGCGGAAGGGCCGTATTGCTGGCGGGTTCAGACATCTGCACATGTGCTGGCCAGATGGTCTGGTCCTCATCCTCGGAGCCCTCAGACAAATGAAGTTGAGCAGAGCTTGACACGAAGGCATTCGCCTCAATTTGGATAGGAGCCATCAGCCTGTTAACGAGTTCTTCGATCTGATCGATTGGAACGCCTGCCAGGTAGCGGCTGTGCGCTCCGACCAGGCTCCGTGCGCATGCGGCCGCTCCGAGCCAACCGAGGGTTCGATCGGCATGATACGCTTGCGGATCTTAGTGCCTCCTGCAACGGTGTAGAGAAGGACGACCGCTCTGGTAGCTGCACACGCTCCAATCTTCCTTGGGATGACGACCTCAGCAGAGGCCATCATACTTTCGAGGAAAAGCGGTTGAGGGAGGCGTTTGTTGCACGAGCGCGGGTTCCACAACAGAGAGACAGAAGTCATCAAGTAAGTACATGTACATTAAAGTCAAGTATAAAGTAAAGTCCAAGGCTTCCGTGTGGTTGTCTGGTGTTAGGAACTAATGAATAGATTTTTTTGACTTGAGGAAGTCTTGATGGAAGAATCGAAGAATGTTGAGACCGTCTCCCTTATACAATTGTAATCTGAGTATGGAGTGGGACCTTCACACACCCCTTCACGCAAGTCAAGTCAAGTCTATACATAAACGACAGACAACCGTACGGAAGCCTATCGAACGTGCTTGACTTGACTTGACTTGACTTGACTTCACGCCCTTGTTCGGCCGAATCGGCGAACCTATGATGCGCGTGCTCGCCTCCTTCTCGCCGCCCGACCACCTGCCGATCTTCGCCGCCTCTGCAGGCGGCGAGCTTGCTGTCGCGTGCGGTCGTCTTGTGTACATAGTCCAAAGCGGTCCTGATGTGCGACACTCATCGTGGCGGCTACCAGCAGCAGCACTGCTCGTGCGGTGGCTCGAGGACAGCAGCGATGCAGTGAGGCTGCTCATTGTTTGCTCGGATGGCAGTGCGTGGACGCTGCGTGCGCCGGATGGCTCTATCGCATCGCCGCCAAAGCGTCCGCGCGCGATTTCGAGCGGCCGACGATGCTTCACTCGCGCAGTTGGTGATGAGCATCGGTTCCCGATGCCAGCACTCGGACCGCTCGTCGCCGCACATGGCGTTGCGGAAGGCCTCTTGCTGTGGCCGGCAAGCGAGCGCATCGTTCACGTGCGGCTACACTCGCCGGCCACGGGCGGTGCGGCTACCGATCCTGCGATGCCGCCGGAGCATGAAGACTGGCCATTGCTCGATGGCATAGTGGACGAGCTCCCGCCCCGCATGCTCACTGTGCATCGAGCCGCCGAAGCCCACAGTGCTCCGTGCCCGTCCGTCTCGACGGCTCTGAACCCACGGCTTTATCGGGCACTCCTGGGCACTGGCGGCCTTGCCGTCGCGTGCGCCCTCGTGCTAGCTCGCGCCGATGCACGCGGCACACTCCACTGCGCTTCCATAGCTGAACTTCGGGCGTCTGCGCTGGACGCCTCTGCTCTGGGCGCTTTGTCGAGTGATGGGCCGATGCTGACGCCGATCGCGGCGCTCGGCGAGCCCACGGTTGCTCTGCTCTCGGTCCCTGAAGCGCCTGAAGCGCCCGAGACAGCGCCTGGAGCGCCGATGGCCTCGATGGCCTCGGTGACGGCCGGTGCTGCCTGCCTGGTGGCGGTAGGGGCCCTTGGCGCGCTGCTCGTCCTGTCGTCTGACGAAGCTGGCCAGCTGCACCGACAGTTGTGGCGGCTGCCGACGAGCGCGGTGCTCGGCGCGTGCGTGCTGGGCGCGCGTCTGGTCGTGCTCAGCCCGGGAGGCGCCTACGTCCTCGCGCTGCCCTCACTGCCAGAGGGGGCCCGCTTTGTGGCGGAAGCAGATGCGGAAGCAGACGGCATGACCGCGGCTGCTCCGTCGGCGGCGGCGGCGGCGGCGGCGGCGGCGGCGGCGGCGGCGGCGGCGGCGGCGGCGGCGGCGGCGGCGGCGGCGGCGGCGGCGGCGGCGGCGGCAGCGGCGGCGGCGGCGGCGGCGGCGGCGGCGGCGGCGGCGGCGGCGGCGGCAGAGGCGGTGCTCTACGGCGTCACCAGCGCCGTCGCGAGCGCTCCCGAGCTCCATGCCGAACCACTCGCGATCGCGCCGGCGCCCATCGGCGCGATCGCGCTGTCTCGGGCGCTATCTGGCGAGGCGCCGTCTCGGGCGCTACCTGGCGAGGCGCTGTCTCGGGCGCTACCTGGCGAGGCGCTGTCTCGGGCGCTACCTGGCGAGGCGCTGTCTCGGGCGCCCCTCTCGGGCTCTGCGGCCTGCGCACGCGCCACCATGGGGAGCCACGTGGCGAACGATCCAAATAAGGCAACCGTGGCGATCGATCGACTTGTGATGCTCGATGCACATGGGACGCTCTCGGCCATGCTGCTCGATGCACATGGGACGCTCGGCGCGCTCGGCGAAGGCCGCCTGTCCACCGCGTCGCCCTTGCCGCCGCCGCTGCCGCCACTGCCACGGGCCCCTGCGTCGGCGGCGCCCTCGGCGGCGCCCTCGGCGGCGGGGGCCACCTCCACCGCGGCGGCGGCGGCAGTGGCGGATGCGGCGGATGCGTTCACCGGAAGCCACACGGAACGCTGCGTGCGCGAGCGCCTCCAGCGCGTGGGTGAGAACTCGGCGCAGCTCGGGGCGTTCCACGCGCTGTCCCGGGCGGCCGAGGCCCGACTCGCGAGCGCCGTCGCGGCACACGCGGCGCTCGTGGCGATGGCGAAGCTGGGTGGTCAGGAGGCATGCAAGCTGCGCCTGTCCGACGAGGGCACGAGCGTGTGCGTCGACGTGAAGAACCCGTCGGCGCACGCGCTGTCCCGGGCGTGGAGTCTGGTGGCGCTCGTGTCGTCGGAAGTTCCGTTGGGCGACACCGGTGCGGCAGTTGACGAAGCAGAGGCCACCAGACTCCACGCCCGGGACAGCGCGGTGGCGGCCGAGAGGGCGGCGGCGGCGACACTCGAGGCCACCGACGACGACGACGACGATGGCGCCGTGCCGAGCGCCCGCCCGGCCGGCGGCGGCAGCGAGGTGCGCTCGGCACGGCGCTCGTGCACGGCACACACAGCCTCGCTCGCATGCACGTGCTCACAACGGCGCCCCGATCCCTTCCCCACAGGTGCGCTCGTGCACGGCACTCACAGCCTCGCTCGCAGGGTTGCCAGCGTCTGGGCGCTGGGCGCTGAGCTGGCCGCTGCCGCCCATGACGTGGCATCGCCCGGTCCAAGTCCGCGTCTTCCTCTGCTACCATGCCCACGAGGACGCCGAGAGCGCCACAAGGGGTGCTCACGATGGCGCCACACGGGGTGCTCACGATGGCGCCACAAGCTGCGCGGCCGGCGCTGATGTCCCTGGTGACACGTCGACAGTGACCATGCTCTTCGGGATGCATGAGCTCTTTCCACACCAGCGGCTGCGGCGGCGCGCGCTCTGGCCGCCTTGCGTAGAGGGGACGCCCGCGCCACTCGAGCTCCATGAGCGCCTGCGCCGCGCCCTCGGACCCGCCCACTACGGCGCTGCACGCGCCCTCGGACCCGCCCACTACGGCGCTACGCCCACCGCCGGCGCTGCGCCGGGCGCCCAATACGGCGCTACGCCCACCGCCGTGCCGCCGCACCGGCCGCCGGAGGGATCGCATTGCAAGCTCCTCCTTCGCGCGCAGCCGTTGCAGGCCGCCGCGCCTGCGGGTGGCGGCGTCGCAGGCGGTGCGGGAGGCGGCGCGGGCGGCGGCGCGGGCGGCGGCCGCGCGCTAACCGCCGAGGGCTACCTTCGCTTGCTCCTCGAGGGGAGTGCAGCGATGAGCAGCGGCGCCGTATTGGGCGCGGTGGGTTTCGTCATTCCGCTGGCGCCCCGCGCCACCGATGGTGGCGCTGGCGCTGGCGCTAGCGCGACGCAGCGGCAGGCAATTGCCTCTGATGGCCTCTGATGGCCTCTGATGGGCCTCTGATGGCCTCTGATGGCCTCTGATGGCCTCTGATGGCCTCTGATGGCCCTCGGATGCCCTCTGATGGCCCTCTGATGCCCTCTGATGGCCTCTGATGGTCTCTGATGGCCTCCCTCATCAGGCCAGTGCTGCTCTCGAACTACCGAGTGGAGCTACCATCTCCGTACGGCTCGGCCTCGAGCCGCCGCCGTCTACCCCAGCCCCCGCCACTGGCGCCGGCGGCGCGGCTGCCTCGGGCATGCCGCTCCAAGTCCTCCTGCAATGCGACGAGCCGCGTGACTTGTGGGCTTTGCGCGCCTCTCTCCTGCGGGCGCTCGTCCAGCGCTCAGGACAGCGCGCCATCGCCTCGCCGCCGGCTGAGGGCGTCGCCTTGTCGCGGCAGGAGGTGGAGGCGACGATCGCGGAGGCACGCCAGATGCTCGCGCACCTGCGCCGCTGGCAGCTGGCGCACGGCCAGCTCCATAGCCAGCTCAGCCGTCTCTTCGAGCGCCGGCGCCGTTTCGAGCAGGGCGCGGGGAGCGTGTCGCTGTGCGAGCTCTCCCTCGAAGCAATGGATCTGGCCAAACGCACCCTCGAGATGCACCAGACCCTCCGGGGCCACCTGAACTGCCTGCCGCTCCCCATCGGATGACGCGGTGAGGCTCTGTACGTCTATCCTACCGCCCCTGTACATGTATCCCTGGGCCTAGGCGTCTGGCCGCGCCCTGGCCGTCGTCTCAATTTTGTTAAAAAAGTTAATCGCCTCCGTGAGGGAGAGGGTGAGGTCTGGGAAGCGGATCTTACATGTATCGGCAACGTAACGGAGGCTGCACGTCGTGTCGCCAGGTCGTCGAGCAAACTTGTATTCCTGTGAACATGCAACTTCCCGGACTTCTCGACAGGATCCGATGCTCATCACGCTCGTCTCGGTGTTGTGCTTGGCTGCCGTTGGCGCCAGCCGCGTGGCGCTGCCGACCGTCCGCGTACCGGTGCTTGCGCGTCCACGCGCGGCGGTCTTCCTCGAGGCAGCCAAGGCAGAGGAGGAGAAGGAGGACCGGCTCGGCGCTGGTGGGCGCGGTGGCCATGCTGTGAAGGGGCAGACTGAGCTCGAGGGCAAGGAGAAGGAGATCCAGATGAAAGTCATGGAGCACCAGAAGACGGCGGCACGTCTGAGCAACGCTGAGGACGCGCGATCGCTCGTCAGCTACTCCAACGGCTTCGGGGTCATCTCTACGAACTCCGTGTCGCTCGAGGGCTATCCCACCGGGTCGGTGGCGGGCTTCGCGCCGGATGAGAAGGGCATGCCAGTGTTCTGCTTTTCGACCATGTCGGCCCACACGACGGACCTGCTGAAGGATCAGAACAGCCCGGCCGGGGCGAAGGCTTCGCTCACTGTGATGGCGGCCGACTTTAAGGGGGCTTCGGAGGGCCGTGTCACACTCATCGGCGACATCAAGCGCGTCAAGGACGAGGCGGAGGTTGCCGAGCTGCGCAAGGTCTACAAGCAGAAGCACCCCAACGCCTTCTGGGTCGACTTCGGCGACTTCTTGTGGTTCCGCATGAGCGAGCTCAAGGCGGTGCGCTTCATCGGCGGCTTCGCCCGTGCGGGAGACATCGGCGCCACGGACTACCAGGCGGCGCAGGTAGATCCGACCCAGGCCACGGATGACCTGCCTGGCATGCAAGTGCTCATCACGGCGCCCCTCTCCCTTTCCCCACAGGTGGATCCGATCCAGGCCTTCGCCGCGCCAGTCATGTCGCACATGAACGACGACCACGCCGCTTCCACGGTCGCCATGGTACAGCACTACATAGGCCTCGATGAGGTGGAGAAGGCGGACCTGGTGGCGCTCGATCGGCTCGGCTTCAACGTGGCCATCACGCGCAAGGGGCAGACGTTCAAGCTGCGGCTGCCCTTTCCGCGCCCCGCCACCGACCGCAAGGACGTCAAGGCGCTCATCGTCGAGATGACGCAGGCCTCGGCCGGCGCCGCCTGAGTGTGTGTGGGCGCTCAGCGAGCCACCGAGCCAGCAGCGCGCACCGGCTAGAACGCCGGAGTGTGTGGGCGTTTCGGCACTGGTACCCATGCTGGTACCAGGCTCGCCGACGCGTACAGTACCTCCGGCTCACAGTCGTCGGCGATGGTGGGTTAGCTGTACATACGATGGACGGAGACGCTCGCCGGGAACAAAACAATTGGAACACCTCTACGTGATTACTGTACACTTCTGCTCGACGCTGACGCATCGTTACCGGCTCCCCCCCGGTGTGTTTGAACCGTTAGTCAAGACTTGAACCGTTACGCACAAACGTTTCTCGACTCCCCTCTGGCTCCTCGCGCGCCAACACTCGGCATCCAATGCTCATGGCACCCAAGCCGCCTGCGTGCATTGGGAGCGCGCATTCTCCCACAGGGCAGGAATTCCCGCTTTGGACGTATGAGCAGCTCGAGCAGCTCCCGAAGCCCAACCTCAAGACGAGAGCGTGCGAACTTGATGTCTCAAACTGTCTTCTGCTTGCACCCCGCCTGCACTGATCCACAAATCCTCTGCACGCGCAGTCAGAATCTGATCGGGGTCCTGTCGCGCGACAACGAGGCTTTTTGCAGTCGCTGCCGGGTCAACGGAGAGAAAGACTTCACGATCAAATGGATCTTGGAGGCGCAGTGCTTGTTGATCAATCGCTTGGGCTACGCCTATGAGATTCGGCAGTTTGGGTGGCCTTCTGAAGCCGCAGGCGATGACAATCCACCACAGACCTTCGATCAGCAGCTCCCTTCGATCAAGATGACGAAGGAGACCATCTTGCACAAGATGGCGACGACCATGAAGCCCGGTCCGCACATGCATGATCCTTGAGCCTCAGGAGAGTTGCCGTGTGTGACACATTCTGCAGGCACACCGGAAACGGTGCTGCACCTGGCAGCCCGTACGTACATAATGTGATTGGCTACCTCTCACCTTTGGGTTACCCGCAGTACGGGTGCGAGGATGTGTGAGGCACAAACACGGCGCCTGCATGGGCGCCGCGCCCCGGGTCGATGGCAGTCATCAGGGACGTCTCTGACGCGCAGTGAGGCCGACTGTCTGTGCCTTCCTGGCTTACTCCTTCCGCCAGCCAAACAAGCGTCTTCGAGTCCGCGACGCATTGAATGGTAGATACTGCTGGGGATAGGCGGGTTTATGTGCGCGCCATTGAGCTCCATCGCATGATTGTCTTCCGCGCGTGTGCGGGTCCAAGGAGCAAGGTGCTCGGCTATGTGGCAAGGCGCCCGGCCCGGGCGAGACCAGAGCCGGGAACGGGGATTCGGCACTGCAAGGTCTGCACATGCGCCTGGAAGCGTGAGAGGGGTCGGCTACAGTATCATCCTTCCACATTGTCCTTCCGGCCGTAACGTCCTTAGCAACCGGGAAAAACTAGGGATGGGCCAGGTTGCGGTTTTCCCGGTTTGAACCAGGAAAAGTGGTCTGAACCAGCAGGGACTGGTTTTTTCAGAATTCTGAAAATACCAGTTTTCCCCGGTCTGAACCACTTTATCTGGTCCGGACCACTCTTTTGTGGTCCGGACCGGAAATTTCTGGTCTGGACCACTCTTTTGTGGTCCAAACCACTGGCGCGGAACGTTCCAGAAAACGGTGGTACGAACCACGATTCCAGGTTCAAACCGGAGAGCGTGGTTCGAACCAGAAATAGTGGTCTCAACCAGATCTCGTTTGGTTTTAAACCGGTTTGCGCGTTAGTTTGACGGCGGCGCTTAGATTGTGTACAACAGGATCCACACTCGAAACCGTACACACCGAACTCTACGCGACGCGCCGACACAGGGGCGACACGCGCCCTGCCTCTCCGCTCCACATAGCGAGGCCAGCGGCGGCTAGGGCGGCGGCGGAGGCGAGGCCAGCGGCGGCGAACGGCGGCGGCTAGGGCCGGCGGCGGCAGGCGGCCGGGGGGG
>Ga0210243_100135_pt1 | contig 54320 bp, 41 predicted proteins | sample ChrtobMeP5a_32mM_FD_155461 | JGI IMG/M metagenome (GOLD analysis project Ga0210243, IMG submission 155461) | Chrysochromulina tobin associated microbial communities from unialgal haptophyte culture, Seattle, Washington, United States - P5a_32mM | ecosystem: Host-associated > Algae > Haptophytes >...
CGTGGTCGCGCCTGTGAGTTATTAGTGCCATTTCTTCTACAGACTCCCTCTTCTCTCCTTCTCCTTCCTTTCCCTTCTTCTTCTTTTTCTTTTATTTCTTCAACCGTTAGAAAAACGCCGCCGATTTTCAGAAGCGATCGATCGCGGAGTTCAGAAAGAAACCGGAGATGGCAACCATTGGCCATCGCCTGTCGGCGGCTGAATATGGGGACCTGCACAGCGCTCGAAACTCGAACCAAATGAGGCAAGAGACTTGCCTTGACTTGACTTGACATGGATTCGCGGCAGGCGACCGAGAAGGACGACACCTTCATCGCGCTCGAGCGCCGCGAGCACACGGCTTTTTTGCGGCACGCCTCGATCTCTCGATGGGGCAGGAGTTCTCCTGCGCGACACGCGGCAAGCAAATTGCCGGCGCGCTCGAGGATGGCTTCGACCGGGCGCTCTGCGACGCCGACAACGCGCTGGATGCCGTCGAGCAGGTCATTGAGGACGCAACGCGCGACACGCCCGCGAAGCCGTCGTGCGAGCTCTCGGACAAGGAGCGCACGGCGGCGATCCACCTCTTCTGGGTGCTCGTGCGCGAGCAGGGTGGCGGCACCGAGGTTGGCGGCGCTCCAGCGACCGTGCACGAGGACCTCACGATGGCGCTGTGCCTGAAGCGGCTGCGGCTGCTCGAAGCGCCGCTGCCGGCGGCCGCGAAAGGCGTGGCTGGGCCCTCGTCCGGCCTCGACGAGGACATGCTTGAGGCGGAGCGCCTCCTCGTGGCCATGTTCCGCCAGCTGCACGCCTTCCCGGTGGGTCAATGGGTGCGCGGCCACCTTGCGGGCCACGCGCGCCGTCAGTACCGTCTCGACGAATGGGTGACGCTCCTCGAGCAGCTGCAGCGGCCGGCGCTGCTGCTCGAGGCGGCCACGATTCCCACCGACCAGCCGCTTCCCATCACCGCCCTGCTCCAGATTAGCTCGCGCGGTCTGCTCGTGTGTGGCTGTGCCAACGACTCGACGCTCGACAAGGTGGGCCTCTTCTGATGACCTCTGATGGCCTCTGATCGCCTCGGAAAGCCTCTGGTGGGCTCTGGTGGGCTTGACTTGCGAAAACTCGTCTGTGATGACGATTGCCTCCTCAATCGGCCGCTGATCGCCCTCGCAATTGCCTCAATCGGCCGCTGATCGCCCTCGTGATTGCCTCTCGCCTACCGTTCAGATGGAGCATATGATCGAAGGGTCGTCTCGTATGCCTGGGCACGCGGCCGCGGTCGCGTCCGCGGTCGCTCAGGCCACCGGCTCAACGGCCGCCGCAACCGCCGCACTCGACGCCGCGGGCGCGCTGCGTCCACTGGGCGGCTTGCTCGTGTGGCGATGGCCTGAGCTCGATAGGCTCGCCCCAGAGGAGCGGCGCAGATACGAGGAGATGATGCGAGGGGCTCGACAGGGCACGGCGGCCGGCGTCGCCCCCGGGCCTGATCCGAGTCACAACGGCCTGCTTCGGGGCTACGTGCCCCTCGCCCATGGAGTGACCCAGCTTGCCTATGCGTCTGCGCGCCAGCTCGTGTGCGTCGGGCTACGCAACGGCGTCATCCAGTGCTACCTACTGAGCGCCCGAGGCACTCTCCATTACCGGTATGCTCTGGACGCGCACTCAGCACCTGTCGGGTCACTCATCGTGCGCGCGCACCCCGGCCGAACCGCCGCCGCCGCCGCTGCCGCCGCCGATGCCGCCGCCGCTGCCGCCGCCGCTGCCGCCGCCGCGCCGTCGCCGCCGCTCTCGCTGCCGCCACCTGGCGGCTGTGGCGAAGGTCCACCTGGCGGCCTCTCAGCCTCGCCCAACACGGCGCGCCGCTCAGCCTCGCCCAACACGGCGCGCCTCTCAGCCTCGTCCGCTGCGGCGGCCGCCGCAGCCTCGGCGGCCTCGGCGGCCGCCGCCGCAGCCTCGGTCGCCACTGCTGCCTGGCTGGCGGCGCCCCCGAAGCCCTCGACGGCGATGCAGCAGCTATTGGCCGAGTCGACTCCCTCGCCGTTGGAGGATGCCCTACCTTCGTGGCTACGCGACGCGAGTGCGGCCCTTGGGATGCCTGACCGCTTGGGCGACGGACCCGAATTGAAAGGGATGCCTTGCCGCGCCGCCGCCGCCGCCGCCGCCGCCGAGAACGAGGACGAGGATCTTGCGGACCTCGATGAGGACTTTCCCCACAGTCGCATGGGTGGCGGCGAGAGCGGCGACGGGCATAATGGATCCGCCGTCGTGAGCGTGCGCGTGCTCGCCACAGCGGCAGGCGGCGCCGCCCTTTCAATGCGGGTCCGTCACCCGGCTGCCGAGGCCGCAGCGGCGGCGGCGGCTCAGCTCGCGGCCGCCGAGGCCGAGGTTGCGCTCGCAACGGCTGAAGCGGAGGCAGCCGCGGCGGCGGCCGCGGCCGAGGCGGCTGTGGAGGCCGAGGCTGCTGCGGCGGCGTGGGCTCGGGCGGAGGCGGCGGCGGCGGCGCACGCGGCCGCTGCGCACGCGGCCGCTGCCGCCGACCTCCTCCTCTCGATTCCTTCGTACGATGCTGTTCCAGACTGGCTGGCTGGGATCGATCCCGCTCGCGACGACTTGAGGGCCACGACGCTGCGCCTCTCCTTCTTCGCCTACGACCTGCATGCACAGATCGCCATCCCGATCGCCGCCAACATAGACGAAGCCGCGAGCTGCTTGCTCGCCGAGGAGATCTCCCCCGCATCTCGACACGTGGCAGGGGGCGGCCGCCTGTTTTGGGGCACCGCGGAGGGAGCCGTGTGTATCGGCCTCTTGGCCACGCGTGCCGCCCCGACGCCGCGCGGCGACCGTGCTGGCGGCCGCTACATCGGCGGCGGTGACTACAGCGGCGGCGGCGGCTACAGCGGCGGCTACAGCGGCTACAGCGGCCGCGGCTGCTGCAGCGGCCGCGGCGGCCTCGGCGCCGGCGCGCTCATCCCGTTGGGAGCGAGCGAGGGCGGCCCTCTAGGCGGCCCTCTAGGTGGCCTTCTCGGCCCGCCACACAGCCACGGGACGCGCCCGTGGGAGGAGGAGGAGGAGGAGGACGGCGCGGCCGCAGCCGTGGAGCAGCCTCCAACGTTCGCACTACGTGTCTCTCAGAAGCGTATCGACGGCCACAGCTGCCCGGTCACCGCCCTCACGCACTGCGCCGCACGCAACCTGCTGTGCTCAGGCGCCCGGGACGGCGGTGTGTGCGTGTGGGGACTCGGCGCTCGTGACGGCGCTCGTCAAGTCCGCGGCGGCGGCGGTGTGCTGACGCAGCTTCTCGGCCGGCTGAGCGCCCCCTCGCCTCTGGGTGCCGTCGTGAACCTGACGACCATCTTGCCACCTCCGGGAGGCACTGGCGCGCCTCGGGTGCTCGGTGCTGGTGAGTCTGGCCACGTCTTCGAGTGGGACCTGCGCGGGGGGCGGGTGTGCCGCGCGCTGCACAAGGTGCCGGGGGGCCTCGGGGCGCTGGTGCTGGATGCACGGCGCAACTCGCCGCCGCCGCCGACGTCGACGAGCGAACGCAGCCGTGCTGGCGAGGCCGACGGCGCCGTGGCGGGCGGCGCGCACCATCTCACTCTATGGGCGGGGCGCTCCGACGGCGTGCTTCAGCTGTGGAAGTGGCCGATGCCCATGACGGCGCCCGCCGGTGTGGGCGGCGATGCACTGACGCTCGTTGAGAGCACCGGTGCCGCTGAGGACGATGGCGACGGGCGCGGGCCGCTTCGTCTCATGGAGAAGCCACCGCCCTTCACCACGATCGTGCAGCAGCTTGCGCCACTCGGAGGGTTGCGGCGGCCGCCCTCTCTCGCATCCGCCGCCTCGCCAATGGCCAATGGCCACGCGTACGCTGCTGCTGCTGGCGCCGACGCCGAGCCGTCGTCGCGTATCAGCAGCTCGCCTATGCGTGGCACGAGCCTACGGCAGGGGGGTCGGCCCAGCCGGCTGCAGGAGTTTGATTGCGTCATCACTCGTGAGGAGGCTGAGGCCGCGGCGGCGGAGGCGGAAGTCCAGGCCGACCCCCTCGGTGCCACGCTCTCGTCGATGATAGATGCGACCGAGTCGGCCATGATTGTGGTCGGGGATGCCCTCGAGGAGGCGCTCACGGCCACGAGCGAGGCGATCGAGGCGATCGGAGACACCATCAACGAGCTCACGGACGAGAGACCTGCGACGGACCTCTACGCCCTCTCGCCCTCGCCAGGGGTTCGCCGCGGTGCGCCCTCGCCACCGCCAGGTGCATTTCGCCGGCGGTGACGAGAGACGGAGAGAGCGCGTGCACGTGCGAGAGACAGCCTTCCCCAATACGCACCTCCCCGACGGTGTTAGTTCCAGTGTGCACTGCAGTGAACCTGAACGCGAGTACGTCTGAAGAGAGTTAGAGATTTTATAGATGCTTCTGGAACTAAAATCGATAAGAATCCCTGGGCCAGGCCAGCTCTGAGTCACACGCCGCCCGTAGCGAGGTGCGAGGTCCCCCGTAAAGTTTCTCGTCATTATTTCGTCAAACTGAGGAGAGTACCAGAGTAAACGGTCAGCTCCCGTCACTCAACAAAAAATGCAGTCGCTTCTCGTCGGGATTCTCATCCCGTCGCTCTCGTTGCTGAGCACCCCCACCCATCCTTGCGGACCCCTAATTGGTGGCGGCCGCACCCTTGCTACCCGCCGGCTCGTGGCGCCGTTGATGAGCGAGGAAAATACGGACTGGGAGGAGGCCATGGCCGCTCTGAGAAAGCGGCAACAGGAAGTCGTCGCCGAGCCTCCGGAAGCTGCTGCTGCAGATGCCCCGAATCTCGTTTCAGAGACGCCGCCCGTCAGAGGCAGCGCTCGTTTCGAGCCACCGCCAACTGAAGGGGGTGGCTTTCGTTTTGCGAGCAGCCGCGACCGGGACGCTTTCGGCGACCGCAACACTGTCTCTGGCAGTTCCGAGAACGATGAGCGCCTCCGTCTGCTGACCTTGATTGGCGGCCGCGCGCTCACAGCGATCACCCTCAGCTCGCTAGTCTTCTTCATCTACATTGGGCTTTCGGGCGGTATCACAGATGGATTTGATCGCTTCGACGAGCCGATCGAGGACATCCGCGTGACGATGCAGGAGAATGCGCGCTTAGAGGCGGAGGCGGAGGCGCGCGCAGCCGAACGTGTGGCGGCCGAACGTGCGGCGGCCGAACGTGCGGCACAGCGGGCGGAGAATATCCGGTTGGGGTTTTACGACTATTGACCGGTTTTCGTTCGCGGTTGTGTGTCCCTGTCCGGACGTCGACACAATGACACAGTCACAGACGCACCCGATGCAGATCACAAAGTCTCTGAACATCTCGGGATCTCCACCTGACCTGTGAATGTCGTTGTCTCGACCCCCGACGCGACCGGTACCACCTATCGTGCAGCCGGTGTCTTAGTCCACCGCGCGACGCGACACGCGAGCACCTTCAACCGGTACGCGGTAGCGTTCCGGGGTTCGGTTGGTGCGTGATGAGTCGTTCGTGAGTCGGTGGGTGGGGTACAGTACAGTACCGTCTCCGCTCCCGTGATTTTGATCCGCGGTTTCACTATTGTCCACGTCTCTCCGTTTTCCCCACAGGGGATCTGCACAGGAGATCGAGAACGACCCCGGCTTGGGACGCGGGACAAAACTCGAGCGACAAAACACGATCGCACATAGCCGAGCGTCCCGAACCTCGAGTCGGGTCCGCATCAGCGCCGTCTGCAACATCCTCGAGCACCGGCATGCAACATCGATCCTGCCTTATGGACGAGGTCGCCACGGAAATTTCGGGAATCGGCCAGTTCGTCACGCTGCTATGCGAGTGGATCCGGACCAGGGGCGAGCAGCGCGTGACGGGCGAGCAGCGCGTGACTGCCGCGCAGCTCGGCGAGTTCTACAAGGCGCACCCGTCGGTAGACCCCTCTGTGCTCCCGGCGACCAAGAAGCTCAAGTACCTATGCGGCCACGAGGAGGCACGCGGGCGCCTCAAGTTTCAGCCTGACCCTGACGTCTCAGGTGGCGGTTGGCTCGAGATCATCACCTCGCCTCTGCCGAAACCAGGCAAGCTCCTCAAAATGGACAACGGCGAGCTGCTCAAGCTGCTCGACGTCAAGATCAAGGAGGCGGTCTCAGTGGTACAAATGGCAACCCCGAGGCCGGCGCAGACCGCCGCCACTTCATCCTCTCCGCCACAAATGACCGATGAGCTTGTTGCACTGATATCCAGCATATTGCATCACAACGGGCCCGAGATACAGATGACGTCGTTGATTGACTCGACTTACTCCGCCGATCCAAATGCTCGCGCCCTCATGAAGGCAGCGGGCGGGGCCAAGTGCTGGCTTGAGCAGCACCCCCAAGCTTTCCAGCTCTTCAGACCGCGACCTGAAGAGCCACTCGTCTGGTCAGTGCGTCTCAAGGCACCGGTTCATCTCAACTCGCTAGGCACACTCGAGGTGAGCAGCTCAATCACTGCCACCGCGCCAGCGGGGCCTCTCAGGTCGTCCGGCTTGCAGCGCTCTCAATCGTGCAACAGGAAAGTCACGGGCGGACACGACGCACCTCACGTGGAACCAGCCGACCATACTGGACAGCGAAAGGATGGCAGTCGACGCGAGCCACGAGAGACAAGTGATGACGCAGGCGTTAGCAAAGGTGAAAGCAGCACCAGCGGCGGCGCCGAGCAGGCCGCGATCACCCTGCTCCATTCGACGCCAGACAAGCAGATGCTCCTGTCTGCCCTCTGCGCCTCGCTCTACGAGCGAGGCTTCAGGGCAGAGATCGCCGCGGCAGGGCGCCCCGCGCGCTTCTTTGCCGGATGCAAATTGCTTCACTGCGATCTCGAGAGCCGCAAGCAGGGCGGCGTGATCGTCTGCCTTGCCGACACCACGCCCCAGCCACTCAGTGCCTCAGCAGGCACTCGGAACTTCAACTGCAGGCACATTGCTGAGAAGCACCTCGAACGTCATCTCTCAACAAAGCCGACGATTTCGGAGGAAGTCGAGGTATTGCTCAAGGATTGCATCGATAAGAATCAGATTTCCGTGCATTTGCCTGAATGGACTATCAAACGCCGGCTCCCTCACCTTCTCGGTACGCTCTTCAAAGAAATCGAGGTGGATCAGGAGGCCACTGCCACTTTCCTCGTACGCGAGGCTCAGAAAGGCACAGCATGGATGAATAAGGAAAAGCTGTACGCGGGCGCTGAAAAAGTTGAGCAGCTTGCTAGGAAGCAAGAGTTGCTCAGTCGCATCGTCACATACTGCGATGAACGGGTCCAGCTTGATGCCGTGCTCGCGCCCGGGACGCCAACTATTGCGTGGGCGCTGAAAAAGCTAGCAACGGATATGAATTGCAAGACAACCTACCTAGGCAAGTTTATCGCAGGAGGACGGGAATTCGAAGCAGCTGTCGATCGCTCCCGAGATCCCGACGCATCTTCGTCTGTCGAAAGAGACTCGCTGGAAGCCCGCATTGCCGATGCTGCAGTCTCCATTGCGGGCGAAGACAGAATCTCCTGTTTCATAGCCAAATCCAAAAGCTTCGCAGCTCATCCCGTGAGCAAAGGGAATATGGATCGTCGAGGCAAAGAAGGCGAAGCCGGTGTAGAGCAACTGCTAAAGGTGCAACACCGGCATTGAACATTGAACACATCCCAAATTCCCCCCATTGAACACATCCCACATTCAGCCCCCATCGAGTGCCATACTCATGGTTTCTCTGCTGTCGCCTGTGCACAGGACTCTGGTCTCAAGGCGAGTTCGGATTACACCACGGAAAAGGATCGTGTCATTTCCGAGTGCGTGGAGCAACCAGAAGGCTACAGGGCAACTCCAGACTTCATGTTTGATCCACCACTTGTGATTCACGGCAAGGACATTCGTTGGATCGAAGTGAAGAACTCGCTCTTAATTCCCGAGGTGTCCTTCGACACGCAGAGCAAAATAAAAGAACAAGCTCAAAAATTCGTGGAACGGTTTGGTCACGGCGCATTCGTCTGGACAAAATGTGGATTCGTAAAGAGCTTGGACAAGTTCATCCCAGGTGTCATGCACTTATCCTACACAGTCGCGCACAGTGGTCAACGTCCCAAGCAGACGGACAAGCAGCCTGCGCTGTTCCCAAGCAGGCCAAACATCGGGGGGGAGGATGTTGCCGACGCCACGCCGCCGCCCGCTCCAACGTTTTGGCGGCACCCCGTTGCGTCGCCAACATCCTCGATGTTGGCGACGATGTTGGCGACGAGCGGTCACACGATGAGTGCGCAGCAACTGGGCAATGCCACTCTGATCGCGACCCACACAGATGTTCCATTCTCAGCATTCGATCCTTTCGTGATGTCCACTTTGGTTGGTATGGCGTTACCAGTGGACATACCAACCCCAGGTATGGCGTTACCAGTAATGCCAACCTGGGGCAAGGGCCACACCATACATAATGACAGCGCAACATCCTCTTCGTCTCCTGCTCCCATCGTCGACGCCCGGGCGCTTGTAGTCGACGTGGACGCACCGACCACCAGCTTGCAGGTGCGGCTGGCCGATGGCTCGCGCAAGCTGGTCAAGGCAAACCACACGCACACAGTGCTACAGCTGCGCACGCACATTTCCACGCTCTCGCCCGGCCTTACCTTCACCCTGAAGGTCGGGTTCCCGCCCAAGCCTCTGCCCGACGAGCAGCTGAGCCTTGCCGATGCGAAGCTGCTCAACGAGACCATCGTTCAGACAGATGCAAGGCCTCAAGCGACGGGGACGGTGGGCGACGAGCGCGACCTGGCGATGTCTCAACAACCCTTCCCACCGCATGGTGGCCAAGACGGCCGCGGCCAAGGCGGCCGTGGTGGTCAGACCGGCAGAGGTCCCGCGGGACTTCCGCAAGGGCAGCCCACGCCAATGAACATGCCACGTAAGCCGAGATTGCGCCATTCTACTGAACTGTCCTGTGCGTCGAGCAGCCAATATGCCACGTCCGCAGCCAACTGAGCCGCGCCTGGTGCCTGACGTTCCACAGGTGGCATGGCTTCCACAGGTATGCCTCCTCGTTATCCAACACCGATGCAAGGTACGTTCTGGGCCTGGACAGCGCTGGCCGCCAGAGCCTGGGAGCTGGGAGCTCGAGCTCATCAGCAGCCCAACGCTGCCTGACTGCCCTGCAGCTCACGCGCCTGATCGTCTCGTGCCGCTCGTTCAACCGCAGGCCAGCCCACCATGCAGATGTACCCAGCAATGTACAAGCCGATGCCACCGGTGAGCACCTCACAGCACGTCGCCCCAGCATGAGCTTCGGTGCCACGCGCGGCCGTGCCAGGCACGGCGCAGCTGCAGCATCGAGCGCGCACGCTTGCGAGCACAGTGGCAGACGCACCGCCACCCGAACTCACGCACGCACGCGCTGCGCACGAGCTAGCAAGGCGAATGCGACTCGTCTGCAGTCACACAGCCACTCCGGACGAATCCTTGGCTTGCGACGGCGCGCGGCAAGGCCCTGCCGCCGCTCTGACCACGCAGCGTCGCACTCACACCCGTGCGTCGCGTGTGCCCACGTGCGCAGATGCCGATGCCGATGGCGGGCATGATGCGCCCGAACATGGTGCCTCCGACGCCCGGTTACCCGCCTCGGCAGCCGGCCTTCCAGCCGCTTCCTACAGGTACCTTCATGCCGATGGCCGCTGGGCAGGCGATGCCCGCAGGGCAGGCGATGTACGCCCCCGCGGCGGGCTACGCGGCGCAGGCGGGCCCACGCGCCGTGCCGGGCGGCCCGCCCGGCGGCAACATGTACGGAGCGCCACCGACGGGAGGAGCTGCTGGGATGCCACTGTCGCAGGGCAGCATGCGCCCGATCGCGGCGAGCGGCGGCATGCGGCCTGTGGTGCCGGATGCCGCGCCTACCGGCGCCGCGATGGCCATCCCGGGCAAGGGTGCGCCGCTGCCCGGGGCAGGAGGGTCGTCCGCGCTCGCGCAGCCAGCGGCCCCCCCACGCAAGTCATCGGCCATCCAGATCGCGGATCCGTCGACGGGCGAGGCGATCGACCTTCCCTATGCGAAGCCGAAGCCGCCAGAGGCCTCGATGGCGCTGGCACCGGGCGAGGCGCCGCCGCAGCCCGCGCCGCCGCTGAAACCCGCCAAGCCCACGCCACCGCCCTTCAAGGCGCGCCGTGCACACATGGTGCCTCCCACATCCGGTTACCCGCCTCGGCTGGCCGCAGGACCTCATGAAAAAGGTATTTTACAACCTGTACGAGACTGACATCATCTTTGAGGATGCGTACGTCGTGTGGCGCGAGGACGTCGTCGACGAAACGCCGGGCAAAAATACCGCGCTCTTCCAGGTGAACGAGTTCCTGCAGTGGCTTTCGATAGCCAACGAGTGACTTCTTTTCCAACGGAGGACACGCCCGCGAGGGCCGCGCGTGGGGATGTGCTGGGATGAGGCGTGCGACTATTGCGATGAGAAGATCTATTATGACTATATGTGGAGCTTCAGGGGTGGAGACAACGTAACATGGTTGCGTCATTCCGTGGGTCCGGAGTCGGAGGGGAGCCTCGAGATATTGCGATATTCGTACGATTGGGCGCGAGCGCGCCTTGTCCCATACACGGTTTGACGGATTGGTCTAACGACGACGTGAAGGCGGAGAGAGAGTGTGTTCTCAGAGGTTTGTGTGCCCGTGTATGCCGTCCCCTGTCCGCGGTGCTACGTTCGATCCCTCTTAGCTATCTTGGTATACTTTGAGTTTGACCTTGTATACCTCCAGAGCTCTGTGCGAAGCGCGATGTGCAATACACGGCGCTCGGCGGGACCGAACGGCATGAGTCCGGTCCCATGTCGACTCGTTTACACATTACAGGCTTTCAGTTTGAGTTTCACGTTCCAGCACAGGAGGCAGCTCTGACCGGACTCAGCTCTCAGGTCGCGGTATCAGGAGAGGGCGCGCCTTTTCGGCGTGGCGCGACCGTCGCCCGGTTTATCGCCCGGTTTATCGCCCGGTCTGCGGTCGCCCAGCGCGCAGCGGCCGCGGGCCGTATCCTCAATCAACACCGTCGGTGTGAGCGCTGAAAAAACTTTCCTGTGTGGTAGTAAGCCATTCAGGTGCGGGATCCACGAGCAGCCGGGCAGAGGGGGTTCTCAGTACCGGATGGTCGAGGTCGTCAGGCTTCGCCGGGTTCGCTGACAGGCGCCCTCGAGACGCGTGAGAAAGAAGGTCGAGATCAAGCTCAAGACACTAGAGAAGCTCCATATTTGCTGTGCCCGCTGTGCGCCGCTGGGAGAGACCGACCCCGAGTGCTGAGACCGACCTAAGACCGACCTCTAGTCACCGCGAGCAATAATTGAGTACATGCATTCATATAGAAGCCCCCATGATCGGGCCATGGTATAGTCCCCCGGGTGCCGGTAGGGTGCCGGGAGCGAGTACCCCCTTGGAGTACTCAGTACATGTGTTTGACCGGGAGCGGCGGAGCCATACATACTGCGAGAAAGTGCGGGAGGGCCGCTTCAGACGCTCCTATTCATAGATTCTCTTTGTTTATTAACAGGCGCAGAGCGGGTGTGATGCCGGCCCGCCGACAGCTGCGAGTTTGCTCGGTGCTGCCCTCGGCCACGGAAGCGCTATGTTTCATCGGTGGCGGCCATCTGCTCGTCGGCCGCTCACACGAGGACAACTATCCGCCGGAAATAACGCACTTACCAGTGTTGACTGGCCAGAAGACCGCTTACACGACCGCCGCCGATGTGGACGCGCAAGTCTCTGCTTCGCTATCGAGCGGACAGTCGCTCTACACGCTGGACGAGCAGCTCCTGAAAGAGCTCGCTCCCGACGTCATCCTCACGCAGGATATTTGCAGCGTGTGCGCCATCGACCTCATGACGGTCGAGCGCCTTGCGCAGTCTATGGACCCGCGGCCGCTGGTGGTCTCGCTCAACCCCGAGTCGCTCGATGACGTGCTTGACATTGTGCTGCAGCTTGGGTTGGCCGTCGGTATGGAATCCGAAGCCCGGGCGGCGCACGCCGCGCTGGTGGCCCGCGTGCGCGCCGTGGACGAACTCGTGCACGCATCAGCCAAGCCGCCGCCGTCGGTCGCGTTCATCGAATGGCCAGACCCGATCTACGTGGGTGGCCATTGGACTCCGCAGATGATTCGGCGCGCGGGCGGGCGCCACCCTCTCAACGAGGCGCCCGAGACAGCGCCCCAAGCGCCGGGCGCGGGTGCGGGCCGCTCGTTTGCCGTGAGCGCCGAGGCGTTGGTCGCATCGGCGCCAGAGCTGGTGGTCGTGTGCCCATGCGGCTTGGACTTGGACATGACGCGGCGCGAGGCGGCGCGGCTCCAGAGTACCCACTGGTGGCCAGCACTGCCCGCCGTCGCCGCAAACCGCGTCGTCCTAGTCGACGGCGACGCGTACTTTAACCGGCCGGGCCCTCGGCTCGTCGATGCGCTCGAGTGGCTCGCGTCCGTTCTGAACGACGCGCCGGCCCGGGCACCCGAGGGCTTCGCTGCCGAGTGGCTCCGGCCCGCCGCTGCCCCGGTCGCGGGCGCGGGCGCCGACGCTGGCGCCGTTGCGGGCGCGGGCGCCGACGCGGGCGCCGTCGCGGGCGCGGGCGCGGGCGCCGACGCGGGCGCCGTCGCGGGCGCGGGCGCCGACGCAGGCGCCGTTGGCGGTGCAGTCCCGGGCGCCAGCTCGCTGCGCGACATTGAGGAGGCGCACGCATGCATCATGGAAGCGCATGCATGCGCGGTCCGCAAGCGCGAGCTGACTTACACTGACCCGAGCACTGGCTACACCGTCTTCACGCAGCTGGCCTCGGAGCAGCGAGGCTACTGTTGTGGCAGCGGCTGTCGCCACTGCGTGTACGGCCATGCGAACGTCAAGCCCGAGCGGCGCGCCACGCTCGACCCTCCGATCACCGTTGCGTCGTTGTGACGTGGCGGCCGCGATGCTCTGCTTCAATCTGTGCGGACAAAACGAGACCTTAGCGTTTCGTTTTGGTTTTCGGTTATGAGTTTTTAGCCGGTCCTAACACGACCGCTTCGTCCTATGTTGTTCGTCCTTCGACCATGCCTTCGACCCTACGCGGCTACGATTCTTCGATAAGACAAACTCCCCGGACCGGACGCGGATCGCTCCGCGCGGCCCCGTACGCCGTAGCGGGCCCGCGTTTCGCGGTTTTACGGTTGCTTCTCGCGGTTGACGTCCGATTCGTCCGCGTCTTTCGAGTACGAGTTGCCCGTTACATAGGGACCCTATGCAGCTGTTCGTAGGGATTTGGCTTCGTTGGGTGACGCTTGATGTTGCTCGAGCTCGCGCCGGTCGTCTAGGCCGTTTTGGTGCGGCGTGTTTCTTCCTGTTCCTAAGACCAGCCTACCCAGCCAGGCTCGAGCTCGTCGTCCGCGCCGCCACCAGCGCGCTCGTCGAAATACAGAGGCTGGCGCTGTGGCGGGCGCATCCGCTGGTCCGCGACGCGCACGAGCACCCCGTTTGCGTGGGCAAGGCCGACCACTAACAGCGCACGCACCACGCTGCCACTCGCGTCGCCCGCCACGCTGCCACTCGCGTCGCCCGCCACCTCCGGCATCGCCCGAGTTCCGCCATCGAGCGCGTCGGCGATCGGCCCGTGGGCGATCTCAAAGGCCGCCTCGTCGCATGGCGTCGCCACGGCGCTCAGGTAACCGCCGCCCGTCGGGTGGAGCGTTCGGTCGTCGATGGCGAGAGGCTCTTCGCCCACGAGCCAGACAACGAGCCGGCGAGCGCCTGTGACTGGGCGCACGCCCTCCTCGATGCGCACGATGCGCGCACGCCGTCCAACTCGAGGAATGACCACGTCGTCGATCCGCGTACTGCTCGCCCCCACTCCCCCCACTCCCCCCACGCCCTCCGCGAATCCCGAGGCCGCCACCGCCACCGGCACCGGCACGGACTGCTCGTTCACCGCAAAGACGCACCCAAACGACGCGTTCACGAGCAAGGACGACAAGGCCTGCTCGCCGCAACCGCATGCGGCGCCCGCCGCAGCGCCCGTCGCCTCGCGCCGAACGGAAGTCGCTGTGGAAGCCGCCGTGGAGGCGGCGAGGCTATCGAGGAGCGCAAGCCAGCGAGGCTCGAAGAGGTTGAGACGGCGCTCCTCGCCCGCGCGAAGCGGCCGACGCACCTGTGTGTGGGGACGGAGGAGGGCAAGGCGCCGTGGTGAGCGCACGCGTGCACGCCGACTGTGGAGACGGCGCTCCAAAGCGAGCCGGCTGGCGCACGGTGAAGAAGGGTGTGAAGATGGGGGTTTGGCAATCCAGCGGCGCTCGAGCGACGAGCGTCGGGTCCGTCGAGAAGGTGAAGCGTCGGCGCAGCAGCCGGCCGTCTCGCAGGCCGCGCGCGAGCTCAAGCCCTCGCAGCGCACCTGCATGCAACGAGGGAGGCCATCACTGGCAATCAGTGGCAATCAGTGGCAATCAGTGGCAATCAGAGGCAATCAGTGGCAATCAATGGCAATCATTGGCGATCAGCGGCGATTAGTGGTGGTCGAGCGAGTAGTGTACTCCCAACGAAGATTTCGTCTCGTCTCAGCATCAATCAATGGCAATCAGTTGCAATCAGTGGCAATCAGCGTACTCGCAGCGAGGATTTCGTCTCTTCTTAGCATCAATCAATGGCAATCAGTTGCAATCAGTGGCAATCAGCGTACTCGCAGCGAGGATTTCGTCTCTTCTTAGCAGCAGCTCATCCAACACGCGCACGCACAGCAAGAGCACGAGCGCGCCGCCGAATGCGGAGAGCTCCATTGCCGCGGTCGCGAGCCACGGGATGACGCCAGCCTCGTCGGCGCCGACGGGCAAGGCAGGCGCTGTGGCGAGGCCGGATAGGCCGGTGAGCAGCACCGTCCACCACACCCCCGCGAGCAGCGGCAGCATCTTTGCCGGGTCGTCGCGTAAGCTCGACGCCACGTTCACGTACGAAGCACGCACCCCGTCCGTGATTCGCCCACCCTTGAGAGCAAGCTGCACGGCACGCCACAGGCGCTCGCCGTCTGCGACGGCGCCGGCCGCGCGCAGCCTCGCGACCAAGTCCCTTGCCTTGGCATCGCCGAGCACGATGGGCACGCCCAGCTCGGCCGCGCCGCGCACAGCTGCAGCAAAGTCGGCGCCGTACCGCAGCTGCTCGCCGTTGCCTTGCTCGTCCGTGCGCAGCAAGCATTCTAGGCGCTCCTGATCCAACTCGATGATCACGACGTCTGGCCGCGATTGAGCGATGAGCGCCGACACTTCGGCAGATGATCTGCATGGCGTGTGTGCGGTGCCGATTACAAGGAGCTCTCGCGAGCCGCTGGCGACGGTGCCGACGCATGGAAGCGTATTGAAGCGCGAGAGCGGCTGTCGTGATAGTGCGGCGGCGGCGACAACGAGAAGAGTCAGAAGGGCCAGTCTCGCCATTCTCTGTCTTCTCTTCACAGCGACGATCTTCTATGAATAGAAAAACCTTTTCGGATACCGATCTCTCCAGATCTGTTTGATTGTGGTTATTTCCCACCTCCCCGTGATCAGGTACTAGAGTCCCGGCGAATAGTGCCATAGTTGATCACTGACGGTGCGCATGCGTCGGGCGCCATATCGGGCGCGTCCGAGGCGGGCGCGTTGGGCGCAAGCCGAAGCGTGCCGTCGTCGGCGCGCCGTCCAAGTAACGGCACTCGCGTGCCCGTCCACTGGCACAAGCACATGTCGCAATCGCCTTCGTGTTCCGCGCGCTCGGTCCGGCGATCCTCGGCCTTCGCCGCACAGTTGATGGCGATGAAGCCGGCGATGACGGCGGCGGCGGCGGCGAGTGAGGTCACTCGTGGCGCTTGTGGATCGACGAGCCATGCACGAGGCAGGACAAGGTCGGACACGATGGCGAGCGGCACCTGCAAGGGGCGACGGTGACACTCAGGGTAATCAAGAGTACTCATGCGTAATCAAGGGTATACTCATCGGCACCTGCAAGAGGCGACGTTGACACGCGCAGGAGCACTCGCGCGAGGCAATCAGCGTCGCAATCAGCGTCGCAATCAGGAAGCCAGTCAGCGAGACGCATCGAGACGCATCGAGCCTCAATCGTCATCAGAGGTCATCAGAGGTCATCAGAGGTCATCAGAGGTCATCAGAGGTCATCAGAGGTCATCAGAGACGCATCGAGCCTCAATCGTCATCAGAGGTCATCGACGGCAATTGAAGTGGCGAGCGTCACCGTGAGCGCGAGGCCAACCGTAGCCACGCTAGGAGAGGTGAGCAGCACTGCAGTCGCCCACAGGTATTCCGAGAGTACATTATCGAGGAGACCCTGGGGCAATTGACAGGGGGAACGGTCTTCATCAAGGGTATTCACAGGGGGAACGGTCTTCATCAAGGGTATTCACAGGGGGAACGGTCTTCATCAAGGGTATTCACAGGGGGAACGGTCTTCATCAAGGGTATTCACAGGGGGAACGGTCTTCATCAAGGGTATTCAGAGCACGCTATCAGATCGCAAGGAGACGACACACATAGCCGTGAGCGTCAGCTCGACATCCCATCACATCCAATGGCCATCAATGAGCAGCAGTAGCCAGGAGTGGTCGTCAATGGCCATCAGAAGCCAGCAGCTGCAAGCAGCTGCAAGCAAGCAGCCATCATTAGCCAGCCCACCTTGAGAACAATGAGCCCAAACACCGTGAATGTGAGCGCACTCACGTCCTCGACCGCGGTCACATGCAGCAGCGCGATCAGAGGCCCAAACAGGAGAAAGGTCGTCACCCCCAGGAAGCCAAAAAAGAGGGACAGGTCGGGCGGCTCGAGCTTGCGGATGAGCACCTGTACTCGGGGGCAATCAAGGGCAATCAAGGGCAATCGAGGGCAATCAAGGGCAACCAAGGGCAATTGAGGGCAATCAAGGGCAATCAAGGACAATCAAGGGCAATTGAGGGCCATCAGGCGCCATCAGGGGCCATCAGCCTGGTCGGCTCGAGCTCGGAGGTGCAGCACCGTGTACACGGCATACAGCACAGCGCCCAGCAGGCAGACCGCGTCACCTATGAATGAATGGCTCGGCCCACCTTTATCGCTTTCGCCGCTGCCGCCGTCGCCACCGCCGTCGCCACCGCCGCCGCCGACGCCGACGCTGCCTCCGCCGCCGCCTCCGCCGCTGCCGCCACCTTCGAAGTCGCTGTCCTTGAGGGCCGTGAGCCCATTGCCAAGCCAGCACAGACCGACGCCGACGAGCTTGAGGGGCGTTGGTGCCTCGCCGAGCCAACGGACGGAGAGAAGGAGGGTGAAGGCTGAGGAGGATGAGGAGATGACCGTGGAGGAGGTGATCGACGTGAGCGACATCGAAATGTTGTACGTACAGTTCGCCGCGAACCAGATGGGAGCGATCATCGCGCCCGCGCGTGCAGCCCGTTGCACGGGCGCCGAAAAATACCATGCCGCTATGGTCCTCGGCGGCTCGTATGGACGCTCACCATGGCTCTCGCACGCCGCGTGCATGGTGACCACACTCGGATCTTCGCTCTCGGAGCGGCCAGCACAATATCGTGTACCGATCCGTCGGCGTGCAGCGTCCAGAAGCAGCTTGATGGGAATGAGCACCGCGAACAGGCTGTTGCCAAGCCACGTGAGAAAGACAGGTTTATTGAAATTCTCGGCCGTGAAGATGGCCTGCACCAAGACGCTGCTGGCCGACCAGTCCACAGCCACGAGGAGGATGCAGATCACACCAACGGTCCAAGACGTCACCTTCCAGGGGGACATCCTCCACACCAAAGCAAAGTTTCACACCTCACACTGTGAAAGGGTTTTCCCTCTTTTCCCTCTGGTAGGAGAGAAATCGACACACGCGAACGACCACCGAACGAAACACTGCCACGCAGCAGTCGCGTCGCATATGGTGAGTCGCTGAGTCCGTGTGCTGGGGGTGCGGGTGGGGCGTGTGTACCACACACTCAAGCGGGCATCTCCGATTCAAACTCCCCAACCGTACTTCAGGGGTCCCGCAAATTGGTTGGAGCTTGTTGAGTTATAAATATCTCTCAATACGTGAGTCCACAGTTAACCCGAAGAATACTCATTTATACTCATCCACGTTCGTCAAGCACCTCCACTGAGGACCGGACACGTGCAAACTCCGCTGCTCTCGCCTCTCCATCGCCGAGACGCTTACCGTCATGCGCGTGGGGTGCACTCCTCGTCCTCCCAATGCCGTGAGGGCGCATGCCTCAGGAACGTCCTTGAGGATGGTACGCGTAACGGTCCGGAAGGGAAGGTCCCAACACGGCAGATCAGTGGGGATCGGTCCAGATTGTATCTGGATCTCCGACATGAAACCGGGGGTGAAGTGCCTCACTTCTTGTCGAAGACACGGCCCGCGATGGTCTGGGTGCCCACCGTGCCCGTGTACCCAAGCGGTTCGCCCGGGAAGTTGAAGTTCTCGACCACGGCGAAGCTCCGTGCAGCGGCCTCGATGATCGCCTGGAGCGTGCCCTTGTCGGCCTTCGAGCCGATGGTCTTGAGCTGCTGCAGCGTCGCTAGAACCGAGCGCTGGCGCTGGGAGAGCGGCAGGGTCATCGTCATCGACGAGACCTCCTTCGTCAACTCGGCGATCAGGTCGTCGATGGTGTCGAGCGAGCACTCCTCCTCGAGGCACTTGGCGGCGGCATCCTCGACGCCCATCATCGGGATGGAGGCGGCGCGCGTCGGCGCGCGCGCAACGAATGGAGCGAGCACAAAGCCTGCGGCACACGCAACGGGAGGCGTATATGTGAACATGGCTCAACGGGGATGCCCCTCACATTGCTCGAGGGAGATTTTGAGCGCGCGCGCTGCTCATGGGACGTGAGGGAAGATGGTTGGGAAAGGGCGTGACCCGCCCGGGAGCGGTCTGTCAACGCTCGTTGCAAATGGGTTAACATGCGAGGCTCACCGTTGGCGACCGAGAGGAGAGCGAAGAAGAGTGCGAGAAAGGCTTGCATGTGTATGATGATGACAGACGCCTTTTTCGTCACTTCTTCGACAAATTGACGAATCGCCTTGATGAGTGCCTATTATGGGACACCCGATCACGGTCAGGGAAGCACACGCCCAAGCACGCCCAGTCCTCACGCACTCGCGAACGCGCTGCGGATCGCCGCCTTGGCAGCGAGATGGGAGGCGGCGCGCTCGACGCACGAGCGCACGTACTCGAGCCGCTCGCTCGTCTTGAGTTTTCCGAGCGCGAGTGAGCGCTGAAAGGCTGGGAGCGAGGTGCAAGCGGCGAAGCTGAGCATCTGCACCTCCGCCGACGCCTCGTCCTCCACTCCCCACAAGCCGTAGAGCCGCTCGAGCGTCGTCGCGGGCGCCTGGTCCAAATGATACGAACAGAGCTCCTCGAACATCTGTTCGCGTGCCTCGTCGAGAGGCTGCTGCTGCGGCGGCGGTGGCGGCGGCTGCGGTGGTGGCGGCGGCTGCAGCGGCTGTGGCTGCCGCTGCTGCTGTTGCTCCTGCTGCTGCTGCCATGCCGCTGGCTTGTAAACCCAGCGCTCCAGCGGCTCTAGCGCCTGCTGCTGATGATGATGATGATGATGATGATGATGATGATGTTCCTGCATATCCCGCTGCTGCTTCGGCTGATCCCGATCCTGCTGCTGTGACGGCTGCGGGCGCGAGAACGTGGTGCCGTCCTCTGGTCGCGCGCCCTCCATCGCCTCGCCCTTATTAGGAAAGTGCGGTGTTGTCCCTGTCCATCCCTTCGGGAGCCTGGCGGCGATCTCATCTCGTGTTTGCGTACTCACCACCGCCTTGGTGAGACCGATGCGGAGCGCCTCATGTCGCGCGGCGGCGGCGCGCAGCTCCAACACAAGACCCTCGAACTCTGCGTCCTCGTCCTGAGCTCGCTCGTCCACGGCGGGTCGGCAGCCACGCGCCACGAAGTAGCGACCACCTTTGCTCTCGACGCGCTCAATGTGGACACGTCCCACGGCGAGTACGTCAATCTGCGCACCGATCTTGCGCCGGCGGATCTCGCGCACTTCGAGGAGCGTCGAGATGGAGAGCACGTTCTTGTAGGGCGACGTGATGAGCGCACCAATGCACCCAAACTGAGCTGCCTCGAGCGCTGCGAGCTCCTCAGCACTCTCGACGACCATCCTGCGTGACTCGCCCGGGAGCAGCAAGCCGCACTTGTCCATCGGCATGTGGAGCAACGGAAGCGTTCCTGTGCGTGCGCTCACCCAGTCCCCTGCGTGCATCCTGAGCTGTGCGGCGCGTGGCAACGAGAGCGAAGCAATGGTGAGGAGCAGCATGCTGCGTGGGCGAGAGTCGAGCGACGGTGATGAACCAGATATGAAGCACGTGCTTGTGGAAAAGCGCCAACACGGCTCGCTAGATCTTTGCACGTGGAAGCACCTCAGGGGGTGTGGACGGAAGAGTAGCGAAGGGAGAGCGAGGTGCGCGAAGCCGAAAGACGACAAGTCCGCAGGGAAGAAATCTGATCAGCGAGGTCTGTCGCAATTTTCGAAATCCTGAACGCCCATCACAGTAGCCCCTTGTAGTTGCTCCCACCCCTTGCAGTGTTTGCGAACACACAAGTTAAGTCAAGTCTTTACAAATCAAGTCAATTCTATCATTAAAACAACAGACAACCGAATGGAATCCTAACGGATGTGCTCTGGCGGCCAGTAGTGGTGCAAGGGACTGGACTTGAGATGACTTGGCTTGCCTTGGCTTCCGAGTTGCGTAATGTCCTGTTTGCGTGCGTCGGCTGTGTTGGCACTGCTTCCGCTCGCGACAGCATTCGCCAATCCACATCAACTTAGCGCCGCCAGCGTTCAGCAGCGCCGTGCGTCGTCCCTCGTTATGAAGGAGGAGACGCCCAAATTAAACTTGCCTTCCATCACCACCGCGCTGCTCGGGGCCCTCTGCGTTCAATCAGGAGTTCAGCTGTCCACAGCTGTCCCAGCTTGGCTGGCGGGCGATGGCGCCTCATTAACCTCGGTCGTCATCAACGCCGGCTTCGTCTGCTATGCCATCTTCAACCTGATCAAAGCTACAGGCGTCATTGGCAAGTACTCATACGCGAGTCTGGACGACCTTGAAGTTGGCTCATTTGCGCGCGAGGCGGGCGAATGGGCTCTAGCCGGTGAGATCCCAACGAGATCCAAGGATGGTCGGTACGAGGTCGCCACGTTTGCTGGCGGCTGCTTTTGGGGCACGGAGCTGCACTTTCAACGGCTCCCTGGCGTGATCGCCACCTGCGTCGGCTACACGCAGGGGGCGGTGGAGCGTCCCACCTACGCCCAGGTGTGTGACGGCACGACCGGACATACTGAAGGCCTTCAGCTCATCTTCGATCCAGATTGCATCTCGTACGAGGCGCTCTGTGACAAGTTGCTTTCGACGGTAGACCCGACGGCCCTCAATCGAGTAGGAAACGATATGGGCACGCAGTATCGCCACGGCCTCTACCCTCACAGCGCGGGGCAGGAAGCGGCCGCCAGGCGCTGCGTCGAGCGCGTGCAGGCAACTGTGAGCCCACGCCGTGTGGTCACTGAGATCAAACCCGCCGCTGTGTTTTGGCCCGCTGAGGGCTACCACCAGCGTTACCTCCAAAAGGGAGGGCAGGATGCTTCCAAGGGGTCGGCGGAGAAGGTCCGGTGCTACGGGTGATCACATCCACACGCGATTGGGGTCTGGGCAGATTTTACTGAGCACGTCGAATGTGTGCGGGGGTTGTGACCCGCTTGGTTGCCAAATTGACCGCGGCGCACGACACACGGGGGGCCCGCGCCCCGCGGCCGGCGGCGTTCTGCGCTGGTTCGCGCCGCCCCGAACCCCGCAAGTAAGTAAGTAAACATCGCCTACAGGCAGCGTACACGTGACGAGGGGGTCTCCCCCAGGCATGCTAAGCGTGTACGGTGTTAAGCAACACACAGCCGCCTGGAACCGAACCCGAGCGGACCGGACGCCACAGACCGCGATCGAAAACAGATCAGTCTGCACTCGTGAATCACGCGGGGCACTCCACATAGTACTGCCGACTCACAGTCCGCTCTCCTCCTTATCTCCTCCTCAGCTAGACTTTCCGGCAGGGCACTTGCACGCCGACCTTGCGCTGCCCCGCCCCAATTTGCCGCCCCTCTCATCTTGCGCGGATGCGCGCAATTGCTTGGTGCGCGCGCCGCGCAACCGGCAAATCCGCGTCGCAAGGCAATCAGTAGAAGCGCGCGGTGCCCGACTTGATGGCCTTCTCCTCGGCCTTGGCCTTTGTCTGGTCCTTGGCCTTCCCGCCACGGGCATTGGCCCCTGCCGTCCCATACTCCAAGGCGGAAGAGGTGGGGTGCATCCAACTTGGACCGCCCTTCTTGAATCCCGCCTTCTTGAGCATCGAGGTGTGCTTGGACTCGCGCCCCATCCGCACGTCAGCGCGCACGGCGATCATGAGGCCCTTCAAAGCATGGCGCATGCCAAACTTGAGCTTGCCCTCGTTCGGATCGGGCCCGCAACCGAGGCAGACGCCGAGGGCATAGAAGGGGATGCAAAGAATCGGCAAGATGTTTACGAGAAGAAGTGGGAGCCAGTTAAAGACAAAATCGCCCACCGTCATCTCATCGCCGATGAAGGCGCCCGACATCATCTCATCGGGAAGGAGGAACTCCGGCAGCCGCATCTCAGCAGCAGCGTAGGTCTTTGTCCTGGTCGCCCTTTTTGTGGTTGCCAGCTTTGGAAACTTGCTGTGACACATGTTTAGTTTTGGGAAAGAAAATAAATATAGGGGAGGACAGAGTTTCGTCAGTATAACAGGTTGCGGGGGGAAGGCAGATCCGACCCTTTTCAGAGCAGTAGCTTGGCAAAGAGGGCGCCGACCACGGGGCGTGCAATGAAGGCGCCGTTGATGGCCAGCTCGCCGGAGATCGTGTCGTACAAGTCGGTGAACGGCGCACGGCTCGACGTTGTGTTGAGCACCTCGAAGATCGGGCTGAAGAGAGCATGCCAACGAGCTGCAAATGCCGAGCACACGCCAAGAGCAGTAAGCGTCGTCCGAAGAGATCTCGAGGGTACAGGATCGGATCTCGGAGAGATCTCGGAGAGAGTTCGAATCGGAGAGATCTCGGAGAGAGGCTGAGTTCGCACCTTCATCCGGGGACATTGCAGCCACCCAGGACAGCCAGTCCGCCTTCGTGTACTGATGGCGAGGGTCGAGTGGCGTCCCAAACTCATTCGCTTGCTCGAGGTAGTACGCCGTCTCGAGCGCCGCAATCGCATCGTAATCAAATGGACCATCGAGCCGTAGCAGCCGTTGCCAGAGCAGGTTGTACTTGAGGGACCAAGAGTCCTGGTACTCGTCCACGTTGAAGCTCATCGAGTAGTGTGGCGGCTGCCCAGTCGCGTTGAAGGCATACAGCTGCCACGTGGAAGCATAGTCCGCCGCAATCGAAGCATACTCCGCGCACGGGCGGCCGGTACGTGCGCCGTCCTGGGCGCGACCGCCATGCTGAGGAGGGGCGCGGCCGCCATGCTGAGGAGGGGCGCGGCCGCCATTAAATTGACGAGACTCATCATCGAGCTGCATGATGGTGCACAGCTCCGCAAAGGCACGGATGGCTAGGATGCCCTTGAGCCCTAAGTTGGTGTTGTTCGCAATCGGGCCGGCAAAGTCGTCGGTGCTTAATTGCTCCGCTGGAAAGAGCGTCGTCTCTGATGAAGGTGGCAATCCGACGCATTCGGGTGCACTCAGTGACGCAATCGGGTGCACTCAGTGATGACCTAAGACGCCATCAGTCGCACTCAGGCGATCAAGGCTCAGCGGTTCGGTGTGAAGGCTCAGCGGTTCGGTGTGAAGGCTCAGCAGTTTGGTGTGGGGCTCAGCGCCGTACCTATCAGCACCTCCGTCCACGTGGTCAGCAACGGCAGGTAGGGGGCGAGCCATTGGCGCGCCAAGACGGCGCCAGAGCGCTGTACCAGCGCGAGGAGCATCAGGAGCATGTTGCTTGAGTTCTCGAGAGGCATTGGCTCCTGATGAGGGAGGCCATCAGACGCAATCAGCATCAGCAGCATGCTGCTCGATAGGCATTGGCTCATGATGAGGGAGGCCATCAGACGCAATCACACCTGCTCCTTCGTGGGCGCATTTGCAATCGGGTACGTCCCCAGCTGATGAGGCGAGTACGGGTCTGAGAATTGAACGTACGTCTCGTTATGGGCGTATGCGAGCACGGGCAGGAGCAGTTGACGAAGCAGCTCAGGTGCCGCGTGCAGCAGCATCGGCGTCGAGGGAAAGATCACATCGACGGTGCTCATATCTCCGTTGGTCGAGATCTCCTTGAGGAACGTCCAGCTCGCGTTCCGGTCGGTCGCCCAGACGGTCTTGAGCGCAGCGAGCACCTGGCGCCATGCAAGCGCGAGCACCGCCGCATACTTCACGCCGCCTGCACGGCTCCATTCGCTGATGAGCTGCTCATCGAGCGCGTCGCCGCGGGTACGCATCGCGTCGATTTCGGCCGCTGCGGCCCCTATCGCCTCCTGCACGTCAGGGTACGTATGCGTCCACAAGGCCGCGTACTGCGCTCACCACACGTGATCTCAGCCGATCATGGCAGTCGTCAGTGGCCATCCACAGTAATCAGTGGCCATCCACAGCGATTCCAATGTAATCAGTGACCATCCACAGTAATCAGTTGCCATCCACAGCAATCCGTGGCCATCGATGGGTTTCGTCACACCCGTGCTCCAAAGTATTCGACCGAGCGCACATCATCATACGCCATCAGCACCAAGTGCGAAGCGCCCGCGCTATCGACGGCTCCGAGGTCGACAGCAGCTGACAGGGTCGGTAAATCGTCTGAACAGCGCCGCGGCTGCCGTCCGTCAGTTACATTCGGCAAAACTCCCGACGCGATGAAGGCCGATCGGCTCCGCGCCGCAGAGCCAGCACGAAGGTCCACGGGTGCGGGTGCGGCGGCGGCGGTGGCGGAGTGCTTTGCCTGTTGTGGCGGCAGCTGCACCGCGAGATGCAGGAAGCCCCAATCAATGTTCGACCGGTCCGTCGCGGCGGCACCGAGGACCGGCTGCGAGTCGGAGCCCATTTGGATGCCACGCACCCCCTGGCGAGACCAATCGGACCAGCGCACCTGATGAGGGAGGCCATCAACGGCCATCAGAGGCACTCAGAAGGCGAGACCACTCGGACCAGCGCACCTGATGAGGGAGGCCATCAACGGCTCATCAGAGGCACTCAGAAGGCGAGACCAATCGGACCAGCGCACCTGATGAGGGAGGCCATCAACGGCCATCAGAGGCACTCAGAAGGCGAGACCAATCGGACCAGCGCACCTGATGAGGGAGGCCATCAACGGCTCATCAGAGGCACTCAGAAGGCGAGACCACTCGGACCAGCGCACCTGATGAGGGAGGCCATCAACGGCCATCAGTGACAATCAGTGACATCAATTGACATGAGGGAGGCCGTCAGAGACCCCTGCCAGCCAGCCCCGAGGCCATCCGACGCAATCAGTGACAAGCAGTGACATCAATGGCTACACCCCAGCCAGCCCCGAGGCCATCCGATGCAATCCGGTTGCAGTCGACGCACCGACGTGTCCCAGCAGCTGTTGACGGTGTGAGCGGCACTCGCGTCGAAGTAGAGCTGCACGCGGTGCGGCATGCCGTCGAGCGACGCAGTGTGGTGCTCGATGTAGTACACGGGGCGGCTCAAGCGTATCAGGTCATCAGGGAAGGCCGTTTGACGAAACGTCAGATTGAGCGAGAGCACACCTGGGAGCTCGAGGTGGACGACGGTGCGAGTGGGGAGAACGAGGACAGAACGCTGCGTGAGTGCAGACACGTCGATGTCGCACGGCGGATGCATGCCAGTGAGCACGCTCGAGTTCAGCTCCGTGTCCTCCTCGATCGGATAGGCGCAGCTTTTGAGGAAGCACCGAGGCGGGTCGCCGCCTCGCACGTAGGCCACGCAATCTGGATCGGAGTAGCAGCGCAGGTTGCACTCCGCATCTCCGGCGTCGTCCGTGTGATCAATGTCGCAACCAGACGGAGCCAGATTGCTATTGGTGAGATTCACCACGGGGCCAGGCTGGGTCGCCGGCGCAGTGTGGCACGAGCCGAGGAAGCGGTACGTGCGTCCATCCACCCGCACGAGTCCAAGGGTGTCTTTTGCGATGCCCGTCCAGTGCCGGATCGGCTCTGTCACGTTGTCGCCAAAGATCCAGGTTTGGAGGTACGGATCGCCCAGTAGCAATGGAATGGCGGGTGGTCGGAAACGGAGATCCTGGATGGTCGCCATGTTGGATATGCGCACAGAGGAGCCTTGAAAGACGCGGTGTTTGTGTCGGAGCGCCCGCGAACAAGTTGTAAGCTCTGACGCATTCCGGTAATTACACATGGATTCGTCAAAATCGCGGGGCGCACGCTGACCCCGTGCTTTATATGTTTCCGCCGTATCGGTTAACTAATTGGGGTCTGGGGGCGGGGCGCGACTCCGCCGGATAAATTGTCGTCCTCCCAAAATATTCATCCCTTTAATACATGTACATGTAGGTGGTGCCGCAACCTGAATAAAGACCTGATTACCAATTTCGTTTCTCTAGCCTTTGTCCCATATTAGGCACGGCCCAACGGATGCGCGCTTCTGCACACACCATATTGCCGTGTGACGCCCAAAGTTAAACGGCTGTGAACCCAACGTGAAGGGCCAGATTACAGATTTGGAGATTACACCAGGACGGTATCCATCATGGAACCGGACAGGGGGGATGCGGGAGAACCCACAAGGGGGGTCTCACCGCCGTTTGGGTGGAAGGGGATACAAGTACCCAGGGGAAAGCCTTATAGGCACCCTGTTATGCGGTTCGTCTGCCGCCCGCGCGCGGACGCGCGCGCGGGCTAGCGGGCTGATCTTGCTCTACTACAATTGTATGGCAATTGTATTCGGCGAGTGAAGTATCGCCGCGGTCTCTGCCGGATGTTCCGAGAATGTGCCGACGGTCTCCGGTCGGCGCTTTCGAATTCCGAAATATCGATGCGTATCAGTTCTGGGGGTGTTATGTGTTAGTTATGTGTCCCCGCAACGGATGCGCGCTTCTGCACACACCATATTAGGCATCCTTCGTGAATGGAGGAATTAGAAATACTGGAGGCTCCGCTGCTCGATGCGGCCAGGCGTGGCGACACAGCCAAAGTGCGCCGCCTGCTCGCCGAGGGCGCAGGCATCGATCAGATTGATAAGTACGGGAAGTCGGCCCTGATGTTGGTCAGCATCTACAACCACCTCGAGACCGCCTCTGTGCTACTCGAGGACGGTGCCGATGTGAACCAGGCCAACAGTTGGGGCTTCGCGCCGATGAGCGCCGCCTGCATCGGCGGCAACCTTGACATGGTTCAGCTCCTCTCATCATACGGCGCCGCGCGCACCTTCACCAATCGAGACAGAACCAAGTGCACGGCGGAGGAGCTGGCAATGCGCACTGGTCACACCGCCCTCACCGCCTGGCTCGTCACCTCGACCAGCAAGTGGACCACACCGCTCCACCACCTCACCATCATCTCCGCCGCCCGCGCTCACGCCCTCCTCCGCAAGGGCGCCTCCATCCTCGCCGCCACCGCACCCGGCGACCCCACGCCGCTCTCGCTCGCGCGCGAGCTGCAAGCCAAGGGCGAGGCCGCCGAGGGCTCGGCGGCGGCGTTGGTGCTGAGCTGGTGGCGTCCGCGGCTGCTGGCGCTCGCGATGGGCACGCACACACGGCTGGGCGCGGAGAGTCCGTTCCGCCACCTGGTGGGTCACCATGCCGCAATCGAGATGATTGCTGAGATGGGGAGCTGAGAAGACAGAAGTGTGCGAGATAAGTGGCACTAGAAAAGTGGGGACAAGGGAGTTAACAAGGCCCCGCTAGTCGACCTAGTTGTGCGGCGACTCGTATGGAAGTTCGTGAGAAAGGGATTTCGTGGATTCCCCCCTTCTCTTGTCGACCGTGCAACACACAGAATCACATTCACACTTTCTTGTAGGAGGACTTCACGCAACTTTTGGCAGCGTCAAGCCGTGTCAGCCCCCCCTATCGTATAATCCCTTGAGAGAGCGCTAAGAGAGCGCTAGTACACCCGGGCGTGTGGCGTCGGCGCCAGTTCCTGCCCCTGTGGCCCACAGCTCACTCGTTATGACGCTTGTGCACAACCGTCTAAGGTAAGCAGCCGCGCGAGCGCCTCGGGCGCCCCCTTGGCCACAAAGCCTTCGTACCACTCGAGATCGGCCACCGGTAGCTTGAGGCGCGAGGCAAGCTTTGGCAGTGCCCGATCGATAGCCTCGAGCGCCGCCGACCGCGGGGGAAGCACGGCGGAGGCCAGCACGAGCACGCCCGCCGCGTCCCCCGACCCGCCACTCGTCGGGGCGTCACTGGTCGCAGCGGCGGCGACCACAATCTCGACCACCATTGCCGTCGCGACGGGCGTCGTTCCATTGTCCTCGTCCTCCTCCACGTCCATCTTCGTATGGGCTCCGCCTTCTCCTCCGGTGGTGCCCTCCTCGGCCTCCATCTCGGCCGTGCTCCCCTTGATCGACGCCATCTCCGCCTCAGCCCTCCCCGCCTCCCCCCTCCCCGCCTCCGCCGCGGCCCTCTCCGCCGCCGCCCTCTCCGCCTCCTCCCTCTCCGCCTTCTCCGCCTCCTCCCTCTCCGCCTCGCGCACGAGACGCTCCGCCTCCCGCTCCGCCTGCTCGAGCTCCCGAATCTCCGCGTCCATTGCGTCGTTCTCGGCCTCGAGGCGCGCAGGCTCCTCGCGGTCCGCGAGCACCCCCTTCCACCGAGTGCCCACCTATTGGGGGACGCATTCCGCCGCATGCACTCAGAGATGCAATCGGAGGCTCATCAGAGAGGCACTCAAGTGAGCACTCGGGGAAGCCCACCTTCACATTCACATTCACACTCACACTCAAGTGCGCACTCAAGAGCCCACCTCGACGTTCACCCACACGCCGCGCTTGTAGCTCCATTTGAGCGACTCGTCCGAGTCGTTCCGTGGCGGGAAGCCCTTAGGGCGCGGGTGGTACCCGAGAGCGGTCACGTACTCGGTCGAGCGCGTCACCGGTCGCTCCTTTGTGGCGCCAGAGGCGGAGGCGGCGGCGGCGGCGGCGGCGGCGGAGGCGCTAGTTGCACCGCTGCTGGTCGCGGTGCTGGCTTTGGCACCTTGTGGCGGCTCGGGCTTGTGCTTCTTCTTATGGGAGACTGCCTCCTCGAGCCCCGCCATCACCCGGAGCGACGTCTCTGAGATCGTGTGCAGCGCGGGCGGCCAAAGGCGCTCTAGCCGCTGCTCGAGCACCTGACGAACCTCGGGCGCCGTCTCGGGCGACGCCGCGCTGGCCGCCGCATAGCGCATCCAATCGATCAGCATGCAGTCGCAGGCCTTCTTGAGGGCGCGATCGTCCTCCGCCCGTGGCTGCAGAGCGACCAGCGCCGTCCCGAGCACCGCATCGCTCTTTACGGCCGCATTGGCCGCGCGCTTGGCATTTCCTTTCTGGGTGGCGCGCGTGCGCTTCTGCTCCTCCCAAGCAGCGAGCGCCGCCGTGTCCTTGAGCAATGCCGCCGGCTCCCACGTCCACTCCTCGTACCTGATGACGGGCGCAATCGGGCAGGCCCTCAGGCAGTGGGCTGATGACAGGCGCAATCGGGCCGATGACGGGCGCAATCGGGCCGGCCCTAGGCAGGCCCTCAGGCAGGCACTCAGGCAGGCAATGAGGGAGGCCATCAAAAGTGATCTTTGCGATCAGATGCAAGCATCGAGTCCTCAGTGGCCCTCGCACCCGAGCCACTTGACCGAATATTGCAGCTTGTTGCGGAACATACGCTCCGCGGCGATGCATTCGACGCTGTACTCGGGCGCGTCAGCTCCCTTGCCCTCGCCCTCGCCACCCTCGCCACCCTCACCGCCGCCGTCGCCGCCACCGCTCTTGCCATCCCCCTTGCCGCCGCCCTTGGGGCCTTTCCCCTTGGCATCGCTGTTTCCTAATTTGGACGTCTCCTTCGGCTCGAACGTGCTCGGTACGGCGCTTCGTCTCCTCTCCTTGCCCTCATTGCCTCCGTCCGCAGCTGCTGCCGCCGCTGCACCGCCGCCGCCGCCGGCGCCACCGCCACCGCCGGCGCCGCCACCACCGCTGCGCCGCACGGAGGTGTTGCTGCTGCCATTGATAGCAGGCGACGCGCCCCCATTGGCCGCCGCCGCCGCCGCCGCCGCCGCCGCCGCCGCCGCCGCCTCATACGCCGCCGCGAGCGTACCCGCGCCATCCATCGTCGCGATGCCGGCGGCCGCAGCAGCGGCCGCAGCCGCGGCCGCCGCGGCCGCGGCACTCGCCATCGCAGAGATGGTGGCATCGGAGGGCGCGTGAGGCAGTGGAGGGAGTTCCGACTCCTCTACCTTCGCGCTCTTGCGCTGGGCTAGTGAGAAGCCGCTCGGGAGCCGCGGCAGCTTCTCACCGCTGCTGGCCGCAGCTGCATTAAGCACGGCAGGCGCTGCAGCGGCCGTCATACGCGAGGTGTCAGCCCCTGCTCCCTTGGCAACGTGGCTTTCCTTGGGCATGCACGGATTCCCGCATGGTGCATTCTTCCAGCCGGCCTTGATCCCGCCGCACTCTTTGCACGCGAATCGCCACCGCCCCTCCTCCTCACGTTCGCCCTTCACACCCCGTTCGCCCACCCACTGCCCCAGCTTCGCGTCCCACTGCTTGCCCGCGGGCGCACGTCCCGGTGGGCGAGGATGAGCGCCGCCATGAGAGGCGGCCCGGCTTGCGCTCGACGTTGCGGCGCCGGTCCCTCCCTCCTCCTCAGGCGTGAGCTGCACCACGCCGCTCAGCACAATCTCGGGCGCGAGCTCGTGCCCGACGGCGAGGATCACTGTGCACAATGCGAGCACCTCCGCCTCGGCCCACCGCCCGTCTTCCTTTTCCTTCTTGGACAACTCGGCCGCCACCTCCTCCTCGGCGCCGCCCTCGTCGCGCGGGCGCTTGCGCTCGCCGCCGCCGCCCGCCCCCTTCTTCGAGCTCATCAGGTGGTCGAGCGCCGTCAAATGGTCGGGCCGCGTGGCACGCAGTTTGGAAGCCCCGCTCATCTCCGCCGCCGCATCCATCGCCGCAGCCTGCTCCGGGTCCATGTCCGCCAACGCCCCCACCTCGGGCAGGATCTTGGACCAGAAGTTTGGATCATCGAGGTCGACCGCCGCGCCGGACTCTTCCGACACGAAGGAGACCTGCGCGAAGGTATTTGAACCGCCGCCGCCGCCGCCGCCGCTGCCGCCGCCGCCCTCGCCACCGCCGACGAGGCGCCTCTCTGCATACTTTTCGAGGATGGCTTCGATGGACGAGTCGGCGAAGGAGGCGACCCGCTCGTCGTGCTCAGGCGCCGTGAGCACTTGCGCGCCGTACTTGAGCAGTCGCTCAATCTCGCTCGCCTTTGCTTTGGAGTCGTTCGAAAAGGGGCCGTCGGCGCTCATCTTGGCGCCCTCGGCCGAGGCGCCTGGCGCGCCGCTCGCACCGCCGGCGCCGCCGCCCGCGCCGCCCGCGCCGACGATCGGTTTGGCATCGTAGCCGCCGGTCTTCATCACCGCGTGCTCGAGCCCGAGCTTGTGGTTGGCGGCGGCGAGCATGTGCATCTCGTACGTATCTCGCGTGATGAGCTTGTACACGTTGACCGCGCGCGTCTGCCCGATGCGATGGCAACGCGCCATCGCCTGGATGTCGTTCTGCGGGTTCCAGTCGGGGTCGTAGATGATGACCGTGTCGGCGGCCGTCAGATTGATCCCGACACCGCCCGCACGTGTCGAGAGGAGGAAGAGGAACGACTCCGACTGCGCATCGGGAGGTCATCAGAGGAGCCATCGGGAGGTGATCAAAGGAGCAATCAAAAGGAGCCTACAAAAGGAGCCAGCAAAGGAGCCATCAAAGGAGCCATCAAAAGGGCCATCCGAGAGGCCGTCCGAGAGGGGCCATCCGAGGTCATCACCTGCGGAGTGGAGAAGCGGTCGATAGCTTGCTGACGCGAGACGCCGCGATCGTTGCCGTCGAGCCGCTCGTAGCCATACCCTCGCGCCTCGATGAGCACCTCGAGCAGGTCGAGCACCTGCGACAACAGAGGGTCATCAAGAGGGTCATCAAGAGGGTCATCAGAGGGTCATCAAAAGGCACTCCAATGGGCCATCAGAGTGTCAAGTACTCCGTCGGGCCATCCGAGTGTCAAGTACTCCGTCGGGCAATCAGAGATCACCCACCTTCGTAAACTGCGAGAAGATGAGCACTCGGTGCCCGTCGGCCTTGAGCTTGGGCAGCAGCTTGTCGAGCAGCAGCATCTTGCCACTCGAGTTGACGAGGCGCTCAACATAGCGCGCCTGCTGCTCTTTGCGCATGGCCGTGAGCTGCGCGTGCCAGTAGAGCGGGTCGTTGCGCTCGCGCGCCGTCTTGGGCGCGCGCTCGAGCGAGTGCGCCTCGAGCGCCTGCAGCGCGCCCGCCTCGACCTCCTTGATGAGCCACGGGTGGTTGCAGCAGTGGCGCAACATCATCGAGACGTTGGCCCAGGCGCCGCCTGCAGCGGCCGCGAGGCCCGCGGTGCCACCCGCGCCGCGCACGAGGAGCTGTCGGTTATGCTCAAGCACCGCGCGGTAGCAGACCTTTTGCAGATTGGTAATCTCGACGTGCAGGAGCACCTCCTGCATCGGCTGTAACGTCTCGACGTCCTCCTTCTCGCGCCGAAGCAGGTGCGGCCGAAGCAGCTTGTTCAGCGCACGCACCTGTGGAAGACGGAGGAGGGCGGGGCGGGGGTTGCGCGCGCCGCGGTGAGCACATGCATGCACTCGGGTCGAGAGCGCTGTGAGAAGCGTGCGCGCGCGCACACCTGCTGGACCGTACCGCCGCCCGACGAGAGCGCTCCGAAGCGCTCATCGAAGGCGTGGTGGTCGGGGAACTTGTGTGGCTCAAGGAAGTGGAGTATGGACCAGAGCTCTGACACGTGGTTTTGGAGGGGGGTGCCGGTGAGGACGAGCTTCCGACGGGTGCGCAGGTCCTTCATCACATCCAGGGAGCGTGAGTGTCGGTTCTTGAGCCGGTGGCCCTCGTCGACGATCAAATGTTCCCATCGGATCTTGAGGAGGGGGTCGGGCTCAGCCACCTGATGGGGGAAAGGAGCGCCCGTGACGGCGCCAGGCGAGGAGAGGTCAGGGGCGATCTCAGAGGCACTCTTCACAGAGGCACTCTTCACAGAGGCACTCTTCACAGAGGCACTTTTCACAGAGGCACTCTCAGGAGCGATCTCAGGAGCGATGGCGTACCACCGTCTCGTACGTTGTGAGCACACAGTGGAAACGGTACTTGTACTCTCGCTTCTTCCCCTCGGGCTTGCTTGGGTCTACTGGTAGCATCTTGGGCGTCGCCAGCTTCCAATCCCACTGCAGGAGCACTCGGCGGCTCTCCGCCGAGCCGTGGTACACGACCGTATAGCAGTCCGTCCATAACGAGAGCTCGCGTTCCCAATGCGGAAGCGTCGAGAGCGGTACGACGATCAGAAAGGGACCCTCGACGTGCTCGAAGCGGCGCAGCGTATGGAGCAGCATGCACGACTGCGCCGTCTTACCCAAGCCCATCTCATCGCCCAAGATGATGTTACGCCCAAGGTACCAATTCAAGCGCATCCAATTGACGCCTTCCAATTGATAAGGGCGCAGCACGCGCCCCGAAGGCACAGGCGGCGACGAGTGCAGTCGCTTCCACCCGCTCACTTCGATCGCCGTCTCGTCCTCGCCCTCCTCGCCGTCGCTCTCCTCCTCCTCCTCGCCCTCCTCGCCGTTGCGCCGGCCGCCACCGCCACCCTTCCCATCCACGTACTCCTCGCCATCCTCGGCCCGACGCTTCTTGGCCGCTGCTTTGTCGGCCGCTGCCTTGTCGGCCGCTGCCTTGCCGGCCGCTGCCTTCTCGGCCGCCGCCTTCTCAGCGGCCGTCGCCGCTGCCAGCTTGGCCTCTTCCTCCTCATCGTCCTCTTCCACGTCGGCAAAAGGGTCGCTCGCCTTGCGCGGCTCGATGGGCATCCCATCCGCCATCGTGGCACCCACCCTCCAACCGGCCGCCACATTGCCCGTCTCATCCACCCCACTCCATCTCCAATTCGGCCGAATGGCGCTCAACGGCTTCCAACTTTGGAGAGCTGAAGGCGGCCGAAAGGCGCTCGCCTTTGCCGCGGGCTTGTCGCTTGCTGTGCCGACGATTGCGGCCTCCACCATCGGCGCCGCTGCGCCCCCCGCCGTTGCCGCACCCGTCCTCTGGCACTCTGCGGCGTCGCTGACGACATCGCTGACGCTGATGACGGTGGCGACGGCAGTGGAGGCGCTGCCCGCCCCTCCGGCGGCGGCGGCGCTCACGACGGTGCTCACGACAGGCTCTGTCGATGCGTAAGCTCCGCTGTCGAGGACCATGGCGAGATCATAGCCGAGATCGAGATCACAGTCGAGATCGCCCCCCGAGCCGTACGGCGCCTCCACCGGCAGCGAGACGGCATCGACGGCAGCATTGGCGGCGACCACGGCCGTCGGAGCGACCTGGGCGGCGAGAGCGGGGGCGGAGGTGGCGGCGCCGTCGGCCGTCTCGTCCTCTTCGATGCCCATCTCGGCGCCCAACGGCAGCCGGAGCAGCAGCGGCGGCGGCGCCGCGATGGGCGCGAGTGAGGACTCGCCGTCGCCCGAGATGAACCACATGGTCTCACTCGCGATCAGCGGCTCCGGCTTGAAGACCCTCATGCCCTGGGACAGACGAAACTCAGATTCCCACATCCACTCGTCCTCACCGTCCTCGTCGACAAAGCACTCCGCCGACTCGGGATTCGCCTCCATGCCGTCAAAGTGCACCAGGAGCGAAGGGACGCCGTCCACCTCTGTCGGCTTGATCAGCAGCCCCGGGTACGCGATGCGCACCTGCGTGTTCACATGACGCCACTCCTCCTTGGCGAGGTCGAGTGTCTCGCGCACGTCGTCGTCGACGTAGAGCACCTCGTACATCATCTGCCTCCTGCCCGGTACGACGCGCAGCACCCGGCACCGATACCACGCGCGATCGATGGGCCAATACACCTCGATGAAGTGGCCGCAGAGCTCGGGGCCTCCCTCCGGCATCGCCGGCATCGCCTCGGCAACGTCCGCTTCCTCGGTGTAAACGACCACAATGCGGCTCCCCGGGAGCTCCGAGCGCGAGATCCCTCGAAGGTAGTGCGCATTCGTCGTCGGCTTGGTCGGCGGTGGGGCCTTGTCGCTCCACGAGCTCATGCGCTGCGTGCCGCCGCCGCCGACGCCGCCGCCGCCCTCTCCCCCACGCGTCTCGTCTTCAGACGCCTCCGCCGCCTCGGCGCTTACGGTCGCCGGCAAGACACCAACGGCCACGGCGGACGGCGGCGGCTCGTCTGCGCCGGCGCTCGAGACGGCGCCTCCGAGCAGCTGTGCATTCACAGCGCTTCCATTCACAGCGCTCCCGAGCAGCTGCCAGATGCGCCTCTGACTGCCCTCGAGGGCAAGCAGCTGCCACTGGCGCCCGTCGCGCCCCTCAGCCGTCTGCCCGATGCTCAGCGACGGCTCGGACGCGTTCAGCGGAGGTTGCAGCAGCTGCTGCTGCTCCATCGCCCGAACCGCGGCTCCACGCAGGTCCGGCAAGACCTCGCCCCGCTTGGCGATCGCGAGCACGCGCCCCGACCAGTACCCGTTTAAGTGCTCGGCACTCACGACCTCGCCCACTTCGGGTCGAAAGTCCTTTTTCGTCTTGGGCGGCAACGGACGCACGCGGTGCACGGGCACCCGTTCCCGGAGCGAGCCCGCGTCGACGTCCTCTTCGTTGGCGAGCAGGTGCTTGTACTCAATGTACACGTGCGTCTCATGCAGCGAGAGCGCGGTCGCGCCGTACCAAGCGCCGTGCAGCTCGTGCAACGGATCGGACGCGGGCCAAACCTCGAGCGTGCGCCCCTTTTGGAGCCAGCCCAGATCGCGATCTCGCTGCAGCTTCGCCGCCTCCACGGCCAGCCGGTTGGACGCCACATTGTACGCGTCGATGGCGGCGGCGGGCACGCTGTATGAGTATTCCCACGAGCACTCGCAGTAGGGCAGCCCGCCCCACTTGACGAGGTACTCCTTGCCAAAGCCCCCCTCCGTCCGATGGCCTATGATGCGGAGCGTCTGCGTGTAGGTCACGTACTCCCGATCGATGGGCTCCCCGGTGGCGAGCTTGCGAAGGAAGCGCGAGAGGGCGTTCTTGGAGAGCTTGCCATCTGCCTCGATCTCGTCCTCGCGCTGCCATTCGAGCCGGTTGTACGAGTGCCCCCGCAGCTTGACCAGGTACTGGCGCACCTGCACGACACCATCCGAGGGCCACACGAGGGTGATCAAGAAGGGCATATCAAGAAGGGCAGTCAGAGGGCCATCCGAGGTCATTAGAGGTCATTAAAGGTCATTAGAGGTCATTAGAGGTCATTAGAGGTCAGTCAGAGGGCCATCCGAGAGCGATCCGACGGCCATCAGACGACCATCATCAGCATCATCAGCATCATCAGCGCACCTGGCGCATCTCCGTTGGCCGCGCCGGCGCCGTCCGAAGAGCGCCGTGTTGGGCACCACCGGCGCCGCTTTTGGACGCGGTGACGAGCGCGCCGCGCCGGGCGCCGCGCCAGGCGCCAAGCCGAGCGCTCGGTCCGGCGCTGTACGCATCCCCCTCCACCTCCATCTCCCCCGCGGTCTCATCGACGTCCTCGTTGGCGTGGGCGTCGATGAGATCGGGCTCGAACACGCCACCCTCGCCCTCGCCGCCACCCTCGCCGCCTTCCTCGCCGCCACCCTCGCCGCCAACCTCGCCGACTTCCTCGCCCTCGCCGCCTTCCTCGCCGCCATCCTCGCCCTCGCCGCCTTCCTCGCCGAGGCCTGGACCCACCGCAGGCGCCGTATCGAGCGCCATCACGAGCGCCGTATCGAGCGCCATCTCGAACGTGTCGGGCGGGTAAGGGAACCAGCGCTGACCGTTGGCCACAGGCGCCTCGACTCGCGGAGGTGCGATCTGCGCATGATAGGACGCCGCATCCTCGACACTCTCAATGAGCTGGACTGCCTCCGCTACAGCCGCCCGAGTGCGCATGAGCACGCCAAACTCGTGGGGTAACTTGGCAGCGAGGACGGCGAGCGTCGTCTTGGTGTGGTGGACCGCGCTCTTACTCAGCTGCAGCCGGGGCCAGCCGCCCCACTGCTCGCAGCTTGGCAAGGCGGCGAGCATGCTCTCGTCGAGAGGCGGCACGTTGAACAGGGGCGGTGTGCTCAGGTGCGTCGTCACCTGCATGAGCTCGGCGCTGTCCTGGGCGCCTACGCTTTCTGTGCCCTCGGCGGAGGGCGGCACGTAACGGACGATCTCGTCGGAGATTGGATCTCCCGTCTCCGCATCCACCTCGATCTCGACGTCGCGCACGTCGAGCACCTGCAATCAGTGGCCATGCGAAAGCTCATCAGTGGCCATGCACGACCTCATCCGAGGGCACACGGCGAGGTACCGCCCATGTGTGAATGTGAATGTGAATGTGAATGTGAATGAGGCACCGCCCACCTTTTCGATCGTGTTCGCCTTGCCGCCCTCCATCGCATCCGGCAGCTCAAACTCCATCAGCATGTTGCCGTACCGCTTCGAGCCCCCAACGCGGGAGATGGCCGACGTACCCAACCCCTGCATGTACTTGTAGAAGACGAGCGCCGCCTCGAGCTTCGACTTGAACTTGCCGAGATGAATCTGATGAGCGACGCAAGCAGCATCCATCAGAGGCCATCCCGTGTGCGCGTGGCACTAAGCGAGCGTGCCACTAAGCGAGCGTGCCACTAAGAGAGGCACTGCGCGTGGCACTCACCTTCTTGCCGTCCTTATTGGGCACGACCTCATTCACATTCACATTCACATTCACATTCACACTCACCTTCTTGCCGTCCTTATTGGGCACGACCTCGTAGCTCATCACCCCGAGCCCTTGGACGAGCGTGCCGCTGACGCACCGGTAGCCCGTGCTCGTTTTGGACGAGGTGAGGAGCTCAATGCCCTCGGCCTGATGAGCGAAGCAATCGGGTGTGGATGAGCGAAGCCATCAGGGGCCGCTGATGAGTGGAGCCATCAGGGTTGTCTCACCTCGATCTCGGCGCGCGCGGCATCCTCGGCGAGCTGCGCTTGGCATTTGTATGCGCGCTTCTCGTCCTCGCGGGTGAGAGGCGGGGCTTCGGCTCCCTGGCCGCACCCCTCGGGAAGCAGCCGCACGCTCTCGTCCGGCAAGCTAAGCTCCTCGGTCTCGCCATCGTCGTACGAGGCGGTGAACTTGGCGCCTTCCTTGCGCGCGGCGCGTGCGGGCGGCGCGTACCTGTGAAGACGGAGGGTGTGAAAGACGGAGGGTGTAAGACGGAGGGGAGAGCGCGAGGCGCCGTGGTGAGCACATGCATGCACGCGGCCGTGGACTTGGCGCCTTCGTGGCGGGCGGCGCGCGGGGGCGGCGCACGAGATGAGAGTCCCATCCATCCACTCGCCACTGCCTGGGAAAAAGGCGCGAATGCGACGACCGACGATCGTCTCGTCCCACACGATGCTCAGCTCCTTGCCTTTTCTCTTCCCGCCGATCGCACCCGCCGCGCTGCCACCGCCGCCGCCGCCGTCCCCGCCCGCGCGGCTGCCGCCAGTGGAGCGTATGCCAGCTGCTCGGCTGTGGTCCATCAGCCGCCCGTCCGCATCGAGAGCGAGGTCGAGTAACCGACGGTACTCATGCGCGGCGGCGAGGACGGTGTTGTACGGCCCGCTCGTCTTTTCACGCCCGTCGACGTACACGGCGAGCTCGTACCCGCTCGCGCTCGTCGGGGTGCGCAAGGCCGCCGAGGGGCGTACCCCACGATACCCAGTCGCCGTCAGCGAAGAACGGTACAGAAGTAACGGCCGAGCCGGCACGGACGAAGATGGCGCCGACGAGGGCTCTGCCACTGGCGCGAGTGGCTCGGCGGTGACGGCCTGCGCGGGCGGCGCGTCCGCTGCAGCCTCCTGCCCCTCCACCTCCATGGCCGCTGCACTCGAGCCCTCAGCGGCTGCTTCGGCGGCTGCCTCCGCGCTCGCTGTGCCGGCAACGGCCGCAGTGCCGCCGGCCGGAACGGCATCCAAATTAGGATCGGCATCCGCATTCGTTCCGACGACCGCTTCCGGTGGAGGCTCTGTGGCCAGGAAGCTGACTGCCTCGGTGCCCAGCTCGGTGTCGCCCTCCGCGGCCAGCACGACGCGGTAGTCAGGCAGCCCGCGCTCGAGCTGCGAGCCATCCGCAAGGAGCAGCCGGTAGGCACGCTGGCCGCCGAGGAAGGCCATGACGAAGGCATCCATCCACTCGCCGTCGGCCACGAGGCAGCGGGCCCGCTGGCCAACGAGCTGGCCGTCCCACTCAACCAGAGGCAAATCGGCGACGTCGATGCGCATCGGCTTGGCATTCCGGCTCGTGCCGCCGCCACGGCCGGCGCTGGGCGCGATCGTCACGATCGCCTCCGGATTGCGGAGCAGCACCGCCTCCTGCGCAGTGCGATTGAGGTACACGCGCATCCGCTGCGGCAACTTCGGCTGCTCCATCGAAGAGGATTCGTGTGAGTTGGCGCCGTGTTCGCTCCTGGTTCGCTCGCGGCTTCGCGCGAGGTGTCGCCGCCGGCGAGAAGAACATTTTCGCTGTGAATATCTCTCACCCCATGGCTTGTCGCCCTTGTTTTCCCCTCAAGTTGCTTCTGAAAGAGAGTGCTTCCATGAGAGAGAGCTGCGAGCTCCTTGCGCTAAAAGAGCAAGTTTGAGTACATGTACATACTCCTCTTCAATCTAAAAGAAAAAAAAAGAGACGCAGCCGACACCCAGTGCGCCCAGCAGAAGTGGGCGACCGTCGCCGCCGCCGGCCACTCGTGTCAATCGCTCGTGCGCCACCGCCGCGGCGCTCCCTCATCTGATGGAGATGGCAATCAGATGGCTTTGCCAATCTCCATCTTCTTCTTGAGCGCATTGGTCGTGTGGAAGATGCCGCCGTCGATGAGGCCGGTGACCGTGAAGACGCCGCCGATGATCGCGCAAATGGACGTCAGGAACGCTGCGAGAGACTGACGAACCTCCGTGACCGTGACCTGCATCGGCGAGATGTCGTACGCAAACACCGCCGACGGCAGCGACTCCCCGTCCTGGTAGTGGTTGTTGTTGACCGTGTACTGGTAGGTCTCGAGCGTCCTCGCGGCACTCACCTCATACGTGGTGTGCACCACCTTGAGATAGTGCTCGAGGGTCGTGTTGTGACCAATCGAATGGTGCTCGGTGCCCGCGAGGCCGTTGTACCCGAGCTCGACCTCGCGAGGAAGCAGACGCAGCTGCGTGGGCGTGAGCGCCTTCCCAAATGTCATGGACGAGACCGTGTGCGACATGTTCAGCTTGTGCGGCTGGAACGAGTGCGACTTTGAGTGCGCCGAGAGATGGAAGTTGCCAGGGACGCGATTGACCAAGACGACCCCCCGTACCAAGCATCCCTCCCCTGGGCCAGCTGACACTTCCGACTGCTCCTCAGCGAGCGACTCGGTCTCGTCGGCGTCGTGCACGTTGTTTTCGACGAAGCCCTCGAGCGCCTGGTGCGTCCGGTCCCCCACGTAACTCTCGTGCGAGTGCGGATTGTGCCGCCGGTACACCCGTACTGTGGGGAACGCATGCACGTGCTGCTTCTGGCACAGGTCCTGGCCGCCCCCCGTGCAGTCCGCCTTTCCCATGAGCACGTCCCCCGCGTACTCCTTGCGCACCACGTTGCCGTACGCCTCCTCCCACACGGGCTGTAGCCGGCGCGACCACGGGCACCACGGAGCATAAAAGTTGACCATCACCAGCCGCTTCTCCTTGACGCTCTCGAGGAAGGTTCGCATGTCGAGGTCGGGCGAGAACTTGGCCGCGTCCTTGTGCTCGGCGGGCACGAGCGCGGTCGAGTGCGCGATCTCGCGCTGCACCGTGGGCGCGTGTCCCACCACCGCGCCCTCTGCATCCACGCGCGTCTTCAGGATGTTGGCCGACACGTTCTGCAGGTGTGTGCCCATGACGTCGACAATGTCGAGCGACACGAAGCGGCACGGCAGGTGGTGGAGCGTCACATTAAAGTTGAGCTGCAGCTTCTTCTCGTCGGACGAGTCGAGCACGATCGAGGTGCTCTGCGTCACGGTCAGGTACGCCGAGAAGTTGGTGAAGAATAGGTACGCCATCACGAGCGTCGAGAGCAGCGAGATGGCGCCGCCGGAGATCGTCGCCTCGGTGAGGTCGATGGGCACCTTGCGGTAAAAGTGCACCGACTTGAGCCAGTCCATGAGGCTGGCAGAGGCGGCACACACGTTGCCGCCGCCTGGGCGCCTGCGTCGCGGTCAGGAACCTTTTTAGTGCTCACCCTCGGCCGTGACGTGGCCGCCACAAGGGGTATGAATATCAGTTTAGTCAGTGACTCAAGAAAGTATGTTGACTTTTTATCAGCCGTGGAGAAGACCAGCAAGTCGGCTTACTATCGTCGATGCGAAAACGAAGTGACTTATCACCGTAAGAGCAGCGCAATCTATGTCTTAAAACGGAGATTTACAACGGAGAATTAAATCCATTTATGCACGCCGCCTCCGCGCAGCGGGTCTCTTCAGTTCCTATTCCGCGCGCGAACCGCCGGTCGCATCACGCCCAGCTCATCCCATTATGAAGACCCGCAAGCTCTCGAAGCGCTCATGGTGGAGGGCCGCGTTTGAACTGATCGTGACCGGTGAGTGGCTGAATGCGCATGTGCGTTACGACGACTACCCCAATCCTGACGTTGACGACCTCCTTATCTTCAAGGAGAGCATGACAAACATCGGCTTGCTCGCGGCGCTTATGTTCACGGTGATCTGCGAAATGCTCTTCAATTACGCCAGCGCGGCTACGGCGCTATCCGTTGTCGTGTCGCTATGCATCCTGGCGGTGATGCTTCTGTACTTCATCTCCTGCACTTGGTCCGTCTTCAATCTCCTCTGTACAACACAGTACGACACTCGAAGCGAGGGTAAGGCGCTACTCCGACGGATGGGATATCGATGCGGGATGCCGGCAAGGCTGTGGGTGTACGCAAGCATCATGCTGGCGGTGACCGCGGTGCCGTGGGTGTATGAGATCGGGTGATTGTCTCTGATGGTCTCTGATTGTCTGAGCCTGAGTGTGAGTCTCTGATTGTCTTTTAGTGTGTCTGAGTGGCTCGGAGTGCCTCCCCGCACGGAGTGCCTCCCTGATGGCCTCTGGTGGCACCTAAGACCTGATTTGCTTCCCTCATCAGGTGGGATGGCAACCGCGAAATCTCGGATACGACTACCGAGGGTTCTGAGCTGCTTTCATGGATCTGGGTCGCCGGTGCGTGGGTTGAGGTCGCCATGACCGCAAGCCTTCTCATCTTTCAGGTCGCGCGGAACATCCAGTTCGTGTACGAATGCAAGCTGGACGCCAAGTTGCGCAACGCGAGCCTGATGAGCGTAGGCAAGGCCGGGGAGAAACGCGCCCTCGCCGAGTACACGACACGCTTCGAGATCGTCGTAGGCGCTGATCAGATGATAGCGGACCTCCAAGCCTTCATCCAGCATGTAGGTGCCGAGCACGTTGACTTGGACCGGCTGATGCGCTACCTCTTCCACAGGCACCGGCCCAGGGCACTCGAAGGCGCACTCGAAGACGCAGAGCAGAAGCTCGACGTGCGCTTCGCACCCAACACGCGCGCGCGCGCCGAGCGATTCCTGGATCAGGTGCTCGAGGCACGGCTGAATCACGAGCTTGCAGCGCACAAGCAGGCGCTCATGGCTCTTGGTAGCTCTTGGCAGCCGCCAGTCACTGACAGATTGACAGTCGAGGACGACAATGCTTCTTAGCCGAGGCAAGCTAAGAGCAAGCTAAGAGCAAGCTAAGAGCAAGCGCGCGTCGGCGGCCCTGGAGCCTGAGAGCGCAGTTACCTTCGATTGCGGCCGATGGAGAGAGATTTGTAACTGAACACTTGGTTGATGGAGAGGCTCGATATGCCGTGGGAAGTTAGTGGGAAGAGTTACACGCGGGTCTCTACCCGGCCATTCGCCATAGAGACGGCTTAGTGGCGGCCGACAGCAAAGGTGCACAGTACATGTACAAACACTTCTGAAATGTGAAAAACACTACCAGACACCACATGAGTACATATTGGCTATCTTGAAAGTAACGGTCTTGTCCACTCAAGGGTTCCGGCGGCCGCGTAGTCATGGGCGTCGAGTCGTGAGATGAGATCTCTCCATGGATCTCTCCCAGGCCTCCATCTCCTCCTCACTAGGAGGTGGGCGGTCCCCCATCAGGCGGACACTGGCGTTCGTCCGGGGAGCCCCACGGGATCCCGGGGAGCGCGCCGACGGGGAACCCCGCGCCGAAGAGCACGCACTCAGATACGACGCAACCGTCGATGGGGACGACGGCATGGGCAGCACCGCGGGCGCAGCAGGTAGCATGGGGGACAGCGGGACCGGCTTCGTGACTTGCACCCAATCAGTCTTGTGCATCCAGCGGCTCGGGTCCTGCCAGTCATCGCAGAAGACCGCCAGGTCCTCGAGCGCGACACCCTTCACTTCGACGAGAGGCTGGACGACGCCTCGAGCGGACACGGACTCGCCCCCCATCTGAAGCAACGTCGAGAACGCATCGCTCTCTTTCTCGAAGATGCGAAGATCGACCGTCGGCGCAGAGCCCTCGGCCTCGAAGGCGGTCACCACGATGTACAATGGACAGCGCTTCAAACTGTGTGTGGGGTGGCCCAAGTTCTCCAGGAAGACCTTGGCGGTTGAAGTCCGCATCTGGCCGATGACGCCGGCGCGCACAGGGACCTTGGGCTCGGGATGGAGTGGCGCGCTTCGAGAGCGAGGGGAAGGCTTTCGGCTCTGGGGCTTCTGGCGTGCCGTCTCTTGGTACTTGCTATCCACGTGAGTGTAGAAGAAGCTGACGAGCTCGTCCGCCGTCGCACCGAGGGAGACGCTGTTGATGGCATCGAGGGTGACGCCCCAGCGCTTGAGTGCCCGCTCGACGGTGCTCTTCACAAGCGTTCGAGAGGTCTTGAGCTGGGGTCGCCGGAACTCATTCTCTTCGATCGCATCCCATTCGATCACCCGATCGAGGCACTCGTACCACGCCTGCTCTGAGCTCGCTCGCTCACTCAGTGCATCGGAGAGGGGTTGCGCCTCGGCAAGTGCCTTCTGAATCTCGAGCAGTGCTTGCTTCCTCGCCCTCTTCAACTCATCTTCGGCCTGATGCTTCTGGTACTTCTCCTCCGCCTCCTTGACTGCCCTCGCCTTCGGGCCGACGGCCTTCGGGCCCACGGCCTTGCGGACTCGGGACTCTGCGGACTCGGGCGGCTTGCTCGGTGAGTTGCTCGGCGATTGGAGATTGCTCGATGAGTTGCTCGGCGATTGGGGCTTGCGCGCTGGCGTAGGCTCCAGCTTCGGAGGCTTCGCCATCTTCTCCCACAGCTCGGCGAACTCGCGCACGTCGACGCCGAGAGGTCGACTGAACTGGTCGAGAGGCTTGAGGACGCCCTCCGCTCGCTCGTTGTCCACGTCGACGTCGAGCAAGATCAGGGCGGATTTCAGCTCTGCGATCGACACGGAGCCGCTGCCGAACCTGCATGCAATGAGGGAGGCAATCAGTGGCGATCAGTGGCGATCAGTGGCGATCAGTGGCAATCAGTTCGGAGCTGCTGCCGAACCTGTCAAACTTGTCAAAGATCTTGTGCACGCGAGGTGGAATGGGCTTCGACACCTCCTCCTCCTCCTCCTCCTCCAGCGTCGCGTACGACCGCACGTCCCATCGATAAGGGCCCGATGATAGTTCTCGGTAAGAACCATCCCCTCCCTTGTCCATTTGATTCAGTCCGTACTTGCGCACCACCTGCTCCGCCGCAAGTCGATCATCATGAAGGGGTGACTTCCGGAGGCACGACTTGGAACCATGAAGGGGTGACTTGGAGCAGGCGAGCCCAATGAGCATCAAGATGGACCCCACGAAGATGGAGCCAAACAAGACGACCGCCCATGGCTCCATGGGCTCTTGGGGTGGTGGGGGTGGTGGGGAGGGTGCTGGCGGTGGGGGCTTTGGTGAGGGATGCGGTGGTTGGGGAGGCAGTGGGGGATTCGATGAGGGACACGTTGGTGGGGGATTCGATGAGGGACACGGCGGTGGGGGGGTCGATGAGGGACACGGCGATGAGGGAGGCGGTGATGATGGCCTTACGAAGGCTCGCTGGTTGAGGAGAAGGGGGTGCGGTGGTGGTCGCGGGGATGGCGGAGGAAGAGATGGCGGCGACGGTGGCGCGGGAGGAGCTGGCGGTGGCAGTGGCGGCGGCGGCATACGCAGCACATTAGCGAGGCCACGGCCAAAGTCAATGGCGAGCACGCTGACAAACAGACACAAGAAGGCAAGGCCGCCCATTCGAAGGCGCCGGGCCACTCTTGCCTCGGACACTGTTGCCTCCACCGACTTGCGCGCCGAGTGGCCGCGATGCACTGCCTGCAGCTTGCCTGCAGCCTGCTCCTTCTTGCTCGCCGCCGCCGCGGTCGCAGCAGCGATGGCCTCCTCCGCGGCGATCTTTCGCGCGAGACTGACCACCTTATGGGAGCGCTGGCTGTACCTGGCGCTATTGGCGCGGGCTCTGACTTGCCAAGCTTTGAGACCCTCCTGAATCGGCTCCATATGATCAAGCCGCCTCTCGAGCTTCTTCATGTCTGCATCATCCAACGCACTCAACGCATCACGTTGAATGCGTTTGAGGAGTATCTTGGTCGCCTCTGGCGATGCAGGCGCATCCGGCTCTGCAGCGACGATCTTCTTCTGCGGAGTACTCGTCTTCTGCGGAGACGGAGTATCCGGGGAGCGGCTGAAAAACGACGTCCCGCGCCTAAGTCTCCGATAGGCCACAGCACCATGCTGCTCGGCATCCAGGACCTCCATCGACGAGGTGCCTTCCCGCGATGCGTTCGTCGTCGGCGGCCGCGCTCGCGCGAACGACGATGCACACGCGTTTGGAGCGAAAAGACTTTTAAAGTCTTCAACCAAATTTGGAACTAAACTTCCAGATAGCCTTCTTGGCAGCATTCTGCGCCTACATTCACAGCCATTGGAAAAGGTACATGTATGAAATCTTCCACGAGATTCCGAGTACATGTATTTTCACGTGCCAATTCACGCCAGCTCACATGCCGACGCCTCGCGCCGTCTCCTTTGACTTTGACAACACGCTGCTGCTGAGCGAGCACACGAAATTCCAGACGATGCGTGAGGTGGTCGCACCCTACGAGGGCGGCCTCGCGGTGCTCGAGACCGTGCCGCACGACTCGCGAACAGCGCCGGCCGGCGTGAAAGTCACTCGCTACAGCATCTTTGAAGGCGTGGCGCGCGGTCTCATCGAGCGCGGATCGGCGCCGTCCGAGGAGACGGACGCCGTGACCTTTGGCGCCAAGATGTGCGACACCTTCTCGACGGTGCTCCAGGGGCGGCTGCTCACGGCCCAGGAGGTGCCGGGCGCGACCGCGCTGCTCGCACACCTCACCGCGCACGGGGTTCCGTGCTACGTGAACACGGCGACGCCGCAGGAGCCCATCGACGAGCTCATCGACGCACTCGGCTGGCGCCCACGCTTCCGTAAGGTGCTCGGCGCGCCGGGCACCAAGGTGGAGAACCTGATGGCCGTCTCCACCGCCGAGGGCCTCGTCGCTCCCGCGGAGCTTGTGCATGTGGGCGACGGCGACAATGACTGCAAGGCGGCACGCGACTTTGGATGCCCGTTTATCGGCATCGCGCTCGACGCTGCGCTTGGCGGCAGCGGCGCACCGGGCGGTGGCTTCAGCGCGCCGTGCCACGTCGTTGCGAGCGACCTCAGTGCGGCGACCGCTCCACTGTGTACGTTGCTCGGCATCCCTCTGCCGGCTGCCGCAGCGCCCGCGCCGGCGGCCGCTGCGCCCGCGCCAGCCACGCCCGTTGCACTGCGCTCGTGCGCACGCTGCGTCGACTGCGGCTTCGTCCTCTCGGAGAGCAGCGCACAGTGGCCGACGTGCAAGCCTCTCGCGCGAGAGGTGCGACAGTGGCGCCCGCGACGGCGCCCCTCCACCCGACGAGTGCTACTGAGTGCTACTGAGTGCCGATGGGTGCTACTGAGTGCCAACGAGAGCCAACGAGTGCTACTGAGTGCCTCTTTCGTCAGGTGCACAAGTCGCCCGCGACGACGTCCCACCGCATGCAAGTGCTCACCACGGCGCGACCACGCCCCTCTCCCCACAGGTGCACAAGTCGCCCGCGACGACGTCCCACCCCTTCTGTCGCTCGAAGCAGTCGTTTACACTCAACGGGGGCTCGGGCACGCACATTGACGCGCCCGCCCACTTTGTGGCCGGTGGCCGGACCGTGGACGGACTCGGCACGGAGGAGCTAGCTGCACGTCCACTCGCCGTCATCAGCGTGCCGCTGGCAGTTGTGGCGGCCGCGGCCGCGGGCGAGGATGTGTGCGTCGGGCTTGAGGTGATTCTCGCGGACGAGGCGTTGCACGGGCAGGTGCCGTACGGCGCGTTTGTGTGCATACGCACCGGCTGGGCCGCTGACCGGTACGCCGACGCCAGCCGATACTTGAATGCGCCCGATACGGCGCGCATCGACCCAAGCATCGGCCTGCCTCGCATGGCATACCCGGGCGTGAGTGAGGCGGCCGCGAGCTTTTTAATTTCGGCGCGCGGCGCCGTCGGCCTCGGTGTCGACACGCTCTCGCCCGACGGCGGCGACGGCGCCGCGCGTGGCTTCCCCGTGCACCACGTCGTCCTGGGCGCCGACCGTTACATTGTCGAGAACCTCAATCTCGGCCCCGAGCTGCCGCCGCGTGGCGCCCTCGTCTTCGTCGCGCCGCTCAACGTTGCTGGCGCGCCCGAGGCGCCCGCGCGCGTGTGGGCGATGCTGCCGTGAACACAAGAACGGGGAAGGCAGAGTGTATTCAGAGCGGGGTGGTTTCGAGACATCAAAGGCGAGCTAAAGACAAGCGCTTTCAGTGGAAAGGCGAGCGTACAAAAGGAATACAAAAGGCAAGCGATCTCTTCGCACAAAAACCGAGCGGACTGCCCGTCCTCCATCAATCCAATGCCTGAACTGCGGTCTTCCCTCATGGATCTTGTGTGTTTACCCTGTGGGGCTAAGATTGTCAAGAAGGCCGAGCTCGAAGATGACTGGGGTGGGCTGATGAAGAAGAAGTCAAAATCCAAGGGCGGGGCCGGTCCTACCCCTGCGGCGCCCAAGTCCGTCACGCTCAAGCACTCGCCGATGGACATGACCCTTATACGGCTGCATTGGCGGCGAGAAGCTGCCCGAAAGCTCACCATCGCCGCCGCCGCCGCTTCCGCCGCCGCCTCCGCCTCCGCCTCCGCGGGGGCCACTGCTGGGTATGGCGGTCTTCTCGATGCGCGCCGCCGCCGCGCCGCCGCCGCCGCCGCCGCCGCTGCCGCCGAACATGCCGCCCAGCATATTCGGTGCTGTGTTGGCTTCTGGGCTTCCGTCGCCGACTACGAGGCGATGCCGCCGCTCGATCCGCTGGCCTTGTGTGTGGCGCAAGCGCCCGTGTACTCGGAGACCTCCGACGCAACCATTCAGATGCCCTCCGACGCGGCGGGGTGGGCTGTCGCTGAGATGAAGCGTCTGCTCACCTCACGTCGCATGAGGGAGAGGGACGCCGTGCAGGCCGCTTGCCGCCGTGCGTCTGCAATGAAGATGGCTGCCGGCGCTCTCGCCTCCCTTGCATCCTCCTCGGATGGCATGCCCGCAAGCCTTGTCAAGTACGTCGCCGAGTTGACCACCACCGATGTGCCAATCGACAGTGGTATCATCTCCCGCTGCCGCAAGTGGCTTGCGACGAACAAAGATGAGATGATGAAGTGCAAGACGCCGCTCGCAATGATTGCAAGCGCCGCGCCCATTGTGGACGCATCGATCAACAACAAGGCAAAGGCCCTTGACCCGACGCTCACGGATGCATGCCACGCCGCCCTTCAGCTGATGAAGGTTGCGAAGGCGACAGCGGTTGCCGCGAGGAAAGAGGCGGCGGCGGTTGCGGGGGCTCGGGCGAAGGCTCGGGCGGCTGCTTGGGCGGCTGGGGTGGCGGCGGAGGCTCGGGCGGAGGCTTGGGCGGCGGCTTGGGCGGAGGGGGTGTTCTGCGAGGCGCTCGAGCCGAGGAAGGCGGCCGTGGCTCGGGGACGCGTCCGTGAGAGCCGGAGGAGGTTTCGTGCGGCTGCGCGGGGCGCCGGGTGGGAGTCCACCAAAGAACATGGTCGAAACCGGGTGGCGGCACGCTGCGCGCCCAGCCGCCCACGTGCCGAGGGTCTCTGGTACGTAAATGAATGGCGAGGTCGTTTGAGGCGATGGGGGAGGTGGGAGCGGAGGTGATGTTGGCAGGGTGCAACAGGTCGAAATCCATGAATTCTTTTTTAAGTCCCCCCTCAGCCCCCTTATTCTAGACGAGACGTGAGTGCGCGCTCCACAGACCACACGCTTCACCAACACCGTAGCATACCCTCATACTCATTAGTAGACGGTGCCACCGCAAGGCATTCACGAATCTTACTATTACAGTCAGTCGAGGAGTCGAGTTCGAGGCGGACAGCCTGGAGCCAGCACACACTCCCGCATCCGCCTCGAAGCTGCGATGGCCACTCGACCGGCGAGGTTCAACGGCGCTTGCCCACTGCGGGCCAGTTCTCATATGAGCCGGAATTAACAGCCAATTCACACTGCGTCGACATCTGTGACCAACCACACATGAAGCGCAAGCCGCCTCACACCTACACGCCATCTGCCGGCGCCATGTCCTTGTGGACCATGGGCGCGGGCGCCGCCGCCCTGCTGGCGCTGCTCGCAGTGCTCTATCAGCAGCTGCTCCGCCCGGGGTCCGTTGCCGTGGAGCGCGCCGTCACGCCGAGCAGCCTTGCAGAATCTCCGGCGTCGGCGGCACCGCGCGCCGCGTCGGCCGCGGTGACGCTGCTTGGCCACAGCTCCGCGCTGCAGCACTTTACCACCGAGCACAACGCGTCGCTGCGCTGGGGCACCTACCGGCCCGGAGTCTATTTTGGGCTGCGCTCGCTCACCGCGCCGACCGCTCTGACGGCAGGGCTGATGTGGGCAGCGGACGGGCTGCCGCTGCGCCACCAGTGCGAGCAGGACGGCCTCGAGCGTTACGGCTTCATGGCGCACGACGGGCGCGGCTACGGCGCGCAGCCCATAGTCGACGAGGCTCACGGCGTCGAGCTGCACACGAGCTTTGTCGCGACGAGCACCAGCGGCTGGGCGGTGCGCCTCGAGGCCACGGTCGCGAGCGGACGCGCGAGCAAAGCGACGCCGCCCTCGCGGCCGCTCTCGCTCTACTTTTACGCCGCGGTTGACGCCGAGCTTGCGCCCGCCGGCGCCGCCGACGGCGGTGGCAGCCTGGAGAGGCGCCCACCCTCCTTCTTCCAACCGGAGGGTGCGGCAAGGCTGCACGGTACCATTGACGACGTTGGGACGTTCACCCTGTTCGCGGAGGCGACGCTCGGCGCGTCGCCGACGGCGGACGGCACATCGTCCAAGCGCACTGCGGTGCCGGTGCACGCCTGGGCATCTCCACAGCGGTCTTCACAGTCGTCTTCTCCGCAGTCTTCACAGAATCCCGGCGCATCCCATCTAAACGTGGCCGATCTGGTGGCTCAGCAGCTCGAGGCGCGGCGGCAGGCGGCGGCGTCGGCGGCGGCGGCGGCAAGCCGCAAGACGGCGGCCAATCGCGATGGTGGTGGCGGCGGTGCGAATGTCAAGGAGCTCTCGGACGCTGTCGGTACCGGCTTGGACGACGCCGCCGATGGCCGCTCTCGCCTCGTCGTGTTCCATGTGCGTGCGGCGCCGCCCTTCACAATGGAGCTGTTACTGGTGCCTGCGGCGTGCGCCGAGGGCAAGGAAGGGGCGGCGGAGGGCGACGCGTGCGCCGCCTCGCATGCAGCTTACAGCGGCAGTGCGCTCACGTCGCGCCTTGCGGCCAAGCAAGCGGCCTTCGACGAGCGGCTGCTCACTCAACTTGGACTCGGCTCTGACCCAAATAAGGCAACCGACGGCGCAGCCTCAACGGCAGCCGGCGTTGAGGCGGAGGCCGTGGCGGCACCGACGCTGCGGGGCGCGCCCCTCGGGGCGCGCGAGCTCCGGTTCGCGGCACATGCCCTCTCCGCGCTCCTCGGGTCGATCGGATTCTTTTATGGCTCCTCGACGATCGCGCCGCCCACGCCGCTTCGTGGACCGCACACGCTCGCGCCCGCGCGCACGCCGCCGGCCGCTCTGCTGACGGTGGTGCCGTCGCGCCCCTTTTTCCCGCGCGGCTTCCTGTGGGATGAGGGGTTTCATCAGCTCGTCGTGGGCGCTTGGGACGCGCCGCTCGCCGACCACATCCTCGCGAGCTGGCTGGGCTTGATGCATGCCGACGGATGGATTCCACGCGAGCAGATCTTGGGCGCCGAGGCGGAGGCACGCGTGCCTCCGCAGTTCCTCGCGCAGCATCGGCAGCATGCGAACCCGCCCGCGCTCCTCCTCCGCTTGCACTCCCTCCTTAGCTCACTCGAGGCCGACGACGAACCGCCGCCGCCGCAGCAGCACTCGCAGCACCCGCAGCAGCAGCACTCGCAGCACCCGCAGCAGCCGCGGCGAGGGCGTCGGCTGGGACACACACAGTCGAGGAGGGAGCAAGCCGCACGCACGCTCACCGTGCTCAGCGAGCTCTGGCCGCGGCTGGTCAAGTGGCACGCGTGGTTCCTACGCACGCAGGCGGGCGAGGTCGACGGCTCCTTTCGGTGGCGAGGGCGCGATGCCAACGACCGGCGGCTGAACGCGATGACACTCTCGTCGGGTCTCGATGACTACCCGCGTGCCTCGACCGTGTCGAACATTGAGCGGCACGTCGACCTTCACAGCTGGGTCGCCTTCTTCACACGTCTGCTCGCCCGCCTCGGCGCTCGGCTAGGCAAGAGTGACGAGGCCGGCGCGTACGAGGCGCAATTCGAGGCGCAGCTCGAGGCACTCAGCGCGCTGCACTGGGACCGATCGAGGAAGGCGTACCTCGATTGGGGCGAGCATGCGAACGACGGCGACTTCCGACCGTTCTTTGTGGTCAAGTGTGCGACGCGCGATGGGCAGGAGCAGGTACGTACTAGAGAGCCCCCCTGATCGCCCCATGGTCGCCTTCCTGATCGCCTCACCGATCGCATGTGATGATCTCTGATGGCTTCACCGATGCATCCCTTCATTGCATGCAGGTGGAGCATGACGTGGCCAACCCCAACCAGCCCGAGTGCCCATCCACCCACCCGCGCTTCCTCTTCCACCTCGGCGGCAACGGGCCGGCGGGGCTCATGACGCGCGAGCACTTTGTGCCGCGCACGCCTCCGAAGCCGCAGTTCGTCGCGCGGCTCGGCTACGTGTCACTCTTCCCACTCCTCCTGCGGCTGCTGCCGCCGGACGCTCCGCAGCTGCCCTCACTCCTCCACCTCCTCCGAGATCCAGCTTCCCTCTGGAGTCCGCACGGCCTGCGCTCACTCTCACGCGAAGATGCGTGGTACGGGCGCGAGAACGCGCCCGGGGACGCGCCGTACTGGCGCGGCCCGATCTGGGTCAACCTCAACTATCTCGCGCTCGCGGGGCTGCACCATTATGGCGCAACGCCCGGCCCGAGCCAAGAGCGCGCGGCTCAGCTCTACACGGAGCTGCGTGACAACCTCGTCGGCACGATGATCGCCGAATGGGAGCGTACCGGCTATTTGTGGGAGCAGTACGATCCGGAGACGGGGCGCGGCCAGCGCACGCACCCGTTCAACGGCTGGTCCTCGCTCGCGCTCCTCGCGCTCGCCGAGATCTACTGAGATCGGTGCGTGGAGATCGACTGAGATCTACCGGGGCGAGAAGGGGGTGGGGGGGCTCGGGAGCGTCCCCGTGTGGAACCTGGGCTGAGGCCCGAGAGTCGTTGCGCGGCAAATTCCAATAAACACGGTTTGTTCGGCACACTCGAGGTTGCGTCAAAAATCTGCGCGCGCGCGCGCGTGGCCCACCTTCAAAAGATGGGGTCGTGACTGGCCCCTAACACTTGTCCTGAGAGCCCACACAGTTACGAATTAAAAGTGGTTAACCACCCCACGGAAGAGAAAGTGACTTCGGAAGTCGGCGCACTAACGCGACTCTTCGGAGCCGCTTGACTTTTTACACACAATAACACTTCGGTGAGTCATGTCTGGCTAAGTATGTGAACACTTCTGCTTCCGCGGGCTGTGCGAAGACCAGAGCTACTGCTGCCCCCGCCGATTCCGTATGTGCCGTCGGACCTCTCCAACATGTACAAGGAATTAGAAAGCTTTTGACCTCCGATGACCTCCGTTCACCGAGCCCGTCAAGCGAAGACGAGCAAGACGGAGCCGATGATGACGATCAAGCTGACGTACTTCAACATCCAGGGAGTGGCAGAGAAGGTTCGGCTTGCCCTCGTGCTGGCTGGCATCCCCTTTGAAGACGTCCGAGTGTCGAACGCCGAGTGGGGCGCCATGAAGCTCTCTACGCCGTATGGCCAGCTGCCGCTGATGGAGATTGACGGTGGTAAGCCAATCGCTCAGAGCGAGGCGATGCTGCGGTACGTGGGATCTCTGGCGACGGCGAAGGGCATCCCGCTCTACCCGACCTCGGATCCCGATCGTCTTCTCGCCATCGAGGAAGCTTGCGGCCTCATCGGCGACCTTCAGCGCGAGTGGCGAGTGCCCGTAGGCATTGGCTTCCAGGACCCGACACTGTACGGCTACCCGCCGGACTTTCGGGGGACGGAGGCGCACAGCGCGGTGGTCAAGGCCGTGCGCGCCAAGTTCTGCACCGAGGAGCTCCCCAAGTATATGGGCTTTCTCTCCAAGCGCCTCTCGGCCAGCGGCGGCTTCCTCTGCGGCGCCGAGCCGACGATCGCCGACTGCTCGCTGGTGCCGGTGCTGGCGCGCTTCATCTCAGGCGGCGTGGACCACGTGCCGCGCGACTGCCTGGAGCCGTACCCAGAGGTCGTCGCCTACCTCCAGCGCTTCATGGCCATCGAAGCCGTCAAGGAGTGGTATGCCCCAAAGGAGGAGTGAGCGCCGGAGACCGATTTCAGATTACGTAACCTGGGTAACAGGGTGGCGCTCCCAATATGTGTAGCAAGGCTGTGAAACGAGGCTCCGAACTTTCACACCAATACATGAGGTGTGAATCAGGCGATCCGGAGGGTTCCAAACGATGAACTCTACGGCAATCGAATGGG
>Ga0210243_100141_pt1 | contig 53934 bp, 36 predicted proteins | sample ChrtobMeP5a_32mM_FD_155461 | JGI IMG/M metagenome (GOLD analysis project Ga0210243, IMG submission 155461) | Chrysochromulina tobin associated microbial communities from unialgal haptophyte culture, Seattle, Washington, United States - P5a_32mM | ecosystem: Host-associated > Algae > Haptophytes >...
CGGCGCCGGCGGCTCTCCGTCGCCCGCCTCGCCTGGTGGGGACGGCGGCGGGGACGGAGGACCACTCGATATATCGCTGCTGTCTGATAAGCTGCCACTCTTCAACGATGGAAGCCCCACAAAGGTGGAGTCGTGAGGAGGGTAGTCTCCGGAGCTCCAACCACATTTGGCGTTTGCCAACGAAGACAACACAGAGGCTGGCATGCAGTGGTCCTTGGACTGAGAGAGGGGAACCTTGCCCACCATCGTATGCGCACAATGACGCGCGAACACGTTGTCGACGCACATCGTGTGCATGACGCGAGCACAGTCGCCGCACTTGACGAAGCTGTAGCCTGCGAAGTCGGGATACTCGTCATCGCCGCACACGGTACATGCATTGATCCGAAAGCCTGGTGAGATCTCGCGCTGCGGGGAGTCACTGAGGGAGAACATAAGGTCAATCTGCTCCTTGGTGATATCGAGCGCAGGCATGAGACGGCGACCTGCCGCCATATTGACAAGCAAGTTCACCTTTGGAGACACGATCACGAAGAGGCCGATGCCATGGCTGCGCGGACTTGCGGGCAGAGACTCATCATCTATCGTGTCCTCGACCTCATGAATGCGATCGAGAAGGTACTTGCCCAGAAAAGTCGCATTCTCCATGAGCCTTTGCTCCCGGATCGCCCTTAGCGCTGTGGCCGACTGAAGAAATGCTAAGCCGTTCCCACATGTCGTCGTGATTTGCTTCCACTGCTTGAGATGCTGCGCAATCAAATGCGGCTCGTACCACGGCTTGACGGCAGGCTGCTTGACAAAGACGAGGGACGAGAGCACCAGCCCCTTGCCTGTGATGCAATAGTCTGGGTAGAAGCCCGTGTACATCTCGTAGGCGAAGAACGTGCCGAGGCGCCCGCCGCACGTGACGACTTCATCGGAGACGATGAGCGCCTGGAAGTCGTTGCAGAGAGCACGCACGCTCACCAGGAAGGAGCTGCGGTATGCAAAGCCGCCGAACGGGCCAGCAAACGGCTCGATAATCACCATGCACTGGCCAGCAGGATGAGACGCAAGCACGCGGCGCAGCTCCTGCAGGTAGGCGATTTCCTCCGCGGTGATCTTTTCCACGTCCCGCTGATCTGGCTGAGGACCTTCCAGCTGGTCGATGCCGCCGTGAGGAGCGAAGTGCGGGGCTCGAGGAAGAGCCTTGCCGTCGAACATGCTGGCACTGATGCCGCACCCAAATCGTTGGACCCAGTCGTATGCGCTGTAGCTGGCAAGTGGTCCTTGCGCTGCGAGGAACGACTTGTCGGCGAGGATGTAGTGCGGCTGCGTGGTTTTAAAGTGCTCCCTCTGGCCGTCTATCCTGGCTTTTCCCCCGGGTCCCACGAGCTTCTCTTCGACGTCTAGCAGAGTATTATGATGCCAGGACCACAGCCCCCCTAGTACGTTGATATTGTCCGAGCCACTGCAGTCGAGAGAATCAAACCAGGCGCTTGTGAGCGATGCGAGGTTAGGACGAATAGAGCAGAGGGATCCACTCGTTGCAACTCACGAGGAGGCGAAGCGGAAGGGCTCGGTGGCGGGGTGTACTAGAGCCCATTCAGCCAGCATGTCGCGATAGCACTGGTTGCCGGCGCTGTCCTTATCGGTGAAGTCGCTGATGAACGAGGCCGAAGGCTGAGCGAGACGGTTGAGGGTTTCCTTGAACTCATTCGATCCAAAGTACGGATGAGTTTTTGAGAGGAAGCAGGTGCCGTAGCATCGCTTCATGTCCATCGTGTCGCTCAGATCCTCATCAGGCCTGGGCTGCGCAGTTGCGTGCATCTCCGGTGGGCGGGTTTACAGCAACTTTGCGTTCGCGCCACCGCCACACCCTGACGCCACACCGCGAACGAAGTTCTTCCGTGTGACGTGTGATCGCCGAGGGTTTCCCCAATTAACGAAGTTGCGTCACCTCTTCCGAATGAAACGAACGGAGTGCAAGAAGCAACAAACTGGTCGCGACCCATGTAGGCTGAAGCAGGGCAAAAGAAAAACGAGTCACTCGGCGTAGGCGCCGTATCAGGCACCAATTTTTGCACATGGAAGAAGTCGAGGCTCTCGCTGTCTCTCCGCCCGATGACATATCAGAGGAGATGGCAGACTCACGGGATTCGTTGCTCGGCAGATTCGGCGCCGAGCGCGAACAAGTCACAGTCGGCCTCACACCTTCCTTGATGGCTCTGCTTGTCATCTTCAATGCGGTCACAACTGCCCTCTACACGCTGCTTTACAAGGTGGGATCTAGCGTGTACGGTCACAAGCACGCTGCTTTTTTAATCTGGGCCACTTGCGTCGTCGAATATTCTTTCTGCACATGCGTGGTGCTCTTCAAACTTGGCTGGCGATGGGGCAGGCGTAGCTCTGAGCCGTCGTCGTCGTCGGCCAGCGGCCATGCGATTTCAGTACCTCCAAAAGTGGATAGCAAGCTACAGTACTTAGGCAAAAACGCCCTCGTGGCACTGTGCAGCTCTGTCCCTGCGTTGATATGGGCCGTGACCGGAGTGCAAGTGCTGAGCTCAATCCAGGCTGTGCTCAATCTTCTTCTCATACCCTGTACATACTTTCTGGCGCGCACCTTCCTCAAGCAACGCTTCCACTGGTGGCATCAGCTGGGATGTGCGCTCGTCGTCTTGGGTGCCGGCATCGCGATCATTCCGAGCCTACGCGAGGCGGCTGGCTCCACTCCCACCGGCTCCGCGCAGCCGCTCGTGCTGGTCATATGCTACTTCCTCTTCGCGGCTGCCAATCTGCCATATGCATACCAATACATCGTCGTCGAGAGGATGCTTCGAGCTGGGAACGACTTGTTTGGGCTCGAGATGACCTCGGGCTGGCTGCAGGTCTTGATGCTCCTCATCTTGTCGCCGCTGCAGGCCACCCTTCTCCGAGCTCTGGGCGAAGAGCCGAAACCGTTTAGCTTATCGGCCGGGTTTGAATGCTTCATGGGCCGCGACCCCGATTGTCTCTCCGTGGGTGCAGGCGTTGAGAAGACTGTGATGCCATCCTGGTGGCCCGCGTTCGTGCTCATGATAGTCTCGGTCGCCTCACTCTTCAACGACCTTGCCTACTATGTGCTGGTTCAGTATGGCTCAGCCATTTTCATGGCCGTCGCAGAAGGCGCATCCGCCGCTTTGGTCGCAGTCGTGGCGACGGCTAGCTTTATGGGGCCTTACCGAGAGACGGCCAGCGTATACATGGCTCTCTCGTGCATCGTGTGCTCCTTTGGCATGCTAGCTTGGCAACGCGGCGAGCACCACGCAGGATCGAACACAATCCACGAGGAACCTAATAAGTTTCGCTGAGCCGCAGGTGGCGGGGCGGGCGGCGCGGGGTCGTGGCGCTCTGACGCTCCCGCGCCTGCAGCGCTGAGGCGGTGAGAGCTTAGTGCTTACAGACTTTATCACATCTCATATAAGACTGCAAGCGACTAAAACTCGATGGTCCCGTCTGGCTTCGCGCTCGTCACCGTATCCACTCCAGATGCCCCGGAGCGACGCAGCGCGAGCGCCACGCGGATGTTGAGCGGATCTTCATCTAGCAAAGAGTCGCCCTGCCAATCCATCGCATCGACCTCGAGCGCACTTGTGACGAGGCCGCGCGTAGCTGCGGAGCGGATACAATCGGCTAGTCGCCCAGCCACATGCGAGGCTGCTCCCTCGAGCGAGAAGTGGACCAACGCATGGGGTGGCGCATTGGGAATCGGCAGCTCGACAAGCTGCAGCGGCACCACCTTGCTACCGCTACCCACTGCGCTTGGTCGCACTTGCCGCTTGGTGCGAAGGGGCAACACTGTGCAATTGGCGTGCTCGAGGCGGCGCGCGAGACGACGAAGGCTTCGGATGAGCTCATCGACAAGTGCTTCGATGCGAGGCCGTGTGCCACGCACGCTGATAAGCATGGCCTCGTCGCAGGATGCTGCCGATGTATCGACGTCGCTGGCGTTGGCGTTCGAGCCGTCCGCGCTGGCGAGATCGAGATCGAGATCGACACCGGCCTTAGAGACGTCGCCTGTGCACTCGTCAGCGCCCATGTACAGATGAACCTCCGACGCAGCTGCGCTCGCCCCAGCTAACCTGCCAGGCTCTATGCGAGGCTCTGCGTTTGCACCCTCGCTCACCACGTCGGTCTGTGAGTGCAGCGCCTCGTGAAGAGCATGCAGGCTTCGGCGCACATACTTCATGTGCTGATGCTGGAGCCGTTCGAGAGCCGTCGTCGCCTCCGCTGCCGCGCTGCCACTGTCCATGGTGCTGTCGCTGCCTTCTCCTATACCAGTCCTCGATGCTTTGGCCACGCCAAGAGGCGATGGTGAGTGCTGCGCCGTCTGCCTGCACGTCTGGCGCAAGGCTTCGAGCCACGCATCCGCTCCGCTTGCATCCGCTCCGGACTCAAGATCACGAGCAGTATCCCCATCTGCCGCCATGGCCGATGGGAAGATCGGCGGCCGCGGCGCGTGCAGCCAGCCTGAGCAGCAGATGCAAGCGGCGCCAAATGGCCATGCTATCGGGCACACCCGCCGACACACTCGTGGCACCGATGGTACCGATGGCGGAACCCCGGCAGCCTCTGCACACTGCTCCTCACACTGCCTGGCTCTTGCGACTCTCGTCTCCTTCGGCGATTCGATGGGGGCGAGGGGGGCGAGGGGGGCGAGGGGGGCACGGACACAGAGGAAAAGCTTCCGAGCGCGAGTCGCGTGAGGCAAATCGATGATCAAGTCGGCGCGGAAGCCGCACTCGACTGCGGCCTCGAGTGCGCCGGCGGCGGCCGCCGGGGTTGTGTAGAACTGGAACACGGCTGCTGCGCCAGGTCGCAGTACTCCATGCAAGCTTGTAAACAGGCGGTGCAGCGCATCCCTCACGTCACGTATACTCCCACCTGCGGGTGGCTCACACAGCCACTGCAAGGCGCTCACGCTGATGGCGCCATCGAATTGGCCGCTGGGACGTAGAGGTAGGCCAGTGCCCAAGTCCGAGTGAAGCAGGGCTCCGACGCCAGAGACGAGGCTCGCTCGATCGGCCAGCAGCAACATCTCGCGAGACACATCGAGCCCAATCCAGCGCTGCCCGGCGGCAGTGAGGACACGAGAGCTCAAGCACGAGCCGCAGCCGAGGTCGAGGAGGAGCTGGTTACGCGCGTCGAGATCTGATTCGAGAAGGTGCGTGCAGCGCATGGCGAGCTCGTGCTGCACCTGAGCATTCGCCGCAGTGTAGCGCTGCGCCTCACCGCCGCCATAGTGCTCCGCAGCTTCACGCGGCTGCGCAACCTCAGGCCGTGCGCTCATGGCATGCTTCCTTTTCTTCCCCTGCTGCCGCCTCTCCTGACGCTGGTGATTGCGAACGTCCTTTGTTGTCTCGCGGGACCGCGCAAACGCAACTGCGGCTTCAACACGTGTGGGAAATGCACCGAGCATGCACGAGCCATCTCGCGCTTGGAAGCAGGTTATGCTGCCCGCGCGTGAGATGGAGACGCCCTTGTAGCCAGATTCACACGTATCGGACTTGACCAGACTGAGCCCATCGTGAACGCTCGGATAGCCGTCAGGCTGCGCTCCGTACTTTGCGGCCATCGGATCGACGAACATCGCGCCAGACTGCATGAACTCTGCCGCGACGTTTGCATGAACTCTGCCGCGACGTTAGTTGCAAAACATGATACATGTACGGTAGCAATGCTCAACGTTTCAATCTGGGTCAAGTTTGGATTTCTGAGGACTTTTCATGCCTTCGTTTTCGTTCTCTCTGAGTCTCATCACTCCTGAACCGGGACTCAGCAGAACCGAACGGAGAGTGGAAGTGCTGCAGCCACCATGCGCAGCAACGTTCCGTTCTTCATGCTTGCCACGTTCATGGTCAGCAGCGTAGACGGACATGCCGTAATAATGAATACTCAGTGCGACCGGCTGAATGCTTGCGCGGTTGGTACTTGCGCGACGATCATGGGCATGACGCCCACCACGGGCGGCTCCCTTTCCATTTCCGGGCTGACAAATGGCGGCACGTACACCCCAGGCGGTACGTATGGCCTCAGTTTCAGCGGCTCCGGCGAGCGCATCTTCTACACAACCGCTGGCTCGCTCTCGGGCGACACTGGCTGCGGCGCCCTCTCGTCGATCACGACTTCGCCCACGCTAACGGCTCCCTCATCCGGCACGATGACCATTGTGGCCATCAGCTCTCAGGGCCCCGGGTCCACCGTCTCTTACCAGAGGATCACTGTGACCGCTGCGGTCGCACCTGCCGCCGCCCCTCCGTCATCGCCGAAGATGCCACCCTCGCCGACGGGGGCGCTCCCGACGTGCCCACCCTTCGGTACTGGGTGGACCACCAAGGTTCTCGACGCCTCGATAAACTACGTCGCCAGTACCAAAGTCGTGGGCAGCGTCTTCCACCTGCGCCTCGAGGCGCTCACCACCGGCTGGCTCGGTTTCGGATTCGCCGAGCCCACGTCGGGGCACATGAAGGGTTCCGACTTGCTGACCACCTCCGTGGTGAACGGCGTCGTGCGCATCGAGGACCGGCACGCGCTCTTCGCGCCGACGACGTACTCGGTCGCCGGCGGCCACGTGAACGGCTATTCGGGCCTGACCGCGGTCGTCGACGTTCACGCGGACTGGACGGTCGTTGCCGGCTCCGAGGAGAATGGCAAAACCTTCGTGTGGGTGACGCGGCCGCTCGTGACGGGTGACCAGCAGGACCGTGACATCGTGTCGGGCGTGAACCGCATCGTGTGGGCGTGGGACACGACCGACGTCGTGGCGCAGCACACGGCCGGCGGCCACCGAGGAGCCTCCACGATGGTCTTCTTCGGCACCGAGGCCGTCGGCACCGCCTTCCCCACCACTTACGACGGTGTGTGGACGCGCAGGTTCTCCAACTACACGATTCCCACACGGATTACGACCTACGCGTGCCAGTCGTTCACCTTCCCCGTCGACGCCTCGCGTCACATCGTCGCCCTACGCCCGATCGGCGTCTCGCAGTACAACCACCACGCCATCCTCCACGTGTGCTCAAATAATGCCTACCACTCCCAGGCAACTGCTCCGCAGCTCTGCTCTTATCATCCAACCTCCAACCCAAGCCCGTCGGGCGGGCAGGGCTCCTCGCCACTCGGCGACCCTAGTGCCGGCTGCTCGGGCCTCATCTGGAGCTGGGCAGTTGGCATGGGCGACTTTATCATTCCGCCCGCCGCAGGGTTGCGTGTCGGCCCAGGGAGCACGGCCATCTCGCACGTCGTGCTCGAGATCCATTATGTACGCGTGGCCGAGCGCCAAGTGCACCCCAAGGCAGCGAGCACGCACACCCTCCTCCGCGCGTTGTGTTGAGCATGCACACCCTCCTCCGCGCGTTGTGTTGAGCATGCACACCCTCCTCTGCGCGTTGTGTTGAGCATGTGCACCCTCCTCTGCGCGTTGTGTTGAGCATACTCACCCTCCACTGCGCGCACCACCGCCGCTCATTGCTTGCTCCCCCACCCCACCGCAGGACAACCCGAGACTCATGGCCGGGGTCAGAGACTCGATGGGGTTCGAAGCGTACTACGTCAATACGCTTCGTCCCAACGACGCAGCGATGTTGATCATCGGCGACCCGATTGTGCAACTTGGCAATGCGATGAACTCGGCGCCCTACACCGTCGGCCATCTCGCTCCCAGACAGGACGAGGTCCATCGGCAGGCGACCTGCCCGGGCACGTGTACCAAGGACTTTTCGGGCACGATCAACGTCTTCGCGCACTTCTACCACATGCACCACTATGGTAAGAAGATTTACACCGAGAAGTACGCCGCGACGGCCCCCCCAACCGCCGCGGGCGGCGCCAACCTCGGCGTCGTCGGCTCGCGCATTGACTATTGGGACAATGGCTTCCAGCAGGCGATCGCGGCGCCATACACCGTCTCGCCCGGCGACACGCTGCAGACCCATTGCTGGTTCTCGACCAGGCAGGTGACGACGCAGGTCACCTTCGGCACGCCCACGTCGTCCGAAATGTGCCAGGACTTTCTCTTCTACTACCCAGCGCAGTTCCGTGGCGTCGACGCCGGTGGCAATAGCGAGCGTTTCGCCATGTGCGGGCTGTTCACTGCTTCTCAAAACCCCGCGACGCTGTGCGGTTCACTCGACCAGGTGAACACTGGCTTCTTGTTATCAGGCAACCAGGTGAACAAGGGTGATGGCGCCAAGGCCGACCCGCTCAATTTCGGCATAGCCAACAGGACGGCGCCAGCCTCGACGCCGACGTCCTCGGGTCTTTGCACGCTCGTGCCGTCGCCACCATCAGCATCGCCGCCGCCACCATCACCCTCGCCTCCGCCACCCTCGCCCTCACCGCCGCCCCCGTCTCCCCCGCCGACGATGAGTGTCGTCGGGTTCAGCCTGCGGCTCTTAGGCGACGTTTCCTCATTCACCTCAAGCGTGCTGGACCAGATGAAGAGCGCAATCGCAGCCCGGGCGGGCGTCGGCCCATCGGCGGTGGAGGTGACTGTCACGGCGGGCAGCGTCATCATCGGCGTGAGCATCCTCACGCCCCTGGCGACGTCGGCCTCGGTGCAGTCGGCGATGGCCATCGCGACGAGCAGCCCGAGTAGCGCAACCGCCATGCTCGCGAACGTCACCGGGGTCTCGATCAATGTACTCACCGTCGTGACACCACCCACCGTCACAGCCTTCGCACTACCGCCACCACCGGCCCAGTCTATTACCCAGTCTATTGGCGACATGAACGACGAACCAGCCAGAGTCGGAGCCATCATCCTCGGCGCCGTCCTGGGCTCCCTTGGACTCATCTTTTGCATCTTGCTCATCGCCATGATTGCACAGAGGAAGAGGAAGAAGATGGACGTGAAGCTTTCGGCGGAGTTTCTGGACGCTGCGGGGACAGCGGAGATGACGATCCTTTCTTCCACACCGAGGAAGCCGCAAATCGCAGCGTGAGCAGTGTATGGGTGCCGGGCGCTGTCTCGGGCGCTACCTGTGCGGCCGCAGGGACGGCGGGTAGGCTCTCATCGAGGAAAGTCGACGCGAGGGCGGCGCGTGCGCGGCGGCTGCAGCCGCAGGCTGTTCGAGAGGGAAGAGAGAGACACGTTGAGCTCGTTGACGCTAGGACGTCAGGAGAAGGTTCTGGTGCTATACGGAGAAAGTAGCCCGCGGCAGGACCGACGCGAGTGCTGACGAGCAGGGCCAGTTGAGTGATAGTGATTAGTGTAGTGTGTACCGTACAATACCGTCGTGGTAACGTTTGCATACAGTGTACGGCGCCGACACCATCGACGCAAGCCACCAGTCAACTTCCACTGTTTGACCTGGTACGACGTAGTGACCGACATTCGACAGTCCCACGCACACTGAGCGGCACGCGCACCATGACGCGCGCATAGCCCCGGCGCGGGCGGCGTCGCCGGGGCGGTCGGCTCGAATCCTCGCTGAATCCTCGAAGGCAACTCAGCTCGAAAGCTGTTCGACAGCTATTACCATTTACCAGTGATCGTCACTCCTCGACGTAGGAAAGAGTGGAAATATGACTGCAAGCCCGGATGTATAGGTGTCACGGGCCTCGTCCGCGGGACGGCTCACAGGTGTAATGCGCTCGTCGAGATCCGTCTGATCCTCGCTCTTCGTCATGGCGCCGACAAGAACGACCACTTTGTCCGATGCAGCAGCGTAGTTGGCGCCTACGGGGACAACCGTTCCGCTCATCTTCATCGGAGCAGCAACCTCCTGTCGAACCCGCTCTGCTGACACAGCAGCGATTGCCTCACGGTGCGCAATCATCGCAGCCCCATCACGCTTAAGGCGATTTATCTTTTCTTCGAACATCCTCACCTCAGATTGAGTTCGGCGTGGCGCGATCGTGGTGTTCACTTCGTCTTCACCCATTAGGACGGACGTGGACGTAGCAGCACCGATGGCACCAATGGCACCGAGTACCCCAACCAAAAGTTCAAGCTCCACGGGTCCCATGGCATGCACATGAGCCGTGCGGACCTTAGAGGCAGATGTGACGCTAGTGCGGGATGAAATCCATGCGGGAGTGAACGCTGCCGACACGAGGATATTCGCCACGACGCCGAAGGCCATGGTCGTCTGGCGAACACCGCGGAGCGCGCGGCGGGAAATGTTCGCGATCGCTCGGTTTTCCTGTTCAGAAGATGCTGCTAAAAGATGATGATGCGCATCATCATCGCACATTCATCTGATGAGAAAGTTCCAAATCTGGCCTTTGCGGCCGTTTGCCAAATTTGTTCATCACTGGTCGTTCATGCATGGCAGCCGCGCAAGAGTGGGCGCTCGCCGTGGGAGCAGCCGTGCTCATCAAGCTATCCTCGAGCGTGGATGATATCGCATGGCTGCTGCCCTTCATTGCCCAGCCGCAGCGGTGGACAAATTTCCGGCGCGCCGCGCAATACGTCACCACCATGCTGATGGTTGGATGCGTTGCGAGTGCAATCGCGACTGGCGGCGGCGCGGCCGTCTCGGCGGCCACCGGGGCGAATTCCGACTGGCAAGCGGAGCGTGTGCTCGGCTTGATCTCGGGCCTGGCGCTCGCCCTTTATGGCACTTACCTCTTCAAGGGCTGGTGGAATGATCGGCAAGAGGAACGCCTCGCACGGAAAGTAGCGGAGGAGCAAGTGTCCGCGCCGATGGGACGAAGCGAGCCATCGCGGTCCCGCGTGGTCGCGCCGCTGCCTGCCGGACACGGTCTCCCCGCCAAATCAGTCGATCAGGTTCGCGGTTTCGATGAGGTCGACGTTGAGGCGGCGCCCGCAGGCGTTTTTTTGTCCGAAGCCCCCGCCGAGCGCGCCGACCACTCCCGGCCCATCGCGCGAGCTGAGCTCGCTGCGCCTGCGCCTGCAGCCAGCAGCCCGGACGGTGACACCAACGCACCGACAGAGCTGACGGCTCGTCGACTGTTCGTGGTGTCGGTGCTCGGCTCGCTCGACGATCTGGCGGTTCAGATCAGCCTCTTGCTCGCCGGCACATTCACGGTCGCCCAGCTGCTGGTGGGGCTCGTCATTGGCTCGAGCCTCGTCGTGTGCTTCTGCCTCTTCGTGACGCTCTTCAAGCCACTCACCGCCCTCATTCAGCTCGTGCCCCTCTTCGCCATCGTATTCGCCTTTGCCATCTACACTCTCGTCGTAGTATCGTTATTCGAGCCGGACGTTGTGGCGCTGCTCTCGCCCGCCATGCCGCCGCCTGCCATGCCGCCGCCCGCCGTGCCGCCTTCCAGCACGGGGCGGCTCCTGAGTGTCGTCGCGCCACCGATGCTTCTACGTGCGCCCCCGCCCTCAACGCGAGATAACGAAGCGCGCCTCCTCGGTGGCGGACTGCCACCCACTGAGGACCTGTTCAGCATCTACTGGACCGCTGGCGCGCTCGCCCTGGGCTCGTCGACCGACAATTTCGCCATCGGCGCATCGCTCGGCATTGCCGGGCTGATGCTCAAGCTCAAGTTTAACGTACTGATCGCCGCGGCCAATGCTCTCGGTGCGTTCGTCGCCGCTGCGGGCGGCCTCGCGATTGGCCAAGTGGCCGACTCGTTTGGTCTGTGGATCGCGGCGCTCTTGTTTGGCTACCTGGCGTGGCAAGAGGGCATCTCGCTCTGGGCGGGTGAGCCAGCCTCGCCGCTGCAAAAGATTGCGGCACAAGCGAACGGAAATATGGCGATTGCCGTGCAGTTTGCCGTGCCCATGACCTTGAACAATCTAGCCGGTGGCATCGCCGGCGGTGTCGTCGGTATCAGCCCATGGCTCTCAGGCACGTCGGCCTTCTGCGCCTCCTTTGCGATGATGGCGACCGGCTTCTTCGTGGGGCAGCGGCTGCACTCGGTCCTCCGTGGCTCGCAGCTCGACGTGCGTCTCTTCTCGTGCTCCATTTTTGGGATCCTCGCGTACGGGCAGGTGAGCGAGAAGCTGCAGGCCATGTGGGAGGCTCACGTGCCCTTTCGGTTGGCCCTGCCCCTGTTTCCTACGGACTCAGATGCCCTTGCGGCGCTGGTGCTCGTTGGGGGCGTGGCGATGCTCAGCATGCTGCTCGCATCGTCGCGTGGGCAGCAATTTTTGGAGGGCGCCGCTATGAACACGTACATGCAGTTAGGTGCGAGCGAGGGAACAAGCTTGCCCGTGGCGCGCACTGTTGGTGTTGGAGCAACGGTTTCCTTGGCTATTCCGCGGAATTTTGTACAGTAGAGTTCCCTGGTCGACATGCACGACATGTACTTTTGAAAGAACGCGTCGTTCTGGGCGTCCAACTTTTGTGGAATTCTTTTGCTCATGTCTTTGCTCGCAATGCGCTTAGACTCTCGCGCCTTGGCAGTGGGCCTGCTCATCGGAGCAGGCGCGGGAGCCGCGATTTACGCACTTCTGCAGCGACGCCCTTGGCGCCGGCGACGCGTGTACGTGAGCGGTTGCTTTGACCTCCTCCATTCCGGACATGGTGTGCACTCCGATAGCAATGCCTGCTGTTCTCCACTCGCTTCACTTGGACCCTGTGTGCTCACTCCTGGTTCCGTTCTTAGTCGCCTTCTTCAAGGAGGCCGCGCAGTATGGTGAATTGTACGTGTCCGTCGGCAATGATGCGAATGTCACGCAGCTCAAGGCCAAGCCCATGTTCCCGGAGGATGAGCGTGTGTACATGGTTGCCGCGATTCGGTGGGTGACGCACGCGTATGCATCTGGGCTTCGAACCCGCTCCCCCGCCTCGACTAGAGATGCGAACCTCAGCTTCACAACTCCGCGCCGCTCCAAAGTTCCTCTGCCTCAAGATTCCGATCTCGAGAGCTTCTCGTTTCGATTCCTATTCGAGCAGCTTCGTTGCCAAAGGCATGGGTCACGATCAGGGTCCGGATCTCGACTACGTGCGGCCGGACATTTACTTTGTGAATGAGGACGGCGATAAAGAGATCAAGCGGACCCAATGCGCGGAGCGGGGCATCCAGTATCTTGTGGCCGAGCGCAAACCAGATGGGAGCCTCGAAGTGCGCTCGTCGACGTCGATCAAGGCAGCGCTTAAGTAGTAGAGCGTGCCGCGGCACACTGAGGAGAACGTCGGGGTATGGCGAGTAGGATAGGGACTGGCCTGCTCCCATTTTCTCTTTCGCCGTGCGTCTCCTCCACATGCTCCCTACATGCTCCCTCCATCTCATCATAAGTTTAAAGTTAAGTCAACTAAGGTAAAAGTTTAGGTTTAAAGTTAAGTCAACTAAGGTAAAAGGATAATTAAAAGCCCCCACGTGGATCATCTCACATCTGTCACAATCCCGCCCAGCAGCATCTACGGGCAGCGAGCGGTAGGAATCATCCTGTGCGCTGGGACCTGGGAGATGCGCCACGACCTCACTAGCAACAATTGAGTTTGGACATCGACTTCCTGTACGGGTCAGCACCAAAATTGGTCAAGTCTTTTTTTGAAGACCCTCTCCCCAAACCGCGCCGCTGGTGTCACGATGCGCGCTGGCGCGCCCGCCGCGACCGACGGTGCTGGCCCAAGCGAGGTGCATGGAACGGGCGGCAGGCAAATTACACGGTTGTGGAGACCAGCTAGTCACCGATCGAATTTCCTGGGCTCGTTCGTCGAGGACGACGTACCCACGGTGGTGACTCCTACACGCCATGGCCACACCCCGCCGACGTACTCATCCCAGCTCGTCAATGCGGGGGGCTCGCCGTCAACTAGCCCTTCCGCTCTGTCAACTATCCCTGTTCAGGCTGCGAGCTTGAGCACAGCCGTGGAAGACACGAAAGGGATGGACGAGGACTCTGAGGCAGCCAGGGCGAGGGCCGAGGAAGATGCAAGGGCAAAGGCTGCAGAGTTTGCAAAAGGGCTCTTTGCAAATAGGCTCGAGCGCCTTGCAGCAGATGCACCTGCCGAGGTGGAGGCAGCCAAAGCCAAGGCCACAGGAGAGGCCTCCAGAGCGGCAGCCGCCGCAGCCGCCGCAGCCGCCGCAGCATCAGCCACCACATCAGTGATTCGGGCGTCGCCCACAGGGCCTCCACCGGCCATCAGGGTCCCCACAGGGCCTCCACCGGCCATCAGGGTCCCCACAGGGTCTCCACCGGCCAACAGGGTCTCCTTTGCCCTGCCACCGCCCTCCAACGAGCCTGGCGTCGCTGTTCCATCCTGGCGGGACTACCCGGACGCGTCCAAATGGTGGGGTGACAATACCTCACCAAGGAGGAAGATTCTCTCTGTGGAGCTCATTGCGATGAGCGTCGTTGGCGTGCTTGGCACCCTGTTGGTGCTCGGGGCGGTCTCATCACCACCTCATGTATATAGCCCAATGGCCCCGCCACCGTTCCCACCGCCGCCTCCACTTCCGCCACCGCCACCGCCTCCGATGCCCTCACCACCACCGCCCTCGCCCGGCCCTCTCTTACCACCACCATCACCACCGCCGCCACCGCCGCCACCGCCGCCACCATTACTACCGCCACCGCCACCAGGAACACCGCCGCCTCCACCGCCTCCATTTCCCTTACCACCACCGCCCTCGCAACCTCCACATCCACCTCCACCACCTCCACCTCCACCACCTCCACCTCCGGAACCATTGCCGCCGCTGCCACCGTTCCACCCCGGCCTGCGAGAGGCGCTGCTTGCCATGGAGCACTCGTTTGTCGGCGGCGCCATCGCTGCAGAGCATGGGATCATGCACGGAGCGATCGCCGTGGAGCACGGGGCGATGGCCGTAGAGCACGGAGCATTCGCCGTGGAGCACGGGCTCGTCCACGCCGAAGGAATGCTTCACCACGAGCTCGTAGGTGCGGCGCACGCAGCGGCCGATGCAGAGCATGCCGTGGTGGATGCGGAGCACCATGCAGCAGGCTTCGTAGCTGCGCTGCTTGCGATCCCAGGGGCGGCCCCCGTGCTGGCCGTCGCTCTGCTCTTTTCTTGTGTGGGGCTGCTCAGTAGGCTCGCCAGCGCGCTATGCCCACCCGAGGACGACGAGATGCTGGTGCAGCACCAGCAGCGTCGTGGGCCCGGCCTCGAGGCGGCGGCGGCGGCGGGGAAGGCAGCGACGGCGGAGAAGGCGGCGGCGGCGGAGAAGGCGGCGGCGGCGGAGAATGCAGCGGCGGAGCTCCGCCCTATCAGGAGGCAGCAGCGGCGTGGGTATGAGATGGAGAGCTCATCAGGATGGACCAAGAGCGAAGAGGAGCAGCTGGTCGACGTTGAGGACCCCTCGGCTAATACCTCGTCTGAGGAGCCGTCGACCATCTCCAGCCATCGCAAGCCCAAGCCACTGGTAGTCTCTCTGCACGCCTTCAGCGAAAGCATGCACGGGAGGGAGATGGCCGAGCTGCCACCGCCGCCGCCGGACACGATGGCGCGTTTGCAGGGCGTCTCGCGCCATGCGAAGCTCATCTCAAAAGCGTATGAGGCCATCGGTACCTTCAGACGGTCCGTCATGACGGGGCGAGGCACGCAGCGTGACTCGCCTGGCCCTAGTTCTCAGATGCTCTGATAGTCTGATTTCAGATTTGAGATGTGACATGTGTGTAGCTCGGGGTAGCCGCTCGCTCAGGAGCCGTCCGGTGGGTGGAGTCGAGTGGGTCGCCAGCGGTATTCTTGGAGCCGCACGGCATTTCCTTTCGATTCGACGTCAATCGTACCGGTACATGACGCACGTAGCCGAAGACGCCGAACACGCGCAACGGGCCAAGAACGCAACCGAAGCGTGACTTGCGCTTCGTCGTTCGTGGCGTGTATACACACGGCTGGCCTTACGGTTACGGATACACGACACCCGCGCCGAACACGCTCACGGCGACCGGTGCGGCTCTCATACACCGCCGCACAGAGGACTGAGGAGCTGCGAATCGCTTCAACACAGAAGCACATGGCCAAAAATCTAAGTGTGCGCGGTCCACCCGCGTACTAAGTGCCGCAGCTGCTCGGCCGGCCTTGGGCTCTTGTTTAGGCTCTTGTTTAGGCTCATCGGGGCTCATCGGTTCAGATATGGGTCTCAAGCGTCTCAGTCAACGATGGGTCCATGGTAGCGTTCATCGACGCTGCCATCGCCGCCTGGCGCTGCGCGATCATCGAGCCCAACTTGCCTCTCGGTGATGGCTCGCCGAGGGGCTTGGCCGATGGGCGTGGACGCGCAGGTGAGTCGGCTGTGGGTGCGGCCGTGACCGCCTCGTCGCGACCCGCGGCGGCGCGCGGCGAGTTGCGCACGTCGTCGCGCTTCTCCGCTTGAGTGATTTTGGCGAGGAAGTCGGCGGAAGGCGGCCGCCGGAGTTGGTTGGCGGCGCTCAGCTGAGCGCCCACGGCGGCGCTCAGCTGAGCGCCCACGGCGGCGCTCGTGCTCGAGCCTGAGCGCGGCGTGAGCTCGACCCCGGCTTTCTTGCCTCCACCCACGCCTCTATTCGAGGTCACCTCCTCGAGGAAGGTGAAGGAGCCAAGCCTCTTGACAGAGCCCTTGTCCGGCGACTTGGAGAGCTTGCGCATCTCGGCGATGCGCTCCTGGCGCAAGAGTTCGAGCCGCCGGTCCTCTGCCGAGCTGGGCGCCGAGATGGGCATCGCGCCCTCGCCACTCGCCGCCGCCGCCGCCGCAAAGGCGGCGTCGACAGGTGGTACCTTGACGTTGGCCTCGGGCGACGGCGGCAGCAGCGGCACATCGGGCGCCGAGTTGGGCATCGAGACGGGACGTGACTCAACAGACGCGCCGAGATGGGCGCCAACCGCCGCCGCCGGCACCTGCACCGGCGCCGAGATGGGCGCCTGCTCCGGCGCCGAGATGGGCACCTGCTTCAGCGTCGCGGACGCCGCGGACGCCGCGGACGCCGTGGACGCCGCCGCCTCAGCAGCCGTGCCGGTAACGGCGGCATTCCGGGGCGCCGGCTCGCTTCGGCGCTCGTTATAGCGCTCGGCCTGAGGCGCGGCGTCGTGAGGCGAGGCGAGAGGCGATGTGAGGGGCGATGCGAGGGGCGAGGCGCGCGGCGAGATGAGCGGTGAGGCTCGAGGCGTGAGCTTCCGTGGCGATGCCGCGGGTAGCTTGGCGCCGTCAGCGCTCGGCACGGCGCTCGGGGCCTTTGGAGGTGCCTTGCGGACCGCGGCCCCCGTCGCCTCGGTGGCAGCGGAGGGCAACGGAGAGCCCGTGGGAATGACGTTGGTCTTCTTTCTCGCGCCGTCGCCGCCGCCGCGGCCACCGGCCTTAGCGCGCGAACGTGGCGAGAGATAGGCCACCTCCCCAGCGGCGATCGCGCGAGCGCGCTCCTCTTGCTCAGCACGGCGCGCCTCGATGGCAGCGAAGATGTCATTCGGAGAGGCCTTGGCTGAGATCGGCGGCCGAGCTGCGGACTTTGTGGGCGTGGCTCGTGGCGACGCGTTCGTGTCAGCGGGCGGTGGCGTCGAAGGCCTCGGCGGCGGCGGCGGCGGCGGCGGCGGTGCAACAGGCGGCGCGCCCAGAGGCGGCGGCGGCGGCGGAGGCGGTGGAGGTGGTGGACGTGGCATTCCGCCCGTCGTGATTGGTGGCGGCGCGAGAACCGGTGGCGGCGGCGGCGGCGGTGGCACTCCGGTCGTCGTGATCGGCGGCGGCGTGATCGGTGGCGGCGCAAAAAATGCAGCGATGGCGTCGGGTGCACCCCAAACTGACGCGATCGACGGCGGTGGCGGCGGTGATGCGACGGGCGGCGGAGCCACTGGCGGTGGAGCCACTGGCGGCGGCTCGAAGGCTGCCTTAGCAGCAGCGACGGCGGCGAAGGCGGCGAAGGCGGCATCGGCGATGCCGATCCCCGCCGGGCGGAGTGGCAGGGCCCAAGTGGGCGGTGTGGCCAGCTGCGCGAGCAGTTCGCGTCTCTTCGCGTCCGTCTCGGGCGTGGGCGTCTTCTCGCGCAGTGCGGCTACAAAGTCTTTCGCATGCGAGGGTGAGCCATACAGGTCGAAGATGTGGAGCAAGCAACGCATCTCCGCATGCTTGAGCCCCGAGCATGACATCGAGCGCCATTTGAGCGTGGGCACCGACCGCATCTCGTCGGCCGAGCTGATGAGTAGCAGCAGGCTGAGCTCCGGGTGATCTCGGAAGCGGCGCGTCTCGCGTGCCGGGATGGCCTCGTTCCCGACCTCGCCACTGGAGCTCGCCTCGGCGAGCAAGCCGAAGACCCATCCGACGGACTGCCACACCTGCGCGTTGAGCTCGCGCTCAGCCGCGAGCTGCGCGGCTCGGCGCGCCTCCTCCTCCTCGCGCTCCTTTTCTTGTTGCTGCTGCCGCTGCCGCTCGCGCTGCTGCGTCTGCTGCATGCGCAGCTTCTTCTTCTCGGCCTCTTGATGCATGCGCACGCGCTGGTCGCGCGTCGTGCCGATGCTCTCGCCGAGCTTGTCGCGCATCGTCGCGATGAACATGTACTGGCCGGCGTCGATGTCGCTAGTCGATTCGAATCCGAGACGGTCGAGCGTCGCCATGATCGTGCCGTCCGTGTCCTCGGCGTCGAGATTGGACCAGATACGGAAGTGTTTGGCGAGATTCTCATCTGAGAGCGCCACGAGCGAAAGCATGTACTTGTCGTGAAGGGCTTGGTCAAAGCCGCCGCCCGCACGCCGCCTCTCGAGCATGAGCTTGACGCACGAGAGGAAGGAATCTTCGTCGTCCGCCATCCCCATCCTTTTCGCCGCGCGCTCCGCCTTGCTTGCAGGCGAGACAGGCGAGCCACCGCCACCGAAGCGCCCTGAGTCTCCCAGGTGACCGAACAACGGAGAGCGCACTGTGCCGCTCCCGCCGAAGGTATCCCGCTCAAAGACTTTTGAGCGGCCAGCCACGGACGACGCCCTCGCCTTCTCAAGCTCGGCGGCGGCCGCCGCGGCCGCCGCGGCCGCCTCGGCGGCGGCGGCGGCAGCGGCCGCCGCCGACTCCTTTTCAGCCTCGCGTTCTCGCGCCGTCATTCTCAGCTCCTCCTCGAGTCTCTCGATCCTCGCGAGGGTCTCCTGCTGCAGCCGGAGAGCCTCCGCCTCCTGCTGCAGCCGGAGAGCCTCCGCCTCCTTGCGTGCTTCCTCGAGCATCTCCTCACGTGCAGCCGCCTCGGCCGCGGCGACGGCCTCCGCCTTCTCCTCCTCCAGTCGCCGTCGAGTCTCTTCGAGCTCTCTGGTTTTGGCCTCCTCGGCGGCGATGATGGCAGCTTGTACGAGGGCCTCGCGCTCGGCCTTGGCGGCCTCGGCGGCGGCAATAGCGGCCTGCACCTCCGCCTCGCGCTCCGCCTTCGCTGCCTGCACCTCCTGATACACCGCCTCGCGTTCGAGCTCAGCCGCGAGACGCAGGGCCTCGCGCTCGCGTTCGGCCGCCTGGTCTCGCTCTCGAAACTTTTCGTGCATGAGCTGCTGCTGCTGCTCGAGGGCTTCAACCTTGGCGAGCAGCGTCTCTGTGAGCTGAGCCTTGTGCAATCGAGCCTCCTGGGCTGAGGCGACCAACTGCAGCGACCGATTCCGCCGCCGTTCGGCCTCCGCCAGGTCGCGCTGCCGGGACCAAACAGCGACCGAATGTTTGTGGTCTTCGCCCGGGGCGCGCGGCGGCGACACTTCGCGAAGCTTCGTCACGTTCGCGTGCTCCGCCCCGCGCTCAGCAGTCGCGCGAGCCGCCTTGGTCGCCGCCACATGTGCTAAGGCGAGCGCGACTTTGGCGGCTGAGTCGAGGGCGACCTTGGCCGCGCTCGCGGCGGCGCTCTCCGCCTCCACCGCCGCCGCCTCAAGCTCGGCGGCGTAGGTGGCAGCCTTGCGCGCCGCTTCGATCCGCTCAGCATGCGCCAGAGCGATCTGGATCCTGTCAGCCTCGGAGCCGTCTCGCACTTTCGTCTCGTTGGCCAGGTCAAGGACGAGCGAGGCTTTGAATGCCGCCTCGGCCGCCTGATAGTGGGACGCACGCGCAGCCTTGGCACCCTCGGCCGCCTTGTTCTTGGCAGCCTCGGCGGCCACCGCCTCGTCGCGCACCTCACGCAGCTGCTGCAGAGCGGCGTCCTCCGCCTCCCGGGCCTCCGCCACGGCGAGCGCCATACGCGCGCGCTCCCTGGCGCGCTCGGCCACCTGCACCATCACATTCTTGGAGCGTGCGCGCGATCCGTGAGCGTGCGCGATCCCCTCGTCTGGCGCCAACATACCCGCGCTCGCGCTCGAGGGGATCGCGCTGCCGCCGCTGCTGCTGCTGCTGGCGCCATCCTCCAGTAGTAGGTCCCGCACGTCACAGCCCAGCTGACGCGCCTCCTCGATGACCGCGCGCGTGCGCGAGGTCATAGCCCCAAACTCCTTATCGGGCTGCTCGCGCACGAGCTCGCGCAAGTTGAGCTCCGTATCGTCGTCCTTGTATGTGCTGCCACGGTGTGGTGCCCTCGGCAGCGGCGGCGGCGGTGGTGGGGGTGGCTCCACGGGCGACTGCTGCGGGGAGAGCTGCGCCGACTCGGAGGAGACCGTCTCCTCGCTCCGCTGCGTGAGATCTGGCGTATCAGGATCCTTCACCTGCTTGCCACCGTCCTTGGCCTTGGGGCTCCGCCGGCCAAGGAGCATCGATAATCTGCTTGGGCTGGCCGCGCGGCCGCCCCTGGCGCTGAGCCGGCCGCTGTTTTCTCGTTCTGGGCCGTCCGCGCGAGAGCCCCATATGCGCGGCGATAAGCTCCGGAGCGACATGGTGCCCTTGCCGGATGGCAGATCCGAGGGGCCTGCTTCCTTTTTGTACGAGGAGGCTTTCTTTCTGCCGGACTCCGTCTCCGAATTCGACTGCTCCGTCCTGCAAGAGCGGACCATTTGTTGAACGCCTTGCCTGTGAACACACCGACCTTCGTCCCCATACATGTACTCTAGATACACGACATATTACAGACATGCATGTAGACATGTAGAGTCAACGCATCATCAGTACTCTATAACAAGCGCAATCGCGAGCACTCTAAACACCGGATCCTATGAGTGGGACCTGGGAGGCTGCAGCCGGGATAACTTAGGAGGTCGGACAGGCAACACGATCAATAAAATCATCATGACCTCACGTCCTCATTGACTATATTCATAATTCCTCTTCTCTCGTCTCGTCCACTGTATCTATACCGAGTTTCCGACCCATGATGCCATGAACCGACCCAGAACCGACCGCGCTGCCAGCAAGGCTGCCAGTCCGTCCCCGCATCACCATAAGCATGCCTATCTGCCGTTTACAGAACTGATGGGCTTCCATGGCTGTGAAATCCCGTTCTACACATGTGGTACAACCAACCCGAAGGGGGCCGACCCCATCTTCCCGGTGTTCCAGTTGTAGTCGAGCGTACCACGCTTTGGAGCCCCATCATAAACACGGTTCCAGGCGCACAGCCTCGTGATCGCCTCCAGCTCGCCATCTTTGAAAGAGTTGACAGAGTAATGCCCCCGGTTGGTGACGTGCAACGTCGCCCATGGATACGCAGCCATCAGAGTGGTCTCCGGATCCAATCCACATCCACAGCCTCGATTGGAGCCGATGAAGATCAGCATCTTGGGGCACAGGCTCTTCTGCCGTTCCGTCTCCGCTTCGGTATACGGGACGAGCCACGGCTGCATCGACGCTTTGCCAAGAAATAGAGCCTCGAAAGTTGTGGGGATCTTGACCCAGGCCCCAATCAACACAGCTCCGGCGATTTTGAGCGTCAGCTCCACTGGCTGGCTTGCGAGGTAGCGCATGATGATGAAGGTGCCAATGCTGTGCCCGATGAACACGCAGTCCTCTCCAAGACCGCCGTTCTGCTCCACCAGCTCCTCGAGGTTCTTGACGTGCAGGTCGACGTTGTCGTCTCTGCAGGGCTTGGTTTGCAAAATGACGGTGTGGCCCCTCATCTTGAGCTTCTTGCAAAGAGAAGGCCAGAACATGTTCTGCGGCAGTCCTCCCCATGAGGCGAGGCAAAAGACACGCGCTCCGCCCTTCATTTCCGATCCCATGTGGATGTGCCGTCACCGGAAATGTGCCGCGAGTTTGATATTTCCATTTTTGGAACTTGTGGTACTCCCACCAGAGGAAAGAAGTCTACATTGTAGTCCCTACTGACGTGAACGGCATCACTCGTCCTGGAACACCCTTAACCACACTTTGCGAGCGCTGGTCTTCGTTGGCGATTGGTCGTGACCTTGATGCGCAAAGGCCGAGTTGCCCGCAGCCCGACTTGGTAGATGGCTGAAAAGTTGGAATACACTTGTCGAGTCAAGTCAAGTCTATACAGAAACGATAGACAATCATACGGAAGCCATGCTTGACTTGACTTGACTTGACTTGACTTGTCGAGCGCTCGCGAATTTCCCGAGCGCCACTATCCGCGCACTAGCACAAACCGAGGAAATCATGAGCGCCTTCACGGCCGCTATGGACCTCCTCGACTCCCGCACTGTCACTACCAACGGAGACGCGTGCCTGAAGAAGACCAGCTCGAGCCTGCTCGACCTCTTCTTCAAGCTCGTTCGCGGCCTTGACGCCGAAGAATTGGCAAGCCTCTTTTCTGCCGCGGTCACCGAGGCGACCAGGCCGGAGGCAAAGGCGGACCTGATCGTGCTCGCGTTCCAGACCCGCGCCACTCGTGGCCACGGGAAGGGTGAGAAGGACCTCGCGTACCATCTCCTGAAGCTCTGCGCCAAGGAGTTCGGTGAGGAGCCCGTGGCCGCAGTCCTCGGTCTCCTCCCACTTTACGGCTACTGGAAGGATCTCGTTCACCTGCTCGCATCGGACGACTGGCCTCGGGCGCTAGCCGACAAGATCGAGGAGCTCCTCTGTGAGCAGCTCCTGGCAGACGAGGCGGAGCTCGCGGCTGCCACGGCAGAGAAGCGAACGCCGAGCCTCTCGCTGGTGGCGAAGTACGCACCCCGCGAGGGCATGAAATTTGACAAGGGTCCGCTGCGCCTGGCCAAGCGCCTCGCGCAGCGGCTCTTCGGCTCCGCCAATCCGGCGGCCTCGGCACGCAAGTACCGCAAGCTGTGCTCGTCCCTGAACAGCCAGCTCTGCACGACTGAGGTGCTGATGGCTGCGGGCCGGTGGGAGGAGATTCGTTTCGCGCGAGTGGCTTCGCTGTGCCTGCAGCGCCACCGCAAGGCGTTCCTCAATGAGGCGCTCAAGGGTGTGCTCACGCCGGCGCAGGATGGCACAGGCAATCGGCACCCGGATGACCCCGCCCGCGTCGCCGCCCGCCTGCACCTGCGCGAGGCCATCGTGAGCAAGAAGGGCGTGCAGGGCAAGGCGCTGATGCCGCACGAGATCGTGCAGCATTGCATGGGGGGCGAGGGTCGCTCGCTCTCGACGCTCGAGGCGGACCTGATGAACGCGCAGTGGGCCTCGCTTCGCGCGGGTACGCTCGAGGCGATGCGCAAGGCTGCGGAGCTGCGCGATCTCCAAGTCCTCGAGGCGGCGGCACCCGCGACGGCTGGCCTCGGCTCGCTTGCGGCGCTCGAGCGGGCTCTGCCCAAGCACGTGGACCTGGGCAAGCTCGTGGCGTTGGTCGACGTTTCGGGCTCGATGAGCGGCACGCCGATGGAGGCTGCCATTGCGCTCGGGATCCTCGTGTCCGAGCTCGCGGCGCCAACCTTCCGCGATCGCGTGCTGACCTTCGAGTCGGTGCCCAACTGGGTCGACCTGTCGTCGCACACGAGCATCCGTGACAAGGTGCGCGCGTGCGAGCAGGCGCCCTGGGGGGGCTCGACCAACTTCGAGGCCGCGTGTGAGCGCATCCTCGGGGCGGCCGAGGCGGCCAAGTTGCCGCCCGACGAGGTACCCGACCTGATCGTCTTCAGCGACATGCAGTTCGATGAGGCGCGCGGCCGTGGCGGAAGGTGGGAGACCGCCTTCGAGCGCCTCCGGCGTCGGTTCGCCGAGGTGGGCCAGCGGGTGTGCGGTGCGCCGTACGCGGCCCCGCGCATTATCTTCTGGAACCTGCGCGCGAACACCGTAGGCTTCCCGGTGGCCAAGGACACGCCCAACGTGCAGCTCCTGTCAGGTTTCTCGCCTGCGTTGCTCAAGCTGGTCGTGTCGGGCGCCGATCTGGTCGGCGACGAGGAGGAAGTCACGGAGACGGTGATGATGCCCGACGGCTCGATCCAGACCACGACCAAGGTCGTGCGCTCTGGCCCGACGCCCGAGCAGACCCTCCGGACGGCGCTCGATGATGCTGTGTTCGACGTGGTGCGCCTGCGACTTGCGGCCCTCGAGGCGGGTCCCTTCAAGGACTACGCGTTCGCGCCAAAGGACGGCGCGTTCGAGATGGTCGCGAAGCCCGCGCCAGTCGCGTCGTTGGACGAGTTGGCGGAGGACGTCTTCGAGGTGGTGGGGGGCGACTACTCTGAGTGCTGAGGTCAAGGATCGTCCGAATAGAAGCATGCCGACTAGATTCTATTCTACTGAGTACAAGAACAAGTACCGCGAGTACGACGAGTACTGTACTCGTACTCGGCTACGGTATGTAGCACGGTAGACCGCGTGTAGCGTAGTTGTATCTTGTAAGTTGACACCTGTTCCGTAAGTCAGCATGTGAAACATGCCGCTACAGGATACACAGGAGGCAGCGTACACGTGGCGAGGGGGACGCCCCCAGGGTGGCATACAAAGCGCGTACGGTGTTCAGCAACAGGAGTGTTGGTACTGATAAAAGCCATCAGTCAGCACCCGGTTGCGGCTCGAGAGCTGCGGGGTTACGCATTCGCCCCTCTCGCCCGATCTCGGTCGAGCTCCATTGTTGTACGTCCCTCTCCCTCTCCTGCCTCTGCCTCACGTCCTCCCGCTGCCGGAGGCTCGCCGCAGCGCCATGCGATGATGCGCCGCACTGCCCAACGTCCTCCGTCGTCAGGTGCCTCCTGACCGGCGACAACAGGTCCCATGACTGCGCGTTCATGCCGTAATTCCATGCGTAATTCGCGCCTGTTGCGTTGAACCTCCTGCCTGCGGCGTTTGACACCCGTGTTCCGTCTCGTCTTGTACGGTAGTATAAGTAATCGGTTCTATTGCTTTATATTGTAAAAAGGATACATAAATTGGCAAATTGCCGTGTTGGTACAAGGTCACGATTGCACGGTTGCAGCGTGCGCACGAACCGTCCCTGATTACGTCCCTGACGTGAGAACCCACAACCGAACCGCGGTACCGCGCAGACCCCGCATCATGACCGTGCCTTGGCCGGATACACACCGTGACACCGTGCCATGGTGCGGGCACACACGGTCGGCAAACGCACAGCAGAGGGCACAGGTCAGCAGTGCTCAACGCACAGCAGAGGACACAGGTCAGCAGCGCTCAAGGCACAAATTCGATGCGCTCGATTGCGATCTGCACGTTCTTGCACAGGGTGGGCACCTGGCTGCCAGCCAGCACCTTGAGGTCACCGAGCGCCGCCTTGAGCAGCTTGCGGCCCTTGGGCGAGTCAGCCAGCTCCGTCATCGACTTGGCCGCGTACACGCCCAGCTCCGAGTTCCGGTCGTCGAGCTCGCCTGCCATGTGCAGCAAAACCACCTCGGCGACGATCGACACGAGAGACTGGCAGATCCCCTTCTCGATGGCTTCCGCTTTGCATGCAGCGTGGGGAGGCGGGAGCGACTCGTTCCGCGTGCCGTTACACATGGACATGAGGAGGGCCGCCGCCGCGGTGCGCAGCCGGCGCCGCTCCATATCGTCCTGCACTTTGTCCGATCGGAGCATGACGGCAAGCTTGCGCATCACGCCACCACCAAGGCATTCGGCCTTCTCGGCCTGATCGAAAGTGAGGAGTGATAACGCCATGGCCGCCTGATACTGAGCCTCGACGCTCTCCGCATGCAGCATCTCAAGCACCGTCGGCACGGCGTTGGCGCGGATCGCCTCCGCCCTCCCCCCCTCTCCTTGGCAAATTCGGCCGAGTGCGGTCAGCGCGAGGCACTGCGTCTCCTTAATCTCCTTAATCTCCGACTCTGGCGGGCCGCCGTCGGGCGGGTCGCGGCAGTGCACTAGCAGCAGCTCGACGAAATTCTTCTCGACGAGAGCTTTCCTCCCCTCGTCGTAGTTCGCGAAGTGGCCGATCGTCGCCAGGCACTCCTTGCGCACCGCTGCCACTGAGTCCGTGCACGCGCCGCACAAAGCGGCGCACGAGTCATTCTCGAGCATCGACTCGCGCCCTGTGCGCTCGCGTGCCAAGCGGCAGAGCGCCACGAGAGCTGCCACTCGGTTCTTCTCGTCAGCGTCCTTGGTCGCGGTCTCGTTGAGCGCAGGCACGATGCCGGCGGCAACAAGGCTCGTGAAGTCCTGACCGTGCATCAACTCCATCGATTGCTCCATGGCCTTGAGGCGCAGGATGGACTTGTTCGAACCGACGGCGTCCGAGCCGGCATCTTCGATGTAGCGCACTAGCTTCACCGCCGCGCCACGGCCGTAGGCAAGCGTCAGGTCTGTTGGAAACAGCTGCTTGGGATTGGGTTTCACCTCACCCATTGTGAGGTGCGCCAAGTTCACCTGCATGCCCTGTGGTTCGGACGGGTACCATTCAAGGCCCTGGCGCTTGCGCCAAATCTGCGGGCGGTGGATCGGTTCGGCGTGAGTTGCATGTTGGCGTGTGGAAGGCTCTTGCGCGAGCATGTACGACAAACCTGATGCATTTGCAACTGCGAAGCAACGTGCGTGTTCGTCGAAGCATGCAAACGCATTTCGTGATCAGTTAGAAGTCACACAGACACACAATCCAGGAAATCTCACCTCCTTAGCGGCGCCCCGCTTGCTGGCCTGTTGCCAGTAGTCATGTAAGCGCGCCCCCCCCCGGGGACGCGCCTGCATGAGCGCCGCTGTACAATTCGTGTACTGTGTGCTGTTTCTAATTCACACATTCACACCTTGGCGGCGCCTGTGCCGCCTGTATGGGGTTGTGACAGAGAAATCAAGCTGGTTCCAGAAACAGGGGGCAATTCACCTCTCGCTTTTGACGGGAATAAGAGTTTCGTCTCGTGAAACTCCCTTTGGTGAAACTCTTTTTGGAAATTGAGGCGAACTTCTTCTGTCTGTCATGTTCATGTACGAGTATTGGATCTGACTCACTCACTCACTGGGAGGACGAAGCTGAGGGGAGGCATGCAGGCCGCCAAAGCCGTCATGAAAAGGGTGGGCTTTTCAAAGCAATCGGGCCTCGCGCCGAGCATGTCGTACGAAGAGGCCTTCAAGGTGCTGGATAAGGACGGCGGCGGTAGCATCTCCGTCACCGAGCTCAAAGCGGCGCTCGTCAATGCGAGCAGCGTAGAGGCGTCCGAGGCAGAGATCAAAAGCCTCATAGACCAGGTCGATGCCAATGGCGACGGCGAGCTGCAGCTCGACGAGTTTCAGACGTTCTGGAAGCTCTTCAAGGCCAGCTGTGAGGAGGCGGCGGAGTACAAGCAGAGGATGGCCGACGGCACGGCCGAGCAAGCTGAATCCGCTGCGAAAATGAAGAGAGCCTTCCAGCTAGCGCGCACGGAAAAGTCGGTAAAGGCCACGAAAGGGTCGAGCGATGCAAGAGCCACAGGGTTCACCCGCCTTCGGGCGCAGCGCTCAGCAACTCAGCAACTCGTGGCGCAGAGTGCTGTGAGCCGTTTTACGCTGAAGCCGATTTACGCGATTTCTGTGCGTGCCGAAGACGTGTGCTTCTGTATCGCACCCACGGAAGTCCAGGTCCACGTCGATTTGGGCTCTCTGGACCCGACCACCACGGATTTTGAGTCGAGCTTCATTTCCTCGCTCAGCTACAAGGTGGTGGGCGACAAGGCAGCCATCTCACTGCTCAACCGCCTGAGTCGGCCCGGTGAGACTGCGGAGACCATCCGAGGCAAGCTCGCGCCGCTCAGTCGAATCACGCTCGTGGGTGAGGCCAAGATGAAAGCCGGCATCCCACCGAGGGCGCAATTCTTTGCGTTTGCATACCCCCTCGACTGCCTGGTGGCCGACACGCCCACGCTGCTGCGCACCATCATCGGCTCCGTCTCGCGCCTCGACGACGAAACTTTCTTCTTCTTTCTCCTCGGCGGCTTTTGCTACTTTGACAAAGAGCTGCAGTTTGTGAAGGCGAACGCCATCTCGCTCAAACGGTCCTCGGCCGAGCTCACCTTCGATGGACCGTACACGTTGCGCAAGAACGTGGCGGAGACGCTGCGCGAGGCCAATCGCTTCTTGCCCTTCAGCCTCGGCTGGCTCAACACTGCTGGGTTGCAGAAGGTGGCCTGGGTCAACCCGTCAGAGCTGCCGGGCGGGAATGCCCTGCACGAGACGCTCGCTTATCCAGCGGGTGCTTTCGTATATGCGCGCCGGGACGGGTCGGCAGTCTTCTATCGGTTGGTACCTCCCGGCCTGCAGAGCAGCTCTGCGACAGAGCGCTCACTTTTGTGGGCGCGTGGCTGGGCGCGCGAGCACGAAGGCTTCCACAGGCTGCGCACAGGCTTCGAGGAGGAGTTGGCAAAGTCTCGCCGGCTGCGCGCCAGGATGCGGCAGGGCCAGCGTGGAAAGTTCGAACGGTGGATGCGGGGGTACGGCATCCTCATTGCCTTGTACTACGTCTTCGGCTGCGCTCTCTTCAACTACACAGAGGGACTCAACACGCTCGAAGCAGCTTACTTCATCACGCAGACGGTCACGACCGTCGGCTACGGCGACCTGGCCCCGGCTTCGTGGCAAGGGCGGCTGCTGTGCATCTTCCTCATGCCGGTGGGCACAGTGCTTGTGATGAGCGGCCTGTTCGGGCCGATGTGGGGCCTCCTCTACTACCTTGATCTGATCAACGCCACCCTCATGAATGCGTGCGTCACGTGCGTCCCGCGCGCGAAGGCATGCTGGTCAGCATGCATCCGTCGGCTCGCTGGGCAGCAGGCCGCGTCGCCACCGTCGTCACCTGATGCGGCTGCCGGCAGCAGCGACAGCAGCAACCTCAATGTGCAAAGGTTTACAGTGACCGCGCTTCGCGGCATACGGCTCGAGGTGGGGCCCCTTTTCGCTTTCTTGCACGCCTTACTGAGGCCGTTGATCATCTTGCTAGCGTACGTCATTGCGACGGCGTACTTGTATTCATGTCGACATGGCGAAACGGACATCGGCGCGAATGGGAAGTGCGATGGCATAGATAGGTATGCGTTCCTCAACGCGCTCTACATGATGATGTACACGATGTTGTCCATCGGGTACGGCGACTCGGACCTGGTGCCGCGCACCGACAACGAGTACGTTTACTTCATCTTCTGCATGCTGATCTTGCTGACGACGCTCACAGTGAGCCTGGAGCGCGTGCGACTCCTCTTGATCAGCCGACGCATCTTTCTCCAGGATTTCTGCGAGGCGCTGCCCAACGTGATGCTCCGCGAGGCCCGCAGGGAGTGTCGACCCAACCCGACCTTCACTCAGGACGAGTTCGTGCTGCTCGTGCTCGAGGAGCATCACGTCGTCGACCGCGACCTCATCAATAGTATCCGGAAGGATTTCGGGCGCATAGAGAACTTTGGAATGGGCAAGATTGCCGTGGGGATTGGAAATGGCGAGATCGAGGTTGGCACCGTCTTCGAGCATTTGGTCTCGCGCGGCCACATCCTCGACTCCAACCGCGTCGACCCGACGTCGACCCGAGAGGATCGCAATCGCAAGCGCGAGGCCCAGCGAAAAGCAAAGTCGTCGACAGTCTTCGACAGGCTAACTCATCGTCTCGACTTCCTCGACAGGCTAAGCCATCATCGACAGAGTCAGTCGGCCGTCGTCGACGACGTGCTGCCCGACGCCGTCGTCGACATGTCAACGCCCGACATGGGGTACAGCGAGTGGTTTGAGGACGTGTGGACCTCCCACCTCGAAGTCGACACCGTATACAGGACGCGTACTACAAACGCGTCGTTTCTGGAGAAGCAGGCCTCTCGGGAGAGGCAGGCCACTCGGAGGTCTGTGGTGAGGAGTCCGACGAGGAGGGAACCTTTTGCCCAGCCACCTGAGCAATCGCAGCCAGTGCGGGCCGTCGAGGAAGAGCAGCTGCATGAGGTTCCGCTCGGCGGGTCGTCAACCAAATTATTGGTCGAGAGCTTCGAAGAGCAGCATTTGCGTCGCTGCCTTGAGGAGCAGGCACAGCTGCACGCAGAGCAGCTGGCGGCCGTACAGGCGGAGCTGGCGGAGGCGCGCGCGGCGCTCGCGGCGCTCGAGGCACAGCAGCATCTTGTACAGCAGCAGCATCTTGAGGGTAGCCTGAACGCCGGCACCAGCCAGCTTCGCGAGGCGGCGGTGAGGATTCAGCAGGAGCGCCAGCTCGAGGCGCTCTGGGAAGAGGTGCCATCAGCACAGCCGCGCGGGCAGGTGACCGTGAGCTGGCTCACGGCGACGATGCGCTCGGCCGGTGTGCCCGACGACCACATTGCGTCGGTGCTTCGTGCTGTGGGGAGCCAGCCGCGTGCGGACCACGCTATCGACCACGGTAGTCCTATGAGAGCGGAGAATATAGTCGAGAATCGACGGAACCAAGAATGGAGTCTGGAATCGTGAACGTGTTGGCACGTCCGCTACATGCTACCTCTGGCGCGATATCTGAGGGCTGAGCGATGCTCCGAGGCCATGTTGTCGTTCTCGCAAGACATGCTACTACCTCCGACACGAGCCATGCTCCTAGGCCCGGAGCTCGCCGGCCCATGTCGGTCCAACTACCGTAGGTACCACCTTCGAGCCATACCGCCGTAGGCACAGCGGTGGACCGGGAGCATCGCGGTCTGCAACGGTACGGTGCCACAGAAGTGCAATGTACTCCTGTAGCGTGTAGGTGCGCGAACGAAGTGAAACTGTAGAAGTACTCTGTAGTGTTAGCGTGCGGGTCGGGTGGGCCCTTCCGCTTCCCAAAACTCCCCTCGTCGCGTCGCGGACGGTCGCGTCCGCGCGCATCACATCAAGAAGAGTCCAGACTGAGGAGCACATGCACACATGGCCCAAAACATGCTGATACGGAGTACTTCAACCACAACGTACCGCCGTCTTCGGGCGCGAGGTCGCCGCGGCCGCGGGCGGCGGCATGGGCATTGTGAAGCCGATGTCCTTGCTGACTACGATAGACTCGTTGATGAGGAGCACCGCCGTCTCGGCGTGCTCCGGCGCGCCCGAGAAGAAGACGCGCCCCGCCTCCACCTCCGCCTGGCACACGGCTGGCTCGTCAATGAGGACGACGCTCTGCCACTCCGCCTCCGCGCCGCCGCTCGCGCGGCGCAGCCGCCCACGGTAGACGAGCAGCCCGTCAGCGAGCAGCTCGAAGTCATCGACGCCACGAGCCGGGTCCTTTGTGTAATTGGAGAGCCGGAGCAGTGAGAGAGCCACAGCCTCATCGAAGACAAACGAGATCTCGTTCACAGTGTTCGGTGTCCAAGGGGAGAGCCAAACATCGGCCACGGGCTTGCGCGCCGTGGGCGGCGCCGCCCAAGGGCCAGCACCAGCACCAGCACCAGCACCAGCACCAGCACCAGCACCAGCACCAGCACGTCGTACAAAGAGCTTGTCGACTGTGCGCGGGTCGCCCTTGACGTCAGGTAGCACGTTCACGTCGGCTGGGTGCGCGTGCACGAGCGGCGGCCGGCCGACGAGACCCAGCGCCCCGCCGCCGTCGCCCGCCGCTACCCTAGCCCCGCCCACGGCGCCACCGCCGCCGCCGAGCGCGCCGGCACCGACGACGAGTTCGTAACCATCGGCTCCAAAGAGCTGGAGAGCATCGAGACCCAGGTAGTGGACATCGCCCCAAGTGGAGAGTAGTCGCAGCTGCCACGTGTGCGCGGCGGGCAGTGCGGGCACGTAATAGTCCTGCGGCAGCGGTGCGAATGGCACGTATCCGAGCCGTGCCGCCGCCTCGGCCGCGCGCGAAGCGCCGCGCCCGCCGCCGCCGCCGCCGCCGCCGCCGCCGCCGCCGCCACTCTCAGCGGCGGCGCGAGGCAGCAGCGGCACCAGCTGTGAATGGTCGTACTGGACGTGGCCTGGTGCCTTGCGCAAGACGGCGCCCTGTGGTGGCGAGACTAGCTCGCCGTCACGGTGCACGAGCATCCGCTGCACGCCGCGCGTCGCATCCTCCTCGCTCTTGTTATAGTTCCACACGCGCAGCGCCGCGACGGGCACTCCCCGCGGTAGGTCGATGCGGAGCGTGTGAGAACGGCCCGTCTCCGGCTGCCAAGGTGCGAGCCACATGTGGTTAGCATCGGTCGTCGCGTTCACGCCATCCACAAGCTTATCGACGGTCCTCGGATCGTTCGAGCCCGGCTGCAGCTCATTGATCGACGCGGGCGAGGCCGACAGCTGGGTAGGCTTGAGGGCGACCACCTCGCCACGCTCGCCGAGCAGTTCGATGGCGCAGAGACCAAAATAGTTGGGGTCGCCCCATGTCGAAAGTACAGTGCACACGAGCTGCGCGCCCGAGGCAGCCGAGCCCGGCGGCGGCGCCCAGCGTGCGCGCTCCTCGGCCGGGGGCACACCGGCGCCGCCGCCGCCCGCGCCCGCAACGGCGCGCATGGTGTGCACGGAGGGGAGAGGCTCGTGCGCGCCGTAACGGGCGTGCCCGAGGGGGGGCGGCGGCGAGTCGAGGCCGCTTGGGGTCTGTGGGCGCTCGGCGGCGAGACCGAGGGAGCGGCGCATCACTTCGGCCTCGACATGCGGCAGCGCCTCCGGTGGAGCCTTCGAGCTCGCCCCGAGCGCGTCGTCACGGGCGCTCAGCTGCGCTAGGATGCTCGGGTTGTTGGTGAGGAGCACATCGGTCACGTGACGCGCGCCCGTGTCGGCGCCGACCGCCTGCTGGATCTCACCGCCCCAGATCAGGGTCGAGTCGAGATAGAGCTCAGCATGACGCGCTCCGCGCGGCGCGTGCGTGCGGCTTGCGTTATAGTTCCACACTCGCACGCGCGCGAGCACGAGCGCACTCGGGAGCGTGATGAAGACCTCATGCCTCTCACCTGCCGTGAACGGAGCGAGCCACATTGTGGCTGCGTCTGTCGAGCCTGGCTGGCCCACAAAGAGCTTATCAGCCGTGCGCGGGTCGTCTGTGAGGCCCGGCAGCTCGTGAACCCCTGACGGACGCGCCCGTACCGCCGTCTTGGGCGCCTCGATGACGACGAGCTCGGCCTGCTCATCGAGAACCGTGCGCGCTGTGGTGAGCACTTGCATGCAAGGCAGGTCATCAGTGGCAATCAACGTACCTGCTCATCGAGCAGCTCGAGGCTCGAAAGCCCAATGTAATTGGGGTCGCCCCACGTGGACAGAAGTGAGAGACGCAGCGTGCTCCCGCGCGGCAGCCGCGACGGCGGCGCCACGACGGCAGGGCGTAAGCACTCATCGTCCTCAAAGTCGGTGGCGGCGACCATCGCGCCGGGGCGACCACCGGCGCCGACGACGCCGCCACCGCCGCCGACGACGCCGCCACCGCCGCCGCCGCCACCGCCACCGCCACCGCCACCGCCGCCGCCGCCGCCGCCAACACCGTGGTCCATGATCACGCCCAGCCCGGAGCCCACGGTGAACGCCTTTGAGGATGACATGAATTCTGTGAGCTCATCTCCATAAGGGTCCGAGCTCGGTCCGGTTGCAAATCGCGGCGTGAGCAGTGCGTGGGTGCCGGGCGCTGTCTCGGGCGCTGCGGCCGCAGGGACGGCGGGTAGGCTCTCATCGAGGAAGTCGACGCGAGGGCGGCGCGTGCGCGGCGGCTGCAGCCGCAGGCTGGTCGAGAGGGAAGAGAGGGACGCGTTGAGCTCGTTGACGCTTGGACGTCGACGGCCGTGCCCAGGACCACGCGCGTTCATGAGGTTCGTCACCGCGGTCGACTCCGTCTCCATACCCAGCACCTCAACAGTCGGCACCGCCTTCCCTGGCGCGCGCGATTCGCCTCCGACGCCGCCGCCGGACCGCCCCCCCCCGCAGACGCCGCCCAAGCCGCCGCCGCCCGCGCTACAGTGGCCAAAGCCGCCGTGGCCAAAGCCGTTGCCGAAGCAACCGCCCGCGCCGCCTTCGAAGCTCGACTCGAGCCCCGCCGAGTCGGGCGGACTGTCCATGAGGACGCCCGCGCCGAAGCCGCCAAGCGCCCCCCGGTGGCTCGTGACGCCTTCAGAGCTACCCTGGAGCCAGAGCGGCTTGGCGGGCGCCGTGTTGAGCGGGAGCATGACTCCACCCGCTCCTCGCGGGCTCGGCGCCCAGCTCGGCGCGGAGAAGGAGGTGCCCGGTGCGGCGGCGCGCGTCGGTCCGCTGCCATCGTAGGCATCGTCGTCGAAGGCGTCGTCGAAGTCATCGTCGATGTCACTGCCGCGCCGTATTGGGGGCGGCGAGGGCGGCGCGGTCGGCGGCGCCGTCTGCTTCGGCAGTAACGGCTCCCGTTGGCGACGGCTCGTCGGGGGCAGCTTGGCCGCGGCGGGGCTACCGCGAGCCCGGGGCTTCTCGCCTGGCTGCTCATCCTCGTCCTCGTCGTCCTCGTCGGCGTTCGGCTGTGCCGCGCTGCGGCTCAACCGAACGCTTCCGCCCCGGCCGCCGCCCCGACCGCCGCCTCGACCTCCGCCTCGACCCCCTGGACCGCCTGGACCGCCTGAACCGGCCGCGACGTCAACCGCGCTGTCGCCTGCGCCGCCGGTGCCGGCAGTACTACCGTCGGCCCCGTCGCCACTTCGTCCGTGACCGGCGTCGTCGCAATGACTGCTGCTGCCGTTGCTGCCATGGCCATTGCCGTTACCACCACCGCCGCTGCCGCTGCTGCCGCATGTCTCAGCGGCGCCGCGCTCCAGTGACGTTGCTCCCACGGCCTCGGTCGGTGCACCTTCGATGGCCTGGAGCATCTGCGTGATCATCTCTATCTTGTGGGGGGCGAGACGCAGCAGTCTCTCCGCGAGTGCGGCGGCAGCTGCGGCCTCCGAGGCCGAGGCGCCCGAGCACTGCTGCAAGGCAGCCGCGAGCTGCTGGGGTGCCGCGGAGGACGTCGACGGGGCTGCCTCTGGCACAGAAGCAGCTTCCAAAGGCAGCGGCGGCGGCGGCGGCGGCGGCGACGGTGACGCCCGCACGGGCAGTGGCGCGTCCGAAGGCACCGCCGGCACCGTCGGCAACGGCCCAGATGCCCATGCGAGCGCAGCGGCGGGGGCGACGGCGGGGGCGACGGCGGGGGCGACGGCGGGGGCGACGGCGGGGGCGACGGCGGGGGCGACGGCGGCAGGCTGCTGTGGAAAGCAAAAGGGCGCAGCGAGATGTCGACGTACCGCCGAGGCCGAGGCCGCCCGCGCGCCCGAGCGGGAGAGGCACGCACCTGTGGCAATCAGTAGCAATCAGTGGCAATCCGTGGAAGTTCGTGGCAATCAGTAGCAATCAGTGGTAATCAGAGAGGCACGCACCCTCGGCCGCGCCCGCGCTCTCTCCCTCTCCCATGCCTCCGGCTGCACCAATGGCGGCACAGCCCAGCGCGACGCGTGGCGAGGCGCCCATCACGACGCGCGGCGAGGCGCCCGGCACGACGCGTGGCGAGGTGGCACTCGCGGGCAGCGCCACGCCAGGACGCAAAGTGGAAGCAGGCACAGCGCTGCCGGGACGCGCTGCCGAGCTGGGTCGGCTACACGCGACGGCGGCGCGGTGCGGCGGTGGCACTGCCATCCCCGCTGGCGGCGCGCGCGCCGAGGGCGTCACGACCCCCCGAGCGAGCCGACCCGAACTAGACGAGCCGCTAATGGCGCCGCTCATCAGGCGCGAGGAGTCTCCTAGGGCGGCGGTCGAGGATGGGCGCGCTAGCGTGGAGCCGCGCGGCGTGTACATGGACGTAGCCGCCGTCGCGGCCGCCGCCGTGTCGTCCGCCTCGTCAGTCTCGTCAAGTACCTCGTCGACATCCGCCGCCGCCGCCGCCGCCGCCGCCGCCGCCGCCGCCGCCGCCGCCGCCGCCTCCTCAAGCTCCTCGTCGACCTCCTCAACGTCGAGCACCGCCACAGCCGAGGGCGGCAAACGCATTGCTGCAGCCCTTGCGGCAGCGCTCGCTGCGGCGCTGGCGGCCGCGGCCGCGGCGCTGGCGGCCGCGGCCGCGGTTCGCTCTCGCTCGGCCAGCAAGGTCTGCTGAGCACGGCGCGCCGTCTCGAGCTTGGACTCCGCCTCGCGCTCAGCACGGCGCGCCGTCTCGAGCTTGGACTCCGCCTCGCGCTCAGCACGGCGCGCCGTCTCGAGCTTGGACTCCGCCTCGCGCTCAGCATGGCGCTCAGCCTCACGCATCGACGCGCGCAGCCGGCGTAGTGTGGCGCGTAGCGAGCCTCCACCCTCGTCGGGCTCGAAATCGTCCTCGTACTCGCCCGGCTCCGAGGGCATCGATGGCAGCGCCGAGGGCAGCGCAGGCGCGGGCACACACGCCACCGTGGGCACACACGCCGTCCTGGGCGACTGCGGTACGGCGGCGGCGACGGCGGCGGCGGCCTCGTCCTCGTCCTCGTCCTTGTCCTCGTCCTCGTCCTCGCCATCGCCGCTTCCTCCGTCGTCGCTGCGATACTGCTCGTACCTCTCCGCCGCCGTGTCAAGAGCGGCCGCCTCTCTCTGCTCCGCGCTCATCATTGACGGGCCTGCCGCTGCTGCCGCCACTGCTGCCCGCACTGCTGCCGCGACCTGGGCTAGCTCGCTGTCGTCACCGAGGGCCGCGTCCGCGGCTGGGAGTGCAGGCGAGCGCTTAGGGCGCACCTTGAGCTGCTCACCACCCTGCCCCGCCAGCACCACCGTGTTCTGCTGCCAGCCGCGCCTCGCGCCACCATCGTTGTTGCCACCTGGCCGCCATGGCGGCTGCGGCTGCTGCTGCTGCGGTTCTGGCTTCTGAAGCGCCGACTGGCGCTGCTGCTGCTTCTTGTGGAGCAGCTGCAGCGGGTTCTGCCTCTGTCGGCCCTGCTCGGCCTTCTTGGCGACGCGGTCGGTGTTCGCTCCGGAGAAGCACGTGTCGAAGCCAGCCTCGAGGCTCTTGAGCCGCTGCTCCCGCCTCTGCTCTTCGACGCTCTGGCGCGTCTTCATGGCGCGGTTGCGCTCTGCGAGGCGGTCGAGGTAATCCAGCGTTCGAGGGTCGGCGCCGCCCGGGTGGTCGCTCGACGCCATCACCGGAGCGCTCGCTCGCTCGCGTACACGGCCGGCGTTGGCGCTAGAGGACGAGTTCTACAGAACGCCGTTCGGAGTGTGAACACCCTGAGCGGTGTTTCGTCAAACAAACGCCCGACCCCCTGGAACGCACCATGCCGCCAATTCAGTCCCTAACTTGTGCGAACGGCTGCTCCCAATTATACACGTCGAAGCTGAGAAGGGGCACGTCGACGGCATTGAGGTTGTACCGTGTCAGGAACTGGTCGCGCGTCGTGCGTGCAAGAGAGTCGCCAAAGAATGCTTCAATGGTCAACGGCAAGTGCGCGTTCCAATGGTCGCCCTCTACGACGACTTCGTTGTAATCTGTGTTTCGTCCACGTGCTTGCACCGTCGTCTGCCAACGATTGGCTCGCTTCAGGTAGACGCCAAAATCCTGTGGGCCCCAGCTGCAACCATCCCGCCCGTCTCTCTGCGGGTCGTAGTGGCTCGGGTCGCCCCCGGTCGCCGCAATGGACGGGCAGCGCTGCCTGCACGCCCCGCCACCAGAGTCGCCACCGGTGCCACACGCAATGCGCGTCGTGCGGCCAGGGCGTAAGACGACGCCGTTGGAGCCCACGCCATTTCCATACACAGGGATAGGTATATTCGGGCTGATCGCCGGGCGCTGCTCGGCATAGATGAGCGAGCAGCTCAACTGCGGTCTGTGGGCCAAATCGGCGCGCCAGTACTGGTAACCATCGTTGTCATGGTACTCCCACCGGTCGAAAATGTGGACCAGTACAGCGGCATCGGCGAGGCTGCCGTCGAAGGCCCATTGGATGTCGTGCGGACTGCGCCGGAATCGACGATTGATCGCCGACACGTGCTCCGCGAGCCTGAGCGGCGTTGCGGACGGCGACGTTGGCATTGCGGGCGGCAAGGGCGGCAACAATGGCAACGGCGGTGGCGCCGAGGCCGCCGCGACGCAGCAGTGCTTTTCGCGGCAGCCCTTTGTGCCAAAGCCGCACTCGGGCATGTCTTCCCATTCTGGCCCAAGGCGGCAGCACGCACCACTCAATCCGCAGTGGCCTGTGCAAGCGCCACCCCGGGAATGGCAGGGCCCCCAGCAATCGGATCCGAGGTTGAGAACCTCATGTGGCGGTGGTGGTGGTGGTGGTGGTGATGGTGGTGGTGGTGGTGATGGTGGTGGTGACCAAGATGGCTGAGACGGCTGCGGAGGCATGGGTGGAGGCTTTGGCTCGGGTGGCAACTGCGTCCCAGAGGCGGCGTTCTCAGCCACTGATGGAAGCGCTACAGATTGATTCAGGGCAGTGTTGGTTTCCAGCCGTGCTGGAGCCCGGCTCAGCTCGAGTGCACCAACCACGATCACGCCAACCAGCATGAGTGCAGACATGAATGCCAGTGAGGACATGAGTGCGAGGCCCATGATCTCCGTCAATTTAGCACGCGGAAGACGGGGTTGTGCGCTAGGATCCACATCTTCATCCTCGAGACGCTCATTGCAAGCCAGCTCCAGCTCATCTAGGTCTGATGCGGACACGCGCTCGCCACGCGCCATTTTGGTGCCTTTTGCCTTCATTTGTGAATGTGCGGTTCGCCGCCGCTGCTCGAGGCGGACGCGGAGGCGGGAGACGTACCGCGCCGCCGACGCATATTGGGCGTTGGCCACGTTCATTGCCATCTTTCGTAAGTTAGGCGCACTTCCCTAAAATGGAGAAAGCGAAGGCTGCACACGAGTCCGTCAGTCGGTTTCGTGGTTACAAATAGCTTGGAAAGGGGTGGGGGAGTACGTGCCCGCGCTCACGTCGGGTCCCCCCGCGCTCCCCCACACAAAAACTTGCTTCCCACCCGGATCGACACGCAGGTGCGTGTGTATTCTGAGCGCCGGGCAGGAACAGTGCCGTATCGCGTGCATACATGCGCGCCGCGCGTAGCACCGGTCCGGTCGCGTGTGCCGTGTTAACGTTCACGCGAACATGCGTACCGACCAGCCTCTACGTCGCACGGTCGACGGTGGACTAACGCACCGGCGGGGATCACAAGGATCCGGACCCCCCATCCCCGACCCGGCCCGACGGCCGACATGTGGATGTGCGCGGCTGCGCGGGTTCGATTATCGATACATCGATGCCTTCGAACCCGCGCAGTCCGCAGATAAAACACATCAGATATCACCTTTAAACCGACACACATCCCATTCACGCATGCAGCATTCACGACATGGATATTGTGTGCCCCCCGCCCCAAATTCAATCCTGTGGTACCCTGAGTACTACCGCACCAGTCCTACGCTAGAGTGTGTGGCTCTGACCTCTGAGACGCGGGGGGCTTCGCAGAAAGCTGTCGTCTGCTGAAGGTGAGGCCTGACACATCTAAGTGATACGTGTTCAGGAATTTCGTCGAGTAGTGGCCGCCCCCCAGGCCTATGATCAACGCGCGCACGAGCACTCGATGACGCACCGCCTCATCGTCGCTGTTGGAGATGATCACTGCGCACTGGTCGTCGTCAGGACAGCTCGACATAGGCGAGCCCGGCTCGTCCGGTGCGGCACGGGTCGTTGGAGGCACGCGCTCAACGGCGAGGCGTGCGAAGGCGGTGATGGAGATCCGTGTTCGGATCAGCCCATCAAAGATGCAGCTTGCATTGAACGCGCCGTGGTGTGAATAAAAGCAGTTGCACCTGCATGCACCTGCGCAACGAATCCTCGCGTGTCCGAAGAGGGGTGGGTTCAGATCGTGTGACATCTGTAGCCCGACGGCCATGGCATAGGCATGCCCCGGCGGCTTGCGGCTTGCTGAGAGCAGCTTGGCAGCTGGCCTAGACGCAGACGACTGCGTCGGCGGAGCAGACGGCGGTGGCGGCGGCGGCGGAGATGCGTCACGCGGAAAGCGCGTGCAGAGGGTCAGCGAGGCGCTTGCATTCCGAGCCTCCCACCCCACCTTGTCGGCGCGACCGCCGCCAAAGTTGACCTTCGCGAATCCGGTGCTGTGGCTCACGAGGTCTGCGAGCTGATCACCGAGGTAGCACCTGACCGGCAGCTCCTCAGCAGGCTCATCCCTCGAGTGGGAAGACCGTTGGGAAGGCCAGCGTGAGGCATCCTTATAGAGGCTGAGTAGCTGCGCGTGCACCTCATCGTGACCCAGCTGGTTGAGGTGCATCTTGTCCCAGCTAAACACAGTTGCATTGCTCTCATAGTCCATGGTGACGCTGGGCACTCCAAGGTGCGCCGCCATCTCGAGCAGCGAGGTATGCAACCTCTCTACGTGAGCGCGAGTTGTACAGCCAACCCTGCCCTCGACACAATGGGCAAAGCGCTCCATGGACGCACCTGGCAGAATGTTGACCAGCGCGGGCTTTCCCCCACGAGCTAACACGGAAAGCAGTATCTGCTTGATCGCAGCGAGCTCTCCAGCATCGTCGTTCGTGTATCCGATGTTTGGCAGATATTCAACTGTTGCAATGGCGGTGCCGGCCGGTACGAATGTGTTGGTGCATGAGCCTGCAAGCATGGGTCCCATGGCGCCGATCCCAAAGTTTTTGAACGAATCGATGAGGCCGTCATGCTTCAAAGACTCGTACAACTGCTGGCCAAAGCTCTTGTGCGAGCCACGCAAAGTACCGTTCATATCCTTGGCACCCAACGTGTTAGAGCCGCCGAGGGCAATAAGAATGTTCGGTTGGCCATCATGCAACTCAGCTGCAGGAGCAGCATGCAGGAGCAGGAGCTGCAGGAGCAGTGTCGCAGCAGCGAGCACTTGAAGCATCGCGGGTCCCTCCTTTTTTTCACGTGGCTGCTGCATTTCCCCACACAGCGCGGGGGGCATGCCCCGCGTTGGGAGGCGCCCCTTGATGAGGGATGTAATTGCGCCTGCTTTTTCAACCCTGCAGACCACACCCAGTTGAAGGCCACACCAAGTCAAGACACAAAGTTCACACTGTTAATCACACCAAGTTCCAGCCGACAGCGCAGGTCCGCAGAGTGCATTACCTCTCCGAGCTGCGGTTCGCATTGATCACATCGAGCGAATCCTGCACCCTCCGCACCGTCTCCTCCAGGCCGGACACGCAACTGCGGAGCGCATAGAACCGGGGGCTCACCTCAGGGAGAGTCAGAGTGATCCGCGCCCCGTCTCGTCTGCCGGCGCCATCGAAGCTGTTCCGCTGTCGCTGAGGAGCTCCGCCGAGGTCGAAAACCTCCCGGTTGGCAGCTTGCCCCTCCAGGTGGGCAGCTTGCCCAGCAGCGCCCATGGCTTGCTTGGAGAAGGATGCAGCGCTCTGCGCCCGCCCGGACCGAGCCTTGGCACTGGAAGGCAATGGCAAATCTCGCCAGTGGCTCATCAACACATCTTTCGGAGCATCTTTTCTTGGCCCCCCACTCGCCGTGTGCGGCCGCATAGGAGCACTGCGCGGGCCCTGGCGCGGGCCCGCTGACGCACTGCCATGCGCGGCTGGAGGCGTAAGAAGATGCCTCACAGGACGCGCGTGGGCCAGCCGGCCCGTCTCTTCCTTGTCACGCATCGCGGTACCCGGCGACGCTGCCCTGCTCACCCTAGGCGCTCCACTGCCCACTTTAGGCGCTTCCGTCAGGCTGGCGGCTTGAAGCGCACGCAAGTAGCTCGACATGAGGGCGTTCGGGTCAAAGGGCTTCGCAGCCTCCTTAGCAGCCCCCTCCTCTGTCTCCTGTGCAGCAGTCTTCTTCGCAGGAGTCGCAGCCTTCTCCTCTAGCTGGTCGGTGGATGGTCTTCTTGTCTGTCGCATCGCCTGTACCCCACCGTCATCTCCAAACACGACCTCCTCATCCTCCTCATCGGAGCTCACATCGGCGGCGCCGAGCTTGAGGCGCTTCTTCTCCCTCTTCCAGATCCCGTTGAGCCAGCGCACAAACTCCTGTACATCCATCACGCCGTCGTCGCCCGCAATCTCCTTAAAGAGCTTTAAGACGGCCGGCTTGATCTTTTGGTACCAGAGCTGGTCGCCCTCTTTGCGGCTCATGGTCTTACGGATTTTCCGCCCTCGTGCCGAAGCCTGAAGCTTGGTGGCAGCCAGATTGCGCGCTAGTTTGTCGACGGAGCTCAGTTTCATTTCCTCGACCATCAGTTGATCGGCTTCAGTCTCGGCTGCATTCTTTTTGAAGAGCTCCGGGTTGAAGTCGGCGGCGATGCTGGTGGTAGCCTTCTGTTGTTTGAAGCTCGCGCTGCCGTCGATAAGGCCCTCGGTTTTACCTATCTTCGCCAGCCCCCACTTGATTTCGCCGTCCGTCCCCGCAGTCGCCTTGAGCTCCGCCTTCTGCTGCGACAGGGCGGTCGCGGCGCTCGCCTCGGCCGCTAGGCCCGAAAGGTAGATGATCTTCTTCATCATGACCAGGAACTCTTGCTTGGAGAAGGTCATGTCGTTGTTCGGGTCCCACGCGCGAACCATGTCGATCGGTGCGAGTTCAGCTCGTTGCAACATGCGCACCATTTCACGCCGCAGGCGCTTCGGCGTCCATTTGATGTCTCGGAGCGTCACGCCTTTGAGACCATAGAGGAGGTGGGTCTCCCTGGCGCGGGTCGTGCGACGCATCTTACCGGTCATCCACTCGCGCAGCTCCGCAAATCCGATGATCCCCGTCTTGTCCGAGTCAATGCGCTTGAAGAGGTTGACGAGCATGCCGGGCGCCCCGCTGTAGCCCAGCTCCTGTATGCCACGGACGAATGTATTCTTCGTGAGTGGCTGCGAAGGGTCGCCTCGAACCAAGGGCATAGTGAGTAGATTGTACAGGTCGGAGTCGCGCATCGCATTCGCCGCAAGCAGCTCTTGCAGCTGCTTGCGCAGAGACTCGGCGTCTGGGCCCTTGAGCTCGGATGCAGTTGAGGCCTGGGTCGCCTTCAGTGCCTGAAGTACGTCGTCGGAAGGAGGGCCATCAGCGGCCGGGGCAGATGCCTTCAATACGCGACGGCCCGTCCTGACGTCCACCTTCTGGGCGGCGTTCCAAGCGTGAGAGTCGTGGAACGCTAACGAGGTGAGCAACTTTTTGGAGTCGGCGCCAAGCTCCCCCACGCGTGCCTTGAGCGTTTGCGTGATCTCGGAATAGCTGACTGCCCCACTGTTGTCGTCGTCCAGGTCGACGAAGAGGTCGTGCGCGAACGTGGCTGAGAATCCTAGATCCTCCACAGCCAACGCGAACTCGTTCGCGTCGAGCAGCCCCTCGCCGGTCGTATCGTACTTCTTGAACAGCGATTCAAGGCCGCAGCCCTGCTTCGTGGACATGTCGATTGTCCACAGGAAGTATTCATCCATCTCGACGAACCCGTTTTTGTTCCCATCGATCGAGTCGAAGAGTTCTCGAAAGGCCTGCTCATCCTTGGCGTCGATCGTATCAATCGAGCCAGTGCGGCTCCGAAGTCGACCGATGGCGTCTTTGAATTCGACGTACGTGAGCTTGCCATCATTGTTGGCGTCCGCCTCCAGAAAGGCGAGCGAGGCTTCGCGGGCAATGTTGACAGTCGACGCGGTCTTGCGCTCGATCTGCCAACGCTGCCCCTTAGTAAATCCGTATTCTGGAGTCGGCGGGCGCACGTACACGGCAGGAGGCATACGTCTGCAGAGAGAGCTCGTGCACGCAGGATGGCCCACTGCAGGGGCGAAACAGCAGCTTTTCAGGACCGACTGTCAAGTCAAGTCAAGGCACCACGTCTGGCTGTTTTGATTCAATTTGACTTCATGTAGTTTGCATGCAACATGTAGTCTTCCGCAACGAGCGTAGGCGCTCTTCATTCTGCGCCCTCCACGTCGTGTCTCTTTGGGACCTTGTCGTGCGTCTTCATGCAGAGATGGGCGCTCTTCACAGAGGCGCGCGATGCGAAGAGGCGCTTTTTTCCCTTCGCGCCGTCGCCGTCCTCGGTGCGAAACCATCGCCAGCGTCGCCGCCCGCACGCTCGCCCACACCAAGCTGGCTTCTGCAAACAGTCTCGAAACCACCCGGACACGTTTATTTCACAACCAGCGCACAGCACCTTGCTCACTGTCAAGTCAAGTCAAGGCAACTCCTTGCGAGAGCTTTGCCAACACGACGTGTGTACACGACTCTTGCGCGCAGGATCGATGAGCGACGCGTTACGTGCTTGCATCGACAGCATAGTCGTGCCGCATGCGGTATCGCTCGACGCCGCGCTCGAGCGCGTGAAGCACATGCGCTTCAGTGGAGCCGAGCGGCAACGCTTTGGGCCGGGTGAGATCAGGCGGTGGCACACGGAGCAATGGTTCCCGACGGGCTTGAGCACGATGGACGCCGTGCTCGAGCACGAGCTCAGCCACTTCAACGCGTCCGGCGTGAGCAAAGAGATGCTGCGAGCCGCGAGCGTGTGTTGCCCTCACTGCACGCGTGTGCGCATCCGGCGAGGCCAATTGTCAGTCCAGGGGCCGCAGCAAGGCAAGATGGCGGCGGCGCTAGGTCGCATCAAGCGCCTACATGCCGAGGTGCAGCTGCCGCCCTTTGAAGCGCTGCTGTGCGACCGGGACATTTGCAGGACGCCCAGCCATTCCGCCGCTGGCGAGGACGCCGCGTGCGCCCGTAGCGCTCCCATCTTAGTGCATGCCAAGCAGCGTAGCGCGCATCACGAGGTGGCGATGCCCGAAAACACCTTCTCGCAAAGCTATGGTGGCAACCCTCCGTGGGTTGAGAGCCGGCGGCAGTTGCTCGAGAGCCGGCGCGCAAACCCATGGGCCGTCCGCAGGGACCTGCTCGCTTTCTTTGGCAGGGGCGCGGGCTACCGCAAATTCCTCAACTACTCGGAGGAAGCCGCCACGTTTGAGGAGGTCACACCCTGGCTTCCGGGCGTGCATGTTCACATGACCCCGCCGTACACGCGCGTGCCGCCGAGCCACGTACCCATGGCCGAGCAGTGCGCCGAGCGCTTCCTACTGCATCTACCGGGGGCCTGGCCTGGCCACTCCAATAAGCTCAAGCAGCTACTTGCATGCGGCGCCGTCGTGGTCATGCCCCAGAACGACTGGTACGAGTTCTGGTATCCACTTCTCCGGCCGTATGTGCACTTCGTGCCCACGCCCAACCTCGCGCTGTACAATGGCCACGACTGGCCGCACGTGCGCCGCTGCCTGTTGTCGCACGCCGCCGAGGCCGAGCGCATCGGCGCCGAGGCGGGCCGCTTCGTGCAGGATGTGCTCACGCCGCTCGCGATTGATGTATATATGCGCGCTCTGCTCCGGCGCCTCTCGGATCTGCAGCTCCGCGGCGGCGCGATCGCGCAGGAAGGACGCCGCCTCAGCGGCGGCGTTGGGGGGGCCTCGGCGTCGCTGGCGGAGTGGGCTCCACAGATACGCTTTAGTAACGCAGCACGAGATCTCACGTCACGCCACGTGGTGAACCAGAACGATTCACATTCAATAAGATATTTTAGATTTACGTAGTCGAGTTTGAACTTCAGGATCATGTTGTACCAATTGTGTTGTACATCACTGACTGTGTGTGCAGCAGTAGCGGTTCGCACAGCCGCAGCGCCAATTGCGCAGCGCCGGCGTGTCGTGTCGTGCGGGCGGGCGGCGTGCCCGTGCGCAGGCACATCGCACAACGCGACCGCCGTCCGGCCCAGGTATACACCTTCCTCCGGTCGAGGGACGGAGGCGGGCGGGGTGCGGCGACAGCGTTCGGGGATCGGGGGTTTGCGCTTCAGGAGGTCCCCGAGTGCGGTGCATGGTGCGCTGCTGCGGTGTGAGAGGCCTGGTGGAACCCATGCAGGTTCCGTGTAGGTTCCGTGTAGGTTCCGTGTAGGTTCCATGCATGTTCCGTGTAGGTTCCGTGTAGGTTCCATGCAGGTTCCGTGCGCTCATTGTAAAACTCAGCGGGAATACTCGATGTGGACGTCATAGCTGCCGTCAACTACCTCAAGGCTGTCGATGAAAATCGTCTCGTGCGGATGCACCTTCGCATCGGCGAAAATCTCGTAGAGCGCCACGAGAAGGTCGTGCACCGTGGCGCCCTTGGCGACGATGCGCGAGAACTCCTGCTCGGGCTGATCCTGACCGTCAAAGAAGTACGAACAGGGAGTTGCCTCGGTGTACACCTTGAAGCTCTCTGAAAAGAAAGGCCGGGTGATCATCGGGACGACGCTAAGGTTCTGCTTGACGAGCGCGAGGAGTGGTTCGTCTATCGCCCATGTCTTGGGGATGGGAATGCTGGACTCCTGGCCCGGCAGCACGTTCAGCAAGCCCGGTTGGACGTAATTGCTGTTGATGTAACCGAACTGGAAGGGCAGGGACCCGTTCTCAAAGAGCTTGGAACGGTCCAAGAACTTGTCAGTGATCTGCTCGATCTCTCTGTGACGCGGCGAGAGACGTACTCGCACCTCCGGCTTCGCAACGTTAACTTCCACATCATCTAAGTCACGCCGGCGTTTCTTCTCCACCTTCAGCCAGTTGAGCTTACTTTGCTCTTGTGCCGTCGAGAGCCTTGTTGTTGAGGTGGCTGTCGGCCATCTCCCGTCCAGCGCCATCTTTCGCAAAAAAAGATTCGTGTCGGCGTGTCTTGTGCGCGCTATCATCAACCGCGAAATCAGCCCGAGTTCTACAGTGCATGCATGCCAAGAATTAGAAGCAAACTCAGCAATTTTAAGTTCCGGCCGCCCAGTCAACTTCCTTGTCATCACAGGCACATCGCCGCTGTTCACACGCAGAAAATGGCGTCCCGAGGAGAGGCCGACAGCAGCGGCTCGCGCTTCTCGGTCTCCCACAACGGTCTATCCACGTTGCAGGACCTCCTTGAGGTTCGTGCTCACCGGCAGCTATTTGGGCAAAGCCAGAGCTACTATGGCCAAGCCAAGTCGATTCATGCGGCACCGACGCTCGACAAGTCGGCAACCCTCCGGAAACTTGAGGCGCTGCGAGCGGTTGCTGCACACGCGCAGGCGAGCGAGCTATCATATGTGATCCGCACCTGGGGGCAAGCTGCCGAGGAGATCGAGACGCCCTCACGGGCGGCAGTGGCCACTGGCGTCACGCTCTCTCCCACGCCAAGCGGCAACGCACTCGCCCTCATATCTGCGAGCGACGTTGCGGGCCCAGCGAGCGGCCAGCTACGCCGTGCGGCCACAGGGCGGCGCACTCTGCGTCTTCTCGAGATGCTGCGTGCGGTCGTGCAGCACGCGTCCGCTGCCGAGCAAGCATGCATCGCTGCAGCCTTTGAGCAATGGTACGAGCTACCGTTGCCGCCTTCAGCGCGGCTGCCGCGGGCGCCCTCGCCGTCGCTGGCGCCTCCTCCGCCTCCGCCACTGCTACAGCTGCCTCCGAGCCCCAGCCGCGCCGCACCGTTCGAGTCCGCGCCGTCCGAGACCGAACCGTCGCGCGGTGCGCACAGCAAGCTACCCCGGCTGGCGCTGCCGCCTCGGTTGAGCCTCAACCTGTTAGCCTACGGTGCGCAGAACTCGGAGCGCGCACCGACTGCACGGATGGGAGACAGCGCGCGAGGCGACGCTACGCCACGCAGCGAGCGCGGCGATGCGACGGCGCGGGGCGACGCGACGCCACGGCGGAGTGAGCACGGCGACATGAGGCCTCGCGCCGGCACCCCGGACCGCTCGGCACGGCGCGAGCGCGGTGGCGAAGCTGACGACGCTGACGACGCTGACGAAGCTGACGAAGCTGACGACGCTGACGACGCTGACGATGGCGAGGAGGAGGAGGGCGAGGACCCGGAGGCGGCCAAGGCGGAGGAGCTCGACGAAATCGACGAAGCCCACGGGGCAATCGACGAAATCGACGAAGCCCACGGGGCAAGTGCCGAGCAGCCGCGCCGCGCGCGCCGCCGCTCGCTCACAAGTGACTTTGGCAGCAGCAGCGGCGGCTTCGAGGCGAGCAACGGCAGCTTCCAGCAGAGCCGCGGGGGCTTCGGAGTGAGTGCGCTCGGCCGTCATCTCGGTAGCAGCGGCGGCGGCGGCGGCAGCAGCCACGCCTGCCACGGTGGCGCCCACGACGGCGCCCACAGTTGTTGCAGCGGCAGCGGTAGCAACGCTGGCCGCAGCAGCAGCGGCGGCGATGGCGCCGGCGCGTCCCTCGTTGCCAACACGTTCGGCAACTTCAGCGCGGGATACACACGCTCACGCGGTGGCGCCCAGGACGGCGCGAGCTCCCGGTCCATTGGCGGCGCCCAGGACGGCGCCAAGGACCGCGCCCAGGACGGCGCTGGCGGCGGCGCTGGCGGCGCTGGCGGCGCTGGCGGCGCTGGCGGCAGCGGCGCGTCCCTCGAGGCTGGCGGCGGCGGAGGGCTCGTGTCCGTCGCTCTCGCCGATCTGAATACGTTAATGGGCTCTGTCAAGGAGCTCCGTGGCCAGCGGCGCCAGCAAGTGAGCGACCGGCGCTCTGGCGCTCTGCGCGCCGTCCTGCGATCGTCCGACGCCCTGCGCGCCGAGCGTGGTATACGCCACGCACTTGCAAGCTGGAGCCGCGCCACGCGCTCGCTCAGCGCCGCGACGGCGCTGAGTCGTTCAATGGAGGAGGGCGCGCGGGCGGCGGAGGCGGCGGAGGCTGCTTATGAGGAGCGGCTGGGGGCGGTGCAGGCACGTGCCGAGGAACAAGCGAAACGGCTCACGTCGGAACGCGAGCAGGTGAGATTGGATCTCCACTGATGACGCCACTGATGACACCACTGATGACACCACTGATGACCTCCCTCATCACGTCGGAACGCGAGCAGGTGAGATTGGATCTCCACTGATGACGCCACTGATTACGCCACTGATGACGCCACTGATGACCTCCCTCATCACGTCGGAACGCGAGCAGGCGCGTGCGCAGGCGGCGGCGGAGCGCGCGGCAAAGGGGCGCCTGCAGACGGCCCTGGACGAGATGCTCGCCGAAGGAAAGGATCGTCTGAGGAATGAGGTAGCTTCAAGAGCTCCAAGAGCGCGCCCTGATGGCCCCTAATTGCATCGGAGTGCACCTGAGTGCACCTGGTTGCCTCCCTCATCAGGTGGCGCTCCAGGAGCGGCTCGCCGATGTGATGAAGGCCGAGGGCGCGCTCCAGGTACGACTCGAAGAGTCCCTCGCGAACGAGTCGCGGCTGCTGCAGCGGCTGCAGCTCGCCCAGGAGGGCGCGCAGGCGCACCAGCGCTCGCTGGACGCCGCAGCTGCGGCCGAGAGCGAGCTCCGCGCGCAGCTCGAGGCGATGCGTGCGTCTCGTGCTTCGTCAGACAGTGGGGGGGCCGCCGCCGCACGGCTAGTCAGTACCGTGTACTGCGAAGTGCTCGGGCGTGCTCTGCGTGAGGCGGAGGGTCACGTCGCCGATGCCCGACGCACCACAGAGCGCGCGCGTCAGGCCGGGCGGGAAGCACTCGCGGAGGCGCACGCCACTGCGCAGGCGGAGGCGCACGCTGCTGCGCAACGGGCGGCCGACGCGACGCGTTCCGAGGCGGGAGAGCGGGTGGCGGCGACGGCGGCCCAGATTCAAAACGCGAGGGCGCGCCGGCTGAGCACGTGGATTCGTCAAGTGGATGGGCAGCGGCTCTCGTGGGGATGGGCCGAATGGCGTGCGGCGGTTGCGCTGGTGAGTCGCTGGGAGCTCACCATCTCCCCGGGAGCTCGCCATCTCGCTGGGAGCTCCCCATCTCCCTGGGAGCTCCCCATCTCCCTGGGAGCTCGCCATCTCGCTGGGAGCTCCCCATCTCCCTGGGAGCTCCCCATCTCCCTGGGAGCTCCCCATCTCCCTGGGAGCTCCCCATCTCCCTGGGAGCTCCCCATCTCCCTGGGAGCTCCCCATCTCCCTGGGAGCTCCCCATCTCCCTGGGAGCTCACCATCTCGCTTCCTGATGGCCTCCCCACGGCCACCCCGATGACCTCTGATGAGCTCGGATTGCCTCTAATGAGCTCGGATTGCCTCTGATGAGCTCGGATTGCCTCTGATGATCTCGGATTGCCTCTGATGAGCTCGGATTGCCTCTGATGATCTCGGATTGCCTCTGATGATCTCGGATTGCCTCTGATTGCGCCTCGGATTGCCTCCCTCATCAGGTCAGCTCCGACGAGCTCCGACGCGCCGAGCTCGAGAAGAGCAAGCGGAACGCGATGCAGCTGCGCAAGAGCCTCAAGGAGTCCGACAGCTCGGCGCACGAGCAGCTCGAGCGGCAAGAGGAGCGCATGAAATCTCTCGAGCTCCAGATCGAGCGGCTCAAAAAGGAGGCGGCCGCCGTGTCGGCCAAGCATGCGGCCGACAAGAAGGCGGCCGAGCAGCGCGAGCGCTCCGCCGCACGCGACGCGGCGAGCGCCGTCGCGAGCGCCAAGGCGTCCGCGACGGCGCTCGAGCAGCAGCGTGAGCGGCTTCGGCTCAGTGTGCTCGAGAGGCTACTCGGCTACCGGCCCAAGTGGGAGCGTGTGAAGAAGCTCGAGGCCGCCTGCATCCGCTGGCGCAAGGCGGTGCTACTCGTTCAGAAGCATGCGCGCGAGGCTACCAGGAGTGACGCTGCCACGGTGACTGCGCCTTCGGGGATGGGAGCACCCTCGTCCGCCCCACCAGGGTCGTTACGGCCCGAGCGCCCCGTGCCCGCGCCGCCAACCTCCGCCCCCTCGCACACGCCGATGCCGCCGAGGAGGCCAGTTGAGGCGGTGAGCGCTGTGGCGAGCGCCGCGTTGAGCGCCGCGCCCTCCGAGCCAAAGCCCGCCGAGGCGGCATCGATGGTCGTGGGCGTCACGCGCCCGCCACAGCGCCCGGTCCGTCCAGTGGCTCAACCTCTTTCGCCCCCCGAGCTGCCGCCCGAGCTGCCGCCTGCGACAGGGCGCCCAAGGGCGCCATCCTGGGCGCCTTCCGCCGAGCAGCCTGACAGCCACATGGCGGCGCGCTGGCTGCAGGGGGCGGCGGAGGCCACATCTCGCTGGATGCGGCAGGGCGACAAGGCTGAGGGCGGCGGCGGTGCGGGCGGCGCGGCGACCGAACGACGCGGAGCCGGCGGAACCGTCGGAGCCGGCAGCGGCGGCGGCGCGGCACCGAATGAACGACGCGCCCACGACGGCGCGAAGCCCGTGCTGCTCTCGAGTCAATCGTTCTCGCGATCGGCGGACGGGACGACGGGGAGTGCCAAGGGGCTGAGCGGCGGGCGTTCGCCTGGGAGCGTACGCGAGGCCGAGGCGCCGAGGGCGAAACCGTTGGAAGAGGTCGCTCGATACGGCGCGTTAGAAGAGGTCGCTCGATATGGCTCGCCGCAGGTGAGTCGCCTGCGCCAGCAGCAGCAGCAGCCTAAAGCCGCGCCAGCCGCCGCAGACGAGGCCGCGGCGGGCGCGGGCGCGGCTGGTGCAGCGCCCTACCCCGTCGTTGCGAGGCAGCGCGACGATGCCAAGGACAACACCCCTCGAGCCAAAGGCAAGGGTAAGGAGGGCAACGGGCTCGTCGCGCAGCCTCCTAGCAGTGTGGAGCTGGCGGCGTACCGCAAGATGATCCAATCGTCTGTAGGGAAGGACGGCGCGCCGCGCCTCGACTCGGTCTCGCTCTATTCGCTCGGAAAGCTTCTGGGCAAGGGCGCCTTCGGTGCAGTCAAGATGGGCGTGCATAAGCTGACCGGCGCGGTGGTGGCCATCAAGAACTTCAAAAAGGCCGACGTGAAGAACGAGGTGGAGGCGCGCGCCATCGACCGCGAGATTCGGATCCTGAAGCAGAGCGTGCACCAGCACATCATCAAGCTGTACGAAGTGATCGACTCGCCCACCAATTGGTACCTTGTGATGGAGTGCGCGGCCAACGGCGACCTCGCTGGGCACTTGGAGAAGAAGGGGCGGTTGAGAGAGGCCGAGGCGGCCAAATACCTCGTGCAGACTGTGGAGGCGATCGGGTGCTGCCATGCGAATGGCTTCATCCACCGCGACATCAAGCCTGAGAACTTGCTGCTCGACGTGCACTACGACATCAAGGTGACCGACTTTGGTGGTCGACTTTGGGCTCTGTTTGCCTCTGATTGCCTCTGATTGCCTCTGATTGGGCTTGAGTGCCTCCCTCATCAGGTGACCGACTTTGGGCTCTCGGCCATCGCTAAGCCGGGTCAGCTGCTCAAGGTGGCTTGTGGCACACCATCGTACTCTGCCCCGGAGGTCATCTGCCGAAAGGAGTACGATGGCACTCTGACCGACGTGTGGTCTCTCGGCGTCCTCTTGTACCACCTGACGCACGGCGTGCTCCCGTTCAACGATACCGCGCACATCCGTGCGGGCGACTACCATCCCAACCCCGAGGTGATCGCTCCCTCGACCCTCGAGCTACGACGGGGCGTCATTGCCACTGATGGCCTGCCTGATTGCCTCCCTCATCAGGTGATCGCTCCCGCGGCCCTCGAGCTGCTACGCACCATGCTCGTCGTCAACGCCAACCAGCGCATCACGCTCGACGCAGTGAGCCGTCACCCTTGGATGGTGCAATGGCGCCCGCACGCACTCCGCCCGCCGCGACGCCGCTTCGGGCTCACCTACCACGAGCCCGATCCCGAGCTCGTCAAGCACATTGAGGACAAGTTTGGCCTGATGGCCGATCATGTCGAGGCTTCGCTCAAGGGCGGCCTGTACAACCACGCGACTGCCTCGTACTCGCTTCTCGAGGAGGAGCGAGGCGGTGGGTGAGCGGCCTCGCGCAGAGACGACGCTCAGACGTCCGGTCGGATGAGGTAAGCTCGAGACACTGCTTGTTTTGTTAGAGAGATACAGATGAGAATGAGACACCAGGCGAGGAGCAGGCCGAGGACTCGACTCCAGAAGTTGTACAATGTACTAGAAGCAGGCTGCGAATGCGTCGACGACGAGGACGTACAGGTACTGCATGAGGTACTGTGATCCCGGCGCGTGGTGTGTATTTATAATCGTGGACTCTCACAATAATAATATCGTATGTCCGATGTCGACGCTGTGTTTAATATGCCGCGGCACCCGGGCAAGTCCCACCGTTACAGACATAGCGCGCGACGCCAGTGAGAAGTGTTGTCACGCTAATACTAGGCTGCTATAGCCGAGCCCCACACGCCACCATGATACCATGCTGTACGCATTCAGAAAACAGCGCGGCGACCCACGTGCGCGCGTGCCAGGCACGCACCATTTCGCATTTGCGTGATGCTATCTAGACACTAGTAGTCAGAGCCCTGTGGCCCGCGAGTCGCATCGGAGGCGAGCCATCGGGCTTCCGCGCGCGCGCGCACCGCGAGAGGCGTCTCGTCAGGAGAGGGAGAGAGATAGCAGATACGCAGCTCAGTGTGCTGTGTGGAGATCCCGACTGAGATAGACCGGTTTGTGATGCGCGTTTACCGTCACGCTGTGGATGCCTGGGTGCCCCGCCTTGCCACGTGTGCGCTGGTGCTTTGCGCACTGGCGGTGTGTTACTTTTTACACGAACAGACCACCGTTACAACTCGACGCATTGCATTGTCATGGCTCATGCGTATTTTGTTCACAATCATGAAAGTCGCGTGGGTAAACTGTGATATAATCCTTCTTCCTTGGGCACGTCCTCCCGGAAGACGCAAGACCCAAAACTTCGCGAACCTACTAACTTAATACGTAGTACGGTACTTACTTACTATCTGCATGCTCTAGAGAGCCAGATCATGTAGCCATGCATACACAGGGCTCGGTTGGCCTCGGCGGCCACACCGGCCATCATAATGACGAGCTAACAACTATGCTGCGACAAACAGTCCATAGGTTTGCAAATAGGTAGTCGAGGCTTGCGGCATCGACCCCCCCCCCTTGTAGCACGAGCGCTCGAGCTATTGCCCCGCGGCATCGAGTGCGAGTGGCGCAGTGAGGCGGCCCTGACGAGGATCGGCTGCAGGCGCACGGTTCGTCACAGGCGCACGGGTTCGTCAGGCGAACGGGTTCGTCAATGCCGGACGCCTTCTCGTCGACGGCTGCGTAATACACTCAGTACTTCACAGTGTGGACGGGCTTGAATTGCTTGGTCCAAAGAAAGAAGATGAGCCACCCGAGCCACCAAATCCAAAAGCTGC
>Ga0210243_100148_pt1 | contig 53118 bp, 33 predicted proteins | sample ChrtobMeP5a_32mM_FD_155461 | JGI IMG/M metagenome (GOLD analysis project Ga0210243, IMG submission 155461) | Chrysochromulina tobin associated microbial communities from unialgal haptophyte culture, Seattle, Washington, United States - P5a_32mM | ecosystem: Host-associated > Algae > Haptophytes >...
GGTTACGATAGGGGGGAGGGTCTCACCTTCCCCCGCCCGCCGCCGATTAACGGCCTGTGTAATAGCAGGCTGTGTCGGCCACGCCTCCGTCCATTGCGATAGCGGCCCCCGTGCTTGGGGGTCCGGACGGGAGAGCGCGCGCGTTGTGTGTGTTTCACAGCAGCAGCACAGAAATACGACACAGCATGGCCTGTACTGCCGTTCCGGTTGAAGACCCTGGGGATGCAGGAGACACGTTCACAGATATACTACGGTACGACCTATGCAGACACTCTGCGTCAAGCCCGACACGTCACGTTGCACATTGTCGTGCCCACGGTCCCAGACACCGCGCAGCGGCGTCGCGCGGTCGGGAGCCTTCTCGTTGTCCCCTGCGCACTGCACGCCCTTCTCAGTGTCCCCGCCCAACCTGCATTACGAGCACAAAGAGGGTGCTCGCCTCGGCGCCACACCCGCCGTCAACTCGCGCCGAGCAGCATGGTGCCCGGCCGGGCAGATCGACTAGTACCATATAGCCCAAAAAGGGGGTGCCTGGCAGAACTAGCCCGAAAAGGAGGTGATCAAACTAGCCCAAAAAGGGGGTGATTGCACTAGCCCAAAAAGGTGGTGATCAAACTAGCCCAAAAAGGGGGTGATCGCACTATCCCAAAAAGGGGGTGATCGCCTCGGCCACTCCCGCCGTCAACTCGCCGAACATCATCGTCCAGTGCGTGCCCGGCAGCTCGATCTTGTGCACCGTTGCCCGCGTCAGGTGCTGCAGCGAGCTCAGGAAGACGCATTCGCTCTGGTATGGGCGAGCGTCCACGAGTGGGCAGCGCACGAGGGGGGTAGGCGTGGGCACGTGCGTGTCGAGCAGCCGATTGCATGCGACAAAGTGGCGCGCGGCGTTGGCACTGAGGCTCTCGAGCATCGCTTCGTCGTCGATCAGGGGAGCCAGCTGGGCGCGGAGCACCTGCCATTAGGTGCAATCAGGTTCAATCAGGTGCAATCAGGTGCAATCAGGTGCAATCGGGTGCAATCGGGTGCAATCATGTGCACTCGGATGCAACCATGTACATCAGGTGCAATAAGTTGCAATCAGGTTCAATCAGCATGGAGGGAAGCCAGCTGAGCACCTGCATGACCGCATCGCTGCGCGGGCTACCGTTGGCATCAAGACGCGGGCGGCCGTCCACATCGCTCGCTGTAGACGGATCGTGGAACCCTCGGCCCTGCGTCTGCCCGAGTGGTGCATCGAACATGAGCACGGAGTGCACTGCTGGCAGAGGAGTGGGAAAGGTGTGTAGAGCTGGAGGCGCTGCGGAGGTGGGAGAGGGGTCGTCTTCACGCGCCATCTCGAGCGATCTCGCCTCGAGCTGACGCGCCATCTCGAGCGCCACTACACCACCGTACGACCAGCCGCCAAGCACGACGGCGGGCGACGCGCCCGCCATGGCGCCGCCCGCCACGGCGCCGCCCGCCACGCCGCCGCCCCCCAAGCCAAGTGCGTCGCTCATCAAGACGAGGCACTCCGCCGCAACCTCGGCGATCGACCCAAGCTGGAAGTCGCCGCCGTCGGTCAGGCAGCTGTCGTCGAAGGCGTACACGGGCCGTTGGTGGCCGAGGCGCCGGACCAGCGGCAGGTAGCACAGGCTACTTGCGCCTGCCGGATGGACCAAGAAGAGCGGCAGGTGCGTTGACGAATCCCCCGGCTGCAGGCACACCATGCGCAGCTGGCGGGCGGGTGTGCCGGCGCTCGGGACGGCGCTCGACGCGCTGCCGCCGCCGTCCGCGGCGGTGGCGGCGGTGGCGGCGGTGGCGGCGGCGGCGGCGGCGCTGGCAGCGCTGGCATGCATTTGCGAGCAGATGCCGCGCACGGTGGGCTGTGCGAACAGTTGCTGGACCGTCAGCCGGGTGCCGAGCGCCGTCCTGAGCGCGAGCAGCAGCCGCAGGGCTGAGACGGAGTCGCCGCCTAGCCTGAAGAAGTGTGAACGTTCACAGCAGAGGGTCGCTACCGGTAGACGGAGGATGCTTGCCATCGCTTCACGCACCGCCGCCTCGACTGCGTCTGCTGGCTCCTCCACGGCGGGGGAGGTGCCCGACTCGGCGCCCTGCTGTGCGGAGCTTCGCCTGGTGGGCGGGGGGAGCCGTTTCCGATCCACCTTGCCGTTGGGGCTGAGCGGCACCTGCTCGAGCATCGTCCAGTGATGAGGGACCATGTAGTCGGGTAGCTTCTCGGCGCACAGGACACGGAGCCTGGCCTGCACGGCGTCGGCGTCGGCGGCGTCGGCTGTCCCGCCAACGGCTGTCCCGCCAACGGCTGTCCCGCCAACGGCTGACCCGCTAACGGCTGACCCGCTAACGGCTGACCCGCCAACGGCTGACCCGCTAACGGCTGACCCGCTAACGGCAGGCACCACGTACGCGGCCAGCTTCCCTTCAAACACGGTAGCGGCCGCGCTCGCCACCGCAGCATCCTTGGTCAAGATCTCCTCAATCTCGCCGAGCTCGACGCGGAAGCCGTTCACCTTGACCTGCAATTTGAGGCAATCAGAGGTCATCAGAGGTCATCAGAGGCCATCCAATGCAATCAGAGGCCATCAGAGGCCATCGGAGGTCATCAGAGGCCATCAGAGGCCATCATCAGAGGCCATCCGATGCAATGAGAGGCCATCCGAGGCCATCGGAGGTCATCCGATGCAGTGAGAGGCAATGACCTGCGAGTCCTCCCGTCCCAAGATTTCTAGTAGCCCATCAGGGCGCAGACGACCAAGGTCGCCGGTTCGGAAGAGCATCGGTCCATTTGGGGTCGAAGGCGTCGTGTCGGGCGCGCCCGTGCGCAGGAATTGGCGCGCGCTCTTCTCGGGCTCCTGATGAGGGAGGCAATCAGAGGTCATCCGAGGCAATCAGAGGTCATCCGAGGCAATCAGAGGTCATCCGAGGCAATCAGAGGTCATCTGAGGCAATCGGAGGTCATCGGAGGTACCTCGTAGTAGCCCAACGCGACGCCTGCGCCGCCGATGTGGATCACGCCAGTAACCCATGGCTCGCAGTGATGGAGGTTGTCATCAAGGATGAGCATCGTCTGGTTGCGTAACGGCCGCCCGTACGGGATGGACGTCCAGTTGGGATCGGTGCTCAGCACGGCGCCCGGTGTGCCCTCGGGATGCAGCTCGTGCATATTCGACCAGATCGCGGCCTCGGTGGCGCCGCCCATGCTGATGATGCGCAGCGCGGCACACTCGGACACGGCACGGATGCGCCCTGGGGAGAGCGCGCGCAATCCAACGAGCGATCAGAAGGCAATCGAGGTCAATCAAGAGAGATCAAGGGAGATCGCACCTGGGGAGAGCGCGCGAAACCAACGAGCGCTCAGAAGGCAATCAAGGGCAATCAAGGGCAATCAAGGGAGATCGAAGGAGATCGATGGAGATCGCACCTGGGAGAGCGCGCGCAATCCAGTCTCCGCTCAAGAAGATGAGACGCAGGCAAGCGGGCAGCGTCCGGCCGGAATGCTCCGCATGCGCAACGAGCAACTCCATGAAGGCGGGCACGGTGTTCCAGATCGTGATCTGGTGCGAGCTCACGATCTCGAGCCAGATCTCGGGGTCGGGAGGGCTGATGAGGTCGTGAGGGGGCACGACCAACGAGGCGCCCGCGCCGAGCAGCCCGAAGACGTCATAGACGGATAGGTCGAAGCTGATGGACGAGAGCGCAAGCACGCGATCGGACGCACCGACGTCGAAGCGCTCGTTTAGGTCGAGGCACGTGTTCACGGCGCCCTGGTGGTGGCAACACACCCCTTTTGGAACGCCCGTCGAGCCCGAAGTATAGATGAGATATGCGAGCTCGCGGGGGCGCACGCGCCGTACTGGGCGCGGGTGAGCACGACGAGTGGCGTGCATGGCGTTCACGCCGACCGCCTCGTTCACACCGACCGCCTCGTTCACGTCAACGAGTGGCAATCCAACGGCTCGAAGCCATGCACACGCGCCGAGCGTGCTGGCGTCGCTCACGACGGCGCTCGCGTGGCTCAGCTCGAGGATCTGCTCGATGCGCTGCTGAGGCAGCTGGTCGGCGTTGATCGGCAGGTACGCGCAGCCCGCGCGCAGCACGCCCATCACGGCGGCCACCTGCTCCCAGCCTTTGGTCGTCACGACGGCGACCACCGTGATCGAGCCGGGCGCTGTGCCGGGCGCTGTGTCGAGCGCCGAGCCAGGCGCCGAGCTGGGCGCCGCCGCCGTCTCGGGCGCCGTGCCGGCCTCTTCGGTGGCCGCCACTCCAACGTCCGCAAGCCGCGCCCAGACTGCCTCGGATGCGTGGTCGAGGGCGCGGTACGTGAGCGACGAGGACCGCCCACCCGAGGCATCGAGCCCGAGGACCGCCAACGCGTCGTGCCGAGCGCCCGTTGCATGCTCGGCGAAGAGCTCATGCAGCAGGCGTGTGTCGAGCTCGGAGGGAGGTGCGACCGGCAGCGCCGCCGTGGGCTCGGGGCGCAGCTCATAGACGAGTTTCGTCCACGCGCTCTCGTCGGTGCAGAGGGAGTGCAGCAGCCCCTCGTACATGGAGACCATCCCCGTCACCACCTCTGTGGGGAAGAGATCCTGCATGGACGCGAGCGAAGCCGGCGCCATCAGATGCCATTTGGTGCCATTGCCATCGGGTGCAATCAGGTGCCATCCGGTGCCATCCGGTGCCATCCGGTGCCATCAGGTGCCATCAGGTGCAATCAGGTGCAATCAGGTGCCACGCACCCGCATGATCTCGAGCAGCCACATGAGGCGCCCGTCGGGGTATTCCTTGACCGCATTCACCACGTACGAACCGGGCGTCGCCTCTTGCACATGCACCTCGGTGAATTGAAGCTCGCGCCAATCGGACAATGCATGCTCGAGGCCCATCGCACTGACGAAGACGAAGGGTGCGACAGCGGCACCCGCTTGGTGGTGTACCTGCGTGGTCCGAGGCAATCCGTTGCCCTCAGAGGTCATCAGGTGCCATCAGGTGCCATCAGGCGTTCTCAGGAGCACACTCGGGCACACGGGCGCACTCATGTTGCAGTCCGGCGCAGTCAGGCGCCATCGGATGCAATCAGGTGCGATCCGGCGATGCCCACCTTGTTGTACTGCTCCATGACCTCGACACCCGAGATCGACGCGTGCTCGAGATCTCGCATGAGCTCGTGCGTGAGTGCCTGGACGTGCTCCAGCACCGTCCTAGGTCGCTCAAGGTCAGCCTCGAGGAGGAAGGACGAGGAGAAGTTGCCGAGGATCTGGGAGGCGTCAGCATGCAATCACAGTGGTAATCAGTGGTAATCGGTGGTACTCGGTGGTAATCAGTGGTAATCGAGGATCTGGGAGGCGTCAGCATGCACCGGGTGGCGATAGGGTGAGGAAGGCAATACGCGAGGCTATACGTGTGACGATGAGCGGTACTCAGCAGTACTCGGTGGCAATCAGTGGTCATCAGTGGTCATCAGTGGCGCTCAGAGGAGGCGTGACCTTGGAAACGTCCTCGTGCACCGGGTGGCGCAGGCAGTGCAGGATGTTCAAAAGGAAGCGCGGGTGGCGAGCGAAGCGCGCCAGCACCAGGCAATAGATCGTCAGCATGACCGAGGTGGGCGTCACCCCGCGTGCGGCACAGCAAGCCTTGAGGCGCGAGAACATCTCGGCGCTCAGCACGGCGCCAATGTGACTAAACTCGCCCGTGGGGCGCCGTTGGCCCGGGGCCACAAGCATCGGCAGCTCCGGCGGCGGCGGCAGTTGCGGCACGCGATCCCACCAAAACGCCTTGGCAGCTTGGTACTCGGCGGAGGCCGCGAGCCCCGACGAGCCCTTGGCGCCGTCCTGAGCGCCGGTGAGGGAGAGGCAGTAGTCTTTGTACAGCAGCGAGCAAGCCGGCAGTTGGGCGTTCGGATCCTCGTACAGGATCGAGAGCTGCCGGCGCATGGTCAGGTCGGACACCCCATCCATAATGAAGAGCGAGATGCAGAAGTGCATCGTCGACTGAGTGGGCGAGGTATGCGACACACGGCACTCGAAGAGTGGCCACGTCTCGGGGCGCGGACCTGTGGGGAGAGGGCGCGCCATGGTGAGCACTTGCATGCATGTGTGTATGGAAGAGTGGCCACGTCTCGGGGCGCGGACCGTCCCGAACCATCTGCGCCCTTGTGGCGAGCATCTGCTCGGGAGTCGCATGCCCATGCGGCGTCTCCACCGTGATCACGTACTCGGGCACTCGCTCCAGCACGCGCATCATGCCGTCCGGCGTAACCACAGCGCGCCATGCCGGGTGGTGAGCACATAGCCGGTTCAGAGCCGCCTGCAGGCGTGCGATTAGAGGTCGTCAGAGGTCGTCAGAGGTCGTTAGAGGTCATTAGCGGTCATCAGAGGTCATTAGCGGTCATCAGAGGTCATCAGAGGTCATTCATTAGCGGTCATCAGAGGTCATCAGAGGTCATCAAAGGTCATCAGAGGTCATCAGAGGTCACCTGCAGGCGCGAGATGTCGATCCGTCCCTTCCATTGCCATTCAAAGTAGATCTGCGGGTTGAGCCCCTTCTCGGAGAATTCGGAGATGTGCAAGCCCACATAGTACGCCCGCGTGATGCCGATGAGTGGGAAGGGCTCGTGCGCCCTCTCGTGTGCATGCACCACCTGAAACAAGGGTGCCTCCTCCCCTGCCCTTCCTTGTATGGCAAGCCCGTGCTTCGCGTACGCGTCAGGCTGATCGAGCCGTTGGAGCGCCGTCTTGAGCGCCACCTGATCGTCCACGTGCCTGGCCAGCTGGCGTACGGTCGGCTTCTGGAAGACGGTGCGGATCGTGAGCTTGTACCCGCCGCGACGTCCTATCTCCTGTGAGGCAGAGAGGCCACGACAGAGGGGATCAGAGGGGCGATCAAAGAGGCCATCAGAGAGGCCATCAGAGAGGCCTTCAGAGAGGCCATCAGAGGCCATCAGAGGCCATCAGAGAGGCCATCAGAGGCCATCTGAGGCCATCTGAGAGGCCATCAGAGTCCATCAGAGGCCATCAGCTGAGAGGCCAACCGAGAGGGGATCAGGTCCTACCTGCACCAGCCGCAGGCAAAGCAACGAGTCGCCGCCTAATTGGAAAAAGTGAGCATCGAGGTCGATGGCTGTGGGGCCATCGAGCTTGAACACGGCCGCAAAGGCCGCTGCAAGCTGCAGCTCGGTCTCGGTGGTGGGCGGCGACACGACTGTATGGACCGCCGCCGACGTAATTGACGTAATTGACGTAATTGACGTAATTGACGTAATTGACGTAACTGTATGGACCGCCGCCGACGCCACCGCCGCCGACGACGACGACGACGCTGCCGCCGCCGGCGCCGCCAGGGGGCGCGCGGGCTGCTGCACGCTCGCACTTGGGGCCGATGGAGGGGGCGTCGTGCTGGGCACGGCGGCGGGTAGCCCGCGCTTGAGGGTGGCGGCGATGGTGGTTGCGAGATCGGTGACGCTCAAGACAGCGCTCGACGGCGTGCCCGGGCCCGCGGCAGTTGCGGCGGTCGTGCTCACCACGGCGCCTGCCATCCGCGGCGGCGGCAGGGTGTGCGCAATCTCGCCCACGGAGATGAGGGGCGAAGCAGCGAGATGCGTGAGCGTGAGCACGATCGCCTCGAGCATGCCCTCGAGAAAGGCGCCGTCGTGGGCGTCGCTCTCGGACGTGGCCACGACGCTCAGCAGGCTGTGGGGAGCGGCCGCCGAGCCGCGCTCCATTGCGAAGCGGACGGTGAGCGGCATGCCGATGCGATCGTAGATCGTAGGGGGGGCGGCGCTCACGCCGCCGTCGAGCTCGAGGCCCCATGCGGCCGATTGGTAGTCGACGATCACGAAGAAGAGGTCGCCATCTCGCACCTGTGGGGAAGGGAGGGCACCGCGCCGTGGTGAGCACTTGCATGCGAGCCGGGCCGGATTCAGATCGCGATCTCGGACCGAGCTCAGCTGCTTGATCTTCGTGAGCGGGTAGCTCTCATGTAGCTGACACAAACCGAGCTGCCGGTGAATCGCACGCGCCGTCGCGGCGGCGCCCGCCGCGCCCACGAGTGGCACACGAAGAGGCACCGTGTTCATCACAGGCCCAATGACCTGATGAAGAATTCAATCAATAGGTCATTAGATGCCAATCAGAGGTCATCAGAGGCCAATCAGAGGTCATCAGAGGCCCAATGACCTGCGCGAGCTGCGGCACGGGCGCCGTGCGTCCCGACAGGGCACACCCAAAGACGACCTCGTCGGCATCGGCCCCCTCGTACACCCACTGGACGATGGCCCACGCGGTGTGGCAGAGCGCAGCGATCGTCACCCGCTCCTGCACAGCAAGCGTCCTCAGCCGCTGCAGCACGGCGCTGTCGAGGACACACCGACGGCGCGTGGCGACGCCGGTCGCGGTTTCAGAGCAGCACATCTTTAAGGCGCCCAAGCCCGCCGGGATCGGGCGCGCCGTGCTGGGCAGGCTGTGCACCGCCTGCTGCCAGAACGCCTCGGAAGCGGAGCCCGGCTCGGCGCTTAGGGCGGCTTCATGACGCAGCTTTACCTCGTACGAGGGCGGCGGCGGCAGCGGCACGCCCGGCGTGTTGTACCCATGCGCGACGGCGTCGACGAGGAGGCGGAGGGACCATCCATCTTCGATGATGTGGTGGATGGACAGCAGCATCAAGTGCTCCTCTGCGCCAAACTGAAGCACGCGGACGCGAAGCAGCGGCGCGCACTCGAGATTTGAAAGCTCCGCGCGCTCCGTGGCCATCACCTGCTGCGCGAGCCCCTCGCGCGCGCGCACGCTCGTGCAATCGGGATGCACGCTCACGCCGAAAGGCAACTCGGCAGTCGGTTCGACGACCTGCTGCGGCTGCGGGAGCGCCTGGAGGTCGAAGCGCGTGCGCAGCATCGGCGTGGTGGCGACCAGCTGACGCCACGCCGCGTGCAGTCGCGCCGTGTCGAGCGCCCCGTGGAGCTGCCACATGATGGAGAGGACAAAGGGGTGCTGCTCGGGGGAGCGGGCGGGGGAGGACAGTCAGCATGCAAATGGGGAGGGCAATCAACGGGTGCTGCTCGGGGGAGCGTGGGAGAACAGTCAGCATGCAAATTGGGAGGGCAATCAGCATGCATGCACGCGCACCTGCTCGGGGGAGCGCAGGTGCTCGAAGATCATCGCGCGCTGGAGGGCGGAGGTCTCCATCACGAGCCCATCTCGGCGCGCGGAGGTCTCCATCACGAGCCCATCTCGGCGCGCGACACTTCGTTGATTGCCCTCCCCATTTGCATGCTGACTACCCTCCATTGCGATCCAACCTCGGTGCGCAGGGGGCGGCAAATCGCTCTCGACGACGGTGAGCCATCCATTCACATTCACAGAGTCGGACGAGCTCAGCGAGTGTGAATCGGCCGATCCGGCAAAGTCGACGGTCTCGGTCTCGTCAACCACGTCATCCTCGGATCCTAATTTGGACGAGATCTCGATCTCCGACTTTGTCTCCGGTTCGAGCGCCGTCCCGAGCGCCTCGAGGTGTGACATTGCCTCCTCGACCAGCCGTTGTACGCTCAGGTTCAGAAGCTCGTCCGGCTGGAGGTACATCTGCACGCGCGCCCGGCGCGGCGCGTCGTGGGGAAAGAGCCCGTCCAGGATCTGGTCACGGAGCTCGACGGACGAAAGGGAGTCGAGACCCCTCTCCACCAGAGGTGCCCATTGCAGCGCCTCCATCGCCGCCTCTGACGTGCCCTCGGCCAGCGGCAGCACCGTATTCACAGCCTGCTTCACGAGGCTCAGCACCGACGCACGGCTATGGCGCTCAACACGGCGCTCGGCGCTGCCGCGGCCACTTCCGTTGGCTTCGAGCACGCCCTCGGAATGGTGATCAACACGGCGCCCAATCTCCGGCGCCGAGCTCGCGAGCGCAGCGCCCGCGCCCGCGGCAGCGCTCGCGCTCTCGGCAGCGCTCGCTCGCGTCGTCGTCGGGCGCCAGCGCCACGGGTAGACTTGCGTGCGGTAGGCGGCAGCGCCGAGATGGGCACCGAGCATCGCTCGGAGGGGTGCGCACTCTGCAGGCGCGGCGGGCGTCCGCGGCGACCTGATGGACAACGTGGGCGGCATGGGCGGCGCCGCTTGCAGCAGTGCGTGCGCGTTGCTGCCCCCAAACCCAAACGAGCTCACGCCCGCGACGGCGCTCGGTTCGGCGGCGGAGTCTGGGGGGGAGGCGCGCCGGAGGGGGGTGCCCGCGACGGCGCTCGGTTCGGCGGCGGACTCCTGGGGGGAGGCGCGCCGGAGGGGGGTGCTCTGTACCGGTAAGGCGAGCCCGTACGCCCGTAAAAAGGGGGCCACCTGGGGGTTGAGGGCGCTCAGGTGGCCATTGGTGAACGTGCTCGCCAGCCGGAGCGCAAGCGCCGTCTTGAGCATGCCCGCCATCCCGGCGGCGCCCTCGAGGTGGCCCACACAGGCCTTGATGGCGCCGATCATCACGGGCCGTTGGCGGTGTGGGGAGCGCTCGACGAGTGCGGCATGCAACGCAGCTGCTTCGATTGGGTCGCCGAGTGCGGTGCCCGTACCTGCGGGGATAATGCGCTGTGGTGAGCGCTTGCATGCAAGGCAGGTCATCAGTGGCAATCAGCGTACCTCCTCACTTGCATGCAAAGCAGGTCATCAGGTGGCAATCAGCGTACCTCCTCACATACATGCAAGGCAGGTCATCAGGTGGCCATCAGCGTACCTCCTCACATACATGCAAGGCAGGTCATCAGGTGGCCATCAGCGTACCTCCTCACATACATGCAAGGCAGGTCATCAGGTGGCCATCAGCGTACCTCCTCACATACATGCAAGGCAGGTCATCAGGTGGCCATCAGCGTACCTCCTCACATACATGCAAGGCAGGTCATCAGGTGGCCATCAGCGTACCGTGTGCTTCGAGCAGCGTGACCTCGGCCGCCGTAACGCCGCCGTCAGCCAACGCTTGAGCGAGCAACGCCTGCTGTGCCCGCGCACTCGGCGCCGTGAGCCGCGCGGTGCGTCCGTCGCTGTTGACGGCCGTGCCGCGGATGAGGCACAGGGGCGGCAGCAGCCTTCTGCGCGAGCTCATCGGGCGTCGAGCTCCACCCTCGGGAGATGTGAGCTCCGCCTCGGGAAATGTGAGCTCCGCTTCCGGAGATGTGAGCTCCGCCTCGGGTGATTGGAGCTCGACAAGCAGCGCGCCGCCGCCCTCGGAGCGCACGTAACCGTCGGCGCGAAGGGCAAAGGCCTTGCATCGCCCCTCCACCGAGAGCATGCCCGCATGCTTGCGCACCTGATGAGGGAGGCAATCATCGGGTCATCAGTGGTCACCAGTGGTCATCGGTCGTCATCAGTCGTCATCAGTCGTCATCAGTCGTCATCAGTCGTCATCAGCATGCTTGCGCACCGCGAGGGCGCGAGGCGAGAGTAGCAAGTCGAACGCGCCCACGACGACGCGGTCCACGCCGCGGCTCGGCTCTCGCAGCAGACGCGCCGCCAGGTGCAACGCGGTGCCTGCCGACGAGCACGCGGTGTCGACGACGAGGCTCGCGCCGCCCAGCCCGAGCACATACGAGAGACGGTTCGCAGCGATTGAAGGGGCGACGGAGGTGCCCAAGAAGGCGCCGCCCCGGGCGCCGTGTGCACTCGAGGCGAGCTCGAACTGCCAGTCGTGATTTGAGAGCCCGACGCACACGGCCGTGCGGGTTTGGCTCGCCATGTGCGACGGGGAGCGCAGCAGCTCGCCCAGTGTCTTCGGACGACTTTTGGCGGGGGCGGACGAGTCGCCCAAGACGGCGCCCACGAGAATCTCCGTGCCGAGCTCGAGAAGGAGCCGTTGATGAGGATCCATTGAGATTGCCTCCGCCTCCGCGATCCCAAAAAAGGAAGCTCCAAACCGCTCGGCGCCCTGCGGCGCGCTCAAGAAGCCGCCGAACGCCTCGCCGCCGCCGCAGGCATCGCCGCTCCAGCCCGGCGGGCCGGTGTGAATGGCATCGCCGTGTGAACGTAGCAGGCTTGTGAGAGCGTCGGAGCGGTTGCAGCCGCCCGGTAGGCGGCTGGACGTGAGCACGAGCGCGATGGGTGCCTCGACGAGCGGGCGAGCGAGCGAGGCGCGAGACGCGCCGGCAGCGGAGCCCGCGTCAGCGGCAGCAGCAGCAGCAGCAGCAAGGGAGGGAGCGGGAGGGAGGCCGTCGCCACCGCCGCCGCTTTGGCTGGCGGCACGAGCGTCAAGGTAGGCCAGTACGGCGCGCGGCGTCGGGTGGTCGAATAGCAGCGTGCTCGGCAGCGGCGCCAGCTGCGGCGCCACCTCGCGCTCGAGTAGCGTGAGCAGCTCCGAGAGCGCGAACGAGTCAAACTCCATGTCCATCAGGGAGCTGTCGAGGCAGCTGGCGAGATCGATCGAGATTGAGAGGCTCGCACCCACGCGCTGAAGCGCCGCCCCGAGCGCGCCGTCGAACTTAGGCGCCGATGCCGCCGGTGTCGCGGACGCCGCCGGCTTCACAGACAACGCCGTCGGCGCCGCCGCCGCCGCTGCCGCCGCCGCCGCCGCCGCCGCCGCCGCCGCCGCCGCCGCCGCCGCCGCCGCCGCCGGTGGCAGTACGGCGGGCTCGGGCTCCGACTCTCGAGAATAGCACACCAGCACCGCGTTCCCAAGGTTTTCAGCATCGGCCGGCCGGTAGCCGGCGACAATGGCCACGACGCGTGCGCCCGCGCCCGTGTGGAAGGCCAGCCCGGGGTCCACCGCCGCCGCCACGTACGCAGCGTAAGCGGCCTGTGAGGCGCCTGCAAGCTCGCGCCGGCCGAGGTGAGAGCATCGGGTCATCGCGACGACCTCGGCGGCGCCCTCGTGCTTGGCCACCTGCAGAGCGAGGTCGCGAAGCGCCGCGCCGAGCTGCAGGTGCGTGAACTGCGGCAGCGCCGCCACCGCGAGCAGCTGCACGACCGGCCCGGTGGCGGCGTGGAGGGTCTCGTGCGTGGCAGAGCTAGCTCCGGGCGCGAGCAGCTCGTCACGGGCTGCAATGCGCTGCGTGTAGAGGACTGCAGCCACGCCGTGCGCTGGTACGATGGCGACGTACGTGAATCCGCGGCTCACGCGCTCGGCCAGCTGCGCGCGCTCGGCCTGAAGCGCCGGCACCCAGCACAGGCCTTCAATGTGCACCAGTGCGTCAACGTCCGCGCCCGTAGCGATGCGAATCGAGTACGGACGCGCGTGCAGCACCGCAGCCGGCCAGCTGGACCCATAGTAGCCACTCTCGGCCAGCGTGAGAGGCGAGACGAGCAGCATGGTCACAATATAGGCGTCGGGCGCTCCGATCACACGCGGCTCCTCCGGCCCCCCCCCCCAAAAAATACAGGAACACAAACCCGTTTCCGCGACAAAATTGGTTCAGTTTTAAGTGGACCCACCACATTCTGAAGACACAGGTCTGAGGTATGAATGTGGTCCACACTATCGTAGCGCCAGGAGTTCCGCACAACTTGCGCACAGTTATCACCCCTCCTTGTTAAATCCATGTTCGTACAGGCCTCCTGTTTCCCCGCAGAGCGGGGGTCCTTGGTGGCGCCCCTTGATGAGAGATTCAATTGTGCCTTGAAACATGGAGGACTTCGGGCATAGCGTCCGCGTGCGTGGGCGTGAGGGCGAGGAGGTCGAGTGGTCACGCAAGGCAGCGCGGCGAGCGGGGCGACTCAATGATTGGCTCAACGACCTCGATCCGTCTGAAGACACCGTCTTCCCCATAAACGAGACGGCCACAACCGTGCTGCGCACACTTGGGGCAATGTGCGACGACGACGATTGGTCAGCCTCACGCCTCGATGAGTGCTCGCTCACACAGCTAGCTGCTCTTATCGAGGGCGCCAGCAATCTCATCGCCGAGCAGGCGCTCGTGTATGCTCAGACTGCTTTTGCGCGGCGATTGGATGGCAAACGTGCCAACGAGCTGCGTGAGCTGCTCGGTGCGGTGGACGACTTTGAGAGCGATGAGGAGCGCGTGCAAGCCCTTGCAGAGCCGGCTTTCACACCGGATAGTCCCATGCCACAGTCTACCACCGCGGGGCCGCCCGCGTTGGCCGTGAATGACGACGCTGCGGAAGCTGCCTTGGCCACGGTCGACGTGGACACGCTGATCGAGCTCAAGGGCGTCAACCGAGCGTGGCGTGCGCTCGGACGCCGAGCGCTGTGCTCGCGGCTGTGCAGGCGTGAAGGTCACGCCGACCCTCAGCAGCTGGACGAGATCACGGAGCTCAACCTGCAGTTGCTCATCGAAGCCAGCCGACCGTGGGAGGCGGTGAGGGCAGGGCGGCTGCTAGTCCACCTGGAGCGGCTCACGGGGTATGGCTTTGTGGTGGATGTGGCTGCGGTCCGAGAGGTCGACTTGGACGATGATGGCGGCGAGGAGGAAGAGGAGGAAGAGGAGGAGGAGGAGGAGGACACGCCGTTGCCTCTGCTTCTTGGTCTGGCCAAGCGCCATATGTGCTGCTGCATCACGGGCGAGGGTGAGCCACCACTAGCACTGCTGCTCGGAGCCATTGCCTGCGCTGGCCTTGGAGAGATCCGTCGCATCCCTGTGGAGGAGCTGCGCGCCGATACGCTCAGCAGTCTCGATTCAGACATTTCCGATTTGAATGGCCTGATGATTGGCCCCGAGGGAGCCATGCTCATTGCGAGTTTCATTCCAGTCACGGCGGTGCTGACCACCCTGTACCTGAACGGCAACGACATCGGCGACGACGGTGCCATAGCGATTGCGGAGGCGTTGAAGGTCAACGCGGTCTTGACCACCCTCGACCTCGGGATGAACTCCATCGGGGACGAGGGTGCCAAGGCGATCGCGCAGGCGTTGAAGGTCAACGCGGTCTTGATCGAGCTGGACCTCTGGCATAACAACATCGGCGACGACGGTGCCAAAGCGGTCGCGGAGGCGCTGAAGGTCAACGCGGTACTGAAGGACTGCAGCTTGCTCCATAACCACTTCGACGTTGAGTCGGCCACGATGCTCGCCAAAATCGGCGCGGAGAAGGGCATCATGCTTTCGGGCATGACGCGCATCCAGACGGAGGCCAAGTTTGATTTCCAAAACTCCCATAGTGTGGTGAGCCTCCAACCCTCCGACGCCATCCTGATCGGGTCCGACCTGCAATGCATGGCGTTTCTGACCGAGCTGCGCCTCTGGGGGAACAACATCGGCGACGACGGTGCCAAGGCGATCGCAGAGGCGCTGAAGGTCAACACGGGCGTTACCGAGCTGGTCCTATACGTCAACAAAATCGGACCAGAGGGTGCCGAGGCGATCGCAGAGGCGCTGAAGGTCAACACGGTCCTGACCATCCTGCGCCTAGACGACAACAACATTGGTCCAGAGGGAGCCATCGCAATCGCGGAGGCGCTGAAGGTCAACCCGATCCTAACCGAGCTCGACCTCGGACGCAACGAGATTGGGGACCAGGGAGCCATCGCGATCGTGCAGGCGCTGAAGATCAACATGGTGTTGACCACCCTGACCCTCTACTACAACCAGATCGGGGACGAGGGTGCCAAAGCCATCGCTGACGCCTTGCAGTCGGGCACGGCAGTGGTGACCGAGCTCGAGCTCGGCAGCAACAAGATCGGCGACGAGGGTGCCAAGGCGATCGCAGAGGCGCTGAAGGTCAACGCGGCAGTGACCACCCTCTCCCTCCGGAGCAACAGCATCGGGGATAAGGGTGCCAAGGCGATCGCGCAGGCGCTGAAGGTCAACGCGGTGGTGACCACCCTCTCTCTCGCAATCAACAACATCGGGGATGAGGGTGCCATCGCGATCGCGGAGGCGCTGAAGGTCAAGGCGGTCCTGACCAAACTGAACCTCCGGGAAAACCGCATCGGACGTGCAGGGACAACAGCGGTGCAAGACGCGGTGACGGGTCGGAGTGGATTTACGTTGCATTTGTAGATTGTGCGAGCACATCTGTGAACCTTTGTATCGCTGCTGCTGTGGGTTTACATAGGGTTACTCGGTAACATTCATGGTAACATTACTCATGAGTTCCTAATCGCGTGGACACACTTCCCGCGGATAACGATTCCAAGGCCATTTTTGAAGTGCGACATCGCGACAACGCTCAACGGATGTTTCTTGTTTGCAGTGAAAAACAAGCGGTGCCGGAGACCGGGCGGGGCGGATGCGGTGAAGGGCCCAGCGCCCGCAGCGAGTGGAGATTTATGCAAGGACCAAGGAGCAAGGTCGATGGTCCGCTTGAGCGGAGCCTTGACGTAACTGGTAATGGAGTTTCGTTATTTGTTGCGGATCGTGCCCGGCTAGTGTGTGGCGTATTTCTATCATCTGCCAAACGCGGAATAACGCACGCTCGTCTCTAAATACAATACCGAATCTCGGCGCTCGGCTCTCACACAGCCTGGTTTGGCCACATCGCCCTCAATACGTGTCCCCTCCACCGTCGTCGCCTCCGTCGTCGAAATCGTCGTCCATACCGTCGTCCTGGTTGAAGTGCCAATCCTCCGCCTCGTAGAGATCCTCATCCTCATCCGACTCGTTGCCGTCGCCCTCTTCGTCGTCGTCATCCTTCTTCTCATTCTTCGCCTCCACCTGCTCCTCCTCCTCCTCCTCCTCCTCCTCCTCGGCGGCGGTGCCCGCAGCCCCAGCGCCGCTTGGTCCCGTACCATCCTCGTGCTTGGCCATCTCGTCGAGCCGCTGCCCCACGGCGCCCGTCTTGTGCAGGCGCTTTCGCTCCACCGCTGCCGGCAGCGCTGCCGCCGCCCCACGCTTCCTGCCGCCGCTCTTGCTTTTCACCGGTTGTAGTTCCTGAGGAAAGTGTGTGTTGCGCGTCATCGTGAACTCCTTGGTCTGGTCAAAAGGCGTGGGCACCGGGTCGAGGAGGCCATCCGAGTAGCGCAAGCCCACTGACGCGGGCGCGTTGCGCACGCGAAACGAGAGCGTTGCCGGCATCCCCAGCAAGCTGCGCCGGAGGGCAAGGAGCTCCCGGTCGGTTGTGGTCATGACGGGCGGCACCGGCAGCTTCTCGGGATCCATGTGCGGGTATGGGTCAGTGGGCGCCAGCTTGCACGTGAGGCCGTCGGGGTAGTTGATCGGCAGATGGCGCCCGCGCCCTCGGCCGGGTGGCATGTGGCCCGTGGTCTCTCCTTGGGACACGGTAGCAAAAGGGAGGCCCTCCCTCACCTGTGAATGTGAATGTGAATGTGTGTTTTTCTGAGCGGTATGAATTGTTCCGGTGCTTTGACACCGATCCAGTCCACCCGACCGCTTTTACACCGTCAATACATGCGCTCGCTGAGATTGGGGGGTCGCACTCCTCGCGCTCTCCCGGGCCCACCACGCGGGAATGCCGCCCGCCGTGCCTTCAAGTGCTCCCAGCACCTGTGAGGCCACCAGAGGCGCAGTCTCGTCGGTGTGCGTGGCAGACACCGCGGCCGGTCGCACCGTTGCGACGCCCATCGAGGCGTCTGACCACCACGATGGGAGCCCGGGAGCACGCGAGGGAGGTGACGAAACCGAGGCGTGGCAGATGAAGGGTACGTCTGGGGCCCATTCGGCGTGGCTGACGAAGCCGTAGGGCGGGCGCACCGACGCGTTCATCGGTTTCGGCACGTTCGTCGCTGGCGGCGGTAACCCGAGCGACGGCTGCGAGTGCAGGGGTGGTGGTGTGAAGTGCAGGGGTGGCGGTGTGACCGGATCTCCCTTCGGAGATGAGGGAGCTGAGGGCGAGATTGCGGCCGCGGGGGAGATTGCGATCTCGGTGGCGGGAGATTGCGTCCGGACCACACCCAAACGCTGTGATCCGGACGCGTGCCACCAGTCGGGGAGTGGCTGCTCCTCGGCGACTATCAGAGCCTGTCCTACCTCCCTCACGAGCCAAGTTGACCCACCGCGCCTTGTCGCATTGACGATCCTCGTGAGCCTCGCCGAGAGGATGCTGAGGTCGCGCTTCAAGCTGGCCGCCTGGGAAGGCGTCAGCTTGGCACTCGAGAGCTCTGTGGGAAGAGGAGGCGTCTGCAACGGCCGCACGAGCAGTGCCTGTGGGGAGATGGCGCTGTGGTGAGCACTCGCATGCAAGGCAGGTCATCAGTGGCAACGGCCGCACGAGCAGTGCCTGGCAGGCGAGCGTTGGCGTTGGAGATGGTCAGAGGCGATCCACGGCCAACAGCGGGCTCATCAGCGAGGTCATCAGCGGGGTCATCAGCGAGGTCATCAGCGGTCATCAGCGAGGTCATCAGCGGGGTCATCGGCGAGGTCATCAGAGCTCGCACCTGGCCGACGAGGTCATCAGCGGTCATCAGCGAGGTCATCAGAGGTCATCAGAGCTCGCACCTGGCCGACGAGCACTTGAAGGGAAGTACTGGTACGCTGGCTGTGAGCATGCACGAAGTACGTCAGAGCTGCGGATTTGACTGCAGCGGCGAGGTGCGCCGCGAGTTCGTGTTGGTTGACGGCCTGCATGGCGCCGTCCTGAGCGGCGCGAGCCACCTTGGGCAGCGGCTTCGCGTCGGGAAGGAGGCAGCTGGTTGGCGCCGTGTTGGGCGTGACCGCGTTGATGTGCACGCGCGTCGGCGAGGCTGTGCCGACTGCGATGGTGATGCCATACTTGCGTTGGTCCAAATTAGGCAACGTCGCCCCAGCGTCAGAGAAGGTGCCAGAGTAGGTACCGGTCAACGCCTCACGATGGCGCCGCGCCTCAAGCTCCTCAGCATCGTGCAGCCGTTTGGCGGCCTCCTCCTCCTGATGACGTTCTTCATCCTCCTGCTGATGACGTTCTTCATCCTCCCTCTGGCGCTGCATGGTCGCCTGGCGACGGAACTCGAGCTCGTCCTCCTGATGGCGTTCGTCATCCTCCCGATGATGGCGTTCGTCATCCTCCCTCTGGCGACGGAACACGAGGTCGTCCTCAGGCATGGCGCCCCCCGTCGACACGCCCTCCTCCGCCGCGAGGCGCTCGCGCCGTGTTGGGCGCACGGACGCCGAGGGGCGCTCCTCCTGACGCGCCGTGTTGAGCGCCATCGGTGGGCCGAGGATCCACGGATGGCCGAGATTTGTCCCGAGATTTGACCCGAGGATCCACGGATGGCCGAGATTTGTCCCGAGATTTGACCCGAGGATCCACGGATGGCCGAGATTTGTCCCGAGATTTGACCCGAGGATCCACGGATGGCCGAGCAGCTGCTCCGCCGAGGGGCGCTCCCTGCGTGCGACCGTCATGCAAGCGCGCACGAAGTCGCGCGTGGGCGCCATTGCGTCGCCTTCGAGTTCCGGACGGCTGTGGAAGGAGAGGTCGACGTTGCGCGCGGCGGCGACGAGCGCTGCCTCGGTCGCCTCTTCGGGCAGCTCAAAGGGCATCGCGGCGCACAGCAGCACGTGCGCCGTCACGCCCACGCTCCACACGTCGCAACCTGCGTCGTATGGCTCGCCCTCCACCTCGCCCGTCGCGTCCGCCTCCGCCTCAATCCACGAGAGCACCTCGGGCGCCGCGTACTCGGGCGAGCCGGCGACGCCCGTCAGCTCCATGGGCCCGCCACCGCCATCTGCTGCCTCGCCGAGCAACGCCGCGTACCCAAAGTCGATGAGCGTCAGATGCGGCCGCTCCGTCTCCTCATCGCTCACCATGATGTTCTCGGGCTTCACGTCGCGGTGCACCACGCCGAGCTCGGCGAGCGCCGTGAGCGCCGTAAGCAGCTGCTGCATCAAGTGGCGCACGATGCCGTTTTCAAGCGCGCCGCGCTGCGACACCACCTCGAAGAGCTCGCGGCCGGGAACGCGCTCCATGGCAAGCCAGATGGCGTCGGACGAGGCGATGACCTCGCGCAGCCGGACGATGTGCGGCGCGTTGCCGGCGCGCCGCAGCGCAAGCACCTCCGCCTTGAGCATATCGAACGCCTCCTCGTCCTCCGCAATCGCGCTCATGTCGAGCTCCTTCAACGCGAGCACCTGCCCGTTCCTCTCATCCACGGCCGCATAGACCCTGGAGAAGCGGCCCTCGCCGAGTACGTCGTGCACGGAGTAGAGAGTTGAGATGTCGGCGGCCGACGTGTCACACAGCTCCTTGAGTGAGGCCGTCAGAGGATCCGGTGACGACATGACCGGCATCACGCGATCCGTGAGACCCCGAGGGATCCGAGCAGCACAGGCGTCTGGACAATATTCGGCGGGGTGCAAAAGAAAAAAGAAGTTTGGCTCACGACGAAACCGTCCCCGGCGTTCCGACCACAAGCACAGGGGTCATGATCCAAGTTTTGCTGTGCAACGCGTCGAAAACCTTCTTGTACATGCTCGACAGACAGAAAGGAGATGGGGCTTCACAAAAAAAAAAAAAAAAAAAAAACTTCTTCATTCCCTCGTCGGAGTTCTTCCCCCGCGCGTTGCCGCAGGGAAACGCTCGTGTAGCCGACAGTGTCGGGGAGGACTGTGCATGTGGTAGAGAGGACCTACCGCGCCAGTCACCCCACCATGATCTTCGCCGAGAAGAAGGCGCTCGAAAACCGGTTCAGGCTGAGACTGATCCACATCCGCGAGCGCGAGCTCCATTTCTACTCCAAGAATTGCCATGTGGTTGGCCACATCTCGGCGTTGCTTGCAGGCTGCATGTACTCATCTTTCGTGCATACTCAGATGACCTGGTTTACGGGTAACTCGGGGGTCGACGCTCGACCAGGTGACGAGTCGACGCTCGCCCAGGTACTAGTCATCACGGGCATGACGATAGTCATGTGCCTCTCGCTTCGCAATGTGCTCGGCACGACCATGCTCTCCATGCTTGGCCCGGGCCAGGCACTGCGCGGACCTGAGGGCTCTATACACTCTGCGGTCGACAGCATGTTGGACGAATTCGACGAGATCTTGAGTACGCTTCTCCGAACGGTGTTCTCGTTGATGTGCGTATTGATCGCGTATTCCTGGGGCGCCGCCTCACCGTCCATCATATTTTCGGTGCTGCTCACGGTGCTGATAGTCGGCTATGCGTCTTACATGCGGCTGCGGCTCGGCATCGTCGCGGAGGCCTTCCCGCTGAGCACGATGCCGCTCATATCGGGAAACTTCTTCCCTAAGAATGCCGATGGCGAGACCTTGCAACGCAAGGTGGCGAGTGCGATGGAGGACGCTGAAGGCGTCGATGGGGCCCAAAGCCAGACGGGCCCTTTTTTTGACGTCGCTGCTGGGCAGTGGTGCGAGCTGCGTGGTGTGGTACTGCGTGGCTTTCCGGTGCTCCACCCGGCGCCGTGCGTGCTCTTGATGCAGCTCTTGAGCTCCGGTCCAAAGGCTCTCTATGCGAGTACCTCGGCGAGGAGGGTCGAGACAGAGTATCGTGTAGGGGAGGAGCCAGGGGAGGAGGACGGATCAGAGCGCCTTTGCTCCTACGCGTACGAGAGCATGAGTCGAGGCGACGCTCCGGTGCTCGTGTGCGGCGATGTGGTGCTCACGGTGCGCGATAAGTCGCGCTCAGGGCAGCTGATCTGCCGCGCGAGCTTCAATGCTAACCTTGCGGCCGCGGCCGGAGTGCTCAGCCTGCCCTGCACCGCACTCGACGGCATCGAGGGCGGCGCTATCCGCCTGCCCGCCCACGCCTTGATCGAGGTGCTGCTGGTGCCTGCGACTCGTGTGGAATCCACCAAGCACGGCCACGGCAGCAAGAATGGCAATGGGTCCCGCATGGGGAGCGCCGTCACGAGCGCCCGCCTTGCTGCCGCGGCCGAAGTGCGCGCCGAAGTTCTCTCGCCGAGGGCGCTATTTTCCTCTGGAAGTGTACGCTTGAGCTCATTGGGCAAGTACCTAAGTTCTGTAAGTATGGAGTACTCTATTCCTGCGTTAGCGCCAGAGTTAGTGTAATCGTACTTCTTCGTAGTATTATACTTCCCCTAATTTGGCTTAACTCTTAGAGTATGAAACTTTCTCAAACTATACAGTCGGCTGGAGCACTGGCCGGTGGCTTTCTCGATCGGAGACGTCTCGCGCCCCCTAAGCGGAGCGCCAAGGCTAAGCCTAAGTGCCAAGTATACGAGTAAGCCCACGCCACCGGTCGAACTACCGTACCGGTCGATTGAAGTCGGTGTAGTTCGGTTGTAGTCTGTGGATTTGGATGCCTCGGTGCTCTTGAATGCGATCCCTTAGCTGTTGGGCGGCAGCCGGTTTTGTGCCCCAGGGAGATGTCTCAAACCCTCTTAACCCTCTGCGATCGCACGGGGCGAGAGGGCGAGATGCAACGTTCTCGGCGATGGTCTGATTTATGCTCTCGAGATAGGCGCTTTGTATTCTGTGGTTCACGACTAATAGGCCGTGGCTCGCCAGCATCTCGTTGTGCTCAATAATAGGCCTCACAAAGTCTTCGAGTATGTCTTCAAGACGTGATGCGAGGAGCAAATGGCCCCGGCTCTGTGCCAGCTCGATCGGAGTCTGTCTGTCATTGTTGCGCATGTTGCTTAACGTCACGTCGAATTCGAGATCGAGGTCCTGCGAATTCGAGATCGACGTGTTGAGAATGAACTGCGCTGCCTCGATGTGGTTGTTGAAGGCCGCGTAGTGCAGCGGCGTGTTCCCCGCCGACGTTCGAAGCAACGGATCCGCCCTGTGCCGTATGAGTAACTCAATGAAGCCCGTGTGCCCGCGCTCTGCAGCGATGTGCAGGGCGGTGAAATTGGACAGGTCCTGGGCATCGAAGAGCGATATGGTTGAAGGGTGTGTAAAAAGCAGCTCTCCGACTTCGACATCGCCGCTCAGCGCTGCCCAGTGCAGGGCGGTGCGCTCGAAGGCCTCGTCGGTCGCCGCTGGCTCACAGCCTGCGGCGAGCAGTCCGCGGACCTCCTCCGAATTCCCTTGCTGGCAAGCGCGGCGAAGCTTTCTTTCTGCGGTCCTGCCGGGCAGCACCAGCATGCACTGAATTCCCATGAACTCCTCCGCACTGTGGAAGCGGGCGGACTCTCTCCTGGGCCGAAGTGCTTCCTTCTGATGGCGTTCAAAGTCGTGAAGCTGTTCCTGAAGTTGTATCGCCTGCAGCGAATACTTCGTCGATGGTAGACTGGTACTCCAAAGCACCTCGTCAATTGTACTGGTCGCCGACGAGTCCCCAGAGGCCATCATGCGAAAGACGAAGTCGCGACAGAGAGTCGGCGTAATTATACGAATGTGGAGCCGCGCGCGGGTTAGCTAGAAACTTGAAAACAGGACCTAAAAAGGAAGCTAGGTACAACCGATGAACGAACCTGCCCGTACGTTTTGTGCTCCCCTTGTGAGAGAGATTTTGAGAGCCAAGCAACCCCATGACAACCCCACACGCCACAGCGTCTCAGCCGTCACACTCTCCGCTCCGCGTCCACACCATGAGCGAGTCGATGAAGAAAGGCCAGCTGGGCAGCCGTTCTTGCTCAACAAGGCGCCACTCGGCCTCGACCTTCATTTGGAAGGCGGCCGAGAACGACTGCCCATGCTCGCCCATGCCCGGCGGTGCATGCACGCCGAGGGTGCGCCCGCGCCACTCCCCGAGCAAAAGGAGCGTCGAGCCAGTGTACTGTGCGAGGCAGCAGCTGGCATACGTGCCCAGCCCACGGTAGTCCGGCCATGCAAGGAGCAGGGCGCGACCTGCATGGGCGGCGGCGGCCTCCGGCCCCCCCTCTGCGACGCACAAGTCGCGATCGCCCTCGATGAGGCTCGTGCCTGTGGCGACCCCACCCGGCGCCGCCGACCCCGTGGACGCCCCTCCCGCCTGGCCTCCCGCCGTGCCGCCCGAGGCATCAGCGTCGGCGAACGCATCCGACCAGCAGCGGGTGTCGTACGCAAGCACATCGACGCCGCGCGCGCGAAGCAAAGCGGCCCAGTGGCCGGTGCCCGCGCCTAGCTCGATGATCGGAGCGTACCGCGCGAGGGTCGCCAGCGCAGTCTCGGTAGGCACACTCCAGGCGTACCTGATGAAGGCAATCAAGCGTTCATCAAGCAGCGATCAAGCGACTATCAAGCGCAAATCAAGCGTCCATCAAGCGCAAACCAAGCGCCAATCAAGCGACCATCCAGCGTCCATCAAGCGACAATCAAGCGTCCATCAAGCGTCCATCAAGCGTACTCGCGGCGCAGCGCTTCCGCTTCGCGCTGCATGGTGGAGGACTCCGCCACCGACAATGCGCGTGCCACGCCCCACTGGGACAAGAGGTAGGCGCCCCAGAAGGCCATTTTGGATCGGTAGAGCTCGAGATAAGGCAGCGACGTCGGCGAGGAAGAGGAGGAGGAGGAGGAGGAGACGGCGAGCATCTCAGGCTTGAGAGGCGGGAGCGGCGGGAGCGCTCCAGCATCACTCCCGGTGGTAGCTCCAGCACCACTCCCGGTGGTGGTAGCTCCAGCACCACTCCCGGGAGCTGCGACCTCGCTGCCAAAGGGCCATGCGGCGGGCACAAAGGCCGTGTGCGCCGCGAGCGGGTGGCTGGCGAGGGGCGGCACGGCCAGCAGCATAAAGAAGGCGGTGCATGCCTGCGCGAGGAGCGCCGTAGTGAGCATACCCTCGCCCAAATTGGACGCATGTAACCGCTCGAAGACCCGATGCATGCGCGCCGTCGAGGCCTCGAGCGTCGTGGCACGCCGAGTGAGCAACTCACTCCACGGCTTGCCCGAACGACGGCACGCCGCCTCCTGCTTGGCCGCGTCCTCCAGGAGCGCCCTCAGCTGTGGAAGGAGGCATGCGTCGATGGCAGAGAGCGACGCTCCGAGGATTCTGTGGGGAGATGGCGCTGTGGTGAGCACTTGCATGCGAGGCAGGTCATCAGTGGCCATCAGCGTACCTCTTCTCCGACAGGCGCAGCGTGACGGCGCACCATTTGCGCTCACCCAATGCGCTAAAGCCGCGCGCGAGCAGCGCCTCGTCCTCGTCTGCCGTGGTCGGGTACCCGTCCCGCATCGAAGCGACAACCCCTCGCAGCGCCCCAAGCGAGAGCACCTCGTTTAGAGCATCGAGCGGCGCGGGCTTGCGCACCGCCTCGTGCAGCGGCTCACCTGTGGGGAGTGGGGCGCCATGGTGAGCACTTGCATGCAATACGGGCTTGCGTGCACCGCCTCGTGCAGCGGCTCACCCGCCTTCTGCGCGCGCTTCGCGTACAGCTCGAGGTCCTCCCCGTTCAACCGGTCGAGCCGCACGTACGTGAGCAACGGCTGCGGCAGCGGCTCAGCCTGCATCAGCAAGTGCTTTGTGGTGAAGGGAGCCGCGCAGCCCGCGGCCGCGATCGCAGCGTCGTCGGGCACTTGCGTGAACTCGAAGGGCGTCTTCGCAGTCGCGCCGGACGCGTCGGGCGCTGCCATCATGAAGGTCGTCAGGTCTGGCGCCGCCACCAGCGTCGTGAGCGAGATCTCGACGTGGTCGAACCGGTTGCCCGGCTGGGCAGGGAGCACGAACCCACCGACTAAGAGTAACGAGCCGTTCGAGGCGGCGCCGTACGAGATGCAGGCCTGCTCACCGGCCGCGTAGTCGCGCGGCGCGACGGCGATGAGCGCCCGCCGTGCTGCGTCGTAGTAGTGCGATGTGCCCGGCTCGATGGAGTCGTCATGGTTCATCAGGTCAAACCCCGGAGCCATCAGCCGCACGCCGCTCACGCCCTCGACCGACGCCTCGGCCGCGCGGGATTTGAGCGTGGCGTAGGCCCACAGGTAGTCGTCCCACGTAATGCCGTGCTCCTCGAGAAAGTCGAGGCATGGGCCGATGGTCGAGGAGGAGCCCGCTGACGAGGCGGCGGGCGCGCCGTTGCTCGTGGTCGCGCCGTCGCTTGCGCCGTCGCTTGCGCCGTCGGCGACGTCGACAGGCTCCTCGGGGATGGGATGCGCAGTGGCCGCACTGCTCACGAGCGCTCGGAGCGCGGCCCAATCAGCGGCCACCTCCTCAGCGAGCCGCTCCGCGAGCTGCTGCCACGGCGAGCCCTTGAGCTCCGCCATGTCCGCGTCCGACCAGAACAGCGTCGAGTTGTACGCCGAGGGCATCTCGGCGAGGTGCGCCTTGCGCAGCTCGCTCACGCTGGTCTTGCCAGCGCGCGACAGCAAGAGCTGCAGAACAGACGCGTCGAAATCGCTCAGAGCCGCGCCGGACTCGAGCAGCGGCTGAAGCTCGGCGCACTTGCGCGCGTCGGCCGCGTGCCAGCAGTCGTCCAGCGGCACGGCGAGAAGCTCCTCGCCCTTGGCGACGGCGCGGGTGACGCGCAGCCCGCGACCCGTGTCGGGGAAGATGAATGCCTCGACGAGGGCGCCGTTCGGAAGAGTCGATCGGAGCGTGGGATCTGAGCAGAGGGGCGGAGACCAGGCCTGGGAATAGTCGGATACCATGAAGTCTGACGTCGGGACGCCCAAATCAGCACTCAATCTCTCACGCATCTCGCCAAATTCCTGACACTTTGATCCTCGTGGAAAGAAGAGTGCCGTGGGAGTGCGGGCGGCGGCGCGCGACCCCCCCGGAGATGATCCGCTCAATCAGAGAATTTCCTGTGTGTTGGTCGCGCCCGTGGTCGCGTTGGGTTGATTGGCGGTCATCAGCAGCTCTGTGTGAAACGGCTGTGAGCCGGAGCGTGCTCCCGCACACTCTTGAAGGACCCACAGGGCGAAACGATCGGTATATATAGGCCTCTGGGTCATCAGTGGGTATTCTGCCGACCGATCAGGTCGCCCGTCGCGCGCGCGCGCGCGCGGCTTCGTTAGATCGTCGGTTGTGACAAAGAAAACGGTCGTGCTCGCATTCTTCCTCGCTCGCGAAGTGTGGTACGCGCTCTGCACTCGCTCTCGCTCGCTCATCCAAGGTGCACGCATAGCGGATCGTGAGACGCAATCGCATACCCAACAGAGGGCCAGCATGGATCAAGAAGACCGGATTATTTCGGCGCTCATGGGCAACGAAGCGCTCAGCGACTGCTCAAGCCGTTCGAGGACAATCGCCGCTCGCCGTCTGCAGAGGAGCCACGAAAAGTTTCCGGCCGCACGCCGCATCGGGATGGGTGAAGTCGTGGACGGGGAGGTGAGCGGGTGGTTCCAAGAAATCGATTTCGATGAGTTCAGTATGATGCGCAAGTATGGGCTCTTTGGTGGTGCGCCCAAGAAGCTACAGCTTGACGTTCCGCTTCTTGGTGGCTTCGCCAAAGGTGACAAAGTGGTCTCGCGCATCAATCGGGCAGAACTCATGAAAAACGACGTTGGTACGGTTCTCGGGGCCTGCACTGTGGACTTGCCTGACAAGAATCGCCGAGTCTCTGTCAACTTCGGGTGCTATGGAATCTGGGACATGCTCGTCTCACCCGACTCGGAGGCTCAGATCTGCAAGGTACCGTACACACCGCAGCTCTCACAGGCCCAGGCCGAGCGGGCGGCGGAGAAGGCCGGCGAGGAGAGTGCGAATTTCTGGAATAATACCTTAGGCGCCATCACCACCACCGGCTTCACCGAGGACCAAGCGTATAGGGCGCTCGCGGCAACGAGGTATGACGTGGATCTCGCGATCGAGCGGCTCATGGCGTACCCGCCGCAGCAGGGAGGCATGCCGCTTCAAGTGCACTCTCCGCAGCAGCAGGGAATGCCGCTGCGGCAGGGCTACCCGCCGCAGCTCTCCCAGGCCCAGGCTGAGCTCCGAGCGGCGGAGGACGCGGCGCCAGCAAAGACGATGAAGCCCAAGTCCGCAAGACTGGCGGCGGCAGAGAAGGAGCGGCAGGCGGCCGTCTCACAGGACCAGGCTGAGCGTCGGGAGGCGAAGGAGGTGGCGCAAGCGAAGACGACGAAGCTCAAGTCTGCACGACAGGCATTAATTCGCAAGCTTCTTTCCCAGGCGGTACCAACCGTACCTTCAGAGGTCCCCGCGGCGCCTCCCAAGCCGCCCGCCGCCGCGCCGCCGGCTGCGAAGCCCAAGGGCGGCAGCGGTGGCCTATTCGGCGACGACGACGACGGAGACGGCGATGGCGGACTGTTCGGCCGTCCGAAGCCCACGCCGCACCCCTACCAGGTATTTCGGGCTCCAAAGGCTCCAAAGGCTCCAAAGCTGCCGCCTCGGCCGGCACAACAAATCGTGTGCGACGCCGAAGAAACGGCAGTCGTTGGCAACGCCTTCAAGATTTTCGCCAAGACTCCCGGCCTCGTCGTGAAAAGGGTGGTGCGCAATGACAATGAAGCCCAGTATCGCATTTACAAAGATATGCGAGAGATGATCAAGGAACAAAACGGTGGTGACCCGAATGAGGTGTGGCTCTTCAACGGGAATGATTCCATGCAAGAGAACATCAAAAACGGCTTCATGACGCAATATGCGTCCGAGGTTTACAATGCGTACGGTGTGGGCATCTACTTTGCAGCAGATCCGCGCCTCTCTATGTACTTTGAGCGTAAGACGCGCGACCAAGGCATGGGTGTGACGAAGACCATCCTGTTGGCGCGTGTTACGCTCGGAAAGATGGGCGTCCGAGCTCTTGTGCCTCCCGGACCCGAAAACCTCACGAAACCAGAATCGAAGCTCCCGACGCCAGGATGCCATTCAAACACCTCGCATGCAAATATCGAGGCAATCGTTTACGAGAATCACCGAGCGTTCCCCGCCTACCTCATTGAGTACGAATCGCCTCCTGCTGAAAATCCTTACGCTCAGCCGTTGAAGGGGCAATTGAGGAAAATTTGCGATGCAGAAGGAAGGCACAAGCAGCCAAAGCTTCACAGTGGCAAGATCATTCGTTGGGGTGATCTGACAGATGCGGCGCAGGCGGCAGTGGGAGGAGCCGCTGCCGCCGCGACCACCACGGCGATCGGCATTGGAGGGGCGATGATGACGGGCGCAACGATGGGTCAGGCGGTGGGGATGATGGGGGGGGCCATGGGGATGGTGGTGGGTGCGGGAGTGGGATCAATTATCGGGGCCGCAATCGGTGGCAGCGGGTTGCCCCCGCCGCCCCCGCCGACAGAAGCTGAGAAGGCGGCCTTCTTTGCGAAGGTTGGAGCTTCGCTTAAGCAAGTGCGGTCTGCCACTGAACTCAAATGGTCTCATAAGGGGTTGACGGATGGCGACTGCAAGGTCATCGCTCTCCTCATTGCTACCAAGTTCATGCCGGCGTTGAGCAACCTGGAGTTGTACGGCAACAGCATCGGCTACGAGGGTGCCAAAGCCATCGCTGACGCCTTGCAGTCGGGCACGGCGGTGGTGACCAAGCTCGAGCTCGGCGGCAACAAGATCGGCGACGAGGGTGCCAAGGCGATCGCAGAGGCGCTGAAGGTCAACGCGGTAGTCACCACCCTGGACCTCCGGAGCAACAGCATCGGGGATGAGGGTGCCAAGGCGATCGCGGAGGCGCTGAAGGTCAACGCGGTGGTGACCACCCTGGACCTCGGGTACAACTACATCAAGGTTGAGGGTGCCAAGGCGATCGCGGAGGCGCTGAAGGTCAACAGGGTGTTGACCACGCTGTGGCTCAACGGGAACAAGATTGGGGACGAGGGTACCAAAGCCATCGCCGATGCCTTGCAGACGGGCACGGCGGTGCTGACCAGGCTCTACCTTTGGGACAATAATTTGGGAGATGCAGGGAAAACAGCGGTGCAAGATGCGGTGAAGGGCCGGAGTGGATTCCAGTTGTATCTGTGGAGTTACACCACCTGGTAACCGGGGTTCTGTGAAGTTATGTCCTAATTAGGCGTTTTTCAATAGGGACTGAAGGTACACGGCGGTCCCGGACCGAGCTATTTCAGGCCTCACCCTCAGCCCCGCCTCTGGGACACGACTAACATCGGTACTCGGGAAGGTGCTGAAGGTCAAGCGTCAACGGGACAACGCGGTGTTGTGTGTTGACCACCCTACAGCTACACGTGTTGGATTTCGTTGACTTATTTTCCTGAAAAAAGCGCTTCTAAAACTGGTCTCAGTCAGTCAGTCAGTCAGTTTCGTCGCGGCCCCCCGCCGGCCCCCACGCTCACACGAGTACACCACCGTCTCAAAGGACGGCTCCGCTCCCCTCGGTCAACACAAGTACTGAGTACTCGCTCGCTCGGGCTGGGGGCATTACAGTAAGAGCCTTGAGGCCGGATGCGCATCTGGAAGGCCGGGGCGTATCGAGGGCCGGGGCTTATGGCTCATCCGCTATCGACAGGTCGAGATTCGGCAGTGCGCCCGACATGATCGCCTCCTTGAGTGGCTCTTTGCTCGTGATCAGGTGGTTGCCGTATAAGGAGAGCTGTGAGAGCATCGGCGTCTTACCTGTGGCCAGAGCGGCGCACAGCTTCGAGAAGCCCGGCTGGCCGATCCCGCAGAGTGAGAGCGAGAGCGATTTGAGCCGCGGAAGGGCGCCCGCCTCAAAGACTGTAGCGAGAGCAGACACACCCTCGTCTCCGATCCTGGGATTGTTGCGAAGGCAGAGGTCGAGGAGGTGCGGTGCGCCACATTCGAGTAGCGCCCTCGCGAGATCCATCGCCTCGCATGCACTCCAATCGCGGCTGACGAAGCGCAGCGTCTGGACACGTGCGTAGTGTTCAGACAGCGTCTTACTGTACAGCTGCGTAACGGTGTCCTTGTCCGCGCCATTCGTGAACGTACGCGCTTGAAGCAGTGCCGCAAACGCTGTCGGTGCTTTGGGCGCGCACGGTACGCCTGCGCTAACATCGTACGTCTTCTCCCAATACGCGCAGGTCTCGTCTGTCGGCTTGACCGCGCGCGCCATGAAGAACTCATACGTGGGCCATCCCCGTGCGTGGTAGCTTAGCGTCAATCCCGGGCGATCCGCCGTGAGCAAGATCACCGTCGTGAGCGGATGCGCGTACCACATACTCATGTTGCCCAGCGCGGCGTCGAAGACGAGCTGCTCACGGTCCGTGCGCAGCCGCTGGTACAGGGAGCTGTAGTCGAAGAAGAGGCCCACCTCGGAGAAGAACGGCTGGCCGGAGCGGCTCTGGAAGAAGTCGGGCTGGTCGAAGGCTGCAAGAATGGCGCTGAGGGTGGTGCCATCGGGGTCGGGATGGTCATGGGTCGCCCACATGTGACTGACGACTGCAATGGGCACGGCGTGTTGCGGCACCTCGACAGCGGCACGCCGTCCATGGATACCGGGGTCGACCGAGCGATGGATGATCTCCAGCTCCTCTGCAGAGATGATGGCGGACGGCTCGAGGTCTTGACGCTTCGGCAGCAGGTGCCCAAGCGTCGCCAGCCGTCGCACGTAGGAGAGGCGCACAAGCACGACCTCGCCCGACCGCAGCGCTTCCCAAAGCTTTGAGGCGTCCGCAGGGCTGTTGTCGTCGTCAGCGAGGGATTCGTCGATTCGTCCGGATGCCGACGGCCTCTGACTGCTGCCTGCTCGGGTGACTCCGCCACCATCGCCTCCACCACCATCCAACACCGCGAAGCTTGCTGGCATGGCGCCTAGCTCCGTGTGGTACTTGCGGAGCTGGTCCCAGATGAGTTTCCTCAGGTCCGTCTCTGTGGTTTCGGAAGTCACATAAGAGAAGTCAAAGGTGGGCGCGCTCGGCTCGTCGTTCACGTTGTGCAGAGCACGCAGGTACTGGTGCTCGAGCGCCTGCGCCGCCGATATCCGCTTCGACGGGTCGAAGACCAGCATCTTCTCGAGCATGTCGATGGCGGCGGGGTTGGCTTGCGGGTATAGAGCCCCGAAGGGCACCTTGGGCTTCTTGGGAAGCGCCTTGATGTACTCGACGGCCTGCGGGTTCTCGAGGATCGCCAAGTCGGACGCAGACGGCTCGCCCAGCGTCTCAATGATCAGGCGGAGCTGCTGCAAATAGTCCTTGCCCGGGAGCAACACCTTCCTACCGAGGCACTCTGCGAGGATGCAGCCCACAGACCAAATGTCAATGCCCAAGTCGTACATCTGGTTCTCGACGAGCAGCTCGGGCGCACGGTACCAACGCGTCACCACGTACTCAGTAAATCCTGTCTCTGCGACCTCGTCCACGCCTCGCGCGAGCCCGAAGTCGCAAATCTTCAAGTCGCAATTCTGGTTCACCAGCAAGTTGTTGGGCTTCAGATCGCGGTGCAGCACCTTGGCCGAGTGAATGGCCTTCAGGCCTCGCAAGATCTGGTAGATGAAGTACTGGATGTGGTCGTCCATGAGCGCCTGCTTCGAGTGGATAATGTAATGCAGATCCGTGTCCATGAGCTCGAGGACGAGGTAGATGTCCTTCCACTCAACAATCTGACCCGGCGGGGGCAGCATAATGTCGCGCAAGTTGAGCACGTTCTCGTGCGTAAAGTGCTGCATCAGCCGCACCTCGCGCAGCGTGCGCTTGCAATCGATGGCGTCGTCGAAGGCATCCTTGATCTTCTTGATTGCCACCATAATATTCTCCTTCTTGTCGATCGCCGCACACAGCACGCCATAGGCACCCGCGCCAATTTTCTTCTTGACCTCATAGCGGTCGTCGACCTCGAAGGTCTCGCCCTTCACCTTGTACTGCTGTTTGGGCATCTCCGAGCGTCGGCGACCGCGCTTGAAGCCGCGAAACGAGGCAGACATCTGCGGGCGGAGCAGGTCGAGGCCGGCGAACTTTTATCGAAAAAACGAGCGCCGAACGTCTCAAAAAGGGCGCTTCACCGCGGAGGCAGATGAGCTGGACGCGAAGGCCACGTGTTTCACGGTGTTTCGGGGATTGCGAAAGTCCCAAAATTTGCGCATGTCCTTCACTTGCAAGAGCAGTTCGGTGCCATGGGATGCGCGGCGAGCAAGCACGCACTCGCCGAGCGCGAGGAGGCGATCCCACCAGTGGGCGCCGCCACTAAGCTGCTCACGGCCGGCTCATCAACCGGAGCGGCTACATGTAGGTTCTGGATGATCAAGGCGGACTTTCTCCGCACGTTCTCTGGCACGAACCTGCCCTTTTTCCAGGAGCTTCGCGCGAAGCACCCGAGTGCTTTCATGGAGAAGACCATCAGCTATGAAGAGGTGGTCTGCGGCAAACATGTCGAGAAGATCCTGTCGATCTCGCATCGCTGGATGCTACCTACCCAACCCGACCCCGACGGCGAACAGCTCGAGGCCATCAAGGCCTTTCTGGTTTCGTCGGCTGGCAAGCGGATCGAGCTCGTGTGGATCGATGGCGGTTCCATGCCTCAGCACCAGCCTACCATCGGCCTCATTCGCAGCGACGAGGGCACGGCCGATTTCAAGACCATGCTGTCGCAGGTCTGTGCCGGCGCTTTGCCTTGGGCACCGCCCTTAGTTTTCTCGCCACCCTTTCCCCGCCACTCAACCACCTATGTTATATTAACACCCCGCCATTGCTCTCCCCCATTCACAGGTCAACATGCTCTACCTCGGCACGACCGTCCTCATCCTCTTCGACCTCTCGTACTTGTCCCGCTTCTGGACGCAGTTCGAGGCGTGGCTGAGCATGCAGTTTGCGACGCCCAGCGGCCTCAAGTCGGCTGTTGGCACCAAAAATGCGCGCTACCACATCGTGTGCATCCAGAACGCCGCCGCCCAGGCTGAGCTGTACACAAAGGCGCTCACCGACCAGTGGGCCACCAAGACGCCTCAGCAGGCCTTCGACTTCCTCTCCAAGCCGGACGTGACGGTGACCAATGAGAGCGACAAGCACAACCAGCTGCCCAAGATCAAGGCGCTCAACAAGACAGTGCAAGACGCGTTCCAAGCGGTTGATGTGCAGCTGCAGCAGCGGGTTGCGGCGAGCGCTGAGGCGGCCGAACGCGCCAAGGCGAAGCTAGAGGCGTTTGAGAGGAAGTCTGGTGTGGAGGCCACCGACGATGACCCGCTGAGGAAGGCGGCGGCGCAGATGGAGCGTGAGGCGGCGGCCGCGCGCGCGGCCCAGGAGTCGCACACGCTGGCGATAGCGCACGGCGTGATGCCGAATGAGGAGGCGCGCGCCGCGCTCGAGAAGGACGGGCGCGCAAACGCCACGCTGGAGAGCGGCATGAAGGAGTCGCTCGAACAGCGTTTGCTCGCGACCTTGCACCGCGACAACGGCTACTGGCTCGAGGTGGCGATCGAGGTGCCGCCGGCGGTGTTCGACGCGAGCGCGCGCGACCGTGCCGCCGTCGCCCGCCTCATCAAGCGGTTGGAGAGCGACCTCATCGAGAGGAAAGAAGACCTCCGCAACCGTCAGCACTTTCCGATCTGCATCACTGACGCGGCGCATCGAGACTTGGACTCCGATCTTGAGGCAGGTGATGTCAACATCCTTGTGTGGTGTGGGCTCGGGTGCGATGTCGCCGACTGCGCCGGCTCTGAGAATGCGGTCAACCTGAAAGAGCTGAAGGCGAAGCTCAGCGCGAGGAAAAAGCCGGGGCTCGTCGTTGTCTGCATGAAGTATGGCGCGAGGCAGGTCGCCGAGAAGCTAAAGGGCGTTGGGGCGGCTATCGTTTGGGTCGAGGCAGACGTGATGTCTCAAAATTCCAACCCTGAGAGGAGCTTGGCGCCGAAGAAGCCTCTCTTAGCCGCAGTCCTCGCTGAGGTGAGCAGTAACCTCGCTCGCAGCGGCTCAGCCGATAGCCTCATCAAGGAGGTAGAAGCTGCAGGGGGTACGGCCGGCATGATCGTTCAGGGCCATGAGAGTCTTTCCTCTCAGCTCAAATGGAACCCGAAGGCGCTTCCCGAGGCTGCATTCATCGTCCCGCGGGTTTCCGACACGAGGACGAACATCTTTGAGACTTTCAAGAACATATCCGCGGACGTCGAGAAGAAGCTGAAGCTGCTTGCGTGCGACATCGGCCGGGCAAAGGAGCTGAATCGGGAGATTGTGGACGCTGTGAGCAAGGCCAAGCGCCCGCTTAAGCTGTGCATTTCGAGCAAGGAGACGGAGGAGATCATCACGGACAAGGAGGCGGACAACGAGGCGGACAACGAGGCGGCCGAGGCGGCGCATTACCGCGCGCGTGCGGTCGCTCTCACCGCCTGCAATTACTTCATACACAGCGGCACGTTTCAGGCCGTCTATCGGATCCACTCTGACGATACAACGGAAAGCCTCAAGAGGACTATAAACTCTGACGATACAATACAATGTGCCCTGATCTGGCTCGATCTCGAGGAGGAGGCCAAGGGTGACCTCCTTAAGGAGATCAATGCTCTGATGAAGCGCTTCAGTCGCGCAGGCAAGAAGGGCGCCTTCCTCCTCACGCCGACGCCCGCCCACCTGTCGGACGGCGGCTTTGCGGCGTTTGAGCTCGAGTCCATCAATGCGATCGGCGGCGGCAAGCAGCAGCAGCAGCTCAAGGCGAGTGACTTGTATCAGGAGATTACGTTTGAAATGCCGGTCAACATCCTCGAGCTCCTCGAGTCTCACCCAAAGAAGGTCGCCGAGATCCTCAACATCATCCTCGAGGACCTCTTCCGCAAATCCACGGCCATGCCCAGCGCGCAGCAACTGCCCTCTCCCGAATCTACGGCTGCAGTGTTGTTCTCCTCCACTCCATCATCGCTGGCTGGCCTCTATCTCGGCAACGCCGAACAAACGGTCGTCGCGCGCTTTTGCGTCTCGAGCGTTGGCTTCCTCCAGCTGCTGCGTGATCGGGTGCTTGATGGCTCGTTGGATAAGATGCTCACGACAGAATTGGGCAAGGCACTTAAGGAGGCAAAGGGCGCGGCACAGGCAACAAAGTTGCCGCTCGGAATGATCGCTGCGAACATGTCGAAGATGCTGTACAATATGTTCTCGAGTGGCAACGCGCAGCAGGAGGCGGCGTCAACCGAATCCGAGATGACGACTGCTGTCGACCTCTCTCTCTTCGCCGATGTGTACGAGTCGTCAATCTTGCAACTCGATCAGCTGACGCCGCACCAGGAAGAGAAGATGGGCGATGCACTGAGGCTTTTGCGTGGGGACGAGACGCACATCGTCCACCTGACCGCCCCGGCGGGTGCTGGCAAGACCTTTGTGGCTCAGCAGATCGTCCTTGACTTATTGAAGGACCTCTCGCGCGATGGCATCATCCTCTTCTCAGCACGGACCGTCCCACTCTGCCTCTTCTTTGTCAAATGGCTCGTCAAGAGGTGCCGTGGTGAGGTGGAGGATGAGCAGATGATCAAGACCCTCGTGGAGCGAGTGCAGGTGCTTCACGCACCGTACGAGCAGGGGCCGCTAGCTGTCAAGCTCAATGAGGAGAAGGGCGAGATAGAGTTTGTCGGCGTGCCCGAGGGCGGCAAGGTGCAGTCGATTCTGCTCGTGGTCGAGGACGAGGCGCACCATACCTATGGCGACCCGGAGCTCAAGCTGCAGATGGAGAAGCAGATCCTGCGGTGGGCGCCGTGCCACCGCCTGTTGCTTTCGGACGTGTCGCAGTCGCAGGGCACCGAAATCGCGTACCCCAAAGACAGGAAGGTGGTCGAGTTGACCGAGGTTGTCCGCAGCAGCAAGCGGATCATCACGGCGGCCAACGACTTTTCGCTCTGCGGCACAAAGGAGAAGGTGCCGACTTGCCACCACGCCTCGGAGGGGCCGCCACTGCAGACATTCCTCTTCGACATGCAGCAAGAAGACGAGCCTAGGAGGGACGAGCTGTACGCCGAGCAGACGACTGCCGCGCTGCAGTCGGTCGTGACGCAGTTTGAGCGCCTACCGCTCCACGATCGCCTCGCAATCATCGTGCCGGATGAGGGCATGAGGGCGAGGCTGCAAGAGAAGCTGAAGGCGCGCTTGGCGGCGGCGTTCCCATCGCGCTCATTTGAGCTCGTTGACGCGCAGAGGGCGAGCAGGACGTACAAAAAGGGAGTCGGCAGCAGCGAGTGGCTCGTGCTCGACACGATCGAGAACATGGACGGGCTCGAGCGGCTGATGGTCATCGCTGTCGGGTTGGATTCTCCGATCCCAGAGAATGCGGAAGCGACGGCGGAGGGCGACGTCTTGCGGACGCGTTCGACCATGCAGACCCGCTCGCACTTGTACCGTGCGCTCACGCGCGCGCATATGCTCGTGTGTGTGGTGAACGAGACGCTGCCGCGTGGCTGGCTCGCGTACCTGACGCGTTTGAAGCTCAGCAAGGACGGGGCGTTTGATGAGGTGTCGGCGTTGGCTGAGAGAACGGCGGCGGAAGAGTCCGTTGCGAATGAAAAGAAGCGTGTGACGAAGTGCAAGGAAGAGGCACAGGCGGCGGTGGAGGCGGTGGCAAAGAAGTACTCGCTTGGAAAGGAGGCGGTCGAGTGGTGCAGTGCGATGGCGGCGAAGAAGCTATTGGCTGGAGGGCCTGCGACTTCGGCGGCTGCAGACGCAGTTTGCGAGTGGCTGATCAAGCCGGAGATGGCGGCGGTGGAGAAGATGGCGGCGGCGCAGGAGAGGGGGCTTGAGGCGGCTGAAGCACGGGCGGCAGTCGTCCGCTGTGTGCGGCCAAAGCTGCTCGAGTCGAGCGCAAGGGCCCCTCTCAAGGGAGGCGAGGGGGAGGGGGCGCTGGCGGCGGTGCTCGCCCAGTGGCGTCGAATTGGGGAGGAGTTGGAGAGTGTGTTGGCGGCGCAAGAAGGGCTGGATGGGGTCGGTGCGACGGAAATGATGCGGGTGCAGGTGGCCGTAATGGCGGTGGTCGCCAAGGGAGGAGAGCTCAAGGCGGCGGTGGTGGCCGAGGTGCAGAGGCTGTGGATGCAGATGAAGGAGGCGGCGATGAAGGCAGAGCAGGAGTCGAAGGAGGAGAAGCTGAGGGCGGAGGTGATTCGGCCGGCAATGGCGGCGTTGTTGGCGGGGGAAGCAGAGGAGCTGGACGAGGTGGCGTGTGATTGGATTTGCGCCGACGCCGTCAAGCGGATGGAGTTAGGGGCGGGCGGCTCGGATGGCAAGATGGCTGTGCAGGCGGCGGTGGCGGCGTGGCGGCAGCGGTTGGCCGTGCAGGCGGCGGTGACGGAGACAAGCTTCCAAATCCAAAAGGAGCAGTCGGTGTGGGATACGAAGGCGAATCAGAGCGGCGTCGTTGGTGGCGTGCTTGCCTTTGACCCTACCTCTTTGATCCGACCTAAACCAGACGAACAAACCAGCGACTTCGATGGGGTCGGTGCTGCTCCGGGAGAGCATGGCGGCCTGTTTCCTTCACCACCGATGCCGATGAATGACGAGGGCGCGCCGGTGGCCCTCGGCACATCGTCTTGGTCAGGTATTGACTGCCGGCTGACATTTTACTGCGGGCGCCACCTCGGCACACACGCAATCCCGGGCTCGGACGGCCAATGTGGCCCCGCCGACGGCCCTTCGTGCGCCTCGTGCTGGCGCTTCCAAAAGAGACTCGTCAACGACGAGGGTGACATCATCGCCTTTGGGACTTCAATCGGCTGTCAGGGCACCTTCTACTGTGGAAAGTACAAGGGACAGAGCGCCATCCCAGACTCCGATGGCCGTTGCGGCCCGGACGACGGGCCGGCGTGCCAATCGTGCAGGCGGCTACTACAAGCGTTCACCAACCGCCACGTTCCATCCTCCTGCTTCCGCCCGGGCACGAGGGCGTTCTTCCGCCCCCATGCGTCTACTGACTGGGCTCAACGTCTACAACGTCCAGCGCCCATGCACAGGGAGGAACTCGTTTCCGTTTTGACGCTGTACGACGCGAACAGAGATTGCGTGTTTGACTTCAATGAGTTCAACGAACTCGTCAGCGATCTGCTCTGCCTCCGCGATGGCGTGCTCTTTGCTCCGCCTGAAGCGGGGCACAATCTTGCCAAGGTCCTTGCAAGGCAAATTCCGGGTCCGGCACGAGACACGATCAATGTAGCACATCTTGTTGAGCTGGACGGTCGCTGGGCGAGCCTCATCACGCAACCTGACATGGTGGCCGCCGGCGCTGCCGGGCTGCGGTCGCTCAGCGATCAAAGACTCCACAGAGATCTGGAGAATCTTCATGCTCGGCGCCAGGCAGATGCTGAGGGCATGGCGCGCCAAGAGCAAGTCCTCGATACGAGGCAGCGGATTCAAAGAGCTGCGAAGGAGATGCCTGCGCCCGCCCGGCCGCCCGTCCCGGGGACAGTGGGCTCCGGCCGAGCGCCAACAACTTTGGAGACTTCGCGCGACAACAACGATTACTTCAGACCTTCCGGAGCTAAGCCCCTGGATAAAACTCCCTCTCAAGCTGCGCATGAAGCGGCGAGGGCCAGAGCGGTGGCGTCTGCAGGTGCAGCGCCGTCGGTGGGAGAAGCCGAAGCCGGCGCGAGCGCAGCATTTGCGATGCCGGTTACAACAGGCCCCACACGAATGACCGCCGCCGACGTGATGAAGAAGAAAAGGGCCGCGCAGGCTCAAGCTGCGCATGAAGCGGCGAGGGCCAGAGCGGTGGCGTCTGCAGGTGCAGCGCCGTCGGTGGGAGAAGCCGAAGCCGGCGCGAGCGCAGCATTTGCGATGCCGGTTACAACAGGCCCCACACGAATGACCGCCGCCGACGTGATGAAGAAGAAAAGGGCCGCGCAGGCTCAAGCTGCGCATGAAGCGGCGAGGGCCAGAGCGGTGGCGTCTGCAGGTGCAGCGCCGTCGGTGGGAGAAGCCGAAGCCGGCGCGAGCGCAGCATTTGCGATGCCGGTTACAACAGGCCCCACACGAATGACCGCCGCCGACGTGATGAAGAAGAAAAGGGCCGCGCAGGCGCTCAATGTCGGCTCGTCTTAGAATGTACTCGCGGCGTGCAACACCTCTGAGAGGAGCACCTCCTCAGATGATTCCCCGGCGACTTCACGTGCGCCGGAGACTCCGCGTTTGCCGCAGACTTCGCGCGACAAGTTCAAGAAGGCATCGAAATCGCACGGCTCGTCTAAGAATGCACTTGGTACTTAGGGGCGCTGCAGCCCCTCTGTATTGTCCGAGCCCTCCGCAAGGCTAAGCGAATCCACAGATGCCGCCTTGTCGAACGACGGAGACGTCCTCGATGCGTGAACCGTGGTCATTCTGTATAGTTTTGATGTGTGTGGTGACAATGTGGTATGTGGATGAAATCACCGCGCTGTCTTGACCAGGCATCACGTGTACGAGCTTGCACGAAGTCGATGGAAGGCGGCTGCTTCGAGCGGGAGGGCGACGGGGGAGCGGCGCTTTCAATTTAGAGCATACAGGATTGAATTTCTGACGTTCTCGCTGAAACGCGAAACGGCCGTCTTGCGTCTTGCCGGCCACGCCATGAAGTCAGTATCTCGCCGCAGGCCTGCCTGCCTGCCGATCGTCCACTTCTACTGTGCAGCTGTAGTGGCAATCGTAGTCGAGAGTACTAAGGGACTTGAGTATTATTGCTCGAACCCCCGATAACCATGCTTGGCATGGCATAGAGAGTCCCCCTAACTGTTACTTCATGAGTAAAGGACTAGCCCATTCTCCGTCGCGGCCGCTGAGTGGGGGGTGCGCGGCACAGTGTTCAAAGCCTATGGGGTAATTACCTGAGTAGTGGGAAGGTCCCCCTAGGTCAAAAAAGTGCGCCCCACAGTGTTCAAAGCCTATGGGGTAATTACCTGAGTAGTGGGAAGGTCCCAATGATATTTGAAGAAATTACAGCGCCCATTAAAGTCATACAACGCTATTTATTTCTGATTCATTCGCTGATGAGGCCGGATTCGAGACTGATGAGGCCAGATTCGGAGGCCATTTTCTGTAGAAAGAGAGATCAAGATGGAGAATCTTTTGTGAAAAAATCGAGGGAATCTGCGATTCGCAAAAAGAATCCAGAAGGAGATCAACTGTGGAAAGGAAGCCATGAACCTGGTACTGCACTCGCAATTTGTGTGTGTCGTTAAAATATGATCGTTTGGAGATTTCGGTCGTTGTTGGCTTTGCGGTTGGATTACCCGCTCTGCCTCTGGGTGGTGTTAAAGAACACCGGGTTAAAGTCGCTTAGCTGGCCGAACTCGAAGAGATCACTGAATGTGGGTAAGTCAGCCGATCATGTACAGCAGGTCAATATCGATCGGATTAGTTCTCTGAGCGCGTGCATGCATGCACGGGCTGAGGGACGGGCTGGTTCAATCGCTCAGAAACGATCATCCCCGTCCATGCCTTCGTCCAGATCGATCGGGCTCATGGAGGATGTTCCCGTTCCGTCTTTGTTCACCTTGAATGCTTCCAAGACCGCGCTGTCTGTCCGCAGCAAGCCTTGGCGCTTTCCTGCGAGCAGCAGTTGACGAAGTCGCGCACGCTCCTCATGCATGAGCTTGTTGTTCGCCCGACCTGCGGTAGCGCACTGAACGCGGCTGAGGCCGGTGAGCTGCGTGACGCGCGGGCTCTGGAGCAAAAAGTCTGCAAACGAGATTTGAGCCATGCGGTCAGGATCGCTGATGTAGCTCAGGAGCCTGTTGCGAAACCAGTGCGCCCAGGGCCCACATTGGTAGCCGTCCATCTGCACGTGCAAGGGAACGCTGAGCAACCGCCAGCCGTCAGCCTTGGGTGCACATTCAAAGGCACGCTTAAACGCTGCCAGTGCATGGTCATCGTCACTGTTGATGTCCGATCCAAACGGTTCCCAGTGCACTACAAGCTTCTGGGGACCAATCAAGGCGATCGAGTGCCAGTGCGCAGAAGCACATATCGGCAGCAACATGACGCAGTCACACCCTCGAAGCACACGCTGACCTGCACGGCTCTGCGGAATGGACGGGGCGCCGGGGTCAAAGCTTTCGGGCTTGGCCGCCCGAGGGTACTGGTATCGAAAGGGGACTGCCCCCTCAGGCTGATCGCGTGCATCCACCACGTTGCAGTTGGCAAGGATGGCATCGCTGAACCATTCCCGATCGTTTTCTGAAGTGTAGCCCACCGTGCTGATTCGCTGGTTGGCAGGCCCGTGCTGCGGAGCCTCGGGCACCTCCTCCTCAATCGGCGTCTTCACTAGATTGAGTCGTGCGTCCCGCAGCGCGACATTGACACGAATTCCGATGTCCATCTTTTCCGTCCACACCTGCTTGGCAGCTTCTGCGGATGCATTTTCTGCGGCCAAGCGCTGACGGCGCGCCTCGAGCATGGAGAGCAACACGTCTTTCGACAAGGAATCGGCCTCCCCCGTCGATTTAGTCGCCCGCGACGCATCTGCCTCATGGGCATCTGCCTCAGCCGCTCGGCGCCAGCGCTGCTGCTGCCCATCTGCTCCGGCTGGCTCGAGCCTCACATCCGAGCACGTATCCCAAATGGTTCTCAGGCTGATGTTCTCCAACTCAATATAGTGGGGACAGTCGATGTACACGTCGTCCTCGGTCGGATGCTCATGTAGCCAGCGAATCGTCACCTTGATCTTCATCTTCTGCACGACTCGCGCGAGATGGATGCGAGGGGTACCGTCCTCATCGCGCTCCCACAGAACCTCGATGATATCTCCGATGGCAATGGCGTTCAGAATTGAGCTTGCCGTCACCTTTGGGTTGGTTGGCCAACCTGGCGCTCGCTGGTGCCGTGCTGGCAGATGAAGCTTCTCGTCGTCCAAGCCCAGGCCCTCAGCTCGCTCTGACTCCTCGTCTGCTTCCGTCATCTCCTCATCATCGCCTGATGCCGCAGTCGCAGTTGCCGCCGACACCTCTGCAAGGGCCGAGAGCGCCTCGCCGCTCAGGCTGACCGGCCTGAGAGCCTCCTCGACGCCAGACTTCTCTTGCACCCTCAACTCCTTATTGTGGCCGAGCTGACTCGAAGCCCACTTGAAATCAGCTGACGTCTTTGGATAGACGTGCGCCGAGTGGCGTGATGCCGTGAGCCGTAGCGCGCACGCCTCCGTCTTCCGCTGCGAGCCGTGGAGGTCGTTGGCAAACGTCTTCACCGCCGTCTCCGAGAAGAAGTTGGAGATTGGCACAAACGCACCAATGCGCCACATAATTGCGTGCAAGTCCTTGCCGCCCTCGACTTCCACGAGCTGCGCTTTTTCTTGGCTCTGCGCAGCCAGCCGACCAATCACGCTGAGCGCCTCGTCCTGGAAGAGCATGCCGAGCCCATCGGATGCCGCCTCGATGGCCGCCACGAGCTCCGACTTGTCGGCCGTATCGGGTAGATGAGACAGCATTGATTGCGCAATGCCAGAGCGGCCCTGCTTTCCGAGCTCGCTGAGTAACACGGAGGCGGCGTGGACGGCGTTCCCTTTGTCGTCCATGATGCCTAGCACAGCCAACGCAGGATTCTCACGCCAGGCTGCCGTCATCTTGTGGAAGTAGTCACGCGCCGCGATCGCCCCTTTTCGCACGATGCCGCGCACGTCTACGCCAGCGAAGGCATCGGGCCGCAGGCTGATCATCGTGCGCAGCGGCTTGAAGTCATCCCCCCAAGGACAGCCACGCTCGAGGTCCTTGGCTGTGTCCGACTCGCTTGCGAGTGCGCCCAGGTACGCCAGACGATGGCGGATGACGCGCGGCGCCTTGAAGGCGACGCCCGGCCCATCGTTCTGCGAGTAGTCGAGGAAAAGCGCCGCACCGACCGCTTGCCGTAGATGGCAAGAAAGCTGAGCCACACGCGCACCTCCGGGTTGATGAGCTCCATGAGTAGCTGCTTGCGAGCCTCGTCCTTGAGCGTCTCGATCTTCGCGATGAGCTCGGTGCTAGAGACTGTAGCATCCTCGTCCAACTCGGCATCACTGGCGAGAATACCCTTGTCACCCTGCGCCTTGAGCCACCGATGCAGCAGGAATGCAACAATCAGCTCAATGCGACTAGTCGCTGGCGCGATCCAAATGGCAACAAGCACCCAATAGCCCCAGCGCGTCTCAACTCCGTCCGGAGGATTGCCCAGGCGCTCGAGCTCCTCGCTCGCTCGGATGTAGTTCACGCAGCCCTTGGAGCGCTTGACCGCGAGGACGACGTCGGTCAAGAGCTCTGGCAGCCGCAGCCGCACCTTGGACACCTCTAAATCGCGCTTGCCCTTGTGCTTAAGCAGACTCGTGCGCGTGCACACGCCGGCTGCCTCGCACACCTTCTGCACCTCGTTGTGTGCAACATGCGACAGGCACGTGATGAAGAAGAGCAGCAGGTGGCCCTTCTCGCGAGCAGCCGTCCACAGGTGCGCGTATGCGCCACCCTTGTGCCGCTTCGCCTTGATGTTCAACGACGAGTTGTACGCCGTCCCATCGCTGCAAACAAAGTCGACGGTGTCGATGGCCACGCCCAGATCTTTGAGCGCCTCAAGATTCGCGTTGCACACGTGCACTCCGACCTTGGACTCACCCTTCTCGTTCTCGGGCAGTTGCTTGCACGCAATCACCTCGCGCTCCCGATGCAATCCAGCACGCAAGCACGTGAGCGAAATGATCGACCACGCCACGTGCGCGATCGTCTTCTCGTCCCACTGCAGCGTGTTGCGCTGCTTGGCAAAGGAGTGCTCGAGCGCCTTGGTGCGCTGGATGAGATGGCTCTGCTGGTCCTTGTACCAGATCGTCGTGTGTGCCTCGATCTGCGATCGCTCATCCTCTGGGATGGACTTGAGATAGCGCCGAGAGCCCCAGATATCAGCCTTACGCACGCCACGAAGCGAAATCGTTTGGCCGAACTCTCCGTGGTAGGCCGCGAGCGACTGTGTGCTCCATTCTGCCTCATAGACGCCACCAACCTTGCTTGCAGGCACGCCTAGGGCGGCCGGAGCCTTGCCAGGATTGCCTGGCGGTCGCCACTCGCGCGCATCCTGGTTCGTCCGGTACATCAGGTCGATGAAGGTCTCACCTTCAACCATCTTGACCTTCCGGAAACGGCCAAAGCCACTCAGCATGTTGCAATACAATCGCTTGAAGATGTGCAGCTGCTTGTGGAGCTCTCGGCAAAGCCGTGCGTCATCGAGATATGCATCGCGCAAGGCATCCAGCTCGTACAAGCCACGAAAGCGAGGCAGCTCGTCGGGATGACGCACGGTCTTGGCGAGCGCACGAAACAGCAAGCCCATCTGCTTCCCCGAAATCGTCTCATCGCAGAAAGCGACCGAGTACTCGTGCATGGCCAGCTGCCACATAGCGTCCTCGCCAAAGCCTTCGAGTGGCGCCTCGAGCAGCTCAAGAATCTCCAAGGTCTTCTCTCTTCGCAGCTTCTGCCGCTCTTCGATCTCAGCATGCAACCGCGCGCGCTCATTTCGCAGCCGATCTGCGGATTCAATCGCTGACTTGCGAGTCTGCACGCGATTGTTGAGCGCCTCGAGCTCCAAGCGATTTGCCACGATAGCTGCCGTCTCGGCCGCGGCCTCCGTGGCGAGCCGCGCGGCATTCGGCCGCGAGGGCGAGGCGCCTCGAGCTCGCTTTGGCTCGGGTGCACTCGCGAAGAGCTCGGCGCGCGAGGACGGCGACCGCTCTCCGCTCTTCACCTTGCGCTCCGAGAGGCTCTGCGAGCGTGCAGGCTGCACAACAGCCACTGCAGCCATCGCTGCCTCCGCCGCCTTGCTGCGGCGCTTTGCGGCCGACTGCTCACGCTGGAAGTCAGCAGCAGCCGCTGAGAAAGATGAGCCGGCGCGTGTGCCAGTCGTCTCGGGTTGCTCGACCCACTGGTCACCGATCACGACGTACTTCTTTGTGGTGGGCGCCTTCCGCCGGCTCTTGGCTGAATGCAGGCTGCCGTCGGTGATGCTCGCGGTCGGAGTAGCGTCCGTTGCCTGGGCCCTGGAGCGTTTCTTCTTCTGCGCGTGCCCGCTGCCCTTCTTACACTTTGGCATGAGCGGCCAAGCGGCGCCGCACACACACACGTTCTCGACAGCGTTTACGATTCCGGGCTCGGGCATGCCTTTGCATGCATTCCGGTCACTTTTCAGCGTTGCCAACTGTAAACAACATTCTAGGGAGCTAGCAGAACATGTGCAACGCTCTGGAATAGTCAGGTGAGCGGCTCGACGAGACGAGATAGCTGCACAGTGTAGTTGCGCATTTCGTCTGTGTTTCGGGGCCCAACATTGTGCAGCTATCTACATTGGGGGGTGATCTCGGCATGTCAAACCAATGATTTGGGCTGATGAACCCAAACATGGGTTGTGTTACCTCGCCCTCTCAGGACGTGCTGAGCGCGCCATAGGCTGTGCGGATGAGATAATGAGCGATCTCAAGCTTCATGCGATAGAAGCGGATCGAGATTCATCGAGATTATGTGCGGTCAAAACATCATGAATCGACCACCGAAAGCTCCAATCCATCGCGCACAGCCCCCCCACGGTCCCCGGTACCGCGGGAGCACAGGGGATCACTCCTCACGGGGAGATCCACTACTCTCCCTAGGACTTTGAACAAGATGCCGCGGGGCCCTTGCTGACTAATGTTGACGTCGAGGCGAGGGCGACAAGCGCACGAAAGGAGTGCGCGAGGAGGCCGGTGCTCAGCGAGGAGGTGGGCGATGGCCCTTGGGCGATGGCGCTAATAGTGAGCGCGAAGTCCGCAGTTAAGTGACCGTTGAGGCCGAGCGGTTGAGGCCGGCATGGTACCGGTGGTGATGGGGTAGTGATGGGGTAGGTTGGTGGGTGTTGTCGAAGAGCGTGACGACACCGCTCTGAGGAGAGCTGCGTCTCTGCCATGACGAGGCGAGGCCGGGTCGTTTTTTTTGGTTGTTTCATCTCCGACGTTTCGTACATGTACGTCGTTTCGTCGTCGACGTTACGTTGGATAGTGGAGTTGCGCACGCGTCCATACGAGCGAGGCGCTGCAACACCCTGCATCCCGTGTCAGCGCGGGTTCTCCATAATGTAGAGTTCCACGTGGGGCGTCTAGCGGAGGCACGGACGGCGGCGCCCTCCCACCAGGCTGGTTGTTTCTAAAACGCTGAGGCGTTAGATTGGTTGTCTTCAGGGGCAAGCATTCGAATTAAGGGGCGGTAGGGCGCTCGCTCCGGCGCTGAGCGGCGCGCACACAGCGGGCGGGCAGAGTTTTGATTGGTACCATATCAAGATCAAGGTCAAGGAAGAAGAAAGAATTTGAGAAAATCCCTCCGAATCGTAACCTTCATGATCCTCCCAAAATGACTCAAGTGAAATTCCTTGGCCAGCGCGCACTCTGATTGTGCCCCACCCTCCCGTACCCTGTACTGGTAACTATAGGGGGACTAGGAGCCCGGCCCGTGGCCGGCTCCCGTGGGGCTGTTTGATAATTTCAACATCCCTTTCACAGATGCGCAGCACAGAGAAGACTGGCTGCGTTACCTTGGCTGGCCGTAAGCGTACGACTCGCCAAACGGCGGTGTCTGGCCTTTGCTCCCCCGCCCAGCGTCCCCCGGCTGCGACGGGCCTAAACGAGAAGACAAATCTGAAGCAGAAGAAAACAGAATTAGCGAGCGCCCCCCGGGCCCCGCGCTTGTCGCGCGATTATGCGCATGTGCGGTGATAAAAGATGTGTTTTTCTCCGGCGCTGCTGGGAACAACCGCGGCAAGTCGGTACGAGTGGGAAAGGGTTGCGTTGGAGGAATGCGATGCAAGTGCATGGCCCGTGCTCGTCCTCCCCTCAAATCGGCGCTCATGCGCGAGATACGCCGAGATGCGCGGCGTCATGGAAAGTCATGGACTCGACTCCACTCATATGGTCGACGGTGGAGGGTGGTTGGTCTGGCCGCGTGTCCGCGTCGGTCAATGCCGCATGATCATGGGCATGTGTTTGTCTAATTCGAAGTTCGGTATCGTATGTTCATCTTACAAACATTAAACCCTCACCTGCCACCGCTGCCCTTTCCGCCACCGCCTTTTCCGCCGCCTCCACCGCCCTTGGCCTTGCCGCCACCTTTGCCGCCGCCCCAGCCGCTTCCACCTTTGCCGCCGCCGCCGCCTCCCTTGCCACCGCTTTTTCCGCCACCGCCCTTGCCGCCACCCCATCCGCCTCCACCTTTGCCGCCGCCGCCTCCTCCCTTGCCGCCTCCTCCTTTGCCGCCGCCGCCCTTGCCGCCCCCACCGCGCCTCGTCTCCGCCTCCTCCGCCGCGGCCCAGGCAGCCTCGTCTTGATTGCGGATCTCATGGGCGAACAGGCAGAGCAGCGCTGCGGTGAGCTGCGGGAGCTCGGGCAACAGTCGAAAGGGGATCGTCATCTGGTCGAAGGCGACGAGCGCGCGGTCCTCGTCAGGAACGCCGCCGCCGCCGCCGCCGCCGCCGCCGCCACTTGACACGCCGCCGCCTCCGCCCCCTCCGCCGCCTTCGCCGGCGCCTTGCAGCGTGCGGCTGCTCGTCGCCGTGGCACGCACGTCCGTCAGTTTAGGGTACCGCTGGCTAAAGTGTGTGAGCACCGTGCGCCACGCATGCATCGCCTCCCCAACGGCGAGAGCCTCGTGCACTGTGGAATGATGGCGAGGCGCGCTGTGGTGAGCACTTGCATGCAAGGCAGGTCATCAGTGGCAATCAACGTACCTGTGGAATGGCGCTTGTGCTCGGCCTCCTGGCGCATCAGCGGGGAGTCGTCAAACGTGGCCTCATGCACAAGGAGCCGACCTCCCGGGCGCATCAGATTGCCCAATCGGACCACATTGTCGCACGGGCGCGTGTCGCCAGAGTAGAGAATCGACCAGCCATCCGCGTGCTGTAGCCCAACGGCCCACGCGTCGTTGCAATGGACGACCGGGCAAGTGCGCAGCCCGTCAAACCCGAGCCGGCGGAGCACGAGACCGACCCCGGCGTCCTTGTGCGCCTCGCCGTTGTGCACGTACCGAAAGGCGAGCGGCAGGTGGAGCGCCGCCGCGGCCGAGCGCAGCCAGGTCTGCAGCGCGAGTGGGCCGAGCACGAGGAGAGGCTCGCGAGGGACGAGGGAGGTGCGTGCCTCAAGCACCGAGATCAGCCCGAGATGATGGTCTGCATGCATGTGCGAGATCCACACCAGGCGCAGCTGACGAAGCACGGCGTCAGTGCGCTCGCCAAAGCGACGGCGCAGCGCCCCCATCGCTCCCTCGCCTGCATCCAGCAGCACTCCCACCATCGCCTCTTCTGCGATTACCTCCTCTGCCGCCGTCTCCTCAGCCGCCATCGCGTCCTCTGCCGTGGCCTCGTCCGCCATCTTCTCGTCCACCGCTTCGGCTATGTCATCGGGTGGGCGCCGGCGCACTTGCCAGACCAGCCCAGCATCCGCCGCCGCTGCCGCCGCCGCCGCTCCGTCCGCCGCTCCCTTTCTCTCGGGCGCCACCTGCCTAATTTGGAGCGTTGGATGCCCATGGAGCGCCGAAGCGAGCGCCTCCACGCGCAGCGCGAGCGCCGTATCGGGCACCACGTGGCCCTCCAATGGCACGAGCGCCTGCACGCGCTTGAAGGTCGCGATCACGCTCAGTGCGAGCCAGCCGTTGGGCGCCGACTGCAGCTGCTCCTGCAGGAAACGGTCGGTGGGCAGATTCGCCTCCGAAAAGTAGTACTCCACTTGGCGGCGTAGCACGTGATGGTGGGGAGGCGTCGGCAGCTGCAGCAGCATTGACGAGACGTTCCGATACTTGGAGGGCATCGCCGCACCTGATGAAGGAGGCCATCAGTGATCATCAGAGGCAATCAGAGGTCATCAGTGGGCTGAGCACCTGATGAAGGATGCCGTTGGTGATCATCAGTGGCAATCAGAGGGCATTGCCGCACCGGTGCCTAGGAATGTGAGCTGTGCGCCGCTCGACGTCGCTGCCGCACACGCTGCCATCGCCATCATCTCGCGTGCGGCGGCCGCGGCGGCCTCCGCCTTGGCAGCGGCATCCGACGCCTCACGCCCCAAGACCGTCGCGGCCTCGGCCTCGGCATTGTCCTTTCGCGCGGCTGCTGCGATAGCCTCGGCCTCGACAGCGGTGGACGCTTCCCCATTGATGATCATCTTCATCACCTCTACCGGCGTCAGCCCGGGCGCTGCCACTGCCGGGGCCGCCGCCACCGCGGCTGCCGCTTCGATGCCAGTGTCAAGTGCAGCTGCCGTCTCTGCGGGCGGCGGCGGCGGCGGCTGCAGCAGCGGCGGCGGCGGCGCGGGCGGCGACAGCGGCGGCGGCGGCAGCGGCGGCAGCGGTCGCGGCTCGATCTCCCCTGTTGAGATCGTCGTCGTGAGCTCCGCGGCTGGGATCCGAGCAGGCGCCGTCCCGGGCAGCGGGCGCGGCTCGCCCCACCGCTGCGTCTGCGTCTGGATCAGGGCGTGCTGCCACGAGCCCTCCGGCAGTTGCAGCCCACGTGGCAGCCGCTGCAGGATCTGGAGCAATCTCGGCGTGTTCTCGAGCTCCCACCGGAGCTCCGACTCCTGCCGCGCGAGGGTGCATGAGCGTCTCAGGCGTAATCGGGACCAAATCTGACTCAATCTGACCCAATCTGACTCAATCTGACCCAATCTGACCCAATCTGACCCAATCTGACCCAATCCGACCCATTCCGAATCCGATGAGAAGAAATCGGCGGCACTCAGTTGCACTCAGCCGGCGCACTCAGCCGGCGCGCTCAGTCGGCGCACTCCGTCCCTCTCAGACGCACTCAGTCGGCGCACCTGCAGCGTGTTGTACGTGCCTTGCGAGTCTTGCCAGCGCAGCAGCGTCTCCTCGTCTTCACGGTTGAGCCCCGCGCGCTGTATCGGGCGGATCACGATCCGGCAGAGCATATCGGCAACGTCCGAGAGGGGCAGGCTGCCGAGCGAGGGCGGCAACGGCTGACCGCCCCAGAGCGACGGCATCTGCAACGGGCGCGGGAAGACGTCGGCGTGTATGCCGTGCAGCTTCAGCTGGAGGCGCGCCGAGGCGACGAACGCAAAGCGCTGTGGCTGCGGCGTCAGGTTCACGAAGACCTGGCGCGTCGTCGGCGGCAGCTGACGGCACCAGTCCGCGTACAGCTCAGTCGCGCATACGTGAGGGGGCGAGAGATGGAGGACGAGGTGCAGCTGAAGGCCGCCGTCGGCGTGATACAGCGCCTTTGCCCAGCCGTCGTCGTCGACGGCGGCGGCGGCGGCGGCGGCATTGACTTCCCCACAGGCGGGAGCCTCGAAGACGGCGTCGCCATCGTCGCCACCGCCGCCGCCGTCGTCGCCACCGCCGCCGCCATCGTCGCCACCGCCGCCGCCATCGTCGCCACCGCCGCCGCCATCGTCGCCACCGCCGCCGCCATCGTCGCCACCGCCGCCGCCGTTCCCGTCATCGGCCTCAATAGACGTCCCTGGGTCTGGCACTGCGCCCGGCACGGCGCCCGCCTCGGCGCCCGCCACAGCGCCCGCCTCGGCAGCGCCATCCTGGGCGCCCGCCTCGGCAGCGCCATCCTGGGCGCCAGCCATATCTTCCTCATTCATCGACGTGTCACGGTGAGCAGCGGTGAACGCATCCCCAGCTTCAGCTGCGCCGTTGGTCCGATAGAACTGAGCGACCGTTGGATGGCGTGCGAGGGGCTCGACGTGGGCGACGGATGGGCAGTCGACGATCAGCACGATCTCGCCGCGAGATCCACCGGTCAGCACCATATTAGGCGTGATGACGTGGCCGTTCGGGAGGGTGACTGGGCGTCCATCGCACAGCCGTGCACGCAGCGGCCCGCTCGGCACGCCGAGCGCCTCCGCCGCGGCCGCGTCGAACTTGGGCGGCACCGGCGGCATCTCCAGCACCCAGCAGAGCGAGGGCATCGACGCAGCGGAGGCGGCGGGGCCGGGGGGCATCGACCCCGAGAGACCGGGGTTGCCAAACATGGACGAGTCGCCGCCACCGCCAAGAGGTGAGCCGGCGGCGGCGGCGGACGAAGCGGCCGCGGCCGGCGAGGCGGCTGCAACTACGGAGGCAGCTGCCGACACGACACTTCCACAGCCATCGCCTTCGAGACGACGGCGCTTGGCTGCGGGCTCGTCCGCTCTCACGCCCGTGGCATCCTCGGCGTCCTCGGCCGGCTTGCCTCGCGGCGGCGACCCAGCGCCCATCTCGGCGCCCATGGCCTCCGCACCAGGATTCAGGAGCACCGGAGTCGCTCGGATGCCGCTCTCGCCGAATGTCTGTCCGATGGCGTCTGGCCAGTCCTCAGGCGTCTCGCTCACGAGCTGCGGCATGGCATGCTGCACGACGAAGCGGCGGAAGCTCGAGACGAGCTGCGGCAGCCGCGCCGGCCCGTGCAGCTTGACGGTGCCAGCATGGCCGCCGTCCGCCATCGTGAGCAGCAGGCCGGGAACGCCGCCGGTCGCGTCCCACGTCATGCGCGTGAAAAGTACCCGCTGCAGCTTATTGACGAGGCGCATCTTGTGCTCCACGCAGAAGCGCTGCAGCCCTTCGCCTGCGTTGATGAGGTAGCCGTACGTATCCATGCGCTCGCACGTGAGCAGCAGCATCGGCGGGGCGTCCCATGTGCCACTGCTGAGCACGCGCACCTCGATGCACCCGATCTTGGAGCCGCGGCCGGCGATTGCACTGGTTGATCTTGAAGGGTTGGGCATGTTTCTGCTTCTGTCGGGCATCTTTCTGGCGGCCGGTGAGGGTTGGCTTGAAGGCTCGTCGCAATATGGACGTGCATAGACAGCGGCGACGAGCTCCGACCAAGTGTGAACCAACTTGTGAATCTGGTCATGAACACCTTCTCGTGCTTGGTTCTAAAACGTGTGTAGGCATGAGCACCGCACCCTGTTTGCGAGTGCATGATTTAAAACTTGTTGCCCAAGCGTGAATGCACAAATACAGTTTCAAGTGCGCGCTCCGCGTGGTAGCACCGTCGGCTCGAGGTTGGGTGGGTCGAGCCGACGTCCACGGACATCCACAGCACCGCCTGGCGCGGCACGCGGCCAGCGCAAGGCTTCACCATGTCGCTGCTGTCGTTGGACTCGAGGACGCCAGGGCCAGCGCCTCGACTTGCCCACATCATCTTTGCTCTCATGATGGTGAGCATGACCAACGCGCAGGGCGGCTGCAGAAACACGTGCATGTACGCGTCCGACTCTGCATGCGACGACGGCGGACCCGGAGCCGAGTACTCAGACTGCGGCCGCGGCACTGACTGCATCGATTGCGGCTCTCGAAACCCGCCACCATCGCCGCCAGGGCGACCGCCTCCGCCAGCACGGCCGACCCTGCGAGACGTTCAGCAGTGCAATGATTCCGTCGTCGGCAGGATGACCGGACAGAGGAGGTTGCAGTTGCTGGCATCTTCGCCACTGCCACCATCGCCACCAACCTCACCAGAACCACTTCCGCCTGGACCTCCACAGCGGCCTCCCACCTCACCACCGCCGAGTCCACCGCCACCTCCTTCGCCGCGCCCTCCTGAGCCATCGCCGCCGCCACCCTCGCCACCACCGGCATTCCCGCCGCCGCCGCCATCGCCGCCACCCTTCAAACCACCTCCGTCACCTCCACCCTCTCCGCCGCCACCCTCGCCGCCGCCACCCTCGCCGCCACCCTCGCCACCACCCTCAACACCTCCACCTCCGCCACCGCCACCGCCCCCCCCGCCCCCGT
>Ga0210243_100157_pt1 | contig 52235 bp, 39 predicted proteins | sample ChrtobMeP5a_32mM_FD_155461 | JGI IMG/M metagenome (GOLD analysis project Ga0210243, IMG submission 155461) | Chrysochromulina tobin associated microbial communities from unialgal haptophyte culture, Seattle, Washington, United States - P5a_32mM | ecosystem: Host-associated > Algae > Haptophytes >...
CAATACGCCATACGCGCCAAGGTGGTTCCTAGTGGGTACGCCCATACGCAATACGCAATACGCAATACGCAATGCTGCTCAAAGCGGGTACCGTGGTACGCAATACGCAATACGCAATACGCAAACCCTGTCAAACTGTATTGCGTAATACGCAAAAGGTTGCTCAATACGCAATTGCTCAAAACGCTGCGTATGGCGTACCTTACATCTCTCGCGCGATTAGCGTATATAATATAACTGTATTGGTAAAATTACCACTAATCTCGAGGTGCCGACACACTGGGTGGCTAAACCACTACCCAGTTGAGGGGCACCTCACCGCTAATATGGTGGGGGGAACAACCCACTGATACCATGCGTGATACTGTTACTGAACTGTTACATCCATGCTCCTTATTCCTTTCATGATCCTCAATGATCAGTGCTCATGATCGCCCGGAACTCATCGAAGGTGATAGTGCCATCTCCGTCCGTGTCAAATTCGTTGAGCATCTCCTCAAACTCGTCTTCGGGCAGGGTCTCACCCGTGGCCATCATGACCTCATGGATTGTTTGCTTGAGCTCATCACGCGAAATGGTACCATTGCCATCCTTGTCGAACATCCTGAAGGCCTCTGTGAGCAACTGCGGATCATCAATTTTCTGCAAGCGGGTAACCATCAGCTGGCAAAACTCATGGAGATCGATCGAGCCGTTGCCATCCTTGTCCACCTCCTTCATGAATGATGCGAGATCTTCGACCGATGGATCGTGTCCAAGCGTCTGGAAGACCACCTTGAGCTCCGATTGGGAAATATTGCCTGTGCGAAGGCGAGGAGATGCACATATCAGCTGTGACGCCAGGGGTACTTTCACCCGCGCATCTTGCCAGCTGCAGCTGGGTCCCAGTGGGAGGGCTTTTGTGCGCACCGCTGCCGTCTTCGTCAAATAGCCGAAAGGCGGCCTCGAAATCGGCGATCATTTGCTCGGTGAGCGTTTCCATCGAAGTGTTGTCTCCGGCCTCTGGGACACCCGCTGGGGCCACCTGGGATCGGGAAAAGCGACTGGTTCCTTTGGTAAAGGACGGCATGGCGTCCACAACCTCGTCAACAGATCTTTGGGCCTTTCTTCGGTTCTCTGGGAAGGCCATTCAGGCGTTTCTCTCCTTGTTGAAATGAGATTCCATAAAGAGATTAGTAGTCCTTCTCCGCGTAAATTCGTCATTCTTGATGACGGATGAGATGATATGCGTACTTACGCAACGGGTGCTTACCCACTTTTACTTATTTTCGGCGCGTCGTTTACGATGACCATCCTCCGCCTCCTCGCGCGCCAGACGCGCATCCCCGGCGCCATCCGCGGCCCGCGCGGCCCCCGCAGCTTCCTCACGCACCACGTTGCCAAGATGCCAACAACTAGATCTTAGATCTCCACCGCCATTTCCAAGCCGCCGACGCGCCCAAACCATCCTCAACGCCGCCAGCGCGCGCATCGCTCCGCGTCTCATATCAGGTCATGTAAGGTGTCGGTGTATTCTGTATCTGAGCGTTATCTGAGCGCGTGAGCGGGCAGTAATAACCGGTGCCGTAGCACCGGTGGTCGGTCGCGCGTCTGTCGTGCGTTAACGTTCACACGGTCGAGACGGTTCCAGGGCTTGCAATCGGGCGGGGTTGCCGTTAAGGTTGCCGCGGCTCACACACCCAAGTGTTTTAGTCGGTTTTTGTCACTCTTTCTATCATGATTATTTTATGACGTCGTGTCACGTCGTTCGTGTACGTACGAAACGGACCGGAAAGGATAGCCTCGTAACTACTAACTTTGACGCGCATGACCGGGCCCCCACAAGCCACATGATTCACACATATCCGACCGCATCTTCGGACCCTTCGCCGCCGACCCCGCCGACGGCTCTCGCGCGCCGTCTGGAGCATATCACATCACACATGGCATGCCATTATGTGAGGTGCTAGGTTCCGGGCGCGGGCATCGGTGGTAGCTCGAAGGGGTCCCGGTAAGTCACTTCGGGCTTAGGCGGCGGCGGCGGCAGGCGTGCCAGTTTCACCTGCACCACCTTGATCGCCTCCTTATCAAGGCCAGCCTTGGTGGCAGCCGAGACGGCCGAGGCGAACAGCCGTCGACGTGCCTCCGTCGCAGAGCTAGTCGCACCCTCCGGTAGTTCGGGTGCGTCAGTGGCCTCAGCTAGCTTGGCAATCGCCTTCTCCTCCGCCTCCAAGGAGGCCTCTTCGAGGGTGACCAGTCGCGCGAGCTTGAGTCGGATCGGCGCCTCCCTCGACTTGGGCAGCAGCGGCGCGAAGCCCGAGATCGCCGTGTCCTTGCCGTTTACCTCTAAGATCCAGTCACCGACCTTGATATTGCCGTTGAGGGCGGCCGCACCTCCCTCATGCACTGCACTGACGTAATTGCCATCGAGAGCGAACCCAAAGCTCCCTTCGAGCCGTGAGAGCGTGGTCGTCACCAACTTGCGTTTCATCTCAACCGGCTGCGGCTCCGGGCTGTCGACTTCGGCAGCGCCGGCGCCAGCGACGGAGCCCGAACGGCGCGCCTTCTTGCGCTTCTTGCCCTCCTCATCCTCCTCGCCCTCTTCGCCCTCGTCGCCCTCGTCCTCTTCGTCCTCTTCTAGGCGCGTTGGCTTGCTTTTGCTCCGAGGTGATGGCGCCGGTGCTTGCGCCTTCGCCTCGGCCTCGTCCGCATGCTGCTTCGCCTCCTGCGCACGCGCCGACATCTTGACAGCACGCCCGCTGCGGCTCATGGCCGGTGGCACGAAGACTCGTTCCGGCTTGAAGACCGAGCGATCCTCCTTGTACTTGACCTTGCTCACCGCCTCCACCTCAGCGTCCTCGCCTTTCTCGCCGTCTTTGGTCTCCTCCTCCGCCTCCGCAGCTGTCGGCACAGCTTCCGTCTCCTTCGTCTTCTCCTCCTTCTTTGCGGAAGCAGCACGTGACGATCTCCGCGGCGATGGGGCAGACCCCGGTGCTGCGTCGCCTTCTGCTGAGACATTCTCGATCGTGGCCGTGGCCGCTGCAGGCTGGCCATCGACCATCATCACAGATGTCTCTCTGACGAACGCCAGCAAGTCGGAGACGCCAATGACGCGACGTGCGGAGGGTGAGTGTCGGGAGTGTGAATTGTTTTGGGAGGGATAACAGCCGGACCGCTGCGTCGCCCACATTTCCAGGGACGCACGAGTCGCAACTCGTCATGGGCATCGCTTGCCCCACACTGCACGAGACACGGCGCGCGGCCTTCTCCGACGCCTCCGCCTCCGCCACCGGCGCTCCTCCTCCTCCGGAACCTCCGCCATCGACCTCCACCACCGCCTGCGCCCACGCCCACGGCGTTACATGCCAAACGCGTCCAAAAAGTCGTCGGCCGTCGCGTTGCCGCCGTGCACGTCGACCTCGGACGCGTCAAACTTGTGCATGCCGCCCGCCACCTTGACGCCCTGGGCCTCGAGCGCCTGCATCTTGGCGATCCTCTCGTCCTCCTCCTTCTCCTTCTGCTTGGCTTTGAGAGCGTTCTCCTCGATCTTCTTCTTCATCTCCGCCGCCTCCTGTTCCTTGAGCGCCTTGAGGTCGAACTCGCCGACTGTGAACTCGCCGGCGGCGGGCGCCTTGGACGTGACCACCGACGCGGGGTCCGGCGACTGGAGCACCTGTGGGGAGAGCACGCGCCGTGGTGAGCACTTGCATGCCGAGCACCCGATGATCGCGACTGGAGCACCTGCTCAAAGCCCTCGACGCCGATCTGGAGGAAGGCTTCGAGGTCGAGCTCGACGGCCGAGGTGGGGAACTCGAGCTCGAACATCTCGAGGACTTCGGGATGGACAGTCCCAAACGAGCCCACGCGCGTGTTGCTCTTGGTGAGGAAGATCTCGGCGCAACGGCCGCCCAAGTAGGTCGGGTCGTCGCCCGGGCGCACCCCGTACTCGGCGGGGGCGAGCGAGAGCATCTGGAGCGCGCGCTCGACGAGACCGTGTACGATCTCAAAGCCGGAGGTGTGCGAGTCCGAATAGACGGCCGCGAGCCGGCGACGGTTGGATGCGCCAACGTCCGAGCTCGGGTCGAGATGCACAGTGTCACTCACCTCGAACAGCCGCCACGGCAGCGGATTCTGCTTGTTCGAGCCAAACGTCTTGAAGAGGCCGGGGAGCAGCGACGTGCGACACACCTGGAACTCGACCGTCTTTGGGTTGGAGATCACGACCGCCTGCATGCCTGTGTCCACCCGCCGCATATTCTTGAAGGCCTCGTCGTGCGAGCAGAGTGCGAAGGTGAGTGCCTCGGTGAAGCCTGCCTCGGCCATCTCGAGGCGCATGAGATCGGTGAGGCGAGAGAGGGGCTGCTGCGAGCCGACGCACTGCACGGGCGCGACCTCACGCGGAATCTTGTTGAACGAGTACGCGACGGCCACGTCCTCCATCACGTCGCACGCATGCATCACGTCGGGCCGCGTGATCGGCACGCCCACGAGGACGCTCTCGCCGCTCGCGTCCAGCTCCGCATCGAGCTACACGCGCCGAGCCAAGCGCAACGAGAAAGGGAGGGTAGGAGGTCAGAGGCAATGCAGCGGCAATGCGCTGGCCATGCGCTGGCAATGCGTCGCAAGCCGCGCGCACCATCATCTTATGGAGTAGCAGTGGGATACGCTCCTTGGGCAGCTGCTCCGGGGTCAGGCCAATGGCGCGCTGGATGTAGTCGATCTTGGCGCTGAGCTTGTGCTTGGTCAGCGAGGGCGTCGTCTCGGTCTTCCCGCTCATCTGCTGCCCACCCGTGTTGTGTGACTCGCCGTTGGGATAGTGGATCGTCATGGGTTCCACAGAGAAGGGCTTGGCGGAGTACTGCGAGAACATGGCGACCATGGTATTGAGCACGACGAGGCCTTTGTAGTAGTCGGTGCACGTGCACTCAATGAGCACGTTCCTTGTGCCCGGCCCGATGCGCGAGTGCTCGCCGTTGATGATCGGAGGGAGCGAGAGCACCCGGTCGGCCGCGTCCATGACCACAGGGTACACGGGAGAGCCCTCGAGAATCGGCAAAAACTTCTTGAGGGGCGAGTTGCTCGCGCCGTAGTGGGCGAAGAGCTCCTCCGCGTCGAAGGCGCGCTCCTGCGCCAGCGGCACGAAGTTGATCTCCTTGGGCGGCAGCGCGCGGTACCGGAACGGGGGCGTAAGCGTGTCGAGGTCGTGCGTGCCGATCGCGACGAGCGTGCGCCGCCGGCACACATTGTGGTGCATGCGGTCCTGGAGGTCGAGGAAGGAGTTGTACGAGCGCTCGTCGAAGGTGCAGTCGCGCAGCACTGCGCACACAATGAACGGCCGGATCTGCGCCGTCGCCGGCTCGACTGTCATCGAGAGCAGCCCGCCTTTCGGCGGCGGCAGATGCGTGTACTCGGGCCGCGCCGTGTTCTCGAGGAAGACGTTGAGCGCGCGCGACAAGCCCTCGAGGCACAGGATGTCATACCGATTGGCCGGCACCTCGATTTTGTAGATAACCTCGAGCTCCGGCTCGCCCTGCGCCGAGCCGCGCGTCTTGGTCACCTTGACGGGCTCCTCGACAGCCTCGTCGAGCTCGATGCCGAATTCGAAGCACAGGTCCTGGAACTCGTCATCGGTGAACTTGCGGCCGAGCGCGGCGAACAGCGGGTCACGTGGGATGCTCACTGTCGGCATGAGGCGACGGTGAGCCCCGAATTGAGCGTCAGGAAGGCTCGCCGACGGTCGTGGGCGAGTCGACGTGGGAGATGTGCTGCGCTGTGAAACACAAAGCCAGCCGAGGGGAAGGGGGGAGTGTCTCCAAAGGTGAACTCTCGAGACAGAAGTTCTCCACTATAGTGGCCTGTGGAGAACTATTCGATAGTTGTGACCTCGAGAGACTCAAGTGATTAGGTTTGTACATCATTCGCACAGTTCACGCTGCGGACAGCCGACAGAGCGCATATTTAAGAGCGCATCCTAATATCGAACGGGGGAAGGAGCTCGAAGGGGCTTCAAGGTGTGTGTCGCACGAGACACGTCGAGGGCAGCATCTCGTCTCATCAGCGAGCAGCCTCCGCATCTGAGGGAGCGTGCGTCGACAGCACCGCAAGCCGGAGGGTCTACTCGCCCGTGTGACGCCCGTGAGATGCGCGCCGCGCGTGCACACGCCGCATGCCTCAACCGCGTCAGCCCTCGACTTTTACCTCTCCCGCGCTGTCGACGGAACGCGTGCGAATTGCGGGTCGTCCAGGGGGGTCGTCGTCCCAAAAGTCCGCGATGCCCAGCTGTCCGGTGGTCTGCGTCATCCAGTAATCATCGCCCTCGGCCACCTCAAGCTTGAGCAGGCCCTCGTGCTGGCTCGGCGCGGCACTCGGAAAGGCCGCTGCCGCCGCCGCCGCCCCGCTGGCTCCGTGGCTCGCTGCGGCGCCACGTGCTGCCCTCAGTGGCGACACTCCGTTGGAGAGGTTGCCATCGGGTCGCGCGCGCTTGCTGCTGCGGCGGCCGCCAGCGTCCGTATCTGCACTCGCGCATGCGCTGCCGTCGTCGTGCTTGGCCGCCGCCGCGCCGCTCGCACCCGCGCCGCTCGCCGCCGCCTCCACGCCTGCGCCAGCGACGTCCCCTGCGCCCGCAGCCGCAGCTCCCGCGTCCGCGGAGTTGCTCGCGGCTCCGGCGGCGTCGTCATCTTGATGAGAGACGAGGAAGACCTCGACGGGGCCCGAGGTGCTGCGCAGGTAAATCTGGTACCGGCGCTGCGGGTAGTCCATCCCCTCGTCTGGATCTGGTACTTCAAGGGTGGTGCCAGAAGGAGCCTTGATCGCGATGACCGTGTCAGCGGCGAACGCGTTGATGTTGCGCACGTCCTCGTGCGTGACGAAGGCGTACGAAGCGTTGGCCTGATCCTCGGCCAGGTCGCGCAGCGACGACTGCATTTCCATGATTGCCTGGTCCAGCCACGTCTCCGACTCAGCCGACGAGCGAACCTCGCCCTTGAGCTGATCGAGCTCCGCTTGCATGTTCGAGCTGTTGGCACCTAGGCCTTTCCACTGGATATTATTCTTGGAGCGCTTCTCGATGATACCGATGCCCTCGAGCACGTTCGTGATGTCGTAGATCCGACGTTTCTGCACCCCCAGCATCTGCGCCGCCGCGTTCAGATCGAGAACGCCCTCCGGAGCCCCCTGAATCAGCGCGGTGAACTTCTTGGTCAGAAGCCCGAGGCTGCTGTCGTACCGGCACGTCTTCTGCTTGGGCATCGGCGCCTGCCGCACGCGGGATGGGGCGAGCGCCGTCAGGCAAGCGCCAGGCGCGCTTGTCGTGGGTGGGGACTCTGGCCTCATGTTGGGTAGCAAATCGTGACACCCGGAGTTGTGGCCACAAAAGGGGCCCACGAGAGCGACGCGGGACGAGGGTGGGTCGGGGCGGCTAGGAAGCCTTGCGCAGTGGCGGCGCGGGTGCGCAGGCGTGCATTCACGGGCGCGCAGGCGCCAGACAAGGAGCAGCGGGACGACGGGCAGGTGTGCGCCCACCACTCCATTGCCACCCTCAGCAAATGACACAAGCTGCTCCGCGCCGTCCTCGTCGTCATCCGGGCCGTCTCCACTCTCATGGATGCCCAGCATAGCCTCCATGGCATCCGCCTCTTCGGCGGACTGGGACGTCATCACCGACTGAAACGTCCCGCAGGCGCTCCCAGGTCAATACCTTGCGCGCCTCAGGAGCGCGAAGTGTGTTCGCGCCACCAACGCGAAACGCTCGAAACGACGCGATCAGGGTGAACACCTTTGTCCCCACAACCCACTCACGCGAAACGACGCACGCACGCCGCAAGCCGCTCCAAATCCGCCGTCAATGACGCATTTCCCCAAACGCATTTCAGATGAGACGATGTGAGCAAAGATGGGAGAGAGAGGGACGGTGCACGCGGTGCAGGGTTACGTGGTGAGGAACCCGTCCTATCGGAGAGCGCTGGGGGTTCCGTCGAACGTGACGCTGAACCGACGAAACGACTAAGTGGCGATCACCCGTGTGTCCAGCGCAAGTGCGAATAACTCCCCATGGAACTCCCGGACGATCCCCACACAGAGGACGACAGGCGAGAGGCGACAACAGCGACAATGCGAATAATAATACGCTCCATCAGACACAGCACGCACAGGTCCCGCGCTTTGGAACTGTGTGCCCGCTCTGCCCGCCGTCTCGAGCCGTCTCCTCCAACGCGCGCCCAGGTCCCCGACGGACACGTGTGCTGTGAGTCGTCGGTGGTTCACGGCCGCACGACTGTTCACACCGCACGTCGGTTCACGGCCGGCGTGCAACGCCAGCGGTGCAGGCACACTAACGCCCAGGTACTCACCGCCCAGGCCCACAAAGCAACCATCTCACCGCCGAGCTCCACCGCCCGAGCCCAATCAAGCGCCACCTCACCATCTACCCTCATCATCGTCATCTCGGCTGCTGCCCCGAGGCCCACAGCACGCCCAGGCCCACAGCACGCCCTCTCCTCTGCGGCGCCCACCTCGCTCGCTTCGCAAGAGAGAGAGGTTCAGTGGCAGTCGAAGGCTCCATCGCCGATGAACTCCCGGAGCAGCGACGTGGTGGGCACCTTTGCGGTGGACGCCGAGTGGAAGAGGCGAAGCAGGCTGAGCAGACGCACCGCGGCCGCGTACTGCGCATCATCGGGCGGCACGGCGGCAAGCAGAGGCTCGACGAGCGGCTTGAGGATGGCCATCTCATACTCATGGGACGAGTTCACGACCATGTCGACCGCGTCTTGATGAGGGAAGATCCAAGTGTGCTCGCCACGGCGTACGTTCGCCCACATGGAGAGCGTCTTCGAGGCTGAGTGGCCTCGGAAGAGGTAGTCGCGGCTCATGCGGCGTAGCAGTCGGTTGTCCGTCGTCTTGAGCGCGTTCGCCTCATCTAGCTGGAGCGACGAGATCGGCGAGATGTAGACCTTGAAGAGGCGCTTCGACGGGACCGTCTTGAGGAACTCCGGGTTGAGCGCATGGATCCCCTCGATGACAAGCATCGACTTCTCGACGGGAGCCGGCAGCTTCATCGGAGTGCCCTCGCCATCGCGAAAGCCCGTCTTCATGTTATACACGGGCGTGCGCACCTCTTCCCCCGCGAGCAGCCGATTGATGTGCTCGCCCACGAGGTCCGAGTCCATCGACTCGACGTGGTCGTAGTCCACGTCCGAGCGCAGCTTGCGCGCCTGGTACCGGGGCTGCCGGTCGAGAGGCAGGTAGTAATGGTCTACGGTCAGGGCCCGGCCGGTGAAGCCCAGGTTGCGAAGGTACATGGTGAGCTTGGTCGCGAACGTAGTCTTGCCCGAGGAGGTGGGGCCAGCGATGCAAACAACGCCCACACGGTCCGCGTCGCTGCTGCCCGTGCACCGCGCCGCAATCGCGGAGGCGAGCTCGGCCAGCTTCGCCTCCTGACGAAACTCTGCATGCAAGATGAAGTCGTGCAGCTCGCGGTTGCACGTCTGCAGCGAGTTGAGCTCGCCCACGCACGACACCTTGTGAGACGCACCCCAGGCAGCGTGGTCATTCGACGCGCTCAGCAGCGACGTTGAGACGCTCGCCCCCGCGTGGCCAGGGGCGCTGGCGCCCTTTGCGCGCTTGGCCGGTGGGGCGTCGCCACCGTCGCAGGGGCCATACGAGACTAGGAGCGCGCCATTGTGCAAGCTCAAGACGGGCGGCTCGGCCGCGAGCACGGACGTTTTCGCAGCGAGCGCGCCAAACGCGAGCCTTGAGAAGCTGCCAAGGGTGTGGACTTCCACAGACTCACTGGAGCGCGAACGAAGGAGGGCCACCGACTGCGCGAGGCCCGCATCACCAAAATACTTCAAGGCCTCGGCGTATGGCAACGCCTTTTTTGTGATCGGCAAGTCGTCTGCAATGAGCTTCGTGACCCGTGCGCTGATCTGCTCCACTTCCTTAGCCGAGAGCGGTCGGCCTGCACTCGAAAAGAGGTATGCCCGGCCGACGGTGCGTCCGCCGACCAGGGCCGGCGTCTCCGCGGCGCATGAGACGATGAATCGCAGGGTCGCACGGGTGCTCGCGTCCTCGTAGATTGATGGCATCGCCTCGCTCGCAGTGTCGCTCGCAGTCTCGGACTTCTTGGCGGGGGTCTTCTTTGCAGGCGGCATGGTGAGACGCACAACTCCTGCCCCCTCCAGTCACGCGATTTCACGCGTCGCACGCACGCCGCGCGCGCGCGTCAATTGAGGATCTTTGGAATCGCGTTGGCGTCGAAGGAGAAAATTGGTTTGTAATTGACGAAGCGAGCCGTTTCGCAGTACTTTTGTATTCATCGGGAAAAGGCGAACAAGGAAAAAAAACGGCGTATCGGAGCGAAGCGTCGTGAGATCACGAGGACGGCAGCTCGGTGGCGCTCGGCGCGCTGCCTACGTGCAGCCCTCGAGTGAGCATGTGACCGACCGCGTGCGGCGTCGCAAGCTGCGTGGCGCCGACGAGCAGCCGATGCTTTGGGTGCTGCGCGCCCAGCTGCCGGAGCTCGCGCAGCTCGGCGAGGGAGATTCCGCCGAGGACGAAGACGACGATCGTGCGCTGGTCTGTGAGGCGCGCCGTGCGCCTCATCCCAAGCAAGTTGGCGCCGCGCGAGAAGAGCGACCCGATCGACGCCTCGCCCACGCGGCGGAGCTCGGGCATTTCCTCGGAGCGGAGGGCACGCTCGAGCGTGTGGCGCACGAGGGGCCGGTATACCTAATTAGGGAGAGGGTGGCGCCGTGGTGAGCACTTGCATGCCGAGCGTGTGGCGCACGAGGGGACGGTATACCTCCCCTGCCGTCTGGCCCGCGCCGAGCAGCAGCGTCTCCGTGGCCGTACCCAGGCCATGACGCGCCGTGGCGAGCGCGTGCAGCCGTTGGAACACGACGCGCAGGGCGCCGTCGAGGGCCTCCCGCCGAGCTCCAATCTCCGTCGGCGTGAGGGCCTCGATGGGGACGGGCGCCGTGCCGGGCGCGAGGAGGCCGCCCGCGTGCGGGTCGCGCAGGCACGCTTGGAGCAGCCCCTCGCGGAGCCGCTGCTCCTGCTCGCCGAGCGCCGCGCTCGAGACGGCGCTCATCCCTGCGAGGGAGTAGACCATCGCACAGAGCGGGAGCAGCTCGGGGACCCCGAGGGGCTGGGTACCGAGGGGCTGGGTACCGAGGGGCGGCGGGCTGGTGGCGCCGGCGGCGGCGCGGGTAGGCGAGGCGGCGGCGCCGGCGCCGGCGGTGGTACGCGCGGGCTTTGCGACCGAATGCGAGCGCGCTGTGAGTGTGATCAGTTCGGAGAAGGCCGCCGCAACCCCCGCGTCCGACGCCGTGTGCTGCAGCAACTTCTGATGGCTGATGAGCGCGGCGCCGGCGCTCGAGACGGCGCCCTTGCCCCCTTCGAGCGCGTCGACGAGCGCCTCGACCGCACCCAGGATCGGCGTGTGGCGCAGTGCGACGCTCGGCTCGTCGCACAGGGCGCGCAGCATCTCGCGAAGCTTGGGCGGCGTCGGGCGAGCAGGCAGCGGTATCTCGAGAGCCTCCGACGCATCGGCCACGGCGGCGAGGCTGCGCAGGAGAGTGGTGGGTACATCCTTGGCACGGCGCGTGAGCAACGCATCCAGCAGCTCTTCACACCGGGGGTCGACCGGTGCCAGTGCCTGCTGAGCGAGTACAGAGAGCGGTGGAGGCGGAGGCGGAGGCGGTGGCGGTGGCGCGGCACGGCGCTCCACGCCCGTGCCTCCACCGCCGCCACCGCCTCCACCTCCACCGCCACCACTCACTGGGGGGACTGGGGGGACTGTGGGGACTGGGGGGACTGGGGGGACGCCGAGCATGATCGCATCAAGCGCGTGGTCCGAGTGGAGAGAGGGTGCCACCGCATCGAGCCACCGATCGACCAGCAGCACCGATGCCTCCATGGCGGCTGGCGCATCCGCGCCGTCGCGGGCACCCAAAGGTCCGTCAGGCGACTGCTGCAGCAGCAACTGACGGGCGACAAGCTGTGACGAGGCGCCGAGGGCGAAGAGGGTGGGCTTGAGGTGGGAGGCACGCAGCCAGCCGGCCAGGGCCATCGCAACGCCGCCAAAAGCGCGCTGGCGCCGTGGTGGCAGCGAGGACCACGAGAGCTCCTCAAGGCGCAAGCGCGCCGCACCACCACTCCCACCACCCCCACCGCCACCGCCGCCACCACCCCCACCGCCACCGCCGCCACCGCCGCCGCCGCCGCCGCCGCCGCCGCCGCCGCCGGCTACACCGCCGCCGCCGCCGCCGCCATCGCCGGCTCCACCGCCGCCGCCGGCCGTCTCGCCGGCGCCGTCGAGGCTGCCGCTCGTGTCCAGATCGGAGCTCAGGAGCGGCTCCGCATCCTCGATCGGCAGCAAAAAGGCGCCACTGCCGAGCGGGCACAGCTGTGCCGGCAGCTCAAGGTGACTGACCACCACACGCACCGCCGGCACCGGCCGTGCCGGCGAGCCGCTGGCGCTGGCGGCGGCCTCACAAAGCCATCGGCGCGCCTCCGCCTCGCACGCTTCGTACGCATTGGTGGCCAGGGCGCCCGTCGGCGCCGCGGCCGTCGCGCCATACTCGCGATGCGCCCTCTCCGAGAAGGTGCACGCGATCGTGCAGTCGGTCAGGCGGAAGCCTGAGTGACAGAGCGAAGTGCGCAGCGCAGCGTACGCCTCGGGCAGGAAGCTCGAACAGAGCACGACGGCCCTGTCTGTGGAGGACGCGCCCGCGCCCGGCAGCACCGACGGCGTGCCACTGGCGAGCCGGTCGCCCAGCCGCAAGACGTTGCACACGCCGAGGTCGAGCAGCGCGGGCAGACCGACCGCCCAGGCGAGGGCGCACGCGGCGCGGTCGTCGGCGAAGAGGACGGCGCCGTCGAGAGGGAGCTGCGCCAGTGACTTGCGCCAGAGCTGCGCGAGGTTGGCGTCGCCTGTGGCCACCTGCATAAAAATTTTCTCTTCACAGAAGAAGTTCGTGTTAAAGACCAAGAAACCACATCAGCAAAACCCCCGTGGACCCGAGTCACGGCCGACGATTGATAACTGGAAACTGCCCGCCGAGCCCCCCGCGCGCAAACAGAATGGCAGTCGGAGGTCGCTCGGCGCATGGGTCGGCGGTCGTGGCGGTGCAGGCCGCATACGCACCAACATACCACAGGCGCGGGTGTGCGTGTGGGCGCGGCAGTGCAGGCCGCATGGCCGCACGTTGGCCGCACGCACACGTCGCTCGTCGCGACAACGTGTCCAGGCGTGTCCACTGCCGTGATTCACTGTCCTGAGTACGACGTGGAGTGTGTCGTGTCCTCCGGCTCTCAAGGAAACCTCGCTGTGTGAATTCACAGCTCTCGAGGACTCCTCGCTTAAGCTGACGAGCGCTTGGGAGGACGCGCGCCGCACTCGTCCAAGGTACGTGCCTGGATGGCGGCGGCGAAAATGGCGACGCCCGTGCCCACATGAAAGCAAGCGGTCGGTTGCGTGAGGAGCGAGAGAGGTTCGCAACGCAAGTCGAGCACGAGCCTCTCGAGGATGTGCATCACGAAGCCTGCGGGCAACGCGATCACCGAGATGCCGATCGCGGGCATACAGCCCCAGTGGCGGCGCCAAGCCATGAGGAGGAGTGCAGGCAGAGGATAGAGCCCAGGCAGCCCACAGTACATGCTGATCTCGAGCGCGGAGATAGTGCGCGGCGTGACGGCGGCGCGAGCGCGCCCTGTGGGGAAGCCGCTGTGGAATTCGTCCGTGTGGGCGTACGAGCTGCCAAGGAGCGCTGCGGCGAGCGCTACGTACGCTATGCCGACCGCCAGGCTGCCGCGCGCGTCGCTCGAGCCGGCCAGGGCCAGCAAGGCGCTTGCGGTAAACCGGAAGGGAAAGAAGGCGATGACGGCGTTCATGAGGCCAATGTCAATCATGTGGACAGCGGTGCAGTTGGAGGCATGCCATGCGAAGCTTGCGAATGACATGGCGAGGAGCACAAGCCCGAAGGTCGCGTCGAGGAGCTGGAAGGGCCGTGTGGAGCGGTGCACATTCTCTTCCACAGCGAGGCAAAGCAACCCGAGCGCCGTGTACGCATACGGAAGGTCTGCGCGGGATCACGCCGAGACTCGAGGCCGACCGTTAGGTGACCGTTAGGTGGATGAGGTCGCCCAAGAGGTGGAGCGACCCTCTCCGACGGAAGCGCACGCGCGCAGGTCGAGCTGGGCGCCGACGCACTCGACCAAAAGTTGGCGGGGTGGCGTACTGCCGACCCGTGCCGCGTCGCCTCGCAGAACATCATGTGGTACACGCATACGCGCTGCGCGCATTCGCCCCAGACGGTCGGCGGCAGCACGTGCTCCGCCGTCATCAAGCCGAGCGTCACAAGCGCGCACAGCAGTATCCACGCGCACAGGGTCGCCGGCGTCACCGCCGAGAGCGAGCGCGGCAGCGCCGAGGTGCGCTGCCACGGCGTGCAGAGCATGAGTGGCACGACCGCAATCGTAAGCGTCACGAGCAGGAGTGGGCCGCACGCGATGATCATCGCGCCCACAGGATCCTCGAGGAAGGGCGGCAGCGCGGATGTCGCGAGGCCCGCCTTGTACTGCGGGCATTCGCACCCGGTCATGGTCGACTGGCATGCGCCGCCGCGGTCCCATTCGCACGGCGTCACGGCGCACAGCTCTTGCGGCTCGGCGCCATCGGCGCAGAGCTGCGCGCACGATGCGTTGGCGGCTGAGGAGGGAGCGGCACCCATGATGATGCGACGCAAAGCAGGCGTCCGTCGGGAGAAAGACAAGACACCGCGGAAGGTGGCGTGGCGACAAACAAATTCCGCAATCAGGTTTCGTTCTTTCGGAGTGCATTTACCACGGAGTGACCACGTCTCCGTACGTGTATCCCCGCTTTGTCCCCGCACAATATACAAAAGCTCCGATCTGCCAGCCGTTAACGCAGCGCCACCCCACAGGAGCTTTCTGCGTTCATCTGCCCCTGAAGCCTGAACGCTGTCGTTCGCCGCTTCGCCCGCGGTCGTTCGCTAATTCGTCGTCGATCGCACCTTTGCACGCCGGCGTCGTCGCCCCCGTCCGCGACCCTTTCCGGGGATCACGGGGGCCGCGTCAGCCTCCTCCGCCGTAACCTCCGCCGGTGCGCGTGCGGCAGGCGTCTCGGAAGCGGAGGCCGCCACTCGCAAAGAGAAGACTTGGAGGTTCGTCGCGTCCGCGCCCCCGAGCAGAAGCGACATGAGCTTGAACTTGTGCTCCCCGGAGGAGGTGCCCGCGCTGATGTGGAGATGAACTCGACAACAGCCGTCGGCCTTATCGGCGGCGCGGCGCGCCGGGCGCAGCGGCAGCCGACGCACGTCCGTCACCGACACGCCATCCTTGATGTCGTGCGCATCAATCACATCGGGAGTGCACGAGCACTGGCCGTCGCAATGGAGACGCGCACGCCCCATGTGCTCATATGAGCGTAGGAAGCCCAGCCAGAGCACTTGCGGGGGTTTGGTGCGTGCCCCTTCCGTCGGCCACGGCAGGCAGAGCGAGAGTGACTTGCCAACCCCAACAGCAAGGTAGCCCAGCTTTCCCTTGCCCCGGCCCTCGTCAGTCAGGTTGAAGCCTCCCAAATCCGAAGCCTCGACGTAACGAGAGAGCATCTCGCCACGCGCGCACACGCTCGACGCCATCGCGAAGCCCTCGGCGCCGTAGTAGGGCGTCGGCAGCACCACGGCGGCGCTCGCGGCGGCGCTCGGGCCCGATGGCCCCACCAGCGCGTTCGCCGCCGTGCCCGCGGCAGCGCTGACCGACGGCAGCACCACGGCAGCGCTGGCCGTCGCTCCGCGGCAGCCGTCGGCGGTGATGTCGGCGGTGCTGGCGGCAGCGCCACGAGCATACGTGGGCGAAAGGAGGCGGTGGAGGATGAGCTGTGCCAGAAAGGTGTGCCCCACACCGTTCGGGTGCTTGCAGTCGTTCATAAACGTCGGGATCGCGATCACGCCCGCGCGCACCTGATGAGGAAGGTCATCAGAGGTCACCAGAGGTCACCAGAGGTCATCAGAGAGGCATCAGAGGCATCATCAACGTCGGATCGCCATCACGCCCGCGCGCGCACCGCCCCAACGAGTGCAGCGCGCATCGAGACGAGCGGAACGTCGTAGTGCCTGCACAAGGCCGCGATCTCGTCCTCGTCGGCGGCGAGGTTGTCGGGCTTGCCCACGTGGTTGATCTTGCCCATGGTCTGCGCCGCCCATTGCGTCCGATTGCGCGCCATATCCAACGGCCACTTGCGAGACCAGCACTTGTCAGTGCGCCCGTCGTGGGGCCGAATAGCGCGCCAGCGGTGCGCGTTTACGACGATGAGCGCGGGCGCGCGCGGGTGGGACAGCAGCTTGCGCAGTAGCCGCTCAAACGACGCCGGTGAGCGATCCGTGTTCACCGCGTACTCGAGCAGCACGAGCTCGACGTCGGCGGCAAGGTGGTCGTGCACGCAGTGCTCCATGTAAGTCGGCCCGGTGCCGGGCACGCCGCCGTTATGGTGTGCATGGCCGCCCGCCACCGGGAAGCGCTTGTTGAGCGCAAACGCCACCTTGCGGTGGTACAAGAAATCGGCCGCAGAGCCTGAGCCCGCCGCGTAGCTTGAGCCCGCCGTGATGGAGCCTCCCACGGCGCTCATGCTGACCCTGCGGCCGGCCAAGAGCGCAGCCCGCAAACACGAAAGGGGTGCGTCAATGCCGGCGTGCTCGATGCCACTCGCGACCAGCGACGAGTTGAGCAGCGTGTGAGCCTGAGGCCACACGCTGCGAAGCATGGCGTCGTCGATCAGGGTGCCCATTGTTTTGGGAGTGAATACAACCTATGGCTGTGAACGTCACGCGAACCCCCGGCATGTTCCTGCGCGCACCCTTCTTTCAACCCCCTCTTCACGCTGACCTTCACGCGTCACTACCTCGCCTTTTCGCCCTCTCCGCGCGCCGCCCCTTGTGGACATCATGGCAAGGACCATGGTGCTCGTAATGACGCTCAGCTCCGTGTCGGTGCTGCTCTTGCTGGCGGGTAACCAGCGACCTACGACCACGTTCCGCGACTACCGGCCCGCGGCGTCCGAGATCTGGGCCACGGCGGCAGTCGCAGTGAGCAGCGCGGGCGACACGTTGACAGAGGCGGCGGCAGGCGCGGTGTCCGCAGCGTCAGAAGCCGCACAAGCCGCCGTCGATGCCGCGAGCAGCGCCTTCACGCCGGGCACTGCCTCGACGAGCGAAGATCCAACAAAGGCGGCGATCTTGGGATTCGCGGCATCCGAGGCTCAGCGGAGCCGCGGCTCGACTGAGAGCGCGGCCGACGACCCGGCGACGTGGTGCCGCGCGGCGGCGCGCGAACACGGCGTGCAAGTCGGCGTGTCATGGGGCACACTCAGCGAAACGCAGCAGCGCGAGTGGACGGACAACCGTTGCGACCAGCGGGTGCGACCAGCACGTGGATGGGGCGAGGGCACAAGCGCGACCTCCCCGGCCGGCGCCGCTGACGCAGCGCCGTCCGGCGCGGCCGGCACCGCGGTCGCGGGCGCTTCGGCGTGCAATCGCGACCATTCGAAGGCGCTGCAGCCGACGGACCTCCTGTGCCGCGTGCCCGTGGGCGAGCTCGCCTTTGTCTCCCTCGCCAACGCGGCGTACGGCGAGCTCGCCATCAACTGGGCGCTGCTACTGCTGCCGGTGCTCGAGCGGGTAGGGCACGGAGATCGAGCGGTCATCGCGTCGCTCGACGCCGAGGGCGTCGCCATGTTCACGAAGCGCAAGCTGCCCACGATGTCGACGTCGGGCTTTGGCGGCATCACCTTCGACACGCGCGGCGCGTTCAAGGGTCAAATGGATGGCTTCCGCTGGCGTACGGGTGCCTTCCGAGAGTATGGTGTGACCAAGGCAGCGGTCATCATCTGGCTGCTTCGCAGTGGGCGCGACGTGTGCATGTCGGACGTGGACGCGGCGTGGATCTCGACGCCGTACGCGCTCATGCAAACGGTCCCCGAGGCTGACGTGCTTTCGGGCACAGATTGCTTGCATGTGCCTTGGGACGCTGACCGGAGTCCGCGCAAGAACACGGTCAAGAACTGCGGCCACCAGTCGGGGAGCGATGCGTCCGCATGGTTCAACACGGGGGTGATGATCTTCCGAGCGCGCGCACGCACGATCGACTTGATGATCGAGTGGCGCGACTTGATGGACTCCATCAAGGGCGATGCCCAAATCGATGACCAGCTCACGTTCAACCAACTCATCGGCACTGTCTGGGCCCAGGGCAGGAACCTCAAGGATCGGTTCAAGCAATTTTACCCGCTCAAGCCGGCCAGCGCGGACGGTAGAGTCGTGTTCGATGGGAACGGGACGCGGCGCGTGCACGCGGTGCCCGCGTCCGCCTTTTGCTCGGCGCACGTGTACCATGTGCAACAGTCCGCTGACCCGAAGGCCTGCCTGGTGCTTCACCTCACGTTCGTTGAGGGCTGGCCGAAGAACCCAGCCAAGTACTGGCGACTGCGCGAGGCCGGGCTTCTCGCGGTGCGTCCCGAACCATTCGATGGCAAGTACCTCTCGTTCACGCCGCCGCAGCCGCGCTTGATACCTCCCGAGCGCCAGCTTCCGGATCCGCCGAAGACGAGCGACGGCAAGGGATGGTCGGTCGCCAACGCGCTGCTCTGGTCGCCACGGCTCGCCGCGCATCTCCACCTCATCGACCGACACATTGCGGCGCTGCGCAACGCGATCGGGATCGCGAGAGCTCTTGGCCGACAGCTTGTCATGCCGCGGATGCTCTGCCTGTGCGAGCGCGCGGAGGGCCCCACCGCCATCCTACCCCAGTGTACGATTGAGGGTGCGTCGACACCGGTGCCCCACGTGTGTCCTCTTGAGTCGGTGTACGACGTGGCGCGCGTCGAGAACATCTGGCACCGCAACTACCTGCAGCTGCGCCCGTGGACCTTCCTGAACAATACCATCCACCCCGCGCCCACCGGTTCGCGTCCTTTCGACCTCGCCGCCGATGTGCTCACCGTCCGCTGGCACGCGGAGGGGGTGGCGGCGGCAGCCCTCTCGAGCGACAGAATTAGGGAACATGCGGCCTCAACCAAGGAGCTCACCATCGCTCGCGGCCTCTCCGACGTGCAGCTGCAGCAGGCGGTGGCGGAGGCTGGCGTGTCGGACGCGCGCGTCATTCACTTGGAGAGCGCCGAAGGGGTCTTCGGTGGCTTCGAGGCCGTCGGCGCCACCAATGACTTCCAAAAAGCGATCATGAGCGACCTTCTCGGCGGTTGGAGTGCGACTTGGTGCTGCACCAGCTGGAACAAGCCGGCGGGCACTCTCAAATTCAAGCGACCGCTGGTGCTGCCCTCTGGGCGGGGGGCGCGCGGACCCAAAGTCGTGCACGACTTACCCGAGAAGCGCGAGTGCTACTGGCAAGACCAGAGCGACTGCAACCTCATCTAGTCGCCACGGGCGTCGCGCGCGCCGCCCCTGTGCTCTCGAGTCTCGTGCGCAGGGCAGAGACACACTTGGATCGGAAAGCCGCGCACGGTCTTCAACCTACTGGTAGGGACCAAAGGCGCGTCGCGACGAGCGCCCAACGACGAGCCGGGCGCCGATACGTACCGTAGTCAATCGTTTAACAGTCGGTCGGGTGTGTCTCAGACGCACGGTCGTCGGTCGACGGTTCTCGGAACGGAACTGTCGGCGGCCTCGGCGTCGGCCGTCGCGCGCGCGCGGCGCGGCAGCCCCAGCGGCGCGAGAGCGGGTGTGGCGAATCGTATTACATTTCGCCCATAATAAATCATCGTATTATCGGCGTTATCCCTGCGGGTGCCCCCCCTCCCCGCCCGTCATGCCCCGTACCCCCTCGCCGAGCCCGCGCCCCGGCGATCGGGACGGTGAACGCTAGAACGTAGAACTAGAAGTACATCTCAACACTCACCAATCAAATAGCTTCCAATCCATCCACCACATACGACGACGGCACCACCTTCAAATCCCCCACTGCACACCCCTTCATCGTCCTTTACGGCAGCTCGTTCAGATCAAACTCACACTCACCGGTGTGGCGTTGGCGCCTCGGCCGCATATGTTGTACACGCGCAAGATATGCTGCCCAATGCCCGTGCTACGCCACGCAGCGACGCGTGCTCGGCTTTCTTCGTCCTGACTGAGCCACTGACTCCACACCGCGTTAAAGCGGCCGTCGCAGTAGCCAGATGGCATCACGCATGGCGCCAGAATGGCGGCGATCGCAATGTCCGCAGCCCCGGCTGTCGCTCCGCCAAAGAATGGCGTCTCAAGTGCTGCGAGCTGCTCTCCCAGCTGGCGCAGCCCCGCGTTCAGCTCGTCCTCAACCTGCGCCATGTGTGCGGCGTCCTCGAGGCGCATGCTCTTCTTCATCGAGGCTCCAAACGGCCCACCGATCCATTTCCAGCATATCTTCCACAGCCGACCTGTTTCGAATGTCAGCAGCCCATCCCACACATTCTTATTCGCGGGCTTGAGCAGGCCACGATATGCCATGGAGCGAGCATACGCACCCAGTTTGGTATCCAAGAGCTCCTTGAGCTCCGGAGTCAGGCCATCCATGCTCCACCCAACTTTCGACGCACTTGCGCTGAGGATGCTCCACGAGTCAACGAGGATGGTGCCATCCGGCATGGCGCACACAGGGACACCAGTCGGTGACCCTCCAGGCGGCCCGCCAGGCTTGCCTGGCATCATCCTCGACGACGTCGAAATGTGAGTCCCACCGTTTCCAAAGCGAAGCGCTAGCGTTGGAAGCACGTGTGCGCCTGGGGGGCATGCAATCTCGTCGAATGGTCCACATGCGGCCATACTCCACCGGGCAAGTTCACAGAAATTGGAGTATGGAATTGTGACCAGCTGAGGTCGCTGCGTTTCCACCGCGCGCGCCAAGAGGTCTGGCTGTGTGGCTTTGGCGATCCTGGGCAACATCGCGACCACGGCTCGTGGATTTGCCGACGCGCCGCTCGCGAGGGCACAGCCTGTGTGTGGGAGCAGATCTCCGTCAGATCTCCGACGAGTTTCGAACTAGTTTCGTCGCGAGGCGATCCCCACTGAGAACCGTGCAGTGTCGTTAAAATCGAACGAGTACGCGTATGGCCCGCGGCCCCAGCACCACACCCAAACAATGACACTCCACTGTCGCGTCTGTCGTGTTAACACGTTCACTCCACAGGGGCCAAACTGGCCGCGACGACGACACGTCTTTCAACATGTGTGACATCGACATCAGATCGGATGAAAAGGAAAAGCGTGCTGTGTTTGCTGTTTCGAGTCACACACGTATGTGGGTATGCGTTCTCGTACCGAGAGGGTCCCTATTTTACAGAGGGGGCTTCCGACGTGTTTCTCGCATGCACGCCCCTGCCTTAGCCCATGCTCACCCCGACCCCTACCCGACCCCCGCTATTCCCCCGAGCCCAAACGGAACAAGCAGTGCGGCGTGCGCCCCCAGCAATCGAGAAAGCCGGCGCGGACCCATCATGAGAGCCGCAGACTCATCATGAGAGCCGCAGACCCATCATGAGGTCGAAGGCCATGCGATGATGTCGCCAGGCTGCACCGGCATCGTGCGCAGCCCATCGATGACTGTCTGTGCACGCTCGAGCTTCTCTATGAGGGCCACGCACTCGGCACGCCGTCGAACGGCGCTCTCCTCCTCTTGCAGCATCTCACCGAACTGGTCTTCGCGGTACAGTTCCATGATCAGGTCCTCTTGCAGGTTGGCGCGCACCTGAGCACCCGAGAAGGGCACAGAGCTACCATCACTCTCAAGGGCACACTCATGGACAATCGGTCACACGCGCCCAATCGCAATCAAGGACAATCAAGCGCCCAATCGCAATCAAGAACAATCAAGGACAATCAAGCGCCCAATCGCAATCAAGGACAATCAAGCGCACCGCATTGACCAGAAAGTGCATGATGGCCTTGGGCACCGAGTCGAGCAGGTTCTTGCGCACGATCCCGTAGTACGAGATGAGCAGCGAGCGGATGATCTCCGTCTCGAGCTGCTCGCGAGATTGCTCTCGAGATTGCTCCCCAGCAGCCCCAGCAGCACGCCCGCCGGCGCCGTACTGGGCACTCAAAGGGTTGTAGCTGTGGCTCGTCGACTCGGCGCCGTACTGAGCGCTGCCGTTGAGCGCGGCGGAGAAGAGCGAGTCCCTCTGCCGCCGGTCGGGCTGAGACGGGGGCGCCGTCGCAGGCGCTCCGCCGAAGAAGCCGCTAATGAAGGTTTCCGTGTCTTTAAGCATGGGTGGTGGCGGGGGTGGTGGGGGGGGCGGCGGCAGTGGCCGTTGCTGCGTCAGTGGCACAGGCACAGGCGCTGGCGCGCCCCCCGCGGCGGCAAGGAAGGACTGCGCGATGTGGCGCATAGCACTGGCACCGCCCACAAAGTCGGGATGCGCCGTGTTGAGGTATGCGAGCTCGATGTCCATCAGGTTGCGCACCTGGACGAGGCACCAGGAGCGCCATGCGTGGGCGGTGACTTGGACACCATCGAGTGAGGCACTCAGCGGCACTCCGCGGCACTCCGCAGCACTCCGCGGCACTCAGAGCCACCCAGCGGCACTCCGAGCCACTCAGATGCAATGGCATCGGCGAGCTCACCATCTCGGCACATCCGGTGAATTCACAGGCACACGGGAGCACAGTGCCATCTCGGCGAGCTCACCATCTCGGCCGCCTTCTGCTCCCGACGCGAGAGCGACCTTTCCCCACAGGCCTGGATGCGCAGCTGCAGGGCCGCGTACCGGCTCACCGGCGGCGGCAGGCAAGCAGGCAGCAGCCGCATCATCTCAGCAAGCACGAGCTCAACTGCCTTGAGGCAGTGAGGGCGCAGCAGCTGGATTTGCTGTCGGGCGAGGCTCTCGAAGGCCCCCTCGGGCACGAAGAGGGGCGTGCGCGTGCCGGTCGCCTGCCGTATGGCGCGAGCGATGTCGGCCTCGCTCAGGCCATAGCATGCGTCGACGCTCCGCATGGCCTCATGGAACTGCGTACGGAAGACGTCGTTGATCTTTGCCCCCCCAAGCAATTCACCGGATCCCCGCGCCGCATCCTGCACCATCACCGAGGTGCCGTCCAGCGCCTCAGAGTAGTTGGTGCAGAACTTGTGAATCATCTGCAGCACGAAGGCGCCCTGGTGCGAGCGGCCCTCGAGACGCTCGTCGCCAAAGTCCCTCAGCTCCGCACGCGCGCTCGAGAGGCTGCCGCTCACCTTTTGATGCAGAGCCGGAAGCGTCGCACGCACGTGCGAGAGAAGCAGCTCGTTGAGCCGGTGCGCAAGGTACCTGATGAGCGAGATATGGACGAGATATGGATGAGATATGGATGAGATATGGATGAGATCATACTCAAGGAATGTCGATCCATGGCGATCGTTGGTAACCAACGGCAAATCCAAGGCAAACACTAAACAACCCATTGCAGTCACCGAGTGCTCATCCTCGCGGCGACCGATGAGGATCCGCCTCAATCAAAGGCCATCATCCGTAGCAATCACCGTGAGCCCATCCTCGCGGCGATCGACTGGTACTGCGGGTGGTTGGCAAAGAACCTTGCCTCGTGCTCGCGCGCGGCCTGTGGGGACTTGCCGTCGAAGAGGTCTTGCTGCGAGCGGTTGACGACACCGACGAAGCCGCGCTTCAGAGGGATCACGCGCCCTTGGAGCACCGCCAGCGCGTCCGTGCCCGCGTCCATCAAATCCAGTTTCGTCAATACGCCGATCGTGCGAAGCCCCTCGGGGTCCACACGCCGGGCGAGCTGGATGGCATCGGAGGTGGCGAGGTCCGCATTGGCCGCCGAGACCGCAAGGATCAACGACTCCTCCGGCTCGATGTACGTGAGCGCCATGGCGCGCAGCTGCTCCTCGATGTTCGCGGGCTGGTCGGCGATCGGTACCTTGGTCATACCGGGCAAGTCGACCAGCGAGAGGTCGACCACGTGTGGGGAGTAGATGGCGAGCCGGATCGGGTCCGCCGACACGCTCTTCGACTTGCCGAGCTTGCGCTCCGTCTCGGCCTCGATCTCGGCGCGGATGGCCTCGAATGATGTGAAGCGCCGGCCCGGCGCGTGCAGAAACTCACCCCATTCAACAGTCGCCCCTTCGTCAGTCGCCGAGGCGGTATCACCGTCCGCGGCAGTGCGCACCAGCTGCAGAACGAGCGGACGTCGCGTCACGATGCCTGTGCCACGGGGGAGGAAGTCGCGACCTACGAAAGACTCGAGAACCGACGACTTGCCGCTGCTCTGGCTGCCGATGACGACGATCTGTGGCAGCTTCGGGGCCTGCGCTTGACCACCACTCACAACCAGAACGTCCTGCAGTTTGTTCAAGACCTGCAGCAGCGGAGGCTCCTGTACCGGCTCCGGTCGCCGTTCTTGCGCTTCCATTTGTGTGTTTGACGCTCGATCGCGAGGACGAACTCACGTCTTTGGTGCACGCGCGCACACACGCACACGGGAAATGCCACGTTCGTGCTTTTACGTTGCCGCCGTTACCCGGAACTATGAACCTTTTTTGGACAAGTTTCGCGACCTAGGGGAGGTAATCCCCCCCCCTTCATCTCAGGTCCTGCCGCGCTTGGTGCCCTTGTCGGCCGCAACGGCGTCGTTTCTGCCCTCTGCAACGCCCGACGCTGCCGTGCCACCAACTGCTTCGCCGGTAGCCGCCACAGAGCCGGTGACCGCCTCTGCCCTATATCGTTGTTTCGGCTCGTCCAAGATCCTGACGAAACGGACGGGCGTGCCCTCCTGCAATCGCGTACCGTCGAGGATGGCGCTATTGTGCACGAAGAGGTCGACGCCGCCCGCACGAGGGCAGATGAATCCATAGCCCTTGTCGTCATTCCAGCGCGCGACCGTGCCTCCTTCCGTTGGCGGCCCCCCATGGCGCGCCTGTGCCGACGAGCGCTCAAGCTCCTCGAGCTTCTGTCGGGCATGTACGACAGCGAGCTCAGCCTGCCGGAGCACGTCACGCTGGGCATCCACTGCATCTGCTGCCTGATCGGCCTTCTTGCGCGCATCCATTGCCCTCTGCTTCTCCGACGCCTCCCACTCGGCCGCAGCGCCGGCTGCGGCGGCGGTCGCGGCGCGGAAGACGGCGGCGGCAATAGCGTGCTGGCGCGACAGATGCCCCGGAGGTGGTACCGCTGGAGCTGGCACCGCTGGAGCTGGCACCGCTGGAGGTGGCATCGCTGGAGGTGGCATCGCTGGAGGTGGCATCGTGGTTCTCGGCATGCCGCTGACCGGAGCAACAGGTGGCTGCTGGTAGGCAGGCGGTGCCAGGAAGGTTGTGGGTGGCAGCTGATGGTGGCCTCGAGGCTGGTAGCCGGTCGACGGACGATAATCCTGGGGAGGCTGGTAGCTGGGCGGTGGCTGGTAGCCCGGCGGCGGCTGAAAGGGTGGCGGTGGCTGATGGGTAGGCGGATGGCTCAACCTGCCTGGCTGTTGGCCGCTCGTGGGCGGATGCAGCTGTGCTCGAGGCGGGTAGCCGGTCGACGGACGATAATCCTGGGGAGGCTGGTAGCTGGGCGGTGGCTGGTAGCTCGGCGGCGGCTGAAAGGGTGGCGGTGGCTGATCGGTAGGCGGATGGCTCATACTACCTGGCTGTTGGCCGCTCGTGGGCGGATGCAGCTGCGGTCTAAGCAGCTGTGGCTGTGGCTGTGGCAGATGCGGCGGCACGCGGCGAGGTGCAAGAGAGCCGCGCGAGAGGCCCTGTGCACACGCTGGATCCTGGCGACTGTGGTTCGAGAGTGTGAAGATTAGTGTGAACTGGCATAACTACTCGGCCCCCGGGGGTAGTCGTCGTCGCTTTGTCGGAAGTCTACATGTGACGTGTGGATCGAGTGAGGATCGAGTCGTTCGCGATAGGATATCAGAATGATCAATTTCCCGATCCTGCAGATTTTTTCCGAGATATAGAATTATGCAACCAATATCGGCATCAATCTCGGACCGTTTGCATTGTGGGCGGGGGAGAAAATGCGATCACGCAATCTTTCCGGCCTGGCGCATGGCGTTCATGCACCGCTCGACCGCGACGATCCGCCTGCACTTCAGCCGCCTATCCAGCCCGCTGAACGGCGCCTGCATTCGTCCGCTCTCGAACTGGCCCACGCACTTCAGGCATTCGAGGGTGCTGCATCCTCTGCATGTCAAGCCGACACTCACAGAGATAGCGAATGAGGTGTGCACGCCGCGCCCTGCTCGGAAGTATATGCGAGCACACGTCTTGCTCATTGCACTCTGCTGCCCCGTTTGCTATAGCGTGATATGGCCGATCACACGGGTCGTCAACAGAACCATATCTGGAGCGAGGCCGAGTTGGCGAAGGCTCTCGCAACGGCGCAAGATCACCACACGCCCATCACACTGCCTGACAAGCTCGCCTACGGCGTCATGTACTACGGCTTATACCACCCGTTCAATTTCATCACGGGCTACACCAAGAACGATCCGTCCCCGCGGGCAATTGAGTGGCGCCTCATCGTCCTCGAGTCCTTTGCTGGAGTGCCCGGGTTCGTCGCCGCCGGCTTCCGTCACTTTCGCTCGCTGCGATCCCTGCGGCGCGACCACGGCTGGATCCACACCCTTCTCGAGGAGGCCGAGAACGAGCGGATGCACCTTTTGGTGTGCCTGACGATGTTTAAGGCTGGGCCCATTACCCGACTCATGGTCGTGGGCGCCCAATTTGCATTGAGCCCTTTCCTCTTTCTCACGTACATGATCTATCCAAGGGTAATCCAAGGGCGGTGCATCGCTTCGTCGGCTACCTCGAACAAACAGCCTGCACCACCTACAAGAACGTCATCGACCACGTCGAAACGCCAGGCACGCGCCTGCACGAGGCCTGGTCCGACCTTCCCGCGCCCGAGATGGCCAAAGGGTACTGGAAGCTTTCGGACGACGCTAAGTGGGTGGACACCCTCAAGTGTATGTACGCCGACGAAACCCACCATCGGGACGTCAACCACACCTTTGCGGACATGGACACCGACGATCCCAACCCCTTCATCACGAAGCACCGCGAGGACGCCGTTCGCGCGTGGAAGATCAGAAACGACTCGGCAAGCTCGTCCTCTGGCGTTGCCAAGATGTGAGAGTGTAGATGTTCCGTCCCCTCTGATCCGTCGGCGTTCACCTTGGGACATGTGAGAGCTGGCTTCAGCTGCGCGGCCAAACGCGAGGCGAGTGGACGGCTGCCACACTGATCACTCACGCGATACGGTCCTCTATGTATATGCGTATATGCGCCTTCCAGTCGGGCGTTGCTGGCGATTCCCACAGAAAGTGCGGGACCTCTGAGCGGTCCTTGCATGAGGGTGCCCGCGGGCAGTGAGTCGCCCGGCCGGGGCCGCCGGCCGGGCATGAGCTAGGCATGAGCCAACGGTACCTATTGGCTGAGCCAACATCGAGAGCCAACAGTACTCATTGGCTGGAGTGCACCGTCGGCGCTACATGTACGTTAATAGGAGGTTGTGTGATAGATACGCGGAGCGTGTCTGTGGGGAATGTGAGGGGTAGGCGTTCGATTGAGGAGCGAGTTTCCGACGCGTGTCGCGTGGCTTGCTTGTGCCCGACTGTGAGAGCGTGGCCTGCGGTGTTACCCTAGTGTTACCCGCAAGCAGTGTGAGCTGACTGAGACTAATTTGTCTCGAACTTGCCGGTGGTCGTGCGTCTTGCCGAGATGGCATTCTAACGTGAACGTGAACGTGAATGTCTCGAACTTGAACAGTAACTTTCTAATCACTAGGGACACTATAGGCAGAAGAAAGGCGGGCTCAGCACAGAAGGCCGCGGTTGGAGTACGGTCGGTAGTGGTGTGCCGAATCAAATCATGCATCCACTAGCTACGGCGTCGCTCCTCCTGCCCTCGCTCCTATCGCCGCACTGCCCCACATGCGCAGCCTCGCGCCAACGGATTTCGATCCTGTCGATGGAGGTGCATGAAAACGAGTCTTCCGGCCCGGTCCAAGTGTTGGTTCAGCCTGCCGACCCGGATCCGATGGACCGACTCATGGAAGTGGTCACCACCTCCGGGAGCGGAGCTTATGGCATCATGTTCGGCTGCGTCGTCATCGTCGCCCTCCATTCTCTCATGGCCTTCGGCACGCTCACCGGCATTTTCCTCGACAGCTCGATTGCGCGCGACCTTGCCTTGCCGGTCGAGCTGGTCGCCCTGAGCAAATCGCTCGTGTTCTTCGGCTGGATCCCTGGCGCGCTGCTCGGCGGCCCCGCGGGCGATCGCCTCGGGCGCAAACGTGCGGCCGTCCTCTTTTCGTTGGTGGCCTCGGTCGGCCTGCTCGCGACGGGCCTCACACCCGCCGGCTCGTGTGCGGCACTGCTCGGCTCGCGGGCGTTGACTGGCATCGGCATCGGCGGGATGTACGCCCCGAGCTTCACGTTGCTCGTCGAGAGCAGCGATCCAAATCGCAAGGGCTCGATCGCGACCACGTGGACTTGGGGGTATGTTGCCGGCGTCGCAATCCTCTGCGGACTGCACTACGGGACGAGTGCACTTCTGAGCTGGGACTGGCGGGCCGAGATGCTGCTGCTTGGGGCATGGGGGATCACCTTCGCGCTGGTGACGCAGATGCTCGTGACCGAATCTCCAAAGTACCTGATCGCGAGCGGAGCTACCACTGAGGGCCTCGACTCGGCCAGGTGCGATCTCCCTTGATTGCATGTGATTGCCTCTGATGGGAGGGTCTCGACTCGGCCAGGTGCGATCTCCCTTGATTGCATGTGATTGCCTCTGATCGGAGGGTCTCGACTCGACCAGAACTATGGGCCAGTGGAATGGAGTCGACGTGGACAGCTTCCTCGCGTCGGACCCGTTCCTCGCCAAGCTACGCGACGCCGAGCGAGCTTGCGACAGGTCCAAGGCTGCCTATGGCGACACTATCTCGCTCTCTGGCGCGGCCGAGGGGCGCACGGATGATTCCGCGTCATCATCCGAGGCTGCCTGCACGGCCTTCGCCACCGAGGAGTACTCCTGGATGGACCTCTTCGCGCCAGGAGAGGCCGGCCTGCCTCGCACCCTCACGTTTGCTGTCATGGAGATCGCGTACAACATGGCGTTCTATGGCATCATCTTCTCGGCTGGCGCGTTCAGCGACCAGGTGCGATCTCCCTTGATTGCCCCTGAGTGCCCTTGATTGCCCTTAATGACACACGGCGCGTTGAGCGACCAGTTGCTCCTCAACCTCGTGCTGCTCGCCGCCGCTGACCTACCGGGCTCGACGATCGCGGGCTCCATGTGCGACACGGTCGGAGCGAAGCTGACCGCCCTCCGCTTCTTTGGCGCGGCGAGCATGTGCGTGCTCGCGTTTGCGGCGTTTGAGGCCTGGGCGGCGGCGGGCGGGGCGGAGATGGCCGCGACGATGCCCCTACCGATACATCTGGTGCCGGCCGCGCTCTCTCTCTTGGGAAAGTCTCTGTGCAGCGGAGCCTTCACAGCGACCATGCTCCTCTTCAACGAGAACTACCCTGTGATGCTCCGCTCGGCCGCCCTCGGCAGCGGCTTGATGTTTGGCAAGATGGGCGCCTCTTCGGCGCCCCTTCTCGCCACCGCCTTACCCCTCTTCGCTGTCCTCGGTCTCTCCGGGGGAGCCCTCCTCGCCGCCACGGCGTGCGTCTCGACGCTCCCCGAGTCCCAGGTTCAGCCAGCTTCGGGCGAGATCCGATAGAGTGTATTTGAAATGACAAAATTCCTTCAAAATGTCACGCCAGCCCCCTGGAGAGCGTGGGGGGACCGCGACGAAACTGAGTCTGACTGACATCCGCTGCCCGCCCGCAACAGCGCGAGACAAAACTCGACGGTTAACGGTGTTTTCCAACAGTTGAGGAGCTGTGAAATGTTTTCTCACAGCTCCTCAAGTTCGAGCAGCTGTGAGTTTCATTCTCACAGCTCCTCGCAACTTGTAGCACCTGTGACTGTAAAAACTCGCAGCTCGACAACTTGAGGAGCTGCGAGTTTTAATCTCACAGCTGCTACAACTGTTGCGAGGAACTGTGAGAAAACCTCTTAAAAGGTTCACAGCTCCCTCTAACATTGAGAAGCAGTGAGAATGAAACTCACAGCTGCTCAAAGTGTAGGAGCTGTGAAAATAAAAACTCACAGCTGCTTCAATGTTCCGACGAGCTGCGAGAAAAGCCACAAAAATACTCACAGCTCCTCGACTTCGAGCAGCTGTGAATTCTGCTTTTGGAGCTCGTCAAGTCGCAAGATGCCGCGCGAAGCTCACGCGCGCGGGCACGTCGTTCGCAAACATGCGACGCCGTGCCCTTCTGGGTCTCCTGGGAGGTGTCTTGGGGTGAAGGACCTGTGAAGTGGAAAAAAGCGGTCTCGCGAGACCGCCTTATTTTCCATTTCATCAGCCAACCACCCAGAATTCATCGGTCACAAAATCCAGAATTCCACAACTCCGTGACTGATGAAATGGATAATTAGCTGACTGTCAGTCGTGAAAGAGAACCTGAGTTGCTCCGTTCCAGCTGGAGCGAAAAACTCAGACTTGAGCAGCTGCGAAAAACATCACAGAAAATATTCACAGCTCGACTCAACTTACCAAGAGCTGTGACAATTCGACTCACAGCTCATCAAATCTTGAGAAAGCTGCAACATAAGATTTCGCAGCTCCTAAACTTAGAGGAGCTGTGAGTCGAATTTTCACAGCTGTGACGAACATTTCGAGCAGCTGTGAGATAAGGCCCATTTTTCCCCACAGCTGCTCAAAGTTGAAGAGCTGTGAGTTGCATTCTCACAGCTCCTCGCAACAGTTGTAGCAGCTGTGAGATTAAAACTCGCAGCTCCTCAAGTTGTCGAGCTGCGAGTTTTTACAGTCACAGGTGCTACAAGTTGCGAGGAGGTGTGAGAATGAAACTCACAGCTGCTCGAACTTGAGGAGCTGTGAGAAAACATTTCACAGCTCCTCATCTGTTGGAAAACACCGTTAACCAAACTCGACGCACAAAACATGAAGCCCACGAGCATGGCCACGGGCTACAACCGAGCCCAATTTCGCACTATCGAGGAGGATTACAAGTGCGAAAACCTCACTCTTGTGTGGGCCAAGCAAAAAGGCGAGTGGTGGCCCGCCCACCTCATCTCGCTAGGCTCGGAGGGAATGCACCTCGTGTCCTTCATTGGATGGGGACGGCGGCATGACGTGGAGGTGCCAGCGAACGACATACGGCAGGAGGAGCCGCAGCGGCAGCGCTCACGCCCAACACCACTCGACATCTCCGACGGTGGCACGCCAGAGCGTCACAAGCGGGCTAAGCACGCGCATACTCCGCATCGCACCTCGCGAAGCTCTCCAGGCCCGCCCGAGACGCCGGAAGGGTCGCCTCCGCCTCGCCTGAAGCTCAAAGTCGTCGTCCCGAGTGACGACTCCTTCGAATGCGCTGCGTGCGGCGGGCGTGGCACCGCATCGCAAATGCTCCGCTGCTCCTTGGGCTCTTGCGACTCGTGGGTACACAGGTGCTGCGCAGGACGAGACGACGAGGCGCCGCCGCCGGTGAGCCACCCGCGTCGCTCGTATGCGTGCCCGCTGTGCGTGCCGCCGCCCACGGAGGCTGAGTCGGCGTCCGAGCCGCCGCCCTTGCCGCCGCCGCCCTCCCCGCCACCACTGCCGTCGACGCCGATGCTGTCGAAGGCTTTGGCGGCTCTCGGCGGCGTAGCCTCCTCGTCCTCTGCTGTGTCCTCGGCCTCCTCGGCGGCGAGAGCGGCGAGAGCGACCGTGGCGAAGGAGAAGCAGCTATTGGCCGATCTGTGCGCGGACCGTTTGATGGAGAGCGACGTGAGGAAGCACCTTCGGAGGTTCGGGCTGCCAACGGGCTGGGAAGAGGGCAAGAGGCAGGGGGGCTTGCTAGCCTGCGACCTTGCCGCGACGCTGCGCCAGCGCCTCGCAGGGCAGCTGCGATCCCTCATCGCCACAGCCGAGCAGGAGGCGGAGAAGGCGGCAGCGGAGGAGGCGGCGGAGGAGGAGGCGGCGGAGGTGGCAGTTGCGGCGGGGGCGGCGGCGGCGGCGGCGGTGGAGGCGGCGGCGAGGGCGGTAGAGGAGGCGGCGAGGGAGGCAGAGGCGACGAGCGTTGTGGTGAGCATTGAGGTGGGATCGGAGGCGCATGAGTCTACGTCAGTGACGATGGAGATCGAGACACCGGTGACACCGGCAGCGGCCAAGTACCGCTGCGCATCGCCCGACCACCCCGATACCTCGCGGACCGAGATAATGCCCGAGATCGGAGCTCCGGCGACTCCAAACGAGATCATGCCCGAGATCGGAGCTCCGGCGACTCCAAACGAGATCATGCCCGAGATCGGAGCTCCGGCGACTCCAAACGAGATCATGCCCGAGATCGGAGCTCCGGCGACTCCAAACAGGACGCCGCAGACGGCGGTAAAGGCGGTAAAGGCGGACGAGGCGGCGGCGGCGTCGGGGGCGTCAAAAGCGCCCGAGGCTTCGTCAAAAGCGCAAGCGGCTTCGTCAAATGCGCACGCGGCTTCGTCAAATGCGCACGCGGCTTCGTCAAATGCGCACGCGGCTTCGTCAAATGCGCCCGAGGCTTCGTCAAATGCGCCCGAGGCTAAGTCGACTGCGGCTACGTCGGCGCCGTGTGCAGGGTGCCTCGAGGGTTGCGACGCGTGCGGCATCATGTGCCCGGTGTGCGCCGAGGAGCTTGAGGCTACAGCGGCGGCGACAGCCCGTTGCCAGCTATGCGGGGTGCGAATGCACGCCCGATGCGCGAGCCTGCGCCTGAGCTCGCAATCTGGCTTGAGCTCGCAACCTCCGCCGACGCGCCGCCTGAGCTGCGCCGAGTGCGACGCCCTCTCTGATGCCGTCTCGATCGCCTTTGCCCGCGCGTATGGTTGGGCCGCGCCCGAGATAGCGCGCTCGACCGAGGCGCTCAACACAGCGGCTATGCAGGTGCGACCGGTGGCGAACGCTGCCATCATTGAACTAGCGTGCGCGTGCGCACGCCGGTTCCGAACGCGCGCCCTAGCAGGCCAAGGCCCTCGCTGCGCCCTCAACGTGGAGGCGAACGCGTACTTTGCCTCGTGGCGCACGGCCACGCGGCTGCGCCTTGCGGCGTTTGGGCCGTCGGCGGTGCCGCGGCTCGGACGCGGGCGGGTGGGCGGCGGCGGGTGCGGCGGCGACGGCACTGCCGACGAACACGTCGGGGGGGCGGCGCTCGGGGCGGCGCTCGGCGGCGGCGGCGGCGGTGCGGCCACAGAAGGTTGGTGCCGCTTCGTCCTCGAGGCGGGGGGAGCGGAACTCTTCTTCCTTGTGATGGGGCGGCTCGACGATACCCTGGCGCTACGCTCGGCGGCGTGCGTGTGCGCCGAATGGTCGCATCTACTCGACCGCTCACGCTCGTGTGAGGCGGCGGCGGTGTGGCGACAGGCGGTGCTGACCGCGCCTCGTGGGCGCCTCACACTTGCGGCCGCACTTCGCTCCACACGACCCGGTGATCGTCTTCGCATCGCGGCCGGGGTGCACTCGGCGCCGCTGCTTGTGCCGCACCCGCTGCACATCAGCGCGGCGCCTGGCGCCATCGTCACCGGACCGATCACCCTCACGGATCCGAGATCAGCCGAGATTGGCCGAGATCGACCGAGATCAGCCGAGATTGGCGTCACGGGCAGCGCCGTCCCGAGCGCCGGCCCCGGCCGTCAAGGTCGCCTGTGTGGCCTTCGCGTCGAGCACTTTTACGAGACGGCCATCACCGTGCTGGGGGGCTGGTGGACTCTCGAGAACTTAGAGATCGTCTCGAGCCAGGCACCCAAGCGAGCATGCGTGGGCGTGCTGCTGCGAGCGGCGGCGCACGTGGACGTTGTGCACAGCGTCATCACGGGCGCCTCGTCCGTCATCACGCTCGGCTCACCGCACGCCTCGCTCGTGGCGCACGACTGCACCTTCGGCAACACGCGGGCCGCGATCGCCTCCGAACGCGGTGGCAAGCTTGACGTGCGCCGCTGCTCGTTCAGCCTCGAGCTGCCGAGCGATGTGGGCTTTCGGCTCGCCGCCGACACACGCGGCTTTGTGGGCATGGGGCTGCTCGTCTCCCCCACCACCAGCGGCGGCAGCCTGTGGGGGCGAGTGCTGCCGCCGAAAGCGGTCTGCGTCGAGGCCGAGGAGGCCGACGAGGGCGCGGCCGCGGGCGCGAGCTGAGCAGTGTCTTGGCTTGGTGAGCGCTCTATAAACTTGCATCACTGTACGTCGACCGCATTCCGCGTGTGCACTCTTTGGACCCGCGCGCCCGCGCTCAGCTTCTCGTCCATAACGAGCGGACCGGCTGCGGCACGTAATATAATTATAAATTTATAGCGCAGACCGGTTAATTTAAACCGCGGTTAGCGTAGCGTCGGTACGCGCAACCTCGTCACGCGTTCGGCGAATCGGCGTTCCGGTTCGGGCAAATTGCGGCAGATGGCGCGAGCGCGAGGCCGGCCGGCGGCCGGGCGCCGGCCCGTGCGTCGCTCGCGTAGCGTTTTTAAGTGACGCGTCCGGTCTGAAGGTGACGAGGCTGAAGCGGAGGGGACTTGTCCACAAACGAAACCGCAAACGCCAACGCAAGCAACCACGATGCGCGCGCGTTGCGCCGCCTGTGTCCTGTGCCGTACGCCCGCCGCCACATGGCCGCCACTGCCTGACCCGACCACCCACACATTGCGCCCCGCCCAGGGAGGTCTGTCCGGCGTGCCCCTAACCCGAACGGTACGGCTTTTTCACACCCACCCCTGCAACAACATGCGCCGGTCTGTTTCCAAGCCCCACCTAGCCCAACCGGTCTGCTCCGATCCACCCGAACCACTTCGGTACCGAACGACGGCGGCGGCGGCGGCAGAAAGCGAAAGGCCCCGGCTCTGCGTGTCGAACGGGCATGGTAACGGCGGCGGCGGCCATGGCCGCCTCTGCGCTCTCTAACACTCGAACTACAAGCGTCTGCGCTTGGACAAGGGTACGGGGACAGTGCAGCGGCGACAGACACTGCGCGCGCATCAGCCCTGGCCTCCGGCCTCGACGGCTGCACTCATCGTTGCTTCGTCGTTGCCTCGTTGTTGCCCTTCTTGACCTTCCACGCGAGAGAACTTCCACGCACTCGAAATCTGTATTGCCCTTCTTGACGACATCTGTATTGCACGCCACGTCCACACGTTCACACGTCCACGTTCACACTTCCACGCTGCACTTGCACGCCACGCTGTGCTTCGACGCCACGGCGCCATAGCAGACGAGCTGCCCTCCGAGATCGATGGCTCAAACCTCCGAGATCGATGGCTCAAACCTCCGAGATCGATGGCTCAAAGTGCCATCGCGTCCTCCTCTACCGCGGCCTTCGAGACCTCGACGTCGACCGATTTGGAAGAGAGGACCTCTGAGGTGCGCCCCTCTGGCATCGCCGGAGCCACCGCATAGAACATCTGCGCCGCGAAGGCCACGGCCAGCCACGAGCCGAAGTAGCCGTTGCCAGTCACGTGGAAGGGCGACGAGCCGGGGAAGGTGGTCCAGAAGGCCTCGACCACCCAGCTGACCAGCATGACCAGCTTGATGAGGGTGCCGAGCATCGCGATCTTGCCGGCGAACAGAGTTGGCCTGAAGACGAAGATCGTAGCGACGATGATCGTGGCGACGGACAGCCAGAAGGCGAACACCATTGCGGGCGTGTTGTACAAGACGATGGCTTCCTGCAGCTCTCGGCCCAGAGTCATCTCATCCTGTGGTGGCTCCACCTCCTCGAACTGCTGCAGCATGCGGCCGGCGCCGGCGGTGCCGTTGTTGGTCGGCGAGGGCGACGGTGGCGGCGGCGAGGGCGACGGTGGTGGCGGCGACGGCGGCGGCAGCGAGGGCGGCGGCGGCGGCGAGGCCACCGGCCGGGGCGGCGGCGAGGATGGCGGCGAGAGCAGCGAGGGGGGGGGAGCACGCGTCATGTTTGTCATGTTCGTCATGTTCCAATTCGAGGGGGGCATCGGTGGGGGATTAATGCGCCACAGGGGGCGGGGGGGGCCTGAGGGCATTTGAGTGGTGTCGAAGACGATATACGGGAACGCTTGGACTGCGGGCACCGGGGCCGAGGCGCGCGGGGTCACGTGAGCGTCAACACGGCGCGGGGCGGCGCTGGCAGGGGGCCGCGAGTTCGAGCCTCGGGGCGTTCGTACGGAGGACCATGATCGACGAGATGATGATGCCCCACGCGGGCGAAACGCCCTTCTTCGCAATGTCCTCGCCGTTCTTGATGGCATCCACGCCGATGTTGCCCAGAGCAGCGCACACGCCCGCCCAGCACGCAAAGTATCCGTTGTTCGTCTGATCGAACCCATGCTCCGGCTGGTTTGTCATGATCAACGCGCCAATGGTTGCGTTCAAGAAAAGGACGAAGCTCAGGAGAGATTCGACGGTGATCGGCGCGTACAACAAGGGGACCTTGGCCACGAGGACCTTCGACAGCAAGTCGGGCTTGTACTTGAGCGCTACCAGACCAACGGCGCACAGGACGATTTCCATAATGGACCAGACGAAGGCGTAAGCATTGTTCCAGCCGACGCAGTATTGCATGCCACCGGAGACGGCGCACGTGTCCACTGGGTCATTAGTGAGGAACAGCGATGCAATCAAGACCACCGTCGAGGTGACCAGCAAGAAGCCGGTGGATGTGGAGTTCAGCATGGCTGATTCGAGGAATTGACTGGTGGATTCCAACGAGTTTCTGGAAGGACCTGCCCTCGAGCCGGTCGACGGAGGGGCGCGCCTTTTCCTAGAATCTAGCGAATCTTGACTGAACCTCGCGCATTTTGTCGAATGAGAAAGATCTATCTATAATTTCTCTGAAAATTGAGCGATCAATCGTGAACTTGACCTCCAGAACAACGGCCCCGTTCTCGGCACCTTCGGCGGCGTCGGCTCCGGCACCATCGTCTAATCGTCGACACCTGCGAGGTGCCCCTGAGCCTCGACCTGAGCCTGACCCCCAGCTACCCCGCAGCCCCTCCCCCTACGCAATCAGAGTACAGAGAGAGAGCCACACACGCTGTCGCGCTCCCTCTCGAGTCCGACACACATGAGCGAAGACGTCGTATGTGAGAATCCGACATTAATCCGACATCCCCACGGATGACCTCCATGCACCTCCAGGCCGAGAATCCCTCAAACTCGCCCGTGCTCCTCACAATCGAGCAGAAGACGCTCTCCCATGTCTCGTCACCATCGGTGAGGGGCCCTTGCTACATGAATCTTACATACGGCTCAGCGGGTGCTGCAGCTGCGCTGCGCATGGGGTGGGGTGGGGCGTGGGTCGGTGGGTGCATTCACAGGCAGCAGGCTCGAAAATCTGGCGGAGAGATGGTGCCGCCCTCGCCGAGCACGGCAAGCTGGCGCCTGTGAAGAGCGCCTGTGAAGAGCAGAAGAGCGCCTGTGAAGAGCTCCTGTGAAGCGCACCCACGCGCGCGCGTTTCGAGCGCGTGCTCACGCTGAGGAACTAGTCTCAGCTCCCGCTTTCGTGCTCGAGCTGCCATCCGAGGTGTAGCCGAGGTCTGCGAGCTGCTTCTTCTCATAGGGCTGCATGTACTGGTCCGCCACAAACTTCTGCATCACTTTGGGCATGCATTTCCAGACCTTCGGCATCCAGAGCGTGATGCGCAGCGAGAAGACCATCATGAAGATCCACGTAGAGAGGCCGGCGAGGATGCCGATCTCGATTCTGTACGTGACCGGCTGCACCAGGATGGTGAGCATCGCTGGGATCGACTGCATGTAGTCCATCCAGTCAACATCCTTGACGCCCTCGATCATGAAGACGCCCACGAGGATGAGCGCCGGGCCAGTCGCGACTGTGGGGATGGACGCGAAAAAGGGGGCGAGGAAGATGGAGAGGAAGTTGAAGAAGGCGATGGTGAGCGCCGTCAGCCCGGTGCGCCCGCCCTCGTAGACGCCGGTCATCGACTCGCCGTACGTCGTGAGAGACGACGTGCCGAGGAGGCCACCGACCATCGTGCCGATGCCGTCGGCCATGAAGGCTCCGTAGCAGCCTGGGAAGTTGTCACCCTTCTCGTTCATCAGGCCGCAGAGGTCTGCAGCCGAGTAGAGGAACGCCATCGTGCCGATAAAGTCAATGTACAGGAGCACGAGGAGCGGCGCGCCAAAGTTGTTGAAGGTGAGATCATTGTAGGCCCACGCCGCGAAGGTGCCGCCCGGGATGTCGCCGGCCCAGCACTTGGAGCCTGCGTCGCCGCAGCCGAACGCGCCAAACCAGGGCGCCACGGGGCCCTCCTTGGCCATCGCCCCCTTCGGAGGCGAGAAGAACTCGATGGGAGACGTGAAGGTCTTGGGGATGCGGCCGGCGCCGCCCAAGCAGCCCTCACCGAAGCCGTCGATCTTGGTGTACGGCGTGAGGGGGGGAGAGCCCCCAAACTCCGGGGACGAGAAGGTCGCGCCCATGGCGTTGGTGATCGTCCTGTCGGGCTCGACGTAGCTCATGCCCGACCAGCACGTCGTCGAAGTCATGACCACGCCGAAGCAGGCCGGGTTGAAGCCTCCGTGCATGAGATGGCACGTCTCGGTGCAGCCGCCTGCCACGTTCCCGAGCCCGTTGCGCCCGTCGCCGTTGCCCTTGAAGCTGAGCGAGCCCATGTGCGAGTGGACGGTGCCGTCGGGGGCGGTGATCGTCCAGTTTCCAAAGGAGTTCATCACAACGGACGAGCCAACCCAGGTCGACGTGTAGTAGTCGTCACCGGTGCCCACGCCGGCGACTCCTTTGATGAGCTTCGTGCCGGACTTGCCCACGACGTCGAAGGCGTTCATGCACGTCGGCTTGGGCATCCCTGGCTCGGTTAGGCCGGTGCCGGAGCCGGGCATGGGGTAGAAGTCTTTGTTGAGCGTCTTGGGGTACTGCACCTCGCCAAGGCAGCACACCTGCTGGTACGTGAAGGAGGGCGTCTCGACCGCAGCGAGGATCCAGCACGTGAATGTCGAGAGGAGGATGCCGATCATGATGGCGCCCTTCACCTTGAGCATGACGAGGGTGGACATGACGAGGAAGAAGAAGAGGCCGATCCATGTGACGCCCGCGTGCTCGCCGTTGAGCGGCGCGAGGTCCACGAGGACCGCCGGGTTATCGCGCGAGAAGATGATGCCATTGCCGGCCTGAAGGCCGATGTGCGCGAGGAAGAGGCCGATGCCAGCCATCGACGCCTTCATCAACCATTTGGGGAAGATCTTGAAGATCTGGCGGCGCATGTCAGTGAGCGAGATGACGAGGAAGATGAGGCCCTCGATGAACACGGCGAACATCACCGGCTTGACGGGTACACTCGTGCCCTTGAAACCGACGACGGTGTACGCAAAGTAGGCGTTCGTGCCCATGCCCGGAAAGACGCCAAAGGGCAGGTTGGCCCAGAACGCCATGATGAGCGTGGCGATGCACGAGGACATGGCCGTCGCGAACACCAGCCCATCAAAGTTGAGGCCGGTCACGCTGAGGATGTTCGGGTTCACCGCCATGATGTAGCAGCTCGTCAAATATGTCGTGATGCCCGCACGGATCTCGGTGGTCAAGTTAGAGCCGCGTTCGGTCACCTTGAAGTACTTGTCCCAATAGGTGCCCATGAACTTGTTGTCCAGAGGGTTGTTCTTGCGGCCCGCGTGGCCCCTGGCGTCCGCCTTGCCGAAAGAAGCGCCGTCAGTCACGACCTTGACCGCCGCCGCCATGGCGTCGGGGGTACTCGACCGTGCAGAAAAGGAAGCACTTTTCGAATCGCGAAGAGAAAGCGCCGAGATTCCTTCTTGGACGGACCGCAAAGTGTACCTGTGTACCTTGACCTCCGCCGCCATGGTGAGAATGGCGGGGTACATGTACACTGATGCAGAAAAAGTACGCTACTTTCGATGTTTTACATAAAGCGCCGAGATCATGCCTTCTCGGACCGTCCGCAATGGACGTGTCCCAGGGGGTACTCGCGGTCTTCGGCACTTTGGTGGACGCGCCGAGGCTCGGCGTGGTGCGAGGGCTCGACACGCCCGCGCTGATCGTCATCTCACGCACCAACGGCAAGATCGTCTCGGTGCAGCGCGACGCGGAGGCAGCCAGCGCTGCGGCCGCGCTCGAAGCTCGTGCGGCTGAGTCTCGGACCGTCGAGTTCGTGCGGCTGGGTCCGCGCGAGTTCCTGCTTCCCGGCTTCGTCGACTGCCACGTACACGTGGCGCAGTGGGCCTACATGGGCACCGGCATCGACCGGCCGCTCATGGCCGACGACGGCTTCCTTGCCAAGTACGCGTTCCCGGCTGAGTCGTCGCTCAATAGTCGCACGGCGCCGTCGGTGTACCGCGCGGCGGTCGACGACATGCTACGGCACGGTACGACGACCGCGCTGGTGTTTGGCTCCGCCCGCCTCGACGCCTCCGAGGCGTACGTGGCCACCGTGCTCGAGCGCGGCGGCCCGCGCTCGCTCGTCGGCAAGGTGAACATGGACCGCTACTGCCCCGAGGGGTATGTCGAGGCGACGGCGCAGTCGCTCGCGGACACGGAGGCGTTCATTGTGGGCACCAAGGCGGCAAACGAGGCGCTCGGCCTGCCCGCGGGCTCGCCACCCCTCGTCGCGCCCGTCGTGACTCCTCGCTTCCTCCCCACATGCACGCCTGAGCTGCTGCACGGGCTCGGCGCTCTCGCGGAGAAGCACGACTGCTTCATCCAGGTGAGTGCCACTGAGTGCCACTGAGTGCCACTGAGTGCCACTGAGTGCCTCTGAGTGCCACTGAGTGCCACTGAGTGCCACTGAGTGCCACTGAGTGCCACTGAGTGCCACTGAGTGCCACTGAGTGCCACTGAGTGCCACTGAGTGCCACTGAGTGCCACCGCTTGCCACCGCTTGCCAATGCTGCTCCAACCAGTCGCACCTCTCGGAGTCCTGCGATGAGCTCGCCTTCTCGTCTTCGCTCTTCCCGGAGTACCCGACCGATGCTGCCGCGTTCGCCGCGTATGGCCTCCTCCGCTCGCCCTCACTCATGGCACACTGCGTGCACCTGCAGCCCGGCGAGGCCGAGCTCATGCTCCTCCACGGCTGTGCAATGGCCCACTGCCCCACGTCGAACTTCTTCTTCGCCAAGGAGGCGCTGCCCGTGCGCCAGCTGCTCCAGCTCGGTGTCAAGGTCGGACTCGGCACCGACGTGGCTGGCGGCTACTCGCCGTCGATGCTCGTCGCCATGCGCCACGCCGTCCTCGCCTCCAAGACGCTCCAGTTTCGGCGCGCAAAGAACTGCGTCTTCCAGTGCGGGCCGGGTGCAGACGACGGCGCGGCACCGCCAAAGCGCGCCAAGCGGCCCTCCAACTTCAGCATCGAGTACGACCCGACGGCGGACGCGGACAAGCTGCGCGACCTACACAACCTCACCCACCTCGACGCACTCCACCTCGCCACCATGGCCGGCGCCGATGCGCTCGGCCTCGGCGCGCACATCGGATCGTTCGACGTAGGCAAGAGCTTCGACGCCATCGTACTGGCCGCCACGCCACCGGCCATCCGCGCCTTCGAGGGCGGCGTCGCAGAGGATACGAATGACTTGCTGCACAAGCTGCTGACGCTGGGTGACGACCGCCACGTCAAGGCCGTGTTCATCGGCGGCAAGAAGATCGTCTCAGCATCACCGCCGGCGCCCCCGAGCATTGCACTGGAGGAGGTCGAGAAGGTGATCAAGAAGCTCGTGCGGCCTGTAAAGGGCTTCCCCAACCCTGACTTTGTCTTCGGCGACATCACGCCGCTCCTTGCGGATGCCAGGGCCTTCGGCATGGTCATAGATGCCCTTGTGGCGCGCTACAGCCGCGTTGACGGGCTGACGGCGATCGCCTCACCGGAAGCGCGCGGCTTCTTCTTTGGACCGGCCGTGGCAAAGGCCCTTGGCGTGGGCTTCTTGCCGATTCGTAAGATGAACCAGCTGCCGGCCGAAACCCACCGGAGCGAGATGGTCAAGATGGACTATGGCGAACGCTGCATGGAACTGCATGCCGGGCTGCTGCCCTCGGGCGGCAAGGGCACAGTGGTCATTGTCGACGACATTCTCGCGACGGGTGGCTCCGCCATCGCGTGTGCCGGCATCTTGGAGCAGCTCGGCATGACGGTGCACGAGGTGGCTGCAGTGTTCGACTACAGCGATGGTGCATCTGTGCTAACGGGCCGCAGCGTGTTGAAGGACAAGGGCTACAGTGTCTTCGCGCTCGCTCGGTTCTGCGTCGAGGACAAGGGATCCGTGACCGAGACGATGTCCTGGTGGCTCGAGCGCGGTCCCGACAGCGACATTCTCATCTCGCCTCACATGGGAAAGATGAACAAGCAGCACTGACGGCAGAGCCCGGCGGTGTTGGATGCGCCGAGAGCACTAAGAAGGTGACGGTGACATAGTAGTTAGTCGTGGCGTTAATGGCTTGGGCGGGTCGCGTCCCTAATACTAGGTCTAGGAAACACCGTTAACCGACGCCCGACGATTCCGAATCGAATACCCGAACGTGTCGACTGTCGTGTACGGTGTACCGACAACGTGAACGTCGTCAACGCATCGGCGCCGCGAACGCAAGAACCTACGGAACGCGCGACGCGAACCGAAGTCCGAACCGAATCGGTCCCGGATTGCGGATATTACATATTTATGCCATTCATATCAAAATCCAAAGACGTAAAAGACGCGCGGGGCGGCGGGGCGCGCGCGAGCGCCGGGCCGTCGACCCGACGGAGCCCGCCACCCGGCGACCGGCGGCGTACCGCCCCCAACCGCCCCCCGCGTAGCGCGTTTACGTATTACGATTATCGACTTATTTCGTCCAGAAACCGTTAGTAGATCCGATCCAATATCGTTTTCTGAATACTCGTAATCCGGTCCGGTCTTTCGCACTTTCGGCCGCCGGGCTGCCCGACTGAGCTCGGCTCTGCGCCCCCCCCCGCAGTGTGGAGTTTGACAGTCGTGCCACGAGCGCTGCCGCCGCGCGTGTCCGGCAATGACCGAACCTCGAGTCCTAAATCACCTTCATCTCGAATCCTCGACGGGACTCGCGGTGCAGTGTCGCACGTCTACCGTGTACTCTCCGCCCGCAGGGCCACACCCTTCACGTCAGAGCGTCTGAGATAGCCTCAGCAGGGACCTACTCGAGCCTCAGCAGTCCTACTCGGGTGCATATTCAGTCAGCTCGGGCGATGGAGGCGATGCCAGCCAACAGCCTGGACTCTCGGCCACCGGACTCTCGGCCATCGCCTCCTTCTCGCCTCCGTCCTCGTCCTCTTCGGGCTCCGCGCCGCCCTCCTCCTCCTCGCCCTCCTCCTCCCCCTCCCCCTCCTCCTCCTCCCCCTCCTCGTCGGCTTGCAGCAGGTTGAACGGGTCGGCCAACTTTGGAAAGCCGAGCACCCCTCTCTTCCCGTCGTCGCCCTGTGCGGCCGAAGGCGAGGGCGTATCGCCAGGCCGCGGGCTGAAGAGAGGGGGGCTGAAGAGAGGGGGGGGGCTCGCCTGTGGATACGATTCCCCACAGGGCCGCGGGCTGAAGAGAGGGGGGGGCAGTGGCGCCGCCAACGGCGAGACCAACGCCGTGATCGAGGTCGTGCCAGAGGCCGGGCTGAGGGGAGGCGGAGGCGCGGGCATCTCGTCTGGTGAGCGAGCCGCGTGCCGCCGCTGCTTCGCGGACGAGCGCTGTGACGAGCGCTGCTTGGCTGACCAGTGCCTCTGCGCGCGCTGCGGATGGCCCTGTGGGGAATCGGCCGCCAGCACGGCGGCGAGGGCGGCACGGCGTTTCTTCTCGACGCGTTCTGCGGTTCGCGGCGAGGGTGGCGAGGCGTCGAACGCGGCCATGCGTGCGACGAAGGCCCTGTAGGAGAGCTCGGAGCCGTCCTCTTCGAGCCATCGACTGCTCGCGCCGTCGCGGGTGCTCGCGACGGCGCTCGCGGATTCGGCCGTGATGACCTGCCTAGTTTGGATGACCTCCCAAGCGGAATGGCGCTCAGGGGTGCCGTACGCTGTCCCAAACGTGTCTGCCACGTGGGCGTGCCGCTGCCCCTGGTAGGCCCTCTCGATGCGATCTGCCTCGACGAGATCGGTCGGTCGCCCGGCCAGCAATGAATACCGAACGGGCGCGAGAGGCGGCGTCGCCCACCGCAGTGCCACCGGCGGCGGCAGCGGCTGCGCGGCGCTGACGGCGCTCGGGGCGTCGTCCGAGGCCGACGACGCTGCCGACGACGCTGCCGGCGACGGTGTCTCCTGCGGCGGCGTCATACACGGCGGCAGCGGCGTGACCATCACGGTGACCGCCCGTTTCGGCTTCGAGACGGTGTGCGTAGCGCGCTTAGCCGCGACCGTCTGCCCCGTCGCAGCCTCCACCTGCGCCTCAAGCTCCCCCACGCGTCGCCGTAGCCTCGCACACTCACCGATGAGTGCATCGTTGTCTTCGAGCGCTGTGGTGAGGCTCGATCGCAAGCTCTGCACCACTGCGTCCGGCCAGACGGTCCACGGAGCGCGCAGCTGCGCGGGCATCGAGGCGCAGGCATGGCGGCTGCCACTGCTGCTCCGGAGCCGCGCCGCGCTGACCGCCGCAAGCAAAGGGTTGGGAGGCTGCACTCTTAACCGTGCCTGAGCCTCTCGGAGCGCCGCCTCCGCTGCCTCGAGAGCTTCCTCTCGTGCGGCGGCGGCGACGAACCGCATGCGGATCGCCTCGAGCTGCTCGAGGAGAGCCTCATCCCTCGACTGCAGCTGCGCCTCGGACCTCGACAGCTCGGCCTCCGCCAGCTCGGCCTCCGCCAGCTCGGCCTCCGCCGCGAGCTCATCGATCACCGCCAGCGAGCGCGAGCTGCTCAGCAGCCGGCTGCTGTTCAGCGGCTCAGTCTCGTCGGTGGCAAAAGACCGTTGGCTCGGCGGGAGGGAGCGACTCGAGGGCAGCGGCTTGCCGCCACCCGCGCGCTTCGAGGCAGTTCCTGACGAGCGCTTCTTCTTCCTGACGTGCGAGAGCTGGCCGAGCGGAGGCTCATTCTCGTCGCCGACGGGTGGACGCTCCTTGGTGCTTGTGAGCGGATTCCCTCGTGCCGATTGGCTCTTGCTAGATTGGCTCTTGCTGCCTGTGAGCGAGGCGAGCGCAGGACGCACGGCGGCCATTTTCAAACCTCGACCGACTTGCGTGAACGGACTGTTAATATGAATACTTGGGCCGCCCTTGGAACTACAAATGGAGCGAGGCAAGCAGGATAAGGTGTTGAGGAGTGGTCTTCCAGATTTGGGACTTCGTGAGAAAAAAGGGTTCACGAACACGAAGCGTGCCGCTCTTTCGAACGAACAAGATGGCCGTCTCCGAACGGGTCGACAGAGCTTGAATGCAGAGCCATTTGAAGGCCTTCTCCATACACTGTGATGCTTCTCCCTCCGATCGCAGGCCGCGCCGCGTGGCCATCCCGGTGACACCGACGGGAGAGCGTGGCCGCTCGCTCCAGGCCCACGCAGCGGAGACGTGGTTGCGCCACGTGGGCGTCTCGCCGGTCGTCAAGGAGCGCGGCTCGTTGCCCAAGCCACGCCGGGCGCCACTGTCGGCGAGCTCGGCCAACGGCCGCCTAAGCAGCAGCCGACCGCCGACCACCGCGATCATCGGCAAGGCTCCGACCCTCGTCGTGCCCTCGCCCTCGAAGAACGGGGAGCTCGTCGTCCAGTCGCCGGCCGATGTCATCGAGGAAGCCATCAACGAGGCGGATGCGATCATCGAGGATGCGATCAACGAAGCTGAGACGGAGGTCTTCGAGCTCGAGCTCCAGCTGCGCAAGGAGCGCGGCGCGCGCGAGCAGGCCGAGGCCGCGCTCGAGGCGCGCCTCAGCATGTCGCCTCCGATGGCCGCCCCGCTCGCAGGCACGCCTCGGGCCGATGCCTTGCGGGCCATCGCCACGAGCGAGGCTGCCGCACAGACGCTGCCCATTGCCTTGCCGGTCCTCGCGCGAGCGCTCCGTCCAAGCGTGCTCGCGTCGCCTGTGGAAGTGCTCCTCGCTCGGCCGGTCGTGCCGCCGGCGACACACGAAGCGTGCTGCCAGACGGACGAAGCCGTGGCCACATCGCCGCCGGCCGCCAGTGCGCCAGTGGCTGCCGCCGCGCCCACGCCCGATTCGGCGCATGAGCGTCGGCTCCGAATCGCCACGTCGATGGGGGCGACCTTGGGGCCGGCGGACAGCCACGAGACTAAAGAGGCTTTCCTAGCGACGGGCGATCTCACTCCCGATTTGGAAAGGGGGAAGGGCGGTCCCGATTTGGAAAGGGAGAAGGGCGATCTCACTCCCGACTCGGCGCACGAGCGTCGCCTGCGGATCGCGGCTTCCTTTTTTGGCAGTGGGAAGAAGATGTTCAGCACGCCGCCGGTGCCGCCGACGACACCGCCTCCGACGCCACCGCCACCGCTCTCCCCTGGGCTGCACCGCCACGGCGCGCACGACGCGTGCGGTGGAGCTGCCCATGCGGTCTGCATGCCGAAGGCAGATTGCATGCAAGGCCGACTGCATGCATCCATCTGCGAGGGAGCTGCCGACCACTTGGCCTCCATCGCCGCCGACGCCCCCATCGACGCCGACGCCCCCATCGCCGCCGAGGCCCCCATCACCGCCGCCGAGGCCCCCATCACCGCCGCGTCACCGCCTTCACGGCTACCGGTCGTGCGCGTGCTGGGCGCATGCAATCGACCGCTTGCCCCCACCACCGGCCGCGCGCGCGTCGTCGTGGTACGCGGAGCGGCGCGGCCCTCCAAGATCCCCACACCGCGGCGCGCCGTGCCGAGCACGCGTGAGACAGCCTGCAGTCCCCACGTTCCCCACATCCACGTGCCGCCGCACACGCACAGCGCCGTAGCGAGCGCGAGCGCGACCGTCGGTGCTCGCCTTTGGGGCGATCTGAACTGCGAGATCGGATCCCCGCTGCTGCTCAGCCCGATGGGAGAGGGCGTTGAGCCGAGCTCGATCGAGCTCGGCTTTGCGGCTCTGCGTCGCGAGATCGCCGAGACGATGGCGGCCTTTCATCAGGTTTCGTCGGTTTCGTCGGTTTCGTCGCCAGTGGTCGACCACTCTTCGCCAAAGCGCGCCACTTCCGATGCCGCCACGGACGCCACCGCCCCCGCCTCCGCCTCATCGACGGCACCGGCTGGGGCTGGGGCTGGGGCTGGGCGGCTGGCTACCCTCGCTGCGGAGCGCGCGGCGGGCGAGCGCCGCTTGCGTGGCGTCGAGCTCGCGCGAGATCGAGATCGTGCAAGGTGCGAGCGCCTGATCGCCTCTCTGATCGCCTCTCTGATCACTTCTCTGAGTGCCGCTGATTGCCTCCATCATCAGGTACGAGCGCCGCATCAAGGAGCTTGAAGCGATGGTGGCGGCGCTCGAAGGGCACCACGTGGACGTTTCTTTGGGCACTCCCGCGCTCGCCACGACGCTTGCCTCTCCCTCCGAGCGAGAGAGCGTCGTGCTGGGCGACGTGAGCCCTGCACAACACACGACGGCCGCCGGCCCGAGGACGGTGCTGCCTTCGCGTCGGCTGGAGCTGCTGCCATCGCCGGAGCCGCCTTCGCTAGACTGAAATCGAGCTCGGAGGTCGAGATCCTGCTGAGATCAAGAAGGCACCTAGTCGACGGATACGTACGCTGACCGCTAGGCAAGATAAGTGATCATCGTCTTGCGGCGCAGCAAGCAGCATGGCTAGCAGGTAGGGAGACCTTGGTGGTTGGCCCCGATGAGCGTCTCATTCGAGGACGTGGTGTGGACTCTGGTGTTCCTGTTCTCGGTGAGACGTGGATGCTGGCTGCTGCGTGAGTGGTCCATCGCGCGCACGAGCGCGCGGGGCGCGGCTCGGCGGGTCCCGGTTAGTGAAAGTGAGAAAGGCGCCGCCGGCGCCGCGGTCTCGCTACAGAAGTCTCGCCTCGACGTCCCTCCGGTCGGTCGTCGCCCGTGCCGTACCGAACCGGCCGTACTGTGCGCGGCGTAGCTCTACTGTCGTGTGCGGTCAGTGTTAGGTCCGTGGTCTGGCGTGAAGCGGCTGGCGTGGTGTTCGCGCGGGTCTCCGGTCCGGTCTCGTCCGTGGCCGGGGCGCGCGCGGCGTGTGGGGCCCGCCGTGGCGGCCCTCGGGTCCGCGCGCGGTCCGCCCCCGCCGCTCCGCCGTCGCCCGCGGTGATTGGGAGGACCTGTGTTTTTCGGTCTAAGTTTTATTGTCTTGACCGTGGTCACGAATACGGTGAATTGCGCAATTTTCCCGCAGCAGCCGAATACCGTGTGGTGTCGGTGGCACGAAGAAGCGGAACCGACCGGTCCGTCCGAAGCAACTAAGCTCAATCTGACGACTGACGTAGTGACGGTTACCCTTACCGCCGCGGTGACGACATACGCGATACGGTGGGTGAGGCGACAGTGCAGGGGCGGACTCAGCGATTGGTACATCACGAGAGCTGCGCCGGAAAACCGCCCAGGAGTCCGTCGCGCAGCCGTCGCGCGCGTCGAGCGGTACGGTATAGAAGCCCAGCCAGAGCCGGGACCACTGCACACTGCACGCTGCACGGCGGCGGCGCGGGACGTGGCGGTTTTCCGACATGGGCTCTTGTTCTTGCTCTTGCGCTGGCACTTCAGGCAGTCAGGAGCTTCACGAGACGACTCGTACTCGTCTCTATGTGACTGCGCGTCTGCTGCGTTCCCAGCCGTCCTCGCACACGAGGCGAACGTACCTCTGCAAGAGGCTGCTGTGCGTTGGCGAACCGCCCATTCAGCAGTTCTTCGAGTGTGAACCGCCCATTAAGCAGCTCTTCGAGTGTGAATCTTGCTCGCTGCCCGAATGCTGCCGTGTGTTGCGAGCCTGAGCCTGACCGTCGGCCGCTGCGAGACCTCTGTGCCGGCATGCAGCAGCGGACGCCACCGCCAGTAGTAGGCGTGCCGTGCTCTGGTTGGTAGGAGGCAGCGGTCTCTCAGCCCCAAGCGGGCGTCGTGCAGTAGTTCAGGACGAGAATACCTCCCACGTGGAAGCACTGAGCGACGTCGTGGATGAGCTCGTCGGGTGGAGGAGCGAATGCGCTGTTGCAGTACAAGAAGAGAGAGTCCTGGGGGGTGAGGCCGAGTTTTGAGCGGAGCAGCTGCGTGGCAACCTCGAACTTGGCATTCGCCGGCAGCTTAAACTTCTGCTGCGCGAGCACCGGAGCGCTTCCCGCATTCCGGAACTGCACGATCACCTTGCCGTCCTCGCGCACAGGGTCTACCTTGGAGGGCGACGCCATGCTGTTCTTCAAGATGGTTTTCGTTCACACTCTATTTGTGTCGTAACCCCGTGAAGGGTTCTTCTACCTCCCCCCGTCCACACGCTTACAAGATCGATAGTTGGTGGCCTTGTCAGCGGCCGAGCCTGCCACCGAGCACAACCGCATAAGCTCCTCGGCGAGGCAGCTCATCAGCACGCCGTAGCCACTCGCCGACGGGTGGAGACCGTCAGGCAACAGCGTGATGTCGACATCGAACCGCGCTGCGGCGGCCATTGACGGCGTCATTCGGAGCACGGTGCCATTCAAGGGAGGCCGGTCCGTACGCGCTCGAAAAGGCTGGGTGCAGTCGGCGAATCGGACTCGCTGCGAGCCGTACCGTTGTGCGAGCGCAGGCACGGTAAAGTCGTTCAGCTGCGCATTCACAGCGTCCACGCTGCGCTTCCACGAGCGCGGTATCCTCTTGACTGCGCATACCGATGGGCAGTACTTGCGCGCGGTCGGCGTGCCGCTGATGGACGGCCGGCCAGTATTCAACGGCACGAGCTCGCCAGGCCGATCGCAGTAGGGCCTCGGGCAAATGTTTAACCTCCAGCGATCGCCTCTGGGCAAGAGACCCACGATCAACATCCTTGCTCGAGACGTGGAGAGCACATACCGCGCGATCGCCTCGATGCCAGCGACCACTTCGTGGCTGCGATGGCCGCCAGCAAGGTTGTTCGTGCCGACGAGCAAGACAATCAGGAGATGCGGATCACGGCTCATGCTCTGCGACAGCTCGCCTTGAGCCAGCCGCCACAGAACGTGCTGCGTCTCGTCGCCGCCGCTACCAAGTAGGAGTGGGTTCGGCCAGCCGACGAGGGTGCTTTGCAGCACGCCTCGAAGGGATGCAACCATGCTATCCCCCACGAACGCGAGCCTCGTGACATTATCGTCGTCCTCTGGCGCTGCCGTGTATGCGCTCGCCTCGTCCCTGAGCCTTTCGTGCCATCTGCAAAAGGCGGGACCTAATTTGCCGAACTTTGGCGCCGCAACATCGGCCAATTGACCAGTGTCGTCGACGTGCGCATTGAGCGGCCACGTAATATTAGAGGGTGGGGCGTCGCAAGGGAGCAACATACTCCATCCCGCTGCCGCAACGATGATGTCACTTGGTCCCGACACCGACGTGCTTGTCAGCCCACACCGCAGCCCCGCCGGGCGCGACCACGAGTTTGACGAGCCTGCAGCCTGAGCCTCGTGCGTCACTGTGAGGCGAGCTAAATTTGGAACATCCGGGCCCAAAAGGCGGCAAGGCTTTAAGGGAGTCGGATTCAAACACACCAACACCCACGATCCACAGCACCCCTAGCCACGAGGTCAGTCATCATCGAGATGGCGGTTACATGTCGCGAGGAGCATGCGGAGATTCTCACAGCCAGGGGACGCCGCGAGTCGCTCGCTCGCCTGATGAAGCATCTCCTCCACGATGCGCTTGGCGGACCGGTACTCGGCCACGTCACCACTCGCTAGCTTGGCCTCGACGAGCTGCGCGGCCACCTCGGAGACCACATCGAGCGTCTTCGTCTCGCTCACCCAGTCGCCCATGTGCTCGCGGTACGCGCCCAGCTGCGCCGCCAGGCACTCTCGCACCTGCACGCACGGGGCCGTGAGAGAGAGAGGGGGGGAGGGAGAGAGAGGGGGGAGGGAGAAAGGAGGGAGGGATCGCGTGTGCACGTGGCGAGGCGAGGCTGCGGGGCGGCGGCAGAGGTGGCGGAGGATGGCGGAGGATGGCGGCCAAGAAGGGTGATCCCCGAGAGTCAGACTGACGTGCAAATATAAGTGTTTCCGCAGCAATGGTCGGTTCTTCAACGAAAAGGTGGTCATCATCCTCGGGGTTCGTGTCGGGAGGCAGCAGCAGCAGAGCCATGGCCAAGGGCGAGGGCGAGAGATGCGGGTGGGGTGGGGCGAGGGTAGGGGGGCAGCCGAGGGTAGGCGAGGGGGGGGGGGGGGCAGGCGCACCTCCTTGGTTGACCCGCATTGCTTTTCGAGGTGCAGTCGCGCCTCCCAGTGCACCGGCTCATTCGGCTGGGCACTCGCGCTGTTGGCAAGCAGCTCGCGCGCCTTGGGCAGGAGCCGACGCGCGTACCTGTGGGGAAGAGAGAGAGAGAGAGAGAGCGGGCGGGCGCCGTGGTGAGCACGTGCAAGCAGCTCGCGCGCCTTGGGCGGGAGCGACGCGCGCACCGGCCATCGGTGCCCTTGATGTCCTTGGCCACCGCCTGGGAAATGAGCGACGAGATTTGGGGAGCGGGTGGGCCGTTGAGGCTGAGTGAACGGCCCGCGGAGAAGATCGATTCCTCAAAGAGCCCCACGTCGAGGGCTGCGAGGGCGGCGTGCTGCCATAGCTGCCAGTTGTCACTGCGCAGCGCGCACGCCTGCCGGAAGGCGTAGAGAGCCTCGCGCTTCATCTTCTGGCGCGCAAACAAGCCGCCGAGGGACGACCATGCCTGGTAGTGTGTCGGATCGAGTGTGATCACCTTGCGCATGTCGGCGAGCGCCGTATCGAGCGCATCGAGCTTGAGTGAGCAGACCGCGCGGCAGTACCATGCCTCCGCGTAATGGCTGCGCGCGCCGAGGGCATCGGACAGGTGGGTACGGGCTTCTTCCCACTGCTCGAGGCGCATTGCGTTCGAGCCGAGCTTGAGCTTCGCGCGCGCGAGATGCTGTTTGGAGAGGGTCCACGCATGCTCGTAGTGCTCAATCTCGCCGGTGAGATCGCCCAGGTGCATCCACATCGTGGCCGTAGGTGCCACCTCGAGCTGATGGCGCACCGCCCTGAGGCGGGGGAAGGCGGGTCTCATTAGTGGTACTCAGAGGTCACCCGAGGCCATCCGAGATCATCAGAGGTCATCCGAGGTCATCCGAGGTCATCAGAGGTCTTCGGACAACCAAGCGCTGAGGTCTCATCACCAGAGGTCAGCAAGAGAGTTAAGAGTGTCGTCATCAGAGAGTCATCGGAGCCAGCCGCCGTGGGGTGTGGTGGTTGCGGGAAAG
>Ga0210243_100158_pt1 | contig 52115 bp, 33 predicted proteins | sample ChrtobMeP5a_32mM_FD_155461 | JGI IMG/M metagenome (GOLD analysis project Ga0210243, IMG submission 155461) | Chrysochromulina tobin associated microbial communities from unialgal haptophyte culture, Seattle, Washington, United States - P5a_32mM | ecosystem: Host-associated > Algae > Haptophytes >...
GGGGGGGGACGGGTTCTGGTGGGAACCGAACCCCGTTGTTGCCCTTCATTCATCTCCCTTCATTGCTAACTAAGTACATGTTCGCGTCGCTCGTGTGTATCATCACCTCACGCGTGGACCTTATCAAAAACTCGAACGCAGCCGACGCTGTAGCTCAATGTAGCTCTGAAACTGGCAAACTCGCAAGTCGTTGACGCTCAAAACACGAGCCGGGTGCGCGGCACCTGGAAAGGCGCCACCGCTGACTGCATGAGCCGGCCGTAGCTCACCTGCTCGTCATCGCAGCGCACCGCCACAAAGGCCCACTTTTCGGAGAGGAACATGAGAAGGTACGTGTGACCGACCAGCTTGACGTGTAGCGAGTCCTTACGCCACTGCGAGGGTACCGTGCCCCACGAGCCCTCGCCCAATGGGCTGCTGAGCTGCCCCGAGCTCTCGAAGCGCACGGGGCCTTGGCCGACCATGGGCCACGACCAGTCCGCGTCGGCCTTGACGATGTTGCCCGCGAGCACGTGTGAGATGAGCTCACCCGGCGTGAGAGTGGGCATCTCGTTAGTTTGTACGCCCACCTTGCCGCTGCAGCCGTGCATGCGCAGCCCCTCGCCGCCATTCCACTTGTCGAGTGCTTTGGGCTGGTTTTCGAGGTAGAATTGGGAGACCGAGACCATGCGCATCTCCTTCTCGGGGTGGTAGTTGATGTGCACAGTCACGGGCAGGTGTCGCAGTGCGTTGCCCAGCTCCGCGTCGTGCCGCATGTACTTGAAGAGCACCTTGGTGTTGAGGAAGCACAGGAAGTTCATCGCGCGGTGCGAGACGCCCGGCGAGACGTAGTGAGCATACGAGGGACGGAAGACCTCTTGGTTGTACGCGGACTGGTCCCACACATCTTCAGAGGCCATGCGCTTCGCGAGGATCTCCATCAGCCGCTTCGCCTCGTGCGTCGCCGAAAGGAAGAAGAGGCCCGAGTTGCGCGCGGCCATGCGCACAGAGCGGATGGGTGCGTTGGCCGCGGCCGCGGCGCCGCCGGCGCCCCCCCCCGGCGTGGCGAGCAGGAGGGGCACCTCATAAATGAAGCCATATCCGGAGTCCTCGTCCCAACCGTCCGACATTCCCTCCACGTCCGAGTCGCGGTAGAGCGCGGGGAACGGGTCTTGTGTGAGCACCACATCGACGTCAGTGAGGAGCACAGAGACCCCGACGGAGAGCAGCTCGGACAAGATCTGGAACTTGAGGCCCGAGGTGGCGTGGTTGTCAGTCGAGCCCGAGCGCGTGCGCAGTGGGCGCACATAGTTGGCCACGCCGCGCTTGTTCAAAAAGTCCGACGTCTGCTGGTCGATGGCGACCACCAAGAAGTTGGGCACCTTGGCCTTTTGGGCGGTCTCCACAAACTGACCGAGCATTTGCAGGATGTTCCGGTTGCACACGGCCGCCATCACCGCGCGGTCGCGGTGCACCTTGCGTACGACATCGCAGATCAGGGGCTGCTGGTCACAGTTGATCGGCCAGTTGGCATCCGATGCAGGCACGAGCATATTGAGCGCGCGCGGCGTGGCGCCCGCTACGTTTGCGATCGTCGCTCCGCTCAAGCTGCCGCCACCACTGCTGCTGCTGCTGCTGCCGGCCGCCGCCGCCGTGCGGCTGGCAGCCGTCTCGGCCTCAGTGGCGCGCTTGCACTTTGTCTGCAGCACGAGCGCCTTAGTCTGCGCCCACTGGACCGGATGGCTCATGAAAGGATCGATCAGCGTGCGCTCGAGCGACCAGAGTTGAGGTAAGCTCTTGATGCCCAGACCTGTCCAGCACGGCTCTAGGCTGGCGGCGGCGCGATGGTACAAGGCGAAGGCCGATCGCTGACGGCACTCGGCCTCGGTGCTCGGCATGCTCGTGGCATCGCGCCCGGGCAGCAGCGCCGCGGGTCGCCCAATCAAGTTGCGTCCATCGCTGCCAAGATAGGAGAGCGCAGCCCGCTCGTGCAGCCAGCACTTTTCATGCAGGATACGCAACTTGGCGCCCACACGAGGGTACCCATCGCTCGCGGGCGTGAGGAGCTCGTAGCTCAGCCCGAGCGCCTCGGCCACGCCCGACCCCCACGCGACGCCCTCCGCCGACTCCCAGCCGAGCGCGCGTCGCGCCATTTGCTCTGTGAGTGCGAGCGCCGGTCGCGTCGGCTGCAGGTACATGATCGAAGGCGAGAGCAGCGCGGCGCGCATCGTCTCGCAGTAGCGCGACCAGCCCATCGACGGGTCGTCCGCACCCATCACGTGCCCGCGCAGCATCGACTCGTCCCACCCCTCAGAGAGCGCCTCCACGTCGGAGTCGCCGTACAGCAACGGCCACGGCGCCGCCGCCAGCACCGCGTCCACGTCGGCCCAGTACACGGCGACGCCGGCCGCCAGGATCTCGCGCAGCGCCGTCCATTTGCGCGCGAGCGGAGGCTCGCTGCCGAGCAGCAGCACACCCGCGGCTGTCGTGCCGCGCGTGGCGCCAAAGCTTGCCGTGTCCATGGCCAGCACCAGAGTCGGCAGCCGCAGCGCCGCCGCCGCCTCCGTAAAGGTCGCGAGCTGCGCGAGCTGAGCGTGCGCCGCGGCCGTTACCACCAGCTGTCGCCGCTGGCCAGCCCGAATCTTGACCGGCGAGAGAGCGTAACGCAGCGCCTGGCATATGGGCGTGTCCTCCAGGCAGCCCGGCCGCGCGCCCACGCTCACTGCCGGCAAGAGCTGTAGCAGCCCGGCCCGCTCAAAATCAGGCTGCGGGGTGGCACAGCCGCTTGAAAGGCGGCCGCTCTCCCTGGATACGTCCACGTCCGAAAACGGGCGGGCGGGCGCTGACACGTTTGCGATGGGGAGGGATCGGGTGTTGGGCTCGAGCGGCGAAGAAGCGGTGTCTTTAGGCTGGACCATCGCCGCATTGGTATGCTGGGGAAGCAATGCGGCGGCACTATACTGCGGCGGTTGGGCAGGGGCATCGAGTTCAAGGGTTGCGAAGCTGGAAAGGACGAGTAGCGCCGCGAGGACACCACAAAGGCTTAGGAGTCGGGTTCCTGCCATGTTCGATGAACATGTTGTCTCAACACGACGCGAATCCAAACATACACGCACACACCTACTGGTCTTTTTACCGGGCCGGTAGTTTCACGGCACTCGGAAATCTATGCTCAATAAAAGTTGTCTTTTGTCTCACCGGACCGTGCCTAACGAGGCGGGCGACCATCGGGCGGCTAGAAGCCTAGAACTCGACCCTTGGCAGAGGGCATGGAACACCCAGCATCACGCTCGGGGAGGATTTTCCGATGAGTTTCACGGCCCGCCCCCGGGTGGGGGGGCGTCGCGCCGTAGGGCGATGGCATCGTGATGGTCCTCGTCGTGCCGATGGGTGTAGGCACTGAACGGAAATTCGAGTTCTCATCGAGAGCCTCTGGATCTTTGGGCCTCTGCCTCATCCTCCGGAAATGCGGATCCCACGAACCAGAGCGTGGCTAGGCGCCGCCTGCGCCCTGATCTGTTTGCGGCGCTGCCGTGCGCCAGAAGCGGATGGAAAATCAGCGCGTCCGATGGTAGTAATTTGGGGCATGTCCGTTGGCTTTGGTCGAACAGCGCCTCGTCGTCGTCTGCCCCGCCGGTGTCGTAACGCCCTTTCAGGTCCTTGACGCTTCCGAGCGCGTGGGTGCCGCCGAGAACCTCGAAGCCGCCGTTGGATCCGTTTGACGGATCCAGCGCAAGCGCCACGTTCGCGCCACCGTGGCGCAACAAGGATCGCCTCGCGTCCCCAACCAAAAAGCCGGCGTCCTGAAAATTCGCCGTGGGGCAACGTAACAAGACGCTTATCAGAGGCCATCAGCGGTAACATGACAGGACGCCGTAGCAAGGAGCGTCCTGTCACGTCACGTCCGGTCATCAGCGGTCATCAGAGGTCATCAGAGGTCATCAAAGGTCATCAAAGGTAATCAAAGGTCATCCAGAGGTCATCAGAGGTCATCCAGAGGTCATCAGAGGTCGACCGCCGCGCGCCGGCTCCCAGAGCACGGATCGAACCGCGGCGGAACGAGCCGGGGCGCACTTGGTGCACGCACTTGGTGCCAGGGGAAGCCCGTCCCCACCTTTGCCGGCTTGCAGCTCAGCTGGTCGGTTACGCAGCGTGGCGCGGTCAAGCCACACACGGAGGTGAGCAGCGCCAAGAGCCGTGTGTGGCTGCGCAAAGATGCGAAGGCTTGTGAAGAGGACGAGGGGCGTGTCAGCTTTCTAAGCGCGCCCGGATAAACCGCAGCCTCCCCTTTGCGGCCCGAGGCGCTCTGGACTTCGCAGTACACTCCATCCACGCTAGCACTCATCTCCAGCGACGAGGCAGTGCGCTCCAGAGCGTCTGCAGCCGCCTGAAGCTCGTCCACCTCGGTTGCACTCAGAAAAGAACGAATGTGCACCCAGCCGTGAAGCTCATAGTAGGCCCTCGCTGCCGCTTCCTCATCGGCGCTGAAGCAGGACGCTTGAATGGAGCTCAAAGGATCCGAGCTCAAAGGATTCGCGATTGCGCAAAATCGTGGGTCCAGATGACGTGCTGGCGAGAGACGCCACGGGATGTACATGTGAATTCCCTGAATCGATGTCCTCATCCCCTCCCTGACGGCGGCCGCAGAGAGAGCGAAGAGTCTGTATGGGATGTGTGAACATAGGGCGTGAAAGAGAAAGAGCGCGCGCGCGCGCGCCTCCGGAGAGGGGGTTGTCCAGAAAGCTAGAGCGCTAACATGTTTGTAAACTTCGTTGTCGCGGGCCAACCATACGGAAGCATATGGAATGTGCTCCATGGCGGAGGGGTTCCATCTTGACTTGACTTGACTCATTGACTTGACTTGACGGGACGGCAAGCACCGAAGATGTGCCATCGCGCTTCGACTGTGTGGCTCGGTGGTGTGCGGCCATGCGACGACGCGGCTGCCGTGACGACCATGATGGCGCCTTTCGAGGTTCGCAACGTCACCTTGCGTCGCAAGGGCTGGCGCAACTCGCAGACACGTGAACGGATTGGGTTTGCCCTGGTCCAGCTGGCATCCGAGGAGGCCGTTGAGGCAGCTCTGGCTCATTTCAACGGTTCGCCCATCGACGTGCGCCCGCATCGCTGGCAGCCACCATCATCGCAGCAGCACACCGACGATGAGGACCCACTCGCACCGCTGCTTGGCGAAGCGTCATCAACGGCGGCACTTGGCGAAGCGGCATCAACCGCCGCTGATGAGCCGCCTGGCATGCCGACGCTCGAGCAGCAGCTCGAGCCTCTCACCATCTCGCAGGCTAGGGTGCGGCTCCAACGATTTGGCTGCGGCTCCAACGATTTGGCCGCGGCTGAGGCGCGCGCCCAGCAGCATGGTGGCCGTGTAATGAAGAAGGCGTGCTTGATCGCGTTTCTCTGCAGGCTGCATCGCTGTGCACCCGAACGCTTTCCACGGCGGGTTTTGAGGGCAGCGGGATGTCCACTGGCTTCGTCAGTGCTCACGCCTCTGCTGACCGAACTGCGGGGCACCAAGTGGCCGCTCAAAAAGGGGAGGAACGTCGATGCGGCGCATTACCTCGTCCTCGTGCGCCGCTGAGCTCTCGATCCCCGGCCCTGAGGCTTGCGCCAAGCCTGATTGCCCCTTCAGCTGATCCAGAGCTCCGTGGCCTCACCCCGTGGCCTCAGGGGGTCCCGGCGCCCAATGTGGCGCCCAGGCTGCTAGGCCGGTACGCACGCCTGTGGGAGCTGGCGACCAAGGCGCTGTGGAGCCTCGCGCCTGCATTCGAGCCCACCTCGATTGCAGTGACGCACAACTTTGTCGGCAGCCCGCACGTGGATGTGGGCGACACGTGCGCGCAGTACTGCTTTTCGTGCGGCGACTTCGGTCGTGGCGGCGAATTGTGCATCGAGGCAAGCCCGACATCGGTCGTCTGCGTCGACACGCATGACAAGCTCGCACGAATCGACGGGCGCTTCCCGCATTGGGTGGCGGCATACGAGGGCGAGCGCTTCTCCGTCGTCTTTTACCGTCTCGAGGGTCCGGTTGAGCCTGTTGAGCGCGCAGTGCACGATGTTCCCAGCGCGCACTCTGAACACTGAAGCTCCACATAAGTCCCGCATATCGTGTAGTATGTTGATCACTAGAATCTCGTATCTCCAAATATAATTTCAAATAAGGGTCCGGCTCCGATAAGGTGCGAGAAGGATTAGTAAATAGTGCCTGGGCTGTTCACACTTGAGTGGTAGGTGTGAATGAGGGGTACCCCGAATGGTACACAAGACGATCTCAGCGGCAAACGAGCTACGGGCGCCGCCCCGAGCCCAAAGGTAACGTCCCAAACTTGTGTACCATTCGCGGAAGGCCGGAATCGAGCACTCGCACTCTCACACGGTCCTCACGGGGGCAAGAAGCTTCAACTCGCCATGCCACCCAAGACGAACAAACTGACTGACTGACGAACTGGTGACTCACTCACTCATGAAGTGGAGAACGGTCGCGCACGGAATCAACTCCATACTCCTTCCATCCTGGAGCACTTGCGCGTCCCAGCGTGATCTGCATGCTGCTCTCTTTCCGTGGTGGTTCAGTGCAGGAATTCTATCTCGTTGTTGGCGTATGGATCCGAAACCTTGGGCCGCGTTCGTTAAGTGCCACTCCTGAGTACGTCATTTTGGCGGGCATTTGCTTTCCACGTAGTGAAGCTTGCGCGACTTCTTCGTGTTGCTTGTGCAGGAACTTGAACTCGTGGAGCCTCCAAGCCGAGCTTGGTGCGTGCGCACAGTCAAGCTGGCGCTTTGACAGTGTGCGGCTTTCACCGCCAGTCGGACGCACAGAGTGGCACACGGTGTCATGCGCGCACGGCCGCTGTGCTGATGGCTGCAGGCAGCAATCAGGCGGCGGGCAAGCTGCCGGTCGCACGACACCGTCGTTACTCTGCACCGTCGTCGTCACGCGACGGCGGCGCCGAGTGGCTTCTTTTGCGTTCCCTCCGGGGGACGCGCCAACGGGCGCGTCATCCGACAGTACTGACTACGCCGCCGCCCGAAGCCGCCACCACAGCCGCCGCCGGACCTCCGCGCCAAGTGCTAGCCCCCGCCTTACCGCGCGCCCGCGCCCACCTGCCTCAGGCGCAACTGGAGGTAGGCTATCCCGCCAGCGCCGCCGGACCCGCCCTCCGGAAGTAGCTCGCAACATCGGACCGGCGGCGGCGGCCAGTCGTTAACGCAGTTCGATGGTGCCAGGCGTCCGTTGACGATAAGCGTAGATCGACCCTGAAAATTTTTCGCCTGCGGCGGGCACTTCACACTATTTACTAAAAAACACATCCGTTTCTTGCACCTTATGGGAGCCGGACCCATAAGATCAAAGATGTTGGCATTCTATCCCCTGCTCTACCATGGTTGCATTGTTACTCCGTACATCGTTGCACTCGACGCGTCTGTGCACCATGCCGGTGTCATGGCCGGTGTGCACGTGATGTTGCTCAACGACTCCAAAATCACTCACACGCATGGGTCAGCGGTCTCGGCCACGCTCCTGTTCACAACCTGAACATTGAAGCGGTTTTCGATGGTTAACGGTTCTTAACAGTTCTTCACCGGCAAATTCACGTGAACCTGAACTTTGCACCACCCGCATGGCGGTGCTCCTTCCGCTCCTCGTCGTGGCGGCCGTCGAGCATTCAGTTTTCGCCGGTTTTCGTGCTCGTCTACCGGCGCGGCTTGGCTTCAGGAGCGGAACGCCAGTCCTCGTCGCCGCTAGCACCGATGGTGCTGCCGCCGAAGCTGCGCTGCTGCGCCAAGCTGCACTCACAGACCGTGGCCTGCGTGCCTCGGCGCTCGACAAATCGCAGCTGCAGATGCTGATCCGCCGATTGGAATCTCTCGCACCGGATGCATCAGCTCTAGACTTGAATGGCGAGTGGCGGCTGGCGCTCGCACTCGGCGAGACGCCATATCGGAGCAGTCCCTTCTTCTGGGCGTTTCGGCAGGCCGCTGCAGGGGCGACGACCCCGGTCGCCGTTCCCGGCGCCGAGGTGGCCGCTGGTGACAGCTTGGCATCAGCCATCTACGGCGTCACAGACACGCTGCCTTTTTACGACATCGGCAACGTCGTGCAGCGCATCAGTGGGCTGTGCTCCGACGTCGATGGCTGCAAGATCGAGGAGGAGGACGATGAGGGCTTCACCAGTGACGGAGTGCAAGCGGCCTCGGAGCCGAACGATGGCAACAATTCGCCGCTACCCAGCCCCAGCACAGACGTGGGCTCGCTCGAATCCGTCGTGCAGCTGACCATCGGGCGCCTGTTCGGGATTTCGACGATGGAGTCGCAGATGACAACCGCCGCCGAGGTGCGCACGCTCGCGCGCACGCCTTCTGACCGTTCGGGCGTCGTCGAGGTGGAGCTGCAGATCCAGACCACCGCCGCGAAGCAGTCGACGATCGCGAGCGTGCTGCCCGCGCTCGAAGACGCTCTCAAGTTCCCCTCCGGCGCCGCTCTCGAGTTGATCAAGAAGCGCAGTAGCTTCGTACGGCTGCGCACCACATATGTTTCTGACACGCTGCGCATCTCGCGCCCAGTGCTCGAGGGGGTCGCCAATGCCGACGCCGTCTTTGTCTACTCGCGCATGTGAGGCTGGCATGCTGTGTATGCCCGCTGTGAAGCATAGTGTCATGGGCCGTATCACGCGAGGCGACCGGTCTCTCTGGGTCTGCCGCGCCGCCGCGGGTCCGGCGGTCGCGGTGCGGCTTATGCGGACAGCAGGGGTGCTGTGTGTGCGGTCGTGCTGGTGTCGAAGGAACACTAGATACTTCTCAACTAGTATAAAGTTTTCCATTAGTCAATGCGCGCGACGACTGTGTGCTCGGGTGTCGGGAGTCGCGCGCGGTCGCGTCGACGCGCGGTCCGGAGAGGGCCGGTAGGCCGCGCCACAGTGGAGGATCGTTCACGTGGACGCACGTGCGGCTCCGCTCTTCTGGGGCACCGGGCACCTGGCGGCACGGCGCAGCTCACGCGGACCGGACGGTCTTTTGCGAGCCGCCGATCCACGCCAGCGCCGACAGGCGAGGTGAGGCCCTGTTGACGACGCACCGGCCGTCGGTCTCTCAATCTCGCCTCCTAGAGAGAAACGGTCTCTCCACGCGACGCCACATGACTCGGCCGTCCGTCTCTCCGTCTCGCACCGCCACGCGATGCCACGCCGCGCCGCCTCCCCTCGATGAGCTCATGCGCCTTCTCCGGCCGCCGTCGGCTCGCCCAAGCCCGTCTGGGCGCCGCCGTCTCGCGTCGGAGCGCCACTCGCGTCTCGCGTCGCGCGCCATTCGCGACTCGCGTCTTCGACCTCGACGCCGTGCTCATTGCGCAACTGCTCGCGCATGCGGTCGGCCGCCACAAAGTCGCGATTGAGGCGCGCATGCAGCCGGGCCGCGAGCAACTCATTCACCTGCGACGCGGGCGCCGGTGGCGTTGTCAGGGGAGAGAGCGCGAGGGGCGACAGGGCAGCAGAGTAACAGGGTAGCGGTGACAAGGCCGGCTGGCAGGCCGGCCAACTGGCGGGCGGGCGGCGCCGAGGTTACGTCACCTTTGGCTCATCCACCGCCAGCACCCCCTCGTCTGCCCGCCGGTAGTCGTGCCCGCGTTCTCCGAATCGCTCAGACATGTTGTGCGCGCCGCCGTAGCCGCCGTAGGGCTTGGCGCCGCTGTCGGGACGACCATATCCATCCGACCCAATCACATGCCACTCTCTTTCCTGGTCCAGGACGGCGACTCCCCAAACTCGAAGCTCGTTGCGGATCGCATCGGCAGTGTGGAAGTCACCCGAGCGCTTCGCACCTACGCGCCGCGAAAGAAGCTCGTCGACGCGGCGCACTTCGATCGGGGCCGTGTCGCCCTCCATGCGCTTGTAGTCATGTGGCACGAGCGGCGGACCCCTGCCACCCTCCCAGCCGCCCTCCCAGCCGCCACCCCAGCCGCCGCCCTTGCCACCGCCCTTGCCGCCGTTGTAGCCGCCGTAGCCCTTGCCACCATAGCCCCAGCCCGCATCGTAGCCGTGCCCGCCGCCCTTGCCACCGTAACTAAAGTCGGAGCCCTTGCCATGGCCGCCGCCACCCCTATAGTAGCCACCATCGTAGCCGTGGCCACCGTCGTAACCGTAGCTGCCGTCACGGCCGCCATAGCCCTTGCCAAAGCCGCCGCTGTGAACGTACTCACCCTTGCCATAGCCGCCACTGTGAACGTACTCACCCTTGCCATAGCCGCCGCCGCCGCCACCGGGGCCATCGAGAGTGTGGGAGAAGCGACAGGCGCCACCTCGCGTGCAGCGACCGCGCTGAAATTCCCAGCACGACCCACGGTCATCGGCAGCCGGGCCGGTAGGAGCGCCTTGGTTGCCTTCGCGGTAGCGCCGCGAGAGTCCCTTGGGCGCATTGCCACCGTCGTCGCTCTCGGCATCTCGCTGGCGCCGGTGCCGCTCGCGCCGGCGCCGCTCATCGTCGCTGTCGTCCTCCTCATCCTCGTCGTCCCGCCGCCGCCCTCGTTGTCGTATCGACTCGTTGGCGTATCGACTGCGCAGGCGAGTGAGAGAAGTGATCAAGAGAAGCGGCTCTCGAGAGGGATATGATAAGGGAGCGAGCACATGGGATGCGTAATGGGGATAAAAGCGCACGGCTACGCCTGCGAGGCATTGCATGCACGCATACGCCATCGGCTCGTCCAATAAATATATAAGCAGCATGCATCCGAGCAGCGGCGCGGCGGTTGGCGGTGAAGGGGCGTCTTGGCGGGGGCTAGCGTGGCAGCAAGCAAGCAAAAGACGGAAGCAAGCAAAGCAGCGAAAGAAGGAAGGATTTGCCGCAGGCTGCGCGCACGGGTCCATCTTCGCGGAGGGTGGCGTCACTCATGGACGAAACTCCATGTAGACGAAACTTGGCTGCGATGAAAAACATCAGAAGTGTAGTTTCGGTACTTACCTGGTAGGGTCAGAGTTAGAAACTTGTGCCCCTCGGCGGACGATTGAGGTCGTGTTCATTCATGCGGACGTTCACGAATGTCGTCGTCGCCGCGATGCTGTCGCTTGCGACTGCCGGTATACCGGCCGGGCGTTCAACCTGCGGCTACCTCGAGTGGTTCCCGTATCGTGGGGACATGACCATGGGCCTCAACCACCAGATGGCCTCCCTCTCGTGCGCGCTCGGTGAGGCCTTCTACCTGCAACGTACGCTGCTGCTGCCGCGCCGGATATGCCTCTTCGCGTTGCACGAGCAGCGCTGGAAGCAGACCAAGAAGTCCGTTGAAGGCCGCACCTTGGCTGAGAGCCTCAACTGCGTCCCTGCGGACACGCTCTTCGACGTCGAGCGGCTCAATCTGCTCGTGCCCGTGGAGGTGCGCGGTAATTCCACTCGGCGCGAAGCGCTCCGCCGGGGCGCTGCGTTGGTTGGCCAGGGCTGGTCTTCGGAGCGTGTCAAGCAGGCGCATGCATGCGGCGCCGAAGGCCCGGCCCTCGTGCGGCGGCGCGTCGACTCTGAGTTCTGGTTCCAAAAGTGCACGCGGCGGCAGACGGACTACTCGACGCTGGCGGGCGCTCTCAACCAATTGGTGGGCGCACCGCCCACCGCGCCGAAGCCCGTGAACATCCTCCTACGCTCAGGGCTCTTCTTCGCGCCAAGCATCAAGCAGGCGGCGAGCGCGATCCGCGCGCAGATGGGCGGCACGTACGCCTCAGTGCATGTGCGCCGTTCCGACAAGCTGACAGCGTGCGACCCCTCGGACTGCAAGAAGCGCGACGAGGCGACCCGGCCGGACGCGATCGAGAGGGCGTTACGCCTCTGGCTGCCGATGAACGCCCACGTGTACGTGGGCTCGACGGAGCCGCCCAGCTTCTTCGAACCGCTCAGGCGCTCGTTTCGACTCCACTTTGCCGAAGATTTTGGGCCGCTGCTGACCAACATCACCAACAACTACGCGCTCTATGCGGTCGAGACGCTCGTCTTCTTCGGCTCGCAAATGTCCGCCGAGACCTTCAATTACCAGAGCGCATGGTTCATCGATGCATGCTTCCCCGCGGCGAGCCTGCGCACCCCCAAGCGCGAGCGGAGCAGCATCAAGGCTTGGCACGACGGCTTGAGCGGCATAGTGGCGAGCGCGGCCGCCGCGGGCGCTGTCGAGCTTCACTGCCGCGACCAGAGCGGCGTGCTGCTCAATGGGGTACTCTACGGGCCAGCGTGCGTCGCCAATTTGCCGTGTGGCAAGGGCACCGCCCTCGTGCCACCGCCAAAGGGGTGCTTGCAGCCGCCGCTGTCTGAGCGGCTCATGCTCATGAACCGGACGGCGCGTGCCGCGGCCGGCGGCCGTAGTCGCTGCGCTTCGCTTGTGTTCGGTGAGAGTCGGCACGGCGGCGGCAACGGCGGCGGCGGCGGGGGGGGCGGCGGGAAGGCTGGTCGCGGGTCGGGCGGCAGCGGAGCGCGACTGGAGGCGAAGCTCGCCAAGGCCGCGGGCTACAACAAGGCCGCGGCTGCCGAGGAGCGAGTGGCGGAGCTGCAGGCGGAGCTTCAGATGAAGGAGGAGGCGCTCAAGGAAGCGCGAGCAAAGCTCGCGGCGGCGATGGCGGCCCGCCAGGATGCTGGCGGCACCGCGGAGGCTTGACCGCTTGCTGCGCTTATGGAGAGGAGCGTTGACAGCTTCACAGCCAATGGTTGTAATTCGACACCCAAGACACAGGACCGGCGTACATACGGATGCGGTTACCTTCACACGGGGGGCGGTTACCTTCACACGGCTCTTACTCGGCTGACGGCTCACGGGGGGCGACGGCGGGGCGACGTGCAAAATTATCAATGCACGAAAACAATTGAGAAATCCGCGCGCGCGGCATGCCGCGCCTCCCACTAGGCGCCCGGTTTCGTTTGAGCGGTAAATATGTTTCAGGGGGGGCAACCGTGAAGAATTCGAAACGTTTTCCGCGTTTTCGTATACCGGTCATGTGTGGCACATGAAGGACAGACACGCTCCCGAAGGTCCGCGAACACTACACAGGGGAACATGTTCATGTTCATGATGATCCTTCTACATGCTCTACACACGTCATCTCCTAGCGTGAGCCGACGCGTCGTGTGCGCCGCCTTGGCGACGACAGCAGTCACACGCATATCCAGGACGGCCAGCGCAGCCGATCCCGGAATGATCTCCGTGCAAAAGATTGAGGCTGGCCTCGCGGTGCTGGATGACGTGGTGGCAAGATGGGCTGAGCTGACTACAGATTGCAACTACGGCGAAATTCGACGCGAGCTGCTCGAGACTGCAAACAAGGAGGCCTTGCTCAAGGCGGCGACGCAGACATCGAAGAGCGAAACCATGGTCACCATGTGCAAGGCGACCGGGCGATTAGTGCGTGAAGCCATTGGCGCCGACAAGAGCCCTCTGAGCGGCATCGATAAGGTCCTCGAAACACCCGCGCTCGTCGCGCGCGTCGCTGAAGACGAATTTGAGACCTTCCTCGGCGAAAGCGAGAAATTTCAGAACTCTCTCTCAGGCGCGGACGCGGCGGCGCGCGCCGGTTCGAGCGATTTCTCGGCACAGACGACTTTCAAGCGCGGCGAGAGACCATCGACGCCCAACCTGGACGCGGCGAGGGATCAAATTTTGGACGCACGGGACGCCTTGGAGAAGGTGTATCGTTTGGTGAGGTAAAGGTAAACGGCACAGGGCGGCACAGTACTTGGTAACGCGATCCGCAATCCGCATGCTGTAGTCGCTAGTCCGGACTGCGTACACCCTCTACGGGCGAGTCGACCGACCGCGCACGTTCGCGAAATTATGTTGATTTTCGGTTGAGGGTTGACGTTACGGCGCGGGTGTGGCGGTGTGCGGCGTTAAGACTTAAGTGCGGCGCCGAACGCGCGATGCGCCGCGTCCACACAGCTGGAGCCGGGAGCTGTGACCGCTGAGGGTGACGGTGTCGGCGCGCTCACAGAGTCGCTCCGGTCTGTCATTGAGGATTGAGTCAAGTTTGAAGACAAGCTTCCTGCTAAGGTTCATGTTCGTCGTATCCGGCTGGCTCCTAGCTGGCTCCAGCGGACCAGCGCCATCCGGGTTAACCGGATAGTGGCCATTTTGCCATCTAGACAGAGTACTAGTAGAGATCGCATAGACTAGACAAGACTAGACTAGACTTGACTTGATTAAACTTGATTCTTGAAGATGATCTCAATCATATTTTGTCATAAGGAGGAACAAGGGAGAGATGATGGAATGACTCACGTGTAAGTGCGTGCACTTCCCCCCCTTCATTTTTCTCGCGTTGTCGCTGTGAACGGACGTGAGAAAGTCAGCTTTCACGCTTTCCATTGTGTTTTCTGGCCTTCGCGGTGCACTGCCGCTGTGCCGACAGCGTCATGCCTCGCATGCGACCGCTCACATGCCTCATCATCTTGACCGGCGCGCTGATGCTCTTGTCGCACTACCTGTTTGCGATGAGCACCCAGTTGCACAGTACGTCTCGCATCGTGCCGCCAACGCTGCACAAGCCAGGAGGCACCAACCGTGCCTCAAAGCATGCGCTGCGAGCAGAAGAAACAGAGGATGAAGATGAGGCAGTGGAGGAGGAGGAGGAGGAGGGCGAGACGAGCGCCACTGTTCCAGTGAAGGCCAAGGCCGCCGTGGACGAGAAGGAGTCCGACCAGCCTGCGGGCACTGCAGCTGCCAGCAGTTTGCCCTCGCTGGCGTCCATGGAAAGCGCCGCGGCAACCTTTCGGGACCCGTATCCGACGGCGGGCACTGAGCTCGCTTGCGTGCCGCCCAAGGTGGCGCGACCGACGCGGCCACTCGACTACATCGTGCCGCCGTCGGCAACCGAATGGCCGCAGAATTGCGACGTGGGCGACCGAAAGGACCTTTGCGCTGTCGTGAAGAAGACGGCCATCGAGCGCGAGCTCCTCGTGGCCGTGTGCAACTCGGGGATCATCAATCAGCTCGAGAAGTGGGTCGAGGCCAACCGGCGAGCCAAGATCTCCAACATCATGATCATCGCAATCGACAATCAACTGCCGCAATGGCTTGAGAGCAAAGGCGTCGCCTTTTGGAAGCGCACGACCTCTGCGGCTGGCTCGCACAAAATCTCGGCCCAAAAGTTTGGGTACGTCAAGGAGTTCCTGTCGATCGGATGCTCGGTGCTCATGAGCGACATCGACGTCGTGTACATACAGAATCCCTTCCTTTCGCTGCATAAGGACTCGGACATCGAGGGCACTACGGACGGTTGGGACGACGGCTCGGCGTACGGCTGGACGGAGAAGCTCGATGACCCGTCCATGGGCGCTACCGGCCGCTTCCGACCGGCGATGCGCATCACCGCGTGGAACTCGGGCCTCTGGTACGCTCGCGCGACGCATGCATCCCTCCGGATGATGGACATCCTCAAGTACCGGATGGAGACCGAGGACACGTGGGATCAATCTGCGTTCGGCGAGGAGATGTCGCGCCCCGCACGCGACTCGCACCTGGCGGGCGGCATCACCAAGCGCGCGCTCAACCATTGGTGCTTCGCCAACTCGAAGACCATCTTCCGACGCGTTCGAACGGAGCCGCGCTTCGCCGAGCACAAGCCCGTCGTGGTGCATGCCAACTACCACCAGCCGAAGCCGCCGCGCATGGCTGCCGTGTACGACCGGTGGCACCTCGGCCAGACCGACGCGCTCAACCGGCCAGACCCAAGCGAGCAGGGCTTCACCGTGCCCGCACCCGTTCTCGAGAAGGACTTTCTCCATATGATCAACGACGGCTTCGTCTCAGGCGCGAATACGCACGACGCCGCGGTCGCGTCCTCACCGGCTGAGGGCGGCTGTTCGCCAAAGAAGTCAAAGCATGGCCTCTCGATCACGCTGCACACGCGCCCGCTCGCTCCATGCGCGCCAACCGACGGCGTGTGCCGCGCCGCGCTCGCGGTCGCCGTGCGCCCAGCGGGCGCTAAGACGGGGCCGCCCGAGCTGCTAGTGGTGGTCGTGCCCGACACGGAGCACGCTGGTGAGGTGCGATTGCTCCTCACGTCTGCGAAGCGCTCGGGCATTGCCAACTTGCTTCTCATCGTGGGCGACGAAGCGACGCACGAGAAGATCGGCGAGGACGCACCGCCACTCGCTTCGAGCTCTGGCGGCGGCGGCGCGACGTATGTGAGCGCGGAGCTCAAGGCGGCGAGCGGCGGCGCGCGCGACGTGGCCGTGGCGCGCTACAGGCTGCTCAGCCGGCTCTTGAGCCAGGGTTTCGGCGTGCTCGTCGCGGCGCCCACGACCGTCTTCCTCTCGAACCCTTTCCAGGCTCTCTACCGCGACGCTGATGTCGAGGCCATGTCGTCGGGTTGGGATGACGGCTCGGCGTACGGGTACAACCATGTGCTCGACGACCCGTCGATGGGCTTTACACGCTACTGTCACGGCTCCCGTATCGTCGCCTACGAGCCCGGATTTCTGTACGCCTCGCCCACGAATGAAGCTGTCACGCTCATGGCGCGCATGGTCGTGCAGCTGCTTGGCGCCGACAGCACGGGCGGCCAGACGCGCGCGAAGCTGGCCGCAGACGCGAGCGCGCAGCAGGTCATTGAGGCGGAGCGACTCGCGTTCTTGCACGAGCTATGGCTGCCCTCGCACCACGAGTACGCCTCGGTTGGCGCCGTGCTCCGCGTGATGAACTACCTATGCTTCGCCAACTCTAAAACCGTCTTTCGGACGTTGCGCGCAAACCCGGGCATGAAGCCCGTGGCCGTGCAGATCAACTACCACGCCGACGCCGAATCGCGCATGAGAGCCGTGCTCGCCGCCTACCTCGACGACAAGTTCATGGAGCTCAGGCAGATGCCGCTCGCAGACTCTACGAAGGCGTCCGGCGGCGACGTCGAGGAGCTCCCGTGCACGCGCGGCAGCGAGGTCGGCGGCGAGGGCGAGCTTGCCGAGCAGCTCATCCACAACTCGCCTTACGCGTGGGGCGGCGTGGGCGACATGTCCTTTAAAGAGGGGGGCATTCTCGAGACACCGTGGGGCCAGGGCAAGTGGGGATTGCACTCACAGACAGCCATCTTTGCGGACTTCGTGGGCTCGAAGCACAATGTGCGCATGATCGAGGGCGGCATGGGCGTCTCCACGCGATGCGGTGATAGCAACGTCGTCCTCGTGCGTGCGAAAATTGCCACTGATTGCCACTGATTGCCACTGATTGCCACTGATTGCCACTGATTGCCACTGATTGCCACTGATTGCAAGGTGCGCTCGATCAAGGCGGCCAAGAAGGCGGCAGCACAGCACTAGTGTTGCTTGCGGCCAAGGTAGCCCAGCGGAGCGTGCGGCGGCCCCCTCGTAGCCTGAGCAGCAAGCTCGGCGAGCTGACCTCGTGGCCTGAGCAGCACACACAGCACGTTACGAGCGCGCACATATTGTCGGCAACGACGGCTTTACATGCCGCACGCTGTACGCTGTCGTTGATCGCTCTTAACTCTTACCCTCGCCTACGGGCTACGCAATCGGACTCGGGCCGCGACCTCGCAGCCCGGGCCGAAACCTGAATTGCGAACCTATTGCGAACCGGCGCGATCGCCGATCCGCCTTTCGCGCACCGCACCGCCGCGGGGGCGGCACGGACCGTGAACGTGACTCGTGAGAAATGAGATTAACCCGCAGTGACTCCGGCACCGTGGGCACGCACGCTCGCACGGCCCCCCCTCGCCACGGTCCTTCGGCTTCGTTAAAAGATGGTAAAGCATAAAACGGATCGGATAACGCACAACCGCAGGCGCCGCCATACAGATCGCACGGAGGACGCGACGGAGCCCGCTACCCCTCTCGTACTTTACGTACACACCTTGCGTAATTCTGAATTCCGGGTATGTTACCGTCGCGGTATCGGGTGGGCGGTGGCTGTGTGGCGGCGCCATCGCCATGCCTCTTTTGTATCTCCAGACCACACTCTCATCTGCTCAATCCTCACCCACAGGGGGAGTTCCGCCGTCCCGGCCTGTGGGCTTCTAAAAGCTACTGCTAGCGAATCCTAGCGAACGAGTGCACGGCCAGCCGGATCGCCGTGTGCACCGGGGATGCCAGATTTGAGCGGGGTGCGCCACTCCTCGGCGAGCCACTCCTCCCCAGCCGCCTCGGCGAGCAGCACGCGCTCCCCAATTCGGACTCGCGCCGCCTGCTCGAGCGCACCGTCGAGAGCCTCATCTCGCCCGAGCTCATCCTTGAGCCGGTCGCTGATCAGGTCGCTAGCTGGTCCACTCCACTTCTCTCCCGAGGCGAGGAAGTGGTCCGCCACCTTTGGATTGGCGAGAAAGGTCTTCTTCATCGAGGACCAGTAAAAGAGCGCTCGCCCGCGGGTCGTGGATGCCTTCAGTGCGCGTACCTGCGAGTGCAGCTTCTCGGCCTTCCTATTCAGGAAACTACGCTCCCTCTCGTGTGCATTCTCGGCGACGGCGAGGTCCTCCTCGTGCTGCGCCTCAAGCGCCACGTTCTCGCTCATGAGCGTCTTGAGCCGGCCGTTCATCGCCTCGAGCGTCGCGCGCGCGTCGGCACGCATCGCCATGAGCCGCCTCTCATACTCGACAATCTTGGCCGCATGCTCCTTTGCCTGCCGCTCGAAGCGCTGCTGGAGCGCGCGCCGCTCATCCTCGCGCTCCTTCTCCTCGATGGCGAGGTCGCGCGCAAGGGCGATGGGGTTGATCTTGCGGTCGCGCTGCGCTAGGTTCACCTCGCGTTCGATCATCGGAATCTCGCGCTGCACCACGCGCAGGCAGCAACGCAGGTCCTGGCTGTCGACGGCGCGCTGCCGCTTCTCCTCCTTGAGGAGCTCGATCATATGCTCGAGCTCGGTACCAAGGCGCACGATCTCGGCATCGCGCTGCTGGATGATGCGATCCTTTTCGAAGATCCTCGAGTGCAGCCCGCGGATCGAGTTGTGCCCCTCGTGCTCAGTCTTTGCCAGGTCGTTCAGCACCATCGCCGTTTGCGCGTCCCGTACGGCCACCAGGCGTGTCGTGACCTGGCGTAGGTCGCTCGCGTGCACGTCTTGCGCGGCAGTCGCCGCCGCCTCGAGCATGTGCAGCGCGGTGCGCAGCCTCTTGGCCAGCCGGTTGCCGCGATTGAGTATGCCAAGGACCGCCTGCCGCACCGCGTACTCTACGTCCGCCGTCAGTCCCTTGCACTTGGCGAGCACTTTCTCTATGCTCTCCTCACCCTCGCCCTCGGCGCTCACCGACTCGGCGCGTGCGGCGACGCCTTCTTGCACGGCCTCGAGCACCCGGCGCGTCGTACCCAGCAGCGCCTGGTCGAGCAGCTCGCGCAGCACATCCGAAGTGAATTCGGCTTTGCTCTTGGGCACCGACGTAAATCGCTTCACGTCGGCGATGCTCCATGACTCGCCCTTGAGTGACGCCTCCGCGCTGCCCACACGGACCGCCGTCTGACGCCCCTGCAGCGTCTTGATCTGGAGCACGTGTTGATCGATGCGCTTGTTCGCCTTTCGCAGATCCTCCTCGGTCTGGAAGAGCTGCTGCTCCAATCTCTTCTTATCGAGGACGAGATGCGCAACGCCCATCTGCACCTCGCCGAGCCCGGGATCGTACGAGTTGCTGAGCCCGAGATCGTATGTGAAGGCGTCCGGCGTCGGGGCCGTGGATGGGCGTGGTGGCCTTGACGAATCTGGAGTGCCCCACGCCGAGCGTTTCAGCACTGCCGCCGATGACGATGACTTGCGCAGAGAGGGCGAAGCGCCGCTGTTTGGCGGCGGCGCCGGCGCGACGCGAGTTTTCTTGCTGCCGGGGCTGCGGCCTAATGATTTTGGCGGCGGTGTCGAGACATCGTCCATGTTCACGTCGACGCGCTGCTCGGGGTGGACTGCTCTGCACCGCGAATAAACTGTTTCAGATGCATGGGCGTGGTCGCGGGCGTCCTCGAATTCGGCCCCCGGGTCGGTTTTGTGTCAGTACAGCAGCGGAAATAGAAACTGCGCATCAACCGCTACCACCCAAGACAGCCTGGGACGTTCGATTGTTTTTTCCTAAGCACATCCTCTCCACCCACTCATCGAGGCGCTTTTGCCGTCCGGACGCAGGCCCCGGGCCGAAGACGCGAAATTACGCGACCGCAGCGCGCCCGACGTATGCCCCATCGCCATCCTGAGGGGTCTTCTACTTTGAACGACGAGCACGCGATGCGGCGTCATGTGCCTGCGGCGTGCCGCGCACAACGATTTTGGTGCTGAGGACGACCGGTTGAGACTCGGGGCACGGCAACGCGCTAGGGCAACAGGAGCGGTGCGAATTCCGTGCCCGTCCAGCGACGGGCACGGCGACGCGCTAGACCCCGGCGCCGAGCGTCGTCTTCCCCACGCCCGTTCCCATGACTGTGCACGCGCGGCTCGCCTCCTCGTGCATAGGTGTCAAGACGTCCAGGTGACGATCAGCGGGGCTGAGGCCGATCAGTGCACTACCGGAGCACGGCAGCGTACTAGGTCTAGACCCAGGCGCCGAGCGTCGCCTTCCCCTCGCCCGTCCCCAAGATGAATGTGGACGCGACGCTGTCTGCGGCGTGCCGCGCACAGCTGCGGCTGGTACAGTCGATGCGCTCAGCCAACGTACGCGCCGAATCGATCGTGTTCAATCGTGATGCGCTGAGTGCATACGCGCGCAACCGGCCGCCGCTGTGGATGAAGCCCGTGCGCCAGATGCCGCGCGAGATGCAACGCTGGGGCGTTCCGCCCACCACGGTCTCCTTCTGCGAGCTCCGGACACTGCGTCGTCATTCGGCGCTCTCTGCATGCGAGCGCCGAGCGGCCCGGACGGCATGGTCGCTCTCTGGCGGCGGTCGACGAGCTCTGGCCCGCGCTGCCCACCAAGGTTGTCAAGCTGTATGGCTCGTATGCAGCGTACTGTACGAGTGTCAGCGTGCGTCGTCATGCGCTCTCCCATGCTACACGGGCACGGTTAGGGCATGAGCCGCACTCGTGAGTTCGCGTAAACGTTTCTTGGGTGGATGGCCCGCGTCTAGCGTTTCACAGACTGTACTCCAGGCGGTCTGGTCCAATAAAACGCGGGGGCTGCCGGAACACTCGCGGCGCAAAGGCACACGGACCCGCACGTCAGCGCGACGACCGAAGCCGCGGCCGACTCAACAGCTACTCGTGCGTCGATCGAGTCTGCAATCACTCGCAGCATGTCGCTGGACCCCACAACTTCGCCTGATGACGTCCTAATCTTTTGGTTCGGTGCTGCTGCTGACGGTGACAAGAACACGGTCGTATATCTGCAGAATGGCTGGAAGCGCTGGTTTATGGGGCAAGATCTGCTCTTCGACCTCGTGCAGCACTCGTCGAAAGAGCTCATCGCTCGCGCTGCCGGTCAGGGCCCCTTGCCGGCTGGGCCTCTGGGCCTTGAATGGACGACGTCGCGCGGCAAGCTCGCACGCATCCTCCTCCTCGATCAATTCACGCGAGTCGCCTTCCGCGGTACCGCCCAGGCCTTCGCGCACGACGAGCTCGCGTGCGATCTCGCCCGATCGCTCGCCAGTGAGGGCTTCGATGAGCTGCTGCCTGTGGAGCGCTTCTTTGTCGCGCTGGCGCTCTCGCACGCTGAGAACTTGCAGGACAGCAAGCTTCACGTGGACCTGGCCGCGCGCCTATGCAGCTCGCTGCCAGCTGGGCACGAGGTCCGGGACTACTTCGCGAAGCTCAAAGGTTTCCCTCACGAGCACTTTGAGACCATCGAGCGCTTCGCTCGATTTCCGCACCGAAACGCTTTGCTCGGCCGATCATCGACCGCCGCGGAGGAGGCTTGGCTCCTCTCGCCTTCGTGCCCGGGTTGGGCCAAGTCGCAAAAGCGCGCGTGCCTCACGTACTGGAATGGTCGCGGCTTGGGTGACGTGATTCGCTTCCTTCTCGAGTTCTGCCTCATCCCGTTTGATGAGGTGAATGTGCTCGATTCGGACGCCTTTGCAGCTCTCAAGGCCAGCGGCAAGCTCGCCTTCGGGCAGGTGCCGCTGCTCGAGATCGACGGACTCGAGCTCGTGCAGACGCAGGCAATCCTGCGATACGTCGCGGGCAAGAAGCAGCTGCGCGGCACGACGGCAGCGGATGAGGCGCGCGCAGACATGATGGTCAACGGCGTGCTCGACGCGCGCATGCAGCTCATCACGGCGCGCTTCCAGGCCGACCCCACGGCCGCGCTCGCCAAGTTTGAAACGGCCACTCTGCCCAAGCTCGCGGGCCATCTCGAGGCGCTGCTCAAGACGCATTCGGGCGAGTACCTCTGCGCAGGCGGCCTCACGTACGCGGACGTGGTGCTGCTTGAGACGCTGTGCTATGCAGCGGACGAGTGCACAGCCAACCTGGAGAGCATCCTTGCGCCCATCTCGCCGCGCGTGCTCGCGCATTACCAGCGCATGCGTGCCTTCAAGCACGTGGGTGCGTACCTCCAGTCAGAGCGACGTAAGCCGACGCCCGATGTGGCCTTCGTGCGGCGCACGTGTGCGATCCTGGGCATGCCTGCGCCCGAATACGCCCGCGACGGCGCCAAGCCAACCGCGCCACCCATGATGGGCCGATTGCTCCTTTCGCTGGTGCTGATCGCGGTGGCAAGCGTGGCATTGGTCGCGCCTCGCGCCGCTCGGACCGCGCGAGCGTAGACGATGGCGTGTGCTTCTCTCTCTTCACTTACTTGCGACTTCGCGCCGGACTTCGCGCCGCGGGCGTGACCCCTGTCTACAGGTTGGAGACGCGCTTTCCGAGATCGCTCCGAGATGGGCGGGCGTGACCCCTGTCTACTGGTTGGAGACGCGCCTCCCAGCTCCCTTCAGATACAGGTATGTCTCGTGCTTGAGCAGTGTGCGCCGACTTCTCTGTTCCAAAGGTTATCTGGGCCGGCCGGTCGCGATCGTGTGGGACATGTGGCGCGTGTTGCCCGCGCTGTCGCACGTGACTCGCCTGACTCGCCTGTCTCGTGAGCGGACGGTGCGGACCGCCGTCCAGCGGCTCGGTCGGCGGTGGCCGATTTTGTTGCCCGGCGGCGGGTATGGTTGCATGTTTGTTGTTTCTTCGCGTTCGCGCGAGGGCTCAAATTTCAGCCCGATCAACACCCTTGACCCTTCAACACGCCCGCGCGGCCGCGGGCGCACACGAATTCGGGTATTGTTCGCCAGATCGCGCATCGGCGAATCGCATCCGGGCCATATCGCATGGGTGGTTACGCGTTACCGCGGGGCTACGCCAAACGCGCCGCGCATCCCCTCCGCGCTCCGGCCGTCCGGGCGTAACCCCTCCGATAGGCGATAGCGGATAGCCGCCGGCGCCGCCCGACGCGGATGATGTGTCAATCGTGAGGAAGCGTGTGCGCATCGCACGGTTCGAGCATTCGAGCACATCCGGTCGGTCATCCCGATGTCGGATCAGGTCGCGCCTTCGCGGCCTATACGCACCGGCGCGCGGTGGTCGCGCCCACCGCGCGCGCGGACCCCGGTCATCCGGTGCGCCGGCGTCGCTGCCCGACTCGTTAGGACTTAGGTCGACGGAACGGTGAGACAAAAGACAAACTTTTCTAGGCGGACCGGTGAGACAGAGACAAAATATCTCCACACGGCCGAATATCGGACTTCTAAAGCGATTTCGCTTTACGGTGAACGGTCATGCTGGGCACTCGCACTGAGTGACTCAGTGGGCACTGGTCCGGCTTGGCCGAGCCCCACCGTGGCGGCGTGTGGTGTCTCAGGACGGTCGTAGTCGGCTTGGTAGCGCACACGCGACACAAAAACAGCTGTACCACTCCGCTGGACTCACCAGAGGAGAGTAGCGCTTGCTCATGAACCATACCCTCGAAGTATGCACCACACGCGGTCAAGAGCCTCAAGGCGGAACGAAGCTCTGTCTTCTGGGGCGCGTGTCTTCAAGACTGAGAACGATGGCAGGGCAGCGCCTCCCGACGGGAACCCTCCGTGCTTGTCGGTAATGCCCTCCTCGTAGATAGACTGGCCATGGAACGCGCAGTAGGTGTCATACAAGCTTTTCTCCAAGGTCAACGTACCAAACGGTAACGCCAAAAGGCCACCTGCGCCAACACGTAGATAAATAGAGTGGACGATCTTTCCGAATAGGCCACCACCTTTCTGCACCGGCATGAGAGGTGCGCCGATGAATACCAAACCTATAAACGCATAGATCGGCAATTTCGGGATCTCGTCGTCCACCATTCGGTCGACGAAGAAGGAATATTCACAAGGATCCTTGTGGGCGGGCACGTGAATAAGCATATGAAATGCTGTTAGGGTCAGCGATCCGTCATGCTGTTTGGGTCTCGCGATCTGCCCCCGCGGTACCGGTAGGATTTCTCAAAAAGATTCGCCTTATCGATGGCGTTTCTGACGCTCCTTGTCGCCACCGCGGCGTGCACGGCACGCTGTCATCCTGGCCCGGTGAGCCTAAACCAACGCAGCCAGCTCCCGACCGCACACAGGCATCGGTCGCTGATGCTAACAGCTGCTGCCGCACTGCCCCTGGATGATGAAGCAGCGGCGATGGAAGACGAGCCTCCGGCTGCGCTACTCATGCTCATCGCCGGCTTGCAATCGGCATGCTTTGGCTGCATTGGCACTGCTCTTCCATCGGCTATGAGCGACGCCGGCCTCTCGCCGGCGAATGTGGCTCTGCTGCTAGGCCGCATCGGCTCCGCCTCGGCCTTCGCAGAGGTGCTGCTGTCGGCCTCGTTCGGAAAGCTAGCTGATGCCATCGGGCGCAAGCCCATATTGCTCGGCGCGCCGCTTGTGACCGTCCTTGCGCGCTCCTTCGTCGTCGTGCATCCGTCGCTGAACGTGCTCGTCGGCGCGCGGTTAATCACGACGCTCGCCGTCCCAATGTACTGGCTCGCGTACCAGGCGTCCATGGCGGACGTCTTCGGGCGCAACTCTACACGCTTGGCCATTCTGGGCTCGCGCGTACAGGCCGGCATGGGCCTGGGGTACGCAATCTCGAGCTTCGTCGGCGGCGCGCTCGCTGCACGCGACATCCGGCTTGCCTACGCCGCCTCATGCACGCTTGGATGCTGTGTGATTGCGAGCGTCTCGCTCGGCTTGCGTGAGACACTCGCGAAAGAGAGGCGCCGGCCCTTCGCGTGGAAGGGCACGTCGCCGCTCGCGTTCACGCGACTCTTCGGGCGCGGCGCCCTCTCCGCTAAGCTCAACGCTGTCGTGCTGCTCCAGAGCCTAACGAATGGAATGGGCGATCTATGGCAAGTGCTCGCACGTGAGCTGCGTGGCTGGGGGGCTTCTCAATGCGGAAACTTTGCAGCCATCGCGGGTTTGGCAACCATGGGTGGCACGCTTCTTACCGGGCCTAGCATTCGGCGATTCGGCGCACGCGGCCACACCGTCGCAAGCACCATGTCCTCCGCAGTGGCGTCTGTGGTGCTCGGCCACGCCACCTCGAACGCGATCGCCTTCAGCGGCGTGGTGCCCATGGCGCTAGGCGCGGGCAAGAGCCAGGCCACGAGTGCGCGCATCACCAACTTGGGCGAAGAGCTCGGCATACCGCAGGGGCAGCTGGCCGCCGAGCGGAACACGCTGAACGCCATCATCAAGGTGATTGCGCCGTCACTGTACGCATGGCTCTTTGCGCTGGGCACGCAGCGCTTCGGAATATTGGGGCTACCTTTTTATTCGACCGCCTTCCTGCACACCTGCGCCGCGCTCGTGGCCTTGTCTATCCCAGCCGCGTTGTGGACTTCATCCGATGCGCGACCGTCGGTGGTGCGTGACGAGGCTCGAGCAAAAACACGAGCGTGAGAATGCCTTGCGGGACGATAAGCGCGCGGGGAACTGGGGCATGCGAGCTTGCGGTTGGACGTGAGCGCCCCCCCCACCCGGATCCCCGTAGGATCCCCATCACGCACTTACCCGTCATCTCGCATCTGGTAATCGCCCTTGTAATCGCCAGATGCATCCGGTAGATATGCATCGACCAACGAAGGTAGAAATCGAATGCATCGAGATACGGAGAGAAGAGCCATTGTGGCGGCGGTATCGGGCACGGGTGACGGGTCGCCGACGACACGGTCGCGAAGTGGATTCACGCTAGTAACATCACTGTCGTGTTCACAGAAGTTCACAGATCACACGGTTGTGAGTTGACCCATCGTGCTCACGACGAACCGATCGACGAACCGAACGTGTGTTGCATGGGATCGGGCTGTCCGTCCGGGACGGGTGTCACGGGATGTTCGGGATCGCCTGTGTACGATGCTGATGCTCCGTTTTCGCCGCGGCCTGTTTTGAACTTTTGAATTGTGAGCCGTTTACGGCCGCCGACTGAACCCCCAGCTTCTCCGTTTCTTCAAGTATCAAGAGCCTGCGGAGTGCGGAAGAGCCCGGGCTCGCCGGCCGCGACGCCCGCCGCCCGGCCACTCGCCGGGTACAAGGTGAGAACATGTTAGTGAGATGATAGAAAGTAGCGCGCGAAGTCGAAGAACGGAAAGGGATGCGGGCAGTGCGGGCCGCCGTGAGGCGACACGTGGTCGGTGGACGTTAGTGGACGTGCCCCTGCTCTCCCCCATGTGATTCGCGTGCGAACGTTCACGTCCTTCCGATCCGGACGTGTGCCATGTGCCATGTCGCATGTGTGGTAGCCAAGATGTGGGGCGCGGGTGCGGGCGAGCGTGACGTCCGCGAGCGGGCGAGCGCCCAGAAGCGTCCGCGGTCTGGTGCGCGCGCAGTCGAGGTAGCTCTCCAAATGCCATTGATGCAACAGACAATTGACTTGACTTGACTTGAATGACATAACTCTTCTCTGAAACGGAACAAAAACCAACCCTTGCCGGCCGAGCACATGTTGGTGGCAGAAGCTGCATCGCTTCGAGAGAAGCGACAAGTTGTTAAGAAGGTACAAATTGCTCCACCCGTACACTTCTCCTCGGAACCCATCGCTTCCAAGGAGGACAAGCTCGGGCCGCTTCTACGCATGTATAGCGAGCTGAGCACCGAGCGGAAGCAACGAGCCTTTGATTTCATCGCACAGCTGCACGCCCTCGAGCAGCCCGGGCAGTACGATCCAATGGTGGGCATGTCGGGATCTGCGAGTGTGCCGTCAGCGGCGCCACCAGCCGTGACCGCCACAGTCGGCGCGTCGAGCCGGCGTGGTAGGCTGCGCTCGCCGCCGCCGCCGCCATCCACTTCTGGCAGCAGCAGCATGATGGGTCGTCCTCGTCCGCTGCCGGTGGCGGCCGCGCCTCACTTGGAGGCTTTACTTACGGCTTCGACAGGTGGGCAGACCTCCCCGGAGCTGCGCGTCACGCTGACGGCCGATCAGCTGCGGCGCCTTGGCGAGTCCCTCGCCCCTCACAACAATTCTCTCGACGGCTTCGTCTCGTCTGTCTTCACGCCGGGCGCGCCCATGGGCGTGCAGTCGTACGCAGTGCCGCCATCGGCGCAGTCGTACGCAGTGCCGCCATCGGCACCGCCAACGTACCCGACCGGGCTCACCTCGCCGCTGCGTCGGCAGCACCGCCAAGCTGGCTTCGGGACGCAAGCGCCGCCCTCGCTCCTTGCGGGAGAGTCGGTGTACTCGATGCTCTCCGCCGCGCCGCCGCCGCCGCCACCCTCGTACGCGCCGCCGGTCTCTATGTACGCGGCCCCGCCGGCCGCTATGTACGAGGTCCCGCCGGCCGCTACGTACGCGGCCCCGCCGTCGACCTCATACGTCGCGCAGCCACTGCCCGCGACGCACGGCCGACCGCACTTCCAAAGTGCCTTCCAGCAGCCGCAGCCCGCGCTCCTGCCGCCCGCACCCGTGCCTTACTGTGGTTACGCCGAGGTGCCGCCAGCGCTCGAGCGCGAGCTGACGGAGACTCGGGAGCGTGTGCGCAATTTGCAGATCAACATGGCCGCCTATCCGGGCGACAGGGAGGCGACCGGCGCTGTGCTCGGCGGCGGCGGCGAGGCCTTAGCGTCACCAAGCAAGCCGTTCATGCAGTCGCTCACCTCGATGCACCAGGGCATGTCGCCCACCGAGATCAACCTTGCCGAGCGCAAGCGGCGCGAGTGGCTGCGAGACCTCGACACGCAGGTACGTGCCAAGGAGGGGCGCAAGGCGGCGGAGCGAGCTGAAAAGGAGATAGAGGATCTCAAGGAGGAGCTCCGCTATCAGCAGATGCGCGCCAAAGCCGAAGAGGCGCTCCGGGCTAGCCTCGCCGCCGGGGCGAAGGAATAGCGACATTCCTACCTCGATATGCTATCTCGATGACTCGATGAACATGGAACGGAAGTAGATGTATTTGTGACCGCCTTTGCGACGCGGGATGATTTCTAATGCGATTGTGCGCGATACATGTATCCCTTCAACGTACAACGATGTGCATTTCCTTTGTGCATTTTATTTTAGATTTTTAATCTTCTTCGATTCATATCCTCATCAACCGGAGCCGATGGGAAATGCGCAGGAAATTCCTATGTCGCGCCGGAAATGTACTCGTTCGCCGATGCGATGTGCAGGAGCAGGTGCGGGGCCTGTGATCTTATACAAGTACGTACGGTACTTATGGGCGATTATGGGCGACTGATCAGTGCCCTCAGTGTACTCGTGAACTAAATATCAGTGTATTCTTCGAGATAGGAGGCGAGCCACTGCAGTGGCCGAGATGGATTTTCTTCATCCATCTTTATCAGCGCCTTCACTAGAACTGGCGTCAGTCTCGCGGTCAAGTAGGAGCGAATCGCCGCATTTCCCGGTGCGGGGACTTGATCCGCCGATTGATATGCCGCAGGGTGCTCCGCATCATCGGAGAAGAAATCTGCGGCAGCAATTGGCATGCCTATTTCAAGCTGATGGCACGTGTTGTGCAACGTGCGTCGTGCGTCTGCGCGACTCACTGGCGACTCCACAAGTCGCTTGCTGGAGACTGTCAACGTCGACGAAAAAGGACGTTGGTCGGCACAAGTTTGTTTGAACTGAAGTGCATGCAACCGACACGCCCGTCCTGAAAGTTGGTCCGTGGACCTCGACCTGCACCCTGATGGGTGTGAAGACGAAACGCGGGCGCGCGCGCTCGAGGTTTCACGACCCCATGTCGGAGCAGATACACAAATCGCGGGATGGCAACACACGGAGGAGGCGTTCGGCCCTTCGGGAGGCAGCCCCATGTATCCTCACGATTGTAGTCTTCGTCATCCCGTTGGCGGTCTTGGTCTGCCTCAAGTTCGCTCAGCTCGTGGGTTATTTTCCCTTGGCTGCATCATCATCTTCCTCACATGCTTCTCTTTTCCGCTGACGGTCTCGCTCTCATCCACCGAAGCTGCTACTCTCGGCGGCACGGCTGGCGCCGAAATCAGGTTTCAATGGTACACACGGTCTGCGCGTGTCTGCGTAGCGGTCTACAGCGAAGATGCTCTCCTCGGGAGGTGGAGACAACCGAAGGCCAGCAGCCCCACGGAAACCATTGTCATGGGCTGCACCGACGGCATGACCGATGTGCAAGACGTTGAGCGGCAGCTGTTCATTGGTCACCAACATGAAGGTCGGCAGCAAGAGACGTGTGATGCTGCCGCATAGCTCACGCTTCTCGGCGCTCAAGGACGACACGGTGCACTTCGACCTCGAGCTCGTAGGCATTGCCAAGGGCGCCTCACATCCAAGGAAGCAGTGCCCGCGAGTGTCCGCTTTTGGTGCTGTGAAGCGATTTGGCTTGATGCGCTCGTCCGAATCGTTCCCGTCGCTGATTTGCGCTGCACTTGGATGGGGTGGCACAGCCCGTCGCCGTCCCCAAAGCAATCGTCGTTAAAACCATTTGAGGCGAGGAATAGATAAATTCTCCCACCGCAATTCAGGGGGTCCCGCCAATTGGTAGGGTAGCTCGTTCAGTTACAAATCTCTCTTAAGGGAGCGAGCACGAACAGCCAAAGCCAGGTTCGCTGTCGAGCCAAGACCAGGTTCGAGGGGACGTCGAGGCTGCGCGCCCTTGGCGCCCACATTTCGCAAGCGATTAGGCACGATAGCGGAGAAAAGCGTCGTGAAACATTCGTGAAACAAGGCCGCCGCCATTGCAGAAGCTTCCGAAAATCCTACGCAATTAGTGTTCACAAAGACTTGATTCGTGAAAGTGCCCAGTATGGCGGCTCGTCGCGTGGACGACCGACGAAAAGGAAAGCACGACGTCGCCACTCCGGTCATGCCAGGCGACAGCGTTCCTCGAGCGCCCAAAGTCACCACCAAGCAGAAAGCGAAGGCGAAGCTCGGCAAGCGAATCTTCAAAGAGCGGCAGGTCAAGCGCATCAAACGCTCAAAGCTTGAGAAGAGCATGAAGCGTGCGGCTGAAAATGAGCGGCCCAAGGGTGGGTCTGTGCTGCTCCGCTCAGAAGCCGAAGGCGCTAGAGGCAGCGGCACCAAGCCGCTGCGCGGCTCGAGCTACACGGGCCGCATGAACGTTGACGAGTTCATGGATGGTGGCTTCGAGCAGACCATGGAGGAGCTCGAGGGCGAGGACGACGATGAGGAGGACGACGACAAGGAGGAGGTTGAGGAGGCGCCGGCGTCATCGCCAGCCGCCAATGGCAAGCGTAGCAAGGCGGCGCAGCACGCGGCCGATCTGGCGGCGCTCGAGAAGTCAGACCCGGACTTTTACAAATTCCTCAAGGAGACTGATCAGAATCTGCTCGCCTTTGAGGGCGAGGAGGATGAGGATGAGGATGAGGACGACGAGGACGACGAGGACGACGAGGACGAGAAGCCGAAGCCGACCGGTGCGAAGGCGGCGGCGAAGAGGCCCACTAAGGATGCGGGTAAGGCGGCGCCGCAAAATGAGGACGACGAGGACGAGGACGACGAGGACAATGAGGGCCAGGAGCAGGACGAGGACGACGAGGAAGACGAGGACGATGACATGGACGACGAGGAGGACGAGGAGGACGAGGAGGTGGTGGTCGACCATTCGAAGGCGAAGGCGCCCCCCGCGCCCAAACCGATCAAGCTCATCGAGGTGACGAGTGCGATGGTCAAGACGTGGCAGCAGACGCTGCAGTCGAAGCAAGACACGAGGACTCTCAAGGAGGCAGTGAGCGCCTTCCGTGCGGCGGTGCGCTTCGGCGACGCGAGCGACGCGCAGCGCGACGACGTGTTCACATACACGAGCGGCGGCGTCTTCAATCAGCTGATGCAGTTCTGCCTCTCGTCCATGGATGAAGTCCTGCGGCGGCACGTGGCAGGCGGCGCGGCCGCCGTGGCGGCGGGCGCGAAGACCAAGGCAGGGCTCGATCGGCCTGATGCTTGGGCGCACTGGAGGAAGCACCAGCCGCTCGTTAAGTCATATCTGACGCACCTGTTGCAGTTTGCTGGGCAGTTGAGCGAGGCCTCCATGATCGCAGTCACGCTGCAGCAGATGCATCGCCTGCTTCCGTTCTACTTTTGCTTGCCCAAGCTTTGCCCCAAGCTGCTCAAGGCGACGCTGCGCGTGTGGGCGGCGCCGCCGGGCGAGGCGGGCGGCGCGCAGCAGAACACGCTGCTCGGGTTCGCCATCATCCGGCAACTCGCGTGCAGTCTGCCTTATCCATTTGTCGAGCACTGCCTCAAGGGCCTCTACCTCGCGTATGCACAGGCCTCGAGCAGAACAAACCGCGTCACGCTGCAGCACCTCGTGCTGCTCTCCTCTTGCGTGGTCGACATGTGCGCAGTGGACGCGCAGGCGGCCTACCGGCACGCCTTCGTGTACATCCGGCAGCTTGCCATCCATCTGCGTAACGCCATCCAGAAGGCGACGCCCGAGGCGACGCGCCAGGTCTACAACTGGCAGTATGTCAACTGCCTGCGCGTGTGGGCGCAGGTACTGTGCGCACATGCCCGCTCGAGCAGCACGCCGCTGCGCCAGCTCGTCTACCCGCTGGTGCAGGTGACGCTCGGCACGGCGCGGCTACTGCCCTCGATCCGCTACGCGCCACTACGTTTCCAGTGCTGCCGCATCCTCAACCAGCTCTGTGCCGAGCTTGGCATCTACGTGCGTCGGCCCAACGCGCCTCCCTTCGACTCCCTGCGTGCCTGGCTCCTCCCCGCCTCTTCTTCCCCACGCACGGCCCAATGCCTGAGGAGTCTCAACCCCATGAGTGGTCCTCTAACTTCCACGGCCCACAGCACGCGCTGGCTTGCCCAGCACCGGCCTTAACCACCGGCGTCGCGTATGACTCCACAGAGGCGCGTGGCTCAACACCGCGCGCCTCTACTTAACTACGCGGCACACCGCATCCGACTGCTCGCGGCAGCGTCAGCCCGCCCGCCTGCCCGCCGGTGCCTGGCGTGCGCGCCGTGCCGGCCGCCAAGTGAGGCCTCCCGACCCACGATCGCCTCTCCGTACAATCTGATGCGTCGTCTCCCCTGCCGTTGCCGTCGGCCGCCCCGTGCGTGCGTGCCTGCAGGTGCCCGTGGCGCCGCTGCTGCTCGAGGCGCTGCGCTTCGCGGAGCTCAACAAGACGCCAAAGAATGCGCGCACCGAGCGGCCCGTTGACTGGTCCGTGCTCGTCAAGGTGTCGGGCGCGGACTCGACGAAGCGTATCTTCCAGGAGGGTCTCGTGCAGGAGGCACTCTACCTTCTGGCGGAGCATCTGGGCTCGATTTCACACTCGATAGCCTTCCCCGAGCTTGCGGCTCCGACGGTACTCCAGCTGCGCGCGATGGCCAAGGCCTCCAAGATTGTCGCGCTGCAGAAGCGCTGTAAGCGGCTGCTCGCGCAAGTCGAGGCGCAAGCGCGATTCGTCGCCACGCGACGCGACGCCGTCGAATTCGCTCCGTCGGACGAGAAAGCGTCCAACGGCTTCCTTGCGGACGAGAAGGCGGCAGGCACGAGCCCGTACTCGAAGTGGTTCAAGAGCGAGCGGGAGGAGCAGCAGAGGCTCGAGGCGCAGCGGCGAGCGGAGGCCGAGGCTCAAGGATCTGGTGTCAAGGTGGACGACGACGACGACGACGACGACGACCAAGATCTTGGGCCGCCGGGGAACGGCGAGGACGATGAGGACTTGGACGGCGTCAACGACGACGACGAGGAAGACGGGGCATCGAGCAAGCGCCGGCAGGGCCCTGGCAAGAAGGCAGCAGCAGCAGTGGAAGGCAAGAGCGCCAAGAAGCGTGCGGCCCAGGCCAAGCGCGCGGCCGCATCGACTGTGAGCGCCGATGATGCGATGGCACTGCCCGATAAGGTTGGCGTGCTTCGGATGGAGGACCTCTAAGACTATCCTCTGCCAAGGCAGCAGCGCCAACCATTCGGGTTGCAAGCCGGCCACGCCCCCCCTGCAGCGCCGGGGGCGTTTTCCTTGCGGTCGCCTCTCCGGTCTCCGCGCTCTCGCGGCCGCCGGTTCGCGTAGAGTTTCCCTTTCACCGGTTCGGTCTTCGACTTCGTTGGACGACCGACACCAGACACTCTGGGCCGTGTCCGAATTCACAGCCGTCGTATTGCGTATATACTTAAACTTTTAGTTTTACCGGCGCACGGGCGAGAAACCACCCGGAGCCGTCCGGCTGACGGTCAGAGTCCGACGCTCGCTGTGCACCCGAGCCGCGTGTCGTTGTTCCGCCCGCTCCAAAACTGCTCCTCCAAAACAGCCCGCGGGTCTAATCATGCCTCGAGACCTCGCGACACTCGCGCGTTAACCGCGCGAAACTCGTCGAAGACAAAAAAATGACCGTCTCGCGTCTGAGCAGTCGGGCATGTAGCCACAGAGCGGTCGGACATGTAGCCACAGAGCAGTCGGCTTAAAGGCGACATACGCCCGCGGACCGGACCGGCCACGTGACCACCGTGCGCGGCCTGGTGCGGCCTGGTGCGGGCCCTGCAGCGTGCATGCAAGCAGACTCCAAAGCCTCATGATGTGAGCGTCACGATGAGCGAGGCGAGCACGCGGCGCAGCTCTCTGGAGTCGACGTCGGTCAGCCCATTCCTCAGCGCACTCTGAGCCAAGAGGCGAATCGCCGTCTCTCGCTCGCTACGCTGCATCAGCCACAGACGCGCCTTGGTAGCATCGACTGCATCCGGTGGCGGCATCGAATACGTTTGCCCTACCGTCGATGCCCAACCATCAAAGCCGCCAATGGCTGCAGATGCAGCCATCGGCGTCGGCGCGGGGATGGCAGACATTGACACTGGCGCGCTCATCACTGATGGCAGCGGAGCGGTCTTTTGTCGTGCCGTGAACTCATCCGGCGTGAGGACCTGGGCACCCTTCATGAAATCGACGCGCCCCGTCTGTTCAAGCAGCTCCTCATCCTCCTGAAACTCGCGAATCATCGCTTTTTGGTCCGGCGTCAGCTCGATGCCACGCTCCTGCACACTCTTCAGGTAGGCCATCATTTGCTCGCGCAGCGTCGGCGCAGCAGCATCTGCTCGAGCAGGCGCGTGCCGAGCTGCGACGGTGCAAATGCCGCACTCGTGCCGAGGACGGATTCCGTGCAGGACGAACGCCAGCGGCAGCGCAAGGAGGCCGAGGGGCATCGCAAAAACACGCTCGTCGATTGTGTGTGGAAGCGGTGCACGAACAAATCTCGAATTGTGGAGTTCATTCACAGTCACTCCCTTTAAAGGATACCGACTTCGGTACCGACACGTGCACGTACACTTACAGTGCGTGGTAACTACTCGAACCCAATCTCTGCGACGACGGCCGGGCGGCGGTTCTCGACTTCTCGTGCCGCGCTCAAGGCACCGACTGCAACGACTGCCGCCTTCCCTCATTCGGTCTGCCTGTGCCCCCAACTATGTGGCACCGTTCTTCCACGTGGCCGGACTGTTTATGAAGCGTGAACGTGAATGCGGTTGATGACAGATTTATCGCGCCACGAACATATTTCGTGCGAACCGCATCGGGGAACAGCGTCTTCGCTGCGGCATGGTGAAGGCACGCAGGAGATTGAGCAGGCCGGAACTGGATACCGAGCGGGCACGCGAGAGGTTGAGGGCGCTCATCGAGCAGGGTAGGCAATACTTGATTCCTGCTAGGGAATGCCCCAACTTCTCAGAGACCTATCGCGAGAAAGTGGTCAAGTACATCAACGAGGTGAGCCGCAGCGGTTGTCCGCAATCGCAAGGCCCTTATCCTTAACCCTCCCTACGAAACCCGTCGGCTGTTCGGTCGCCCTCATGTCGCTCGCTAAGCCCTCCGAAACTCCACCCTGTGGATCTGAACCCCCCCCGCCTTCTCCAGTCGCCTCGCTCACGTGAGCTTTCCCACGCTCGATCGTGCACAGCTTGCCGATGATTTCGGACTGCAGGTGCAGACGGGCGGCATCGCGTGCAACTATTTCGATCGTTACATCCACATCGCGCTGCGCAAGGGCCCCATCAGCAAGCGACAGATGCAGATGATAGCCTCAACATGTCTTCTCATCGCGGCCAAGTTTTTTGACCGCAAGCTGCCGCCCCTCTCGGAGCTCGCGATCGTGCACAACCATGCGGTCAGCGTGGAGCAGTTCATGCATCAGGAGATGGTGATCCTCGAGGCGCTAGAGTGGAAGCTGCACGTCATCCTGCCCCACGCGCTCATCGAGCCCCTGAAAACGTGCTTGCCCGACGCGCCCTTCGACCTGGCGATTGACGAGCGCATTACGTTCTTCATCGACCTGTCCGTCTATGGTGCGTGCCGCGCCGCCCGCGTCAGCGCCCAGCGCTCCGCCCAGCACTCCCCACCGCGCGCTTGCCTCCAGAATGAGGGGAGAGCACCCAGCGCCGGCTGTGATTCCACCGCGCTGCCTTCTTCGCTGACCATTGGGCCCGGCCCCGCTGGCGCTCGCAGGGTACTCGCTTAAGCGGTACACGCAGGCCGAGATCCTCGGCGGCTCCATGTTGGCCGCGTGGAAGTTCTCCAACGAGAGCGTCGCTTGCGACTACTTCCTGCCTGCGATGGCCGACGCGTGCGCCACTTGTGAGGACAGCCTCCAGCACTGCGCCAACGAGCTGGTCGAGTACTACCATGTGTGCTTCCCCGACGCGGCCAAGATGATCCCGCAGCCCATCGAGCCGGGCACCGAGGGCCCCGTCCAGCTCGTCGAATTTACCGACCTCTTCCCCGGTCTGCCGCTTCTGGGCACGTGCGCATCCTTGCCCCCCGCGGCGGCGCCTGTACCCCTGGATCGTGCGGACTCGACGGCCACGCTGCTCAGCACCCTGGGCGAGGCCGAGGACGTGCTCCAGGGACTTGCCGACGCGCGCGCGCTCGCCGCCAACGGCAACCCGATGGAGCCTGACGACAGCCGCGACTCGCCGTGCGCAATCACCGTCGAGATCGCAGACGAGCGGTTGTTCGCCCCGGTCGAGAGCGTTGCCTCGGCAGGCGCTTGCGAGGAGCGCTCCGAGACACCGACCGATATCTTCACCAAGGATTTTCGCGCGGAGCCCGCTCACGCAAAGGCCACCAAGGCCGTCCCCCCCTTCCAGCCCGCAGCTGCCGCCAAGCGGTTCGACGACACAGGCATGCTTGCGCCCGTAGGGCTCAAGCGCGCACGTGAGGGTGCTGACGGGAACGTCTTCGCAGCCGTCGAGAATGACTGTTGACCCCCTCTCTATTCCGGCGCTGGGTTCTCCTCCTTGTCGCGGACCCAGCGCGTCGGTCCGGACTTGAAGCATCTTCGATCTTGATCGCGTTGGGGTACCTAACTTCTGGGCAATCCGAATCGCCGAAATCGCGGGAATTGAATTCCGCATACCCGAACCCGAATGCCCATAGACGTTTTATCAAGTTGTAAACTTGAATATTAACGAAATTTGCGAAAGGGTCTACCTACCGATTGGAAGGTCGTTCACAGCCTTTTCACACTCGGCCTGCCCTGCCTCTGCGACAACCAGCGCGAAAGAGAACCAGCGCGAAAGAGAACCAGCGCGAGCTCCAGCGCGGGCCGAGGCGATGGGCGATAACGGCATGAGCCTGTTTGCGCTCAGCCTCGAGCAGCTCACTCAGCTGAAGCAGTCAATCGAGGAGGTGCGGCTTACAGCCACCATGAACGCAGCACCCGCCTGAGCAGCCAGACCAACCTATAATCGCCTGCACGGCCTGCCCCTCACAGGAGCTCCAAGGGCTCCAGGGCGCCCTCCAGCAGCTGCAGATTTCCCGGAACAAGCTCACCAACTCGAAGAATGCGCTCGAGAAGCTGAGTAAGACTCCAGAGGGAACGCCGATGCTCGTGCCGCTTACGACCTCACTCTACGTGCCAGGCGAGACGGCGCCGCTTGATACGGTGCTGGTCGACGTGGGCACGGGCTACTACATCGAGAAGTCGCTGAAGCAAGCGTCAGCCTTCCTCGACCGCAAGATGGCTCTCATTGAACAACAGGCCGCGAATGTGCAGAGTGCGGCGCAGTTCAAGCACAAGAACCTCTCGCAGACGGTCGAAGTCATGAACCGGAAGTTGATCGAGGCGCGCGGAGCGTTGACGGCGGGCTCGTCAGGAGGCGGCACGGCCATCTGATGACGATGGGAGCGACTGAGAACAGTCAAAGACCCTCCGTGGCACTGAGGTGGGGTCGCCTGCGCGTGTGGCACTGACATACCTACTAAATTGTCTCTCAGCAGCGGGAGCGCTTGTACCGTGATTTTTGAAAACGAAGCGCGCGCGTTGTGTGATTCACAGGAGCAGCAGCGGTCGGCGGCGGGCTGAAGATCAACTCCGGCGGCACGGTCGTGCTCTCGGCGAGCGCCGCAAAAAATGTTCGTCGCGACCACGCCGCAGCCTCCTCCTCCTCCTCCTCCTCCTTCTGAAGAGGCGACGCCGCCGTCGCGACCACCCGCTGCGCCCATGGTGTCAGACGAGACAAAGAAGGCGCTGCAAGCCGAGGTCGTCGCGGTCAAGACGCGGTGGGGCGACGCAGTGAAGATGAAGAAGGCCAAAGATGGCCCGCAGGCGCCGCTGCCCATCGCTGTCTCACGCACCGTACAGAAGCCTGCGAGCGCCGAGGTCTACGACGTCGAAGAGATAACAGTGTGGCTGTGGATCGAAACTCTCGCGCCGTACGACGGGGCGGAGAAGGCACCCATTCGGGTCGAGGTCTCCGCAGAGATTCCGGCGCACGTGTGCAATGTGGCCGCGGAACACGTGTGCAAGCGCTGGCGCGCCGAGCTAGCCGCGCGCGGCGCCGCCAAAGGGTGGATGCTGGAGAAGATTCTCGGCTGGTGCGAGAGCGCTTACACGGACCTGCTCGTGCTCGACCCGCGCTACGTCGATTGCTACATGGGGATCAACGAGCACGGGATGACCATCCGGCGGTACGCCATCCAGGAGCCGCCACCGCCCGAGCCTGAGCCGGACGATGATGACGACGACTCCGACTACGACTCCGACGACTCTGACGACGATGGCGTTGACGATATCGACTCGAAGGTGAAGAAGATGGGCTTAGCGGAAGAAGAGGAGCGGCAAATGCGAATCAAGCTCAAGGCGGAGGCCGAGGCCGATCGGCAATATCGCGAGCAGCGACGCAAAGAGGCCGAAGAGATACGCGAGCAGGGGGCGGACGGCGGCGAGAAGAAACAGCTGTCCAAAAAGGAGAAGGAGGAGGCGAAGCAGAAGAAGCAGGGCCAGCGGATGAGAAGGGAAGGATCAAAGCGAAACAAGTTTGACGCGGAGGCCGCCGGCAAGAAGGCGAACAAGAAGAATGGCCTTCTCCACTGAAGCCCTGATCGCAAACTATCTTGTGTGCGTTCAAGATATATGTTGTCAAGCCTTCTCCCTTTTTGTCGACTTCCTTGTGAATTCACAGCCTCGAGATGGCGTCGGCCGAATAGTGGACATGTCGGCGGCCGTCGTCGACGAGCTCTGCTGCTTTTTGTCCTGCGCAGTACATCTCGTGCTCTGGGCACGCCGCGTGTACCCACGCGAGGCCTTCGAGCGCCGCCGCCATCTCGACGTAACCGTCTTCCGCTCACGGCACGTTGAGCTGAACGAGTACATCGCGCTGATCGTGCAGGGCGCTCGGCAGCTCATTGAGCGTGGTGAGGCGGATCGGCTCGTCATCGCAGTCCGTTCAGGGCGTGTCGTATTCGAACGCTTTCGCTTCGACGTGCGGTACGACGGCCGCGCAGTCGATCTCGACGCGCTGCGCGAGCAGCTGCGCGGCTTCCTGCTCAAGCTGCTAACATGCGATGCGCAGCTGGGTCCACTGCCATACGACGCCGAACTCGATTTCACTGCAGAGCTCCACACAGATGCAACGCATGCGCCACTGCCGCTGCCCGAACCGTACGCGGCAGCGTCCCGTTCAAACGCACCCTTGCTGGCCTCCGCGAGTGACGCTGCGTGCGCTCATGTCGCCCTGTGCCTCAGGCTGCTGCACGACTGGGCCGAAGCCAGCGTGCCCCAAGAGCTGGGATCGATGCCCGTGGGCACCGAACCGGTAGTCGTGCCATTCAAGTCGCTCGATGTTGACGGCCTGACCATCGGCTTGTCCTGCATCGCGGCTCGGATGACGAGCGCCAGCGGAAGATAGGCTGTGGGCACGGGTCCCGGCGGACCCCGCGTCCGGGCTACTCTGAGGTACCCTGGGGACCCTCGCCTTGGTCTCGCCTCTCGGGCCCGCACCCCCGAGCCCGTCATCGTGGCGTCGACTTGCGTCGACACCGCACGAAATCATAATGCATTAATAACCTTCAAGGTTACTGGTTAGGTAAGAATCTCACATCTGAATAATCACGAGATTTAAAAGTGGGGCGGGGCGGTTCCGCGCCGCACGCCGGCCCGAGCCAGGCGCGCGCGGGGGAGGGGGGGGGGGGGGGGGGGCTACGTGGTCGGTCGATATGGCGAAACACGACCGACGACGACCGACAGGGATCTAACGTTATAACGTTAAACGAGGTGACGACGACGCGGGTCCGCGCGTGGCGCGCCCACCGCCCAGCCTCGACGGCCTGACGACGGCCTGTGGACCAGGCCGGCCGCGCGGCGCCGGCCTCTTGGCAGCCTCTGCCTCAGTCTTGGCTGCTACAGTCTTGGCTAACGCTTCTCTTTGTTGCGTTTCTTGCGTCGACGCTTCTCACGGCCGCAGTCGACCCACGGGATCTTTGGCGCCGACGGGATACACGGTGGAGTGGGCGCGTCCTCGGTGGCCCACCGCTCAAAGGGTGCCACCGACAGGTCGCAGCATTCGCTCGGCGAGGGAGGCCGCAAGACCTCGAAGGCCGCGGTGCCGGTCCCCGCACCGGCGCCGCGGGAGATCGGCCGGCCAAGCGGCGACAGGCGGACGGGGCTCCCTACGGCGTGCCCCGTCGACGAAGCAGAGGGTGCAGCAGTCGCACATGTCGCGCCTGGCAACTCTTTTGAACTCTCTCGAGCTCTGGTGCCCGGGTGTTCGAAGATCTCTTTCGAACTCTTTCGAACTCTGTTGCCCGGGTGTTCGAAGAGTTCGGGAGCGTGCAGGCCCGGGCGCGGCGGCGTCTGCGGTGCAGCACCGCTCCCGCGCGAGCCGGCGACCGACCGAAGAGAATGGATGCCCGCACCGGCGGCGCGGAGGCGCGCAACGCAGAGCACGAGGAGGCGTGCGTTGGGCGCCGTGCTGAGCGCACTGGAAGCGAGTGCCTGTGCCGTGCTGCGCCTCGCGTCCTTCTCGTCCTCGACCTCGTCTGCATCCTCGTGGATGGCGTCGTCGTACTCATCCGCATCCGCACCCGCGTGCTCGTCCCCCTCACTGTCGCTCAAGCTGGTGGACGACGAGGCGGTCGACGGTTTGCCGCCGCCGCAGCTTCCTGTCACCACGCCCTCGGCCGCGCCACAGTCAGCCCCCTCCGCGTCGCACTCCTCGCCGCCGGTGGCCATGTCACCATCGCTGTTGGCCAGCCCGAAGCCCATCCGGCCGGAGAGGGGTTGCAACCCCGCCCGCGCCGGCTGCATGCTGGGCGCGAGGCCCACACGCGCGAGCTCTGCCGCCGGCACCACCAGCCTCGCGAGCCCTGCCAAGTCAGGCAGAGGAGCGCCTGCCTCTGGGACCACGAGCGACGCCGGGTGGAGGCCGGGGTGCAGGCCGCTGGCCCAGCCGCCCGCGCCGATGGCCGCGGCGGGATCGCGGGTGGCGTGTGCAGCAACCCAATCATGCGGCGCGACTCGATGCACCTGGAACAGTAGCTCAGCTATGAGAGCCATGCCGATGGTTGCGTTCTCTGGCTGCAGCCGGCTGTGCGGCACCAGCAAGGTGGTTACGCCGGGCAACAGCAGGCGCACATGCGGCCGCGGGCTCGCGGCGCTGACCAGCACCTCGATCCCGCTTTTGCGTCTGCCTCCGCGAGAGGACAAGGACAAAGACGAAGAGGCGGCGGCGGCGGCGGCGGCGGTGGCCTCGTATGCACGAGCCGTGTCGTGCCGCGCCGTGCCGTGCCGTGCCGCGCCGCCGAGCCACGCGGGCATTTGCATCGGGCGCGGCAGCCTCGCCTCGATCTCCGCGTCCTCGAGCTCGAGCGAGATTACTGCGAGCATTCGCCTGCCCATCGAGGCCACCGTCATGCCTATCTCCTCGCGCAGCAGCCGCATCGCCTCAACGTCGAGCACGGGCGTGGCGTGCGCGCGCCCGCTCGAGGGCGGCAGGGCGTACGCGTAGTCGAAGCCCAGACCCTTGTCGTACAGTGCGCGCACCAGCTCGATCGCCTCAGGCACCGGCGAGCGGCACAGCACACAGAGCAGGAAGCGTTCACGCAGTCGCGCGGCTGCCGCCAGGAGGCCAGGGCGTGCGCTCGTCATGAGCTCTGTGCCCCACAATGACTCACGGTACCGCTCCGCGAGCACGTCCATGTCAAAGACGACCACCTGCGGCTCCCGGCCGCGCGTGGCCTGTGACGGCATCCGTCCAGGCCAGCTGCGCAGTGTGATGGGAACAATGCTGCTCGGCCCAGCGTCCGCGGCCTTGGGCTGTCGCGTTGCGAGCCGCGATGCAACCTTACGCTCGAGCTTTCCTTGTGCCTTGTTCTGGTGCCGCGAGAGCCAAGCAGCGGCTGCATTGGTCATGTGTTCTCCATTCGGCGTTCTGCTCAATAGCTTCTTGTTGCGCCGGCGCGTGCCGGGGCTGGAGAGCGCCTCGCCGAACACGCCGTTCCACTCTGCGCTCGCCGTTTCTTTATTCTTTTGCAGTGTGGTGTACATTGCACGTGATTGGAAGGACCCGCAGTGGCTGGAGAGAGACAGTTCACATAGACTACGAAGGAGCCGTTCGATTTCGGAATAGTGTGAACGTGAACCTTGGCTGTGAACATTACATGTATAACCATGGCGTTGCGTAGCTTAAGAGCGTTAAGAGCTCCCTCCCCTCATCAACCCCTCACATTGAGGCTACACCTTTATGGTGGGCCTTCAGGCTTCACGGTTTACACCTTGGGTTTACATGCTAAGCGTAGTGTACCGCTCCCTTGGAGCTTGGTACCGCTAACCGGACTTAAACCGCCTAACCGGACCTTTTTGGACCTTTCGAGTCTCGGCTTGGCCTCCGGAGGCCTCGTGCCCCGACTCAACGACTTTCCGTTACTCCGTTAGCCCGGTCTGCGCGGACGCGAGGCCGGACGGTCGCGCGGTGGGACCCGGAAGCCGGATGAGCGCATGAGCCGAGCATTAAGCCGAGCAGCCGACGGCGACCGGCTGCCGCGGAGCGGTCGTCGGAGCGGAGCGGCTTTATCCTTCGATTTATCCTTTAAGACAATGCTTTAAGCATTGGCTTTCAATGGGTAGGCACCACTAGTCGCGGACCGACGGGGGGGGCGCGTTCCCGTGGCATGAAATTGATTTTTGATTACGATCAACTACATGTACGGAACTAGGCAGCAGCAAGGCAGTCAAATAATCCACACAATCTAAGGGTACCAATCGACAGATCTCGGAACGTAGGCCCCAGATCCGCAATAATCCGCTCAGGATTATCAAAAGGAAGCCCGCAAACAGCCCTTCCAATTTGGTTCACAGCAAACTGGAGCCACTGGCCTGTGGGTCTCGGCGGCGGGTGCCTAGGTGCGCGTGTGGTTGTGTGCGATTGTGTGTGATCTCGTGCGTCGGTGGGTGTGCTCTCCCTTCGAATGCACAACCTTTGGGAGCTCAAGGTGAGGAGATCCACCCTAGATCTATACCCGACCCTCAGCGTGACAGATCCACGCGAGGCTCGCAAGGTCAGCTTCCTTGCTTGACCAAGCATTGTTGTCGCCGTCTTGTGGACTTAAGTTCACTGTCGACGACGCAATGCATGTGCGGATCGATCAGGCAGCTTCCTGTGGCTGCTGCTACACGCGTAGATGCGTCTAGCACGAGCGCTGCGTCTGTGCATCGCTGCTCAGCGTCTCAGATCCACCCGAGGCTCTCGCAAGGTCAGCTTCCTCGCAACACCGAGCATGAGCACTTGAGCACGGTTGATGCAACCCATCTGCAAGGTTGACTACGCAATGCAAGTGCAGATCGATGAGGCAGCTTCATGCGGCTTCTGCTATACATGCGATCATGCGTAGATGCGTCTAGCATGAGACCATGAGTGCTGCGTCTGTGTATATAGCTGCTTCGAATAGCTGCTCAGCGTCACAGATCCACCCGAGGCTCTCGCAAGGTCAGCTTCCTCGCAACACCGAACATGAGCACGGTTGATGCGACCCATCTGCAAGGTCGACGACACAGTGCAAGTTCAGATCGATGAGGCAGCTTTTCTTGCGGCTGCTGCTACACGTGTAGATGCGTCTAGCACAAGTGCTGCGTCTGTACATCGCTGCTCAGCGTCTCAGATCCACCCGAGGCTCGCAAGGTCAGCTTACACCGAGCATGAGCACGGTTGATGCGACCCATCTGCCACGCCATCTGCAAAGTCGACGACGCAATGCAAGTGCACATCGATAAGGCAGCTTCTTGCGGCCGCTGCTATACACGCGTAGATGCGTCTAGCACGAGCGCTGCGTCTGTGTGTAGCTCAGCGTCACAGATCCACCCGAGGCTAGCAAGTTCAGCTTCCTCGCAAGACCAAGCATGAGAATTCGCCACCTCTTGGATTCAAAAGTGCACACCGTCGATGCAATGCAAGTGTATACAAGTGTACAGAGCTCTGAGAGAGGTCGGCGCTGGCACAGGAGGTGCACTGATCCCTCTTCTCCCTTAGCAAGCCTCAAGTGCGTCCCCTAGCTCCACCATTCCTTTCCTGTGCATCACTAGTGCATCACGCAGATCGCAGGCCGCATCGACTGTGCTCACGCTCGGTCTTGCGAGGCTCCAGTTGAACTTGCGAGCCTCACGTGGATCTCATACGCTGAGCAGCTATACACAGACGTTGCGTTCATGCTAGATGCATCTACGCGTGTAGCAGCGGCCGCAGGAAGCTGCCTCACATCGATATGCACTTGCATTGCGTCGTCGACGGTGCACTTGAGTCCACAAGGTGGCGACAACCATACTCATGCTTGGTCTTGCGAGGAAGTCGACCTTGCTCGACGACGCCGCGCGCGATGCATGTGCACATCAAGGACGCCGCGTCCTGCGCTCACTACCCCACGCCATGATGTGACCGCTGCGTTGAGTGGCCTTGCTGCAAAGAAGCATGAGCAAGGTTTTGGTGCGACCTTTGCATGCTCGACGATGCGACGGCGCACATCGAGGACGCCGCTTCGGGCGGCTAAATCGCTACACTACCGCTGCACTACCGCTGCACGCCTAGATGTGTATAGCACGACACACCGCTGCCCAGTTTTGTTTTACAGAAGCAAAGTCTCTGCCGCCGTCGCGAGAAGATAGGAAAGGGCCGAGAAAGGGGCCGAGAAAGGGGCCGAGAAAGGACGTAGAAGGACGTTCCGACGCGAATGCAGCCACCCGGTGACCGTGTTGGCGGACAAATATAAATAAAACACACATAACAATAGCGAGACCGTTTGTCTTGTAAGCGCGCTGTGCGGTGGGCGGTATTGTATGTACAGTAGTCGACGACATTTGGTCAGACGAATTCGACAGACGAATAGCGAATAGTGTAGTCTGCGTGGGCACAATGGTCTGGTTATGGCCAGGCATCCTTTCAGTGTAAACTGCTGTTATTTGCAGTAAACTGCTGTTATTTGGGCACAGGCCCAAATTTTCTGGATACTTGAATACCCCTTCCAGTATCCAGAACGCGCCGGCGCGCCCCCCCGCCCCCCGGTCGGTCCTCGACAAGTTGGGTGCCTACCCCATTGCGTGGCTTTACGAGAGCGGCTCGTCAGGAGAAAGTCTGAGGAGGCGCAGAGGTCGTGACTAACTTCCTTTAATTGAGTGTAATGTGTAATTACGGCTGAGGGCTGACCATGCGGCTGACGTGCATCGCATCCAAGCCGAGCGAGAGTGGCCCGAGCAAAGGCTGCAGCTTAGCAGCCAGGGCAGCGACCGCTGCCTCGAATTCGCCAACCTCGGACGCATGCCACACCACCCGAGCTCTCAGCACGAGCGGCGGGCGCACCAGGACGACCACGCAGCGCCTAGTGGCCGCGTGAGGAGCCCCTCTCGTCGGACTCCCAACTTCGGGCGCCGTTTCGGGCGCCCCACTCGTCGGACTCCCAACTTCGGGCGCCGTTTCGGGCGCGCTCCACCATGCTTGGGCTACCGAGAGCGACCGGTGGCGCAACGCCGCCTGCAGCTCGTCGAGCAGGCGGCGCCCTTGGCGGCTGCTCATTCCGTCGAGGCAGACGCCAGCGCGGCCCTCGCCACTGCTGTGGCCGCCGCTACTGCTGCTGCTGCTGCTGCTGCTGCTGCTGCAGACGGCTGTGCCATCGCTGTCGCTCTCGCCAGGTGTGGAGGAGGCCACCTCTTGCCAGAAGAGTGGTGGCGGCGCTGGAAGGACTGGCGAAGCCCGCGGGTGCGGCGCGGGCCGCCTTGCCGTTCCTTTGAGTGTGGTGCGTGAACGCCAGCAGCCGACGCAGCTGCCTCGCCGCTCATGACGGCGCTCAAGAGGTGGCGAGCTCACACCCGTTGGCTCCACCCCCAGCAGGCGCGCCAGCAGCGCGTCCGTCCTCTCGTTCCATGCGGTAGTCAAAGCGTCCGCGTGGGTGCCGCAGTCGCCGCCAACAGCAGCAGCCCAAGGTGCGAGGGCGTCGCATGCGGCCGCCGAGCAGAGCGCCGCGAGGCCCACGAGCTGCAGCGCACCGCTCATCGAAGCGCGGTTCGAGCCAGGACAACAAGTGGTAGCCCCCACCATCTGCGTGAACGACCACTCCGACAGTGCGCCGAGTGCCGCGCCGAGCGCTGCTGCTACCGCTTGGCGCTTGAAGGCACCCTTGGCCGACGGCTCTTGAGGACGAAGTGCAGTTTCGGCAACACCTGCGGCGGCAGCGTCCGCACGAGTCGCGACCGCCCTGTCAATGTGCCGCAGGAAGGTCGACGTCAGAAATGCACCACCAGCCTCGCCGACGGCGGCGTCGACAAACATAATGAGCAGTGCGTGGCGAGCGGCGTCCTCGCAAAAGTGTACGAGGACGTCACCGATAGCGTACAGACGCAATCCCGTAGCCGCCGGGCTGCTGAAGTCAGCAGCCAGCACATTGGCACCATTGAGGTACAGCACGTACAGCATCGCGCCGAGGCGCAAGTCATCACGAGCTGCGATGCCGCGAGAAGAGAGACATGCGCAAGTGAGTGAGGTCGTGCGGCACGGAGGGCGAGATGGCGAGCACGCACCTAGCTCACACGTGGTGAGGCCAAAGGCCGGCGACAGGCGCGTGCAGTGTATCTGCTGGCCCGTGCGCGCGTGCAGTATGATGAGGCCGTGGAAGCTTGGTCGACCATGATCGGCAAGCATGGAAGGAGAGCCAACGGCGTGCGGCCGGGGCCCAGGCCACACTCACTCACACGCCCGAACCTCGGAAGTCAGAAGGTCTCTGAGCGAGGCGTTTCTGTCCGTAAAAGACCCTTCAGCTGTGCCGTGAACAGACCCGCGAGCCCCTCGCCCAAGTCGACATGATTGCCGAGGATGGTGCGTGTTGGTCAGCCCTGCAGCGCTGAGACCGTGCTCCTGGCGGAGATCGCCGAGCAAGACGCGCTCAAACCCGGCGAGGCGGTCCGCATCCACAACCTCACCGGCCGGCCCGAGCTCAACCACCGTCGTGGCAAGGTCGTTTCATACGTGAAGGCCAAAGGACGATATGCCGTCGAGGTCCTTCCCGAACGTGATGCTCTTCAAACTGGACTCCCGAACGTGATGCTCTTCAAACTGGCCAACCTGCAGCTCGTTAGCGTCGAGGACGTGGCGCCCCTCGAGCCACACAGTATCGTGCTCCCACAGCAACACCTATCGCCCTCGCGGTACACGGACAACCGCGGCGCGGGCCCGCCCGCCACCGCCGAGGACGACGCGGCGGGCGACAGCCTCGACTACGACGCGCTGCTCGCAAGCATCGACTTCGCGATGCTGCGCGACCACCTGCTTCGTGCCGGGAGCAGGCCGGGCTGCGCACCGATGCCCGGCCGCCAGCTTCGCCAGCTGCCGGCCCACCGTTCGTGCCTTGTCGGCCTCGTCGGCATCCTGCTGCGCTCGCGCGACGGGCCGGCGACCCTGGTGCAGCAGGCGGCGGATGCGCTCTCGCGGATATGCACCTTCGGCGCCGCCGGGCGCAGCGCCGTGCGGCGCGCCGGCGGCGCCGCGGCCCTTGTGCACGCGGTGCACAATCCGCCGTCGGCACCACAGCTCGCGGAGGACGGCGACGCGGAGGACGAGTCGGATGCGGCAAGCTTGCCGCCCGCGCCACCGACCACCCACCCGGAGGTGCCGTCGCTTCCCCCGGGCTCGAAGTTTGACCCGACCCTCGTACCTCGTGCCGCGTGTCACGCCTTGACCAATCTGGCCAACGGCGACATGGCCTGCAAGGAAGCGGTCGCGGAGGCGGGCGGCGCGGCCGCGCTTGTGGGGACGATGAAGCAGTTCGCCCAGGCGGAGGACGACATCTTGGCTCCGATCGTCTGCAAGCTGTGCGTTGGTGGGCTGGCCAACATTGCCGCCGGCGACCCCAAGTGCATGCTGGCGGTGCTCAAGACCAACAGCGTGGTCGAAGTCGTGCGCGCGCTGAAGACCTTCGGGCCCGAGTGGCCCGAGCTCGCAGCCGATTGCTGCCTCGCCTTGACCAACTTTGCCGCCGGTAAGGGCGAGGGCGCTGAGGCGGTGGTCGACGCCGGAGGCGTGCCCGCGCTAATCGCGACCCTCAAGGCCTTCAGCGCAAAAGCGCCGCGCGTGCGCGAGTGGGGCGCCGCCGCGCTCGCCAACCTTGCCTCGGCCAAATCGCCCGAGATCACCGAGACGCTCATCGAGACGCCCGCCGCCATCAAGGCGGCTGTCGCCGCCGTCGAGCATGCGGCGCCCGACGAGGGGCGCACGCTGCACTTTGCCGTCACCGTGTGGTCGCACCTCGGGAGCACCCCCGAGGGTTCCGAGGCGTGCGTGCGTGCTGGCTTTGTCGACACGACGCTGCGCCGCCTGCTCGACGTGACAGCTGGCCCCGCGAGCGTGCGCTTCGTCGAGGAATCGTGCCGCTCGTTTGCGACCCTCGCCTTCGCCGATGCTGAGGGTCGCGCGACGCTGCGGGAGGCGGGCGCTATCAGAGTGCTCACGCTCGTCCTCGAGAGGTTTCCCCGAGATGGAGGGATCCAGGAGATGGCGAGGGCATTGCTCACCGAGCTCACTCGCGATTCCCGAACCCGCGAGTGAATCGCTATAGATGCACGGGAATCGCTAGAATCCGGTAGTGGGCGAATCCGGCGCGGCGCGCTCACGTTCTCGAGCGTAGCAGAACAGCACCCAGCGTTATCCGTTTAGGTTTGCGTTCGCGCTTAGCAGTTACCTGCCGAGCTGCGTTGTGGCTTGTGCCGGCGTTGTTCCGCTTGCGTTCGGCGTTAGCGTGTAGCGTTAGCGGTGCGGTGGCCGGTGCGGGGTTGCGCGCGCTGCCTCGCACGGCGACGGCCCGCGCTCGCACTCCCCGCGGCCCGTGCCCCGTCCCCCGCGCCCGGGCCCTTCCGAGTTGGCGAGTTCCGTTCCGCGTACGAGGTACGGTACGACGTACGTGTCTGAACGTGATAACGTTTTACCGATTACGACCGGTCGGGTGCGCGCCGCGCGGCGCGCCACAACGAGTTTGTAGAGTCAAGACGAGATGCACGAGAACGCTCGAACCAATTGAACCGAACATCCGCGATTATCTTCGAGTAATTTTTGATTGAGAGTAATATAACTTGAATGTAATAATGTTGAGCAACGAAGGATTGTGTGTATCTAGGTTCAGTCGCGTCGATCCCTCTGGGGTGCACCGCCACGTGCGACGTGGCGTTCCGCACCCTTCCCACAATGCCGCACTCGCAGCATCCCTGCCACGCTCGCAGCATCCCCTAAGCCTCGGCCGCCACGGGTGGCCGCGGCGTAGGTGACCCTGGTGCGTGTGACCCTGGTGCGGTCGATTTCATATGATCTCGGGCTCGGGCGGAAGCAGCGTGGCGGGAGGCTCAGGCGGCGCGCACCGCTCGGCGTCCTTGAGGTCGCACCGCTCGGCGGCAGGCGCAGGCGGTAGCACGCTCGACGGCGAGACCCCTCGGCTCACCTCCTCCTGAACCTCCTCCTCGCCGGTGGCGACGATGTCATCCCACGGGCCAACATCTCGCAGCGCCGAGAACGTGGCGTCCGTGCCGCCGTAGCGCGTCGGCAGATTCGCAGGGTCGATCTCAGCTGCGAGCACAGGTTCGTATGTCGCCGGGCCACCGAATAGTTGTATCCGCTCGCGATCGAGCACTGGGAGGAAGAGCCGCACGACCGACCAAACCCCCGTGAAGACCATCGGGCAGTTGATGATGAACACCTTGCCCAGGTTGCCGGGATAGTTGTTGCCCAGGAGCTGAAAGTAGAGCTTCAAATAGGCGCGCACATCCATGCTGAATTGGCTCAGGTAGGCGCCGTCGAGGTCGATAATGACCACCGAGTTCGACACGGCTGAGCCCGCCGCCGCCGAGCAGCGCGGGTACTTAACGCGGATCGTGTGCTCGGCGCGGTGCACGTTCCAGCGCAGCAGCCGCTCGAGCGTAGTGGACGCTGCGAGCTTCTCGGGGTCGACCTGGCCGACCACGAAGTATTGTACTGGCCGGCCGATGCGGTCGGTTTTGTGGAAGCACTGCGGGAAACCCTGGCGCACCTCCTCCTCCTCCTCGAGGTGGTAGTTGAGCAGGGTGCTTACACCGCCCTCAACGAACATCTTCCTCCACGCGAGCGACTCCTGCGGGTGTGAGACAGGATCAACGAACGCGCACGTGCTCAGGGCGAGTTCGGGCATTGCACGCGTCGCAAAACACGCCGTCTGAAGGTGCGATGCCGACTCACCTCGAGCATCGCCCCCGCCGTCTCCCGGTCACCCTTCTGCGCCGTCAGGAAGCGCTCGCACGTGTCCTCGGGGTCCCATCCCGGGCACTGCTCGCGGAGCGACGAGTCGAATCGCGCGAGCAGAGACTTCACCGCGGCCCGCATTTCCTCCTCCTCCGCCATCTTGGAGTCCATGATGCGGCTCGATGCGTTCCAAAATCAAGGAAATTCGCCAAAATACCGTAGCAGTCGGCAACTCGGAAGGCGTCTCATCGCTAGCAGGCACCGGGAGTGGTGCGGGAGCCGATCTTTGTAAACCGAAAAAAAGAAAAAGTTTCTCTGTCCGGACGTGCCGATCGCAAGTATGACGATGGCTGCCCTCTGCGATTGACGCCGCCTGCTCGGCCTGCATGGCCGCCGCCTGCTCCGCCGCCTCCACCGCCGCGGCCGCCACCTTCTCGGTCGCCGCCTTCTCGATGGGTCCACTTCCACACCAAGGAACCCCCGGGCCCTTACGAAGGACAGACGTACTGTCGTCGTTCGACATGGCCGCCTGCGTTCCTGCGTTCCCCTGCGGCTGCCTGGTCGCGAGAGCGGTCGTGCTGCACCATGGTGTCTGCGGCTCCTTGTTTCCGCGGTGATGCGCCATTCACCTCCCAGCTCTCTTCTCACGACTGCATGCCTCGCGCAGGCCTGTATCTGAGATGGACTTCCTCAGAAAGAAAGTCGACTCGCTCCGTGGCCAACAACCCATCGAGGTCAACATCACAACTGTGCGCAAGGAGGGTTGGATCTACAAGGAGAGCGCTACGGTCCGGCAGTACAGGAAGAGGTGGATGGTGCTCACGCCTGAGAAGCTCTACTCGTTCACAAAGGAGCGCGGCTACAATGAGCCACCTACGGAGGAAATCGACCTCAAGCTGTGCGGCACCGTCAAATCGGCGGACGATCTGACCAATCGTCCGTACACGTTCACAGTGCAGGTGCCCGAGCGCAACTTCTTCTTGATGGCATCCTCGGATGCGGAGCGGAACGAGTGGGTTGCTGCGATTGGGCGCGCGACCACCGAGAACCGACGGGTGCGCTCGTACTCCGAGGAGCGCGATTACCAGGATCAACAGGCGATCCAGGCGGCCACGCGCGCCAATGGGCCAACAGCGAGCGCGGATGCGGATGAGCATGAGGCGCCCAGGCGCGGAGGCACACGCTTCCAGTGACGGCAGACGCCGGCCGTGACCGAGCGTCTCGAGCTCAGTTCTCTTGAGTGGCCGCGACGGACGTGCGTTAGTTGGGGCGTAGTATCCAGAGTATCCATGATAATGCGCGTTTCTTCACATACGTTTGATCGATAGATTACTACACCGATTTTCAGGCCCGACGCCGGCACAGCGCCTGTGAGCCCTGCGGGCGGCGCCGGGCCGACGAGTCGCGCGGGGCGCGGCCGCGGGGCGTGTCGCGGTCACCGGCCGTAGTAGAAGTAGTATACACCCTGTTCTATGTGTCTCGTGTGTATGCTGTATGTCCCCGCCGCGGGGGGCGGGCAATCCAGGGGGCGGGGGCCTGGGCCGCGGGGTGACGGGGGGTTTCCTATACAAATTGGGGGGGGTTTCCTATACAATACGTATCCTGATGTATCCTGCATGTATCCTGCATGTATCTTGCATGTATTTCGATGTGTCCCGTTCAGATACATCAAGATACATTGAGATACAACAAGATACATTTGTATCTGTCTCTTCGGCTATCATATGAAATGTATCTTACCTAGGGATATGTATCCTTCTTTAAGATACATTTAGGATACATTTAGGATACATTTAAGATACAATGTATCTTAACCCTCAGATACATGGCACACAAGATACACTCACGATACATGTCGGATACATA